>Ga0209749_1000724_pt1 | contig 39393 bp, 37 predicted proteins | sample EPASupsiteSAE347_FD_187267 | JGI IMG/M metagenome (GOLD analysis project Ga0209749, IMG submission 187267) | Bioremediated contaminated groundwater from EPA Superfund site, New Mexico - Sample SAE3-47 (SPAdes) (version 2) | ecosystem: Environmental > Aquatic > Deep subsurface > Groundwater >...
ATCGCTCAAAGCACGTCTTTACAGACTCCAAATCAAGGAGATCAAAATCAAAGTTTTCCTCTATAACATCTCTAGATGGATGATTTCTTTTTTCATCTTTTTCAGGTTTCGGGATTTCTACAAGGCCGCCTGAACACCCCTTCTTATTGGTTAGCAGTGTTTGAACCGGACTAATTTAGGATTGAAATCATGGTAGCAAGCACCTGCCGCTCATGAGCCCGGATCGGTTTGAACCGGACTAATTTAGGATTGAAATTGCAGAGGGGCTGCAATCAAAATCAGAAGCGGAAAGTTTGAACCGGACTAATTTAGGATTGAAATCGAGGTAATCTAGATCGTCGCAGTCGAGTACGCAGAAGTTTGAACCGGACTAATTTAGGATTGAAATCGCAGGTCCTTTACCAGCCGATGCTTTATAGGCTGCGAGTTTGAACCGGACTAATTTAGGATTGAAATTCAGAAGATTACCTACCAGGTGAAGAGTTTTCCGGAGTTTGAACCGGACTAATTTAGGATTGAAATCAGAACTGCAGGCATCGATCGCCCGGGGGAATGTCTGTTTGAACCGGACTAATTTAGGATTGAAATCTTGATCGGGAAGGTTTCGGTACCTTCGTCTCCGGCGGTTTGAACCGGACTAATTTAGGATTGAAATCACACATCGCAGGGGGTAAATCTACGTTGTGACAACGTTTGAACCGGACTAATTTAGGATTGAAATGTGATCGCGATAGGGCGCCCTGCCTGCCGGACCAGGAGTTTGAACCGGACTAATTTAGGATTGAAATGTATTGATGACTGTGATTGCAACGCGGTTCGGGTTGTGTTTGAACCGGACTAATTTAGGATTGAAATATGCCCCGGAGATCCGTGCGCAGCGCACGCGAGCGGTTTGAACCGGACTAATTTAGGATTGAAATCGTCCAAATCCGATCCACATCAATCTTCAGGCTCATTAGTTTGAACCGGACTAATTTAGGATTGAAATACGCGACTCATCGGATCATACCTCCACCAAGAACAATCGTTTGAACCGGACTAATTTAGGATTGAAATTTTTTGATGTGGTCGGTGTGAGATATCCTTTCAGGGTCAGTTTGAACCGGACTAATTTAGGATTGAAATGGAGAACCTGGTTCTCGGTATCGCTGAGGAAATCCCCTGGTTTGAACCGGACTAATTTAGGATTGAAATGATCGTGACGGAAGCCGGGAGATACGGCAGCAGGGGCGGTTTGAACCGGACTAATTTAGGATTGAAATATCCATGCGGGTATCGAAAATCCCAGGCTGTTCCGCGCCGGTTTGAACCGGACTAATTTAGGATTGAAATTCTTCGCATCGTAGTATTCCGGATCGTCGCAGAGTTTGTTTGAACCGGACTAATTTAGGATTGAAATCATAAAACGAGGAGGTGAAGACATAGTTCATGCTCCCGTTTGAACCGGACTAATTTAGGATTGAAATATGGAGGAACTTGTCGGGTGCAATGTTCGGTGTTTGAAGTTTGAACCGGACTAATTTAGGATTGAAATTCGCAAGCGTGACCGCCGGTACAACTGGGAATACAGTTTGAACCGGACTAATTTAGGATTGAAATCTGGACACATCAGACGGGGGCGACTCAGTTAGATGGTTTGAACCGGACTAATTTAGGATTGAAATTATTATGCAGAATATTATACTCAAGTGACACCAACCGTTTGAACCGGACTAATTTAGGATTGAAATCTCTCCTTGCATTGCCCGGATGGCTTCGATGTTCCGGAGTTTGAACCGGACTAATTTAGGATTGAAATATATCACCATAATCTGGGACGAAGCGAAATCATCCGTTTGAACCGGACTAATTTAGGATTGAAATTATCGAGCAGATCAAACAGGACTGGACCCGGCTCGGAGTTTGAACCGGACTAATTTAGGATTGAAATTTTCTATCAAATCTCTCATGCGGCGTGCGGGACTGGTTTGAACCGGACTAATTTAGGATTGAAATTCTTCCTGAGTGGTGAGCGCCTGGCTCATCCGCGTAGTTTGAACTGGACTAATTCAGGATTGAAATATCACAGCCATAGTCATTGCGAGGCTGAAAGTCATGAGTTTTAATCAGTCTGTTCTCGGATAAAAATCGCGTCTAGGAACAAATCGAGTGGAAGCCGTAAGCCCCCTTCTGTTTTAATGCGGCATTCAGCTGCGCGTCATACCCGGACCGGCACCAGGCTGCCGTAACGTCCTGTTCTGACTTGCACCCGCAGGGATTCGCCGTTTCAACGATTCCCGCCTCTCGACGCTCGGCAGCGATATCTGCCTCATTGCTCCTGGCGGGCCGTGTCGTTTCTGTGCCATTACCGTGACTCTCGCCACCCCTGCTTGCGCAGGGCTGCGTACCTGGTGGGTGGGGGGACTTTCCTCAGCGGCCCGAAGGCCACCGTCAGCCGCACACTTCCTCTCAGAATAATTTCGATGCGACGGGGGAAAAATGCTCGTATGGGACCGGGGCAAGGGAAGCATGCGTGAAGAAAACTGTACGGAAACCGGAATACGTCCGTCTATCCGGTCTCACCCGCTACGGGATTGCATGTTCCCATGACCGGCATTCGGTATACCTCCGATACCGCGATTCCGGTGGGCCCGCACACTCGTTCTTCTGCCGGGAGCGAACAGGGGTGAGCATGGTACGGGAATCCCCAACCATCATGTTGCATAAATGGCGATTCCCGACGGGTTCCGGCCCAAAACCGGTTCAGGCAGAACCACACTCCCGAAAGGAATGCCCGGACATCCGTAAAATTTCCCGATGTACACCCCCGGTGGGACCCGGACGGTGCGGGACTGTCTCGCGAACACCGGGAAAAAGGGAAACGTTGCCCGGATGAGCCGGGTGGTTGAATAAAAATTACGGAAGCCTTACTTCCGGATCCGGTTCGCGCCATACAGGGCAGAGCAGCCAAGCCCGATTCCCGCCAGGACCGTGAGGGATGAGACCGGGGATTTCTTGGTTGTCGGGACCGCGGTGGCCGGTGCCTGGACCGGGGCCTGGCTCGTTGCGACTTCCGCTGCAGGGGCCGTGACCTCGAAGGAGATCTTGGTGTACACATCGTCGACTCCGCCTTCGTTGAGAAGGCCCTGGAGTGCGGCAACACCTGCGGTCGCGTTCAAAAGGACGGTTCCGGTCGTCTCGTCCACGTACTTCACGGAAACGGATGCATTCGCCGCATTGTAAATCGTCCCGTTATCGTACACGAGCGCCATCTTCCCGTCGGCTCCCGGGGACTGGACCAGGACATAGTAGTCCTCAGGGACAAGGCCGGTCGTGTCCAGGGAGTAGCTGAACGAACCGCTCGCATCGACCGGGACATTCGCGTTCTTTCCGTAATTATCTCCGAAGAACCAGATCTCGACATTCGTCACGTTACCGGTCGCGATACCGGACACCGTGAGCGGCTGGCCCGCTTCGATCGAACCGGACGAGACGGTTGCAGATACATACGCATTATCAGAGGGAGCTTGGTCGACCGCTATCGTGGCGGTCAGGGATTCTGCCCCGACCGATGCAACCAGGGATAGTGCCAGTACAAGAAATACGGCACAGGGGATGGTAATCTTCATACAAATATACAGAGTCACCGGGTTCTCGTATAAATGTTCCTTCGTTGGAAACTTCATGAAACCGGTTTTTCCGGTTTTGTGCAGGAAGAATATTTTTGCCCTGGCAGGAATATCACCTACCATGGAGGTCCTGACCGAAGAAGAAGGAACCCGTGCGCTCGCCCTCGCACGGAACGCAATATCGCACGCACTCGCCCATGCCCCCGAGCCGAAAGTTCCGGATATCCGGATATTCGGGGAGAAACGCGGGGTTTTTGTCACGCTCAGGGAGGAGGGCGATCTCCGGGGCTGTATCGGTTTTCCGTATCCTATGATGCCGCTCGGTTCCGCCATACGCGAAGCGGCGGTTGCGGCCGCAGTCGAAGACCCCCGGTTTCCACCGGTCGTTAAGTCCGAGATCCCGAAACTCACGATCGAAGTGACCGTCCTCACCCCGCCGGTTATCCTGGAGGGGGAGCCGAAGGAACGGCCGCAGCGAATCATGATCGGGAAGCACGGGCTCATTGCGAGGGGCAGGGGCACGAGCGGCCTCCTCCTCCCGCAGGTCCCGGTCGAATGGAACTGGGGTCCGGAGGAGTTCCTGGCCCATACCTGCGGAAAGGCCGGCCTCCCCGGGAACTGCTGGAAGGATCCGGCCGTTGAGTTCTCCACGTTCGAAGGCCAGATCTTCACGGAGCCGGAACCCGCGGCCGCCGATCCCGGGAGCTGATCCCCGGCAGGGGCCCGGGGGGCAGCAATAAGAGCTCCCGGATTCCATACTACCCGGAAAATTTCCCCCGCAGGAGTTCCGATGGCAATCCAGTTCGAAGTTCTCGCAAAAGATATCGCAGGCAGGCTCGGGAAGCTGCGCGTCGGCAGTAAAACCGTCAAGACCCCGGCGCTCCTCCCGGTCATCAATCCCCACCTCCAGCTCATCACCCCGCATGAGATGCAGGAGATGGGGGTCGAGGCCCTGATCACGAACGCGTACATCATCAGCAGGAGCGAACGGTTCCGGGAACGGGCGCTCGCGGAAGGGCTCCACAAAGTGTACGATTTCGACGGCGTCATCATGACCGACTCGGGCTCGTTCCAGCTCTCGGTCTATGGCGAGGTCGCGATCACGAACCTCGAAACCGTCCGGTTCCAGCAGGCCATCGGGAGCGACATCTGGGTTCCCCTGGATATCCCCACCCATCCGGACACACCCCGCGAAGAGGTGGAAGCGCAGCTCGCAACAACGATGGCCCGGCTCAGGGAGGCAAAAGAAACCCTCGGCCCGGACGCGAATCTTGCGGCCCCCGTCCAGGGCGGGCTCTTCCCGGATCTCCGGGAGTCGGCAGGACGGGAGGTCTCGGAACTTGGATTCTCTTTCATGCCTATCGGTGCGGTCGTCCCCCTGATGGAATCGTACCGGTACCGGGATCTCGTGAACGTGGTCCTCGCCGCAAAGCGGGGCATCTCCCCCTCGGCCTGCGTCCACCTCTTCGGTGCCGGCCACCCCTCGATGTTTGCGCTCGCGACAGCGATGGGCTGCGATCTTTTCGACTCGGCGGCCTACGCCCTCTACGCAAAGGAAGGCAGGTACCTCACCGCCCACGGGAGTTACAAGATCGATGAGATGAGCGATCTTCCCTGTGCCTGCTCGGTCTGCCGTTCGCATACGGCGGAAGAGCTCCGCAAATCCCCGGAGCGCGAACGGCTCCTCGCCCTCCACAACCTGCAGGTCACGCTTGCCGAGATCTTCCGGATCCGGCAGGCCATCGCTGACGGGACGCTCTGGGAACTCGTGGACGAGCGGTGCCGGGGCCATCCGCTTCTCCTGCAGGGATACCGCGAACTCCTTGCCCATGCAGAAGAGCTCGAACCCTTCGACCGGGTCATGAAGCGCCGGTTCTTCTACCGGGGAGACGAGAGCTGCCGGAGGACCGAGGTCATCCGGTACCAGAAGATGCTGCCCCGGCTTGCGCTCGAACCGGCGACAGCGATCTCGCTCGGCTGCGGGAAGCCGGAGGGATTCGGGACCGTGCTCTCCTTCAAGCCGCCGTTCGGCCCGTACCCGCAGGAACTTGCCGAGACTTTCCCGATCGGGCAGTGCGAGATCCCGGACTGGGACCTCCCGATGATGAGGAAAGGGCTCGAAGGCGTCCGGGTTCTGGTCGGTGCCAACCCCGATGTCCGGTTCACGGTCATCTGCCCCAAGGAATGGGAGTCCCTGGCAAGGGAGATGCTGGCCGATACGCCTGCGGAGGTGCGCCATGCCGGCCTGTGACGTGAAAAAGCGCGACGGCCTCGCGAGGTCCGGGACGTACACGCTCGGGGAGAAGCAGATTGTTTTTCCCGCAGTAATCGATACCGACGGGATCTTTTCAGACCTTGCCGGGATCCACCATGCCAACGTGCCGCTCGCTGCCGGACAGGAGTTTGCGGAGCGGTATCTGATTGCAAAGGGAGAGTCCGGCCAGCCGGTCACCATCCATCCTGCGGTTCCGGGAACGGTTTCATCCGGCGACTGCGTGATGGTCGCGAACTGGCACACGGCGCTCGCAAACCCCCGTTCATATGTCGAATGGCTCGTTGCGATGAAGGAGCGGACGCAGCCCGACACGCTCTGGTACGCGCCGGGAGCGGCCCTTCCCTCGAACGTCCCGATCCTCTGCTATACCGGATTCGACCTCTTCGATTTCCGTGCGGTCGATCTCAAGTCGGCGCAGGGACTGTTCTGCCTGCCGGAAGGGGAATACCCGAAGGACACGGTCGATCCCGAAGTGTGCAGCTGCGAAGGATGCAGGACCGGTGATCTCCGGCTCCACAACCGGCTCCAGCTCACGATGGAGCTCGCACGGTTCCGGGGCGCAATCGCCCGGGGCCAGGTGCGGGAGCTCCTGGAGGCCCGTGCCAGATACGATGCGAACCATGTCGGCATCCTCCGGTTCCTGGACCGGCGCTACGAATTCCTGGAGAAGCGGACGCCGGTCGCCCGGGCCGTGACCCTCCGGGCCAACGCAGCGGAGTCCATGAACCGGGTCGAAGTCCGGCGGTTCATGGACCGGGTACTTGAGCGGTACATCCCGCCCGCCGCAGCGGAGGTCGCGGTACTCCTCCCCTGCTCTGCAAAAAAACCCTACTCCCTCTCGCAGTCGCACCGGCGGTTTGCGATGGCGGTCAGGCAGCGAGCCCACGAGCTGATCGTGACGTCCCCCCTGGGGCTCGTCCCCCGGGAACTCGAGCTCGCGTACCCCGCGATGCATTACGATGTCCCGGTCACCGGGTACTGGGACCGGGAAGAAAAGGGAGTCCTTGCGGATGTCCTGCGCAGGTACTTTGAGAAGCACCGGTACCGGCGCGTGATTGCACACCTTGAAGGTGGGGCGCTTGAGGTCGCGGAGGAAGCGGCTGCAGCCTGCGGGATCCGTCTCGAATATTCCTGCCGGGATCATCCCACCTCCGATGCAGCGCTCCATGCACTGGACGATGCCCTTGCCGGGGAACGGAAGATGAAAGGGGAGCTCCTCCGGGGCCTTGCCTCCTGGCAGTTCGGGATCGATCCCGACACGAAAGGAATCGTTGTGAAAGGCCGTATTCCCGAACTCGTCTTCATGCGGAACCGGACGATCCTCTTCGGGCTCGATCCCGGGACCGGCCTCCTCCGCCCCACGATGGACGGCTGGGAGATGATGCCGACCGGGTACCGGGTCTATATCGACGACTTCATCCCTGAAGGGGATATCCTTGCCCCGGGCGTTACAGCGGCAGACCCCGCGATCCGCGAGGGGGACGAGGTCCTGGTCATCGGTGAAAGGGTGACCGCGACCGGTCGGGCCGCGATGGCCGCTGACGAGATGGAACGGTCATCGCGCGGCGTCGCGGTACGGGTGCGTAAGGTAAAGAGGCGTCAGCACCCATAGATACGTCACACGGATCCCACCGCAGGTGAAACCAGTTTGTATAAGATTGAATCTTCGCGGCAGATAGCCGACCGCATGATTGAACTGTGGGTCCGGGCACCCCACGTTGCCCGGCACGCACGGGCCGGACAGTTTTTGATCGTGAGAACCGATGAGAACGGCGAGAGAATCCCGCTCACCATATCGGCGGTAAAGGGAGACCTCGTCCGGGTGGTCTTCATGACCGTCGGGAAAACCACGTACCAACTTGCCGCGATGCCTGCGGGAAGCAGTGTCCGGGACGTTGCCGGCCCCCTCGGGAAACCGAGCGAGGTTGCGAAGTACGGGAACTGCGTGGTCGTCGGGGGCGGCGCCGGTATTGCGTGCTGCCCGATCATCGCACGCGAGCTCCGCGAAGCCGGGAACCATGTCATCGGGATCATCGGCGCACGGAACAAGGACTTCCTGATCCTCGCGGATGAGATGAAAGACTCCTGCGACGAGCTCGGCATCGCAACGGACGACGGGAGCTTCGGCCACCACGGCTTTGCGGCCGATCTCCTCAAGCAGGAGATCGCGAACCGGAAGATTGACGCTGTCTGGATCATCGGCCCCGCGATCATGATGAAGGTCACGTCCCAGGTCACGAGGCCCCTCGGGATCAGGACCTTCGTCTCGCTCAACCCGATCATGGTTGACGGGACCGGGATGTGCGGCTCCTGCCGGGTGACGGTCAGGGGCGAAGTGAAGTTCGCCTGCGTGGACGGCCCGGAGTTCGATGCCCACCAGGTCGATTTCGACGGCCTGATGCAGCGCCAGCGGGCGTACCTCGATGAGGAGAAGGAAGCGCTTGCCGGGTACCAGGCGCATGTATGCAAATGCGGAGGGGACCACCATGCGTGACCGTCCCGCAGAGATACGGATCCACGACTTCCAGGAAGTCGATACCGGCCTTTCGACCGAAGCAGCAATACGGGAAGCGGAGCGCTGCATCCAGTGCAAGAAGCCGCTCTGCGTGAATGGCTGCCCGGTCTGTATCGACATCCCGGCATTCATCCGGGAAGTCGCGGCCGGGAACTTCCGGGAATCGGCACGGATTCTCAAGGCGCAGAACATGCTCCCTGCTATCTGCGGACGTGTCTGCCCGCAGGAGACCCAGTGCGAGGGCCAGTGCATCCTCGGGAAGAAGGAGACCCCGGTGAAGATCGGGGCGCTCGAACGCTTTGTCGCAGACTGGGAACGCGAGCACGGGTTCGAGCTTCCGGAGACAAAGCCATACCGGGGAATGACGGTCGCGGTCGTTGGCGCCGGTCCCGCCGGACTCACGGCCGCAGCGGAGCTCGCCCGGCTCGGGCACAGGGTCACGATGTACGAGTCCCTGCACGAGGCGGGCGGCGTCCTGATGTATGGGATCCCCGCGTTCCGGCTCCCGAAAGAGATCGTCAGGGCCGAGATCGAGCAGGTGCTTGCGCTCGGTGTCGAGCTCAAGCTGAACCATCTCGTGGGACGGAGCGTTCCGGTTGACGAGCTCCTGAAGTTCGATGCGGTCTTTATCGGGACCGGGGCCGGTCTCCCGTACTTCATGGGAATTCCGGGAGAGCAGCTGCCGGGCGTGTACTCGGCAAACGAGTTCCTGACCCGGGTCAACCTGATGCATGCCGACAAGTTCCCGGCGTTCGATACCCCGGTGAAGCGGGGCAGCAGGATCGTGGTCGCGGGTGGCGGAAACGTTGCGATGGATGCGGCCCGCATCGCCCGGCGGCTCGGCGGGAAGGTCACGCTCGTGTACCGGAGGCGCGAAGAGGATCTCCCGGCCCGTGCCGCCGAGATCGAACACGCGAAGGAAGAGGGGATCGAGTTCGTGATGTGCGCAAATCCCGTGAAGATCCTGGGGGACCAGTGCGTCACGGGCGTAGAGTGCGTGGAGATGGAGATGTGCAAGCTCGACGCGTCAGGACGGCCCGAGCCGAAACCCACGGAGGGAAGCACGTTCACCATCGATGCGGATATCTTCATCCAGGCAATCGGGCAGGGCCCGAACCCCCTGCTTCTCAACCTGCTCCCGCAGCTCGAAAAGAGCAGGCGTGGGAACCTGGTCGTGGACGAGAACGGGAGAACGAAGGTCCCGCATGTCTTTGCAGCCGGCGATGTCGCGACCGGTGCTGCGACCGTCATCCTCGCGATGGGGACTGCAAAGACCGCTGCGCAGGCGATTGACAGGATGCTGAGGGAGCGGTAAGAGCCTGTTTCCGTTTTAAAGCAAGACATTGTTAACTGTGATAAATAAAAAATTCATTTTAACTTTTAATCGCAACTAACACACAATTGATTGTGTAAGGCTCATATAGACCCAAGAACGATTTTCAAGCCCAATATCGAGAATATATCTATTAAATTTCCTTTAGATTATCTTACGTACCTAATAAGATTTTCATTTTAATAAATCGGATACTAAATTTATTGTCTTTCTCATTAATCATTCAATAATCTTATCATATTTATTTTGGTCAAACATTTAACACATCAAATAGGTGTTAAATCAATTTCTGGATGTTTCTTAGAAGTTATTCCTCCCCATGCTGTGAAGACAGCCATCTCAACATCTCGTGGTCGCCAATCATTTTGGGTACGCAATGTTAATTTTTTTGCATATTCACGACACCATTGAATCCAATTCCAGTAAAAATCGAAATCACGCAATTGAAGAGGGGGTAATTTTTTCCTCTTTTTTGTCGTGGTTGTACTAAGTTTGGATATTCCATTATCATAAGAATTGCAAAGATCTGGATCATCTTTTACATAATTTACCCATTTTGCAACACGAGTATCAACCATCGGAAACATATCTGGATTAATGAATGAGGGAAAGGTTGCAACTATCGCTATATTTTTGCCATCGGGATAAAAAAAGTGTAGAAAATGTTCAAATTTTGTTTTTGCATCCCTTTTATCATTTGAATCCATGAAATTATTGACTGCTTCAAAGAGTGTTTTTGGCATAATTTGAGATTTCGAAAATTGACGGATAATATTACAGGTTTGCGAATCGCGAACATTTTTCTGGCTATACATTTTCCAAAAAACTACTTCAAACCATGGTTCTATTTCAGCGCCACATCTTTTTCTGAAATAGGTTTCAAAATTTTTTGTTGTTTGGCGATCTCCGAGATCTTCTGCAAATGGATTATTTGTAAAGTAGTTACGATACCATCGTTCGCCACAGAATTCAGACAATTTTACTACATATTTATATCGGTCGAGCGCATCTGACCATGTTTCTGGCATTCTTTTATACCTCTTAATTGTGGCGTTCTATTAAATGACGATATATGTTGTTTATACAATATAAGTTATATTTCTAAATGGCTTATACCATTCCTTCACCATATTTTTTGAAAAATTATAATCAGTTTCTTTTTCTGGAATTGTTTGATCCGGTTTTTCGGAAATTAAATGATTTGTTGAGAAGGGAAAATCGAATAATTCCAGAATTACTACGATTCATTGCGAGAGAAGCGGCCAGTGCTCGTCCCTCCGCTTGGCCGCCAAAAACAAAAACAGGTTTGGGATTTCAGAAGCCTTGTTTCAGGTATGCACGTGAAATCCTAAAAATAATTCTGGGGAGATCCCGACGCATTCTCTTGCTTGTGAGCGGGCGGAGGAACGAGCACGCGAACCCGCCATCAGGGCGGCATCGCAATTTTTGAATTACTCTCCCCCTAAAGGAATATGGAAACATTTCCGAATTTTTTGCAATCGCAATTATTATAGCAATATAACATTATAACAATCCGGTATATGGCAGCAGCTTCGGAGAGTCCGCAGATGACCACGATCCAGATCAGCAGGGTAACGAAACTGGATCTGGATGCTGTCAGGAAACGGGAGAACCTCAGGACCTATGAGGATACCCTGCAGTTCCTTCTTGCCGAGCAGAAGAAGAATATACCTTCCCTGTTCGGCTGCCTGAAAGGGACTCCGCCATTTGAGCGGGAACGGGAGGAGGATCCCTATCGGGTACCTTCTTGATACCTGGGCATGGATAGAATATTTCTCGGGAAACAGGAAAACCCGGAGATATATCCTGGGCGATGAACCGCTGATAACTTCCGTTGTGACTATAACGGAAATTGTCCGGTACTGTCGCAAGACAGGAAATACAGACCTGATGGGTTCGATGATCCAGGAGATCGGACTGAGAAGCGATATCGTCCCGGTCAGCCAGGATATTGCATTCCGGGCCGGGGAACATTACAACCATGATGTGGACGGTATCGCGGATTCCCTTATCCTTGCCACGGCACGGGACACCAGGTACCAGTACCGGATAGTGACCGGCGATCCGCATTTCAGGAAATTGCCGGAAACGGTATTCATCGGATGACATGCTGATGCAGCTGGTCAGGCCGGATATGCAAAGAACTGTGGCATCTTTCAGGTAGATGCAGACATCCACCTCTGTCAATCGGACAGGGCCCGGATACTTTTTCTTTTGCGATAGTTCCGGGCCGATTCCTTTTTTCTTTGCGTGAATACGAGGTTTTCCGACATTTCGGAATGGCTACATCCTCTTCATTTTATCCTGTGACATTGTTCAGGTTCAGGAATGAGGGGAAATCCCATTTTTTCTACGACTTCGCTGAAAATTGACGTCCTATCTCTGAACATCAATCAGTTTCCCGTGCTGTTAAGAAAACGTACTGAATCCATCACCTTCTGGATCTGAAGGGATCGTGCCGGATAATCCTCTTCGGGACTTACCCAGGTGAACCGGTAATAGATATTTTTGTAGGTACTTTCGTGGCCAACTTCATGGCAGACCTCGTACATTGATTCGATATCCCGGCGATTGCCATAGTCCATCGTATAAAGCTCGTGCCGTGCCCGTTTCCCCCCGATGGAGATAGTGGAATTTGTCTCAACTACGGTCAGGTTCAACCGGTCGTCGAAATAGACCAGTCCGCAGTCTCCCGGTAAAAGCCACACCTTCAGGGAAAAACCATCGGACTCATTCCGGTACGTAAGCTGAGCCCGGTCTCCCGAACCTCCTTTCAGAGGACTTTCGGTTAGTGTCCAGTCTGCGGGATAACGAAAAGAGATGGCATAATACGTTGAATTGTAGGCGCTTGTATTGTCCTCGTGGGTCGAATGATTCAGTTGTTGCGTGCATCCGCTCAGGGAAAAACATACGAGCGTGAGACTAACCGCAAGTATAATAAAATAAAATTTCACGTTTTTTACCTAAGGAATCCTCAAATAAAAAAATATCTTTCTGAAATCAGGGAGATGTCCCGGAATACTCCGGACTGAATTGCATCTCTCCAGGTTATTTTCGCGTCATGCATCGGGCGACACACCGGTATACCATGATTTTTTTACACCATTTCCGGAATGATCCCTCAAGCAACTTCCAGTTCGTGAGCGGGCGGAGGGACGGGCACGCGAACCCGCCCGAAAGGTGGCATCGCCGTTTTCGATTCATAGTATACCCCGGACGCTTCGCGGATCATTGCGATGGAGGCGGCCAGTGCTCGTCCCTCCGCCTGGCCGCAAAAATACCTTTAAGCCCCATAAGCCATACATTATTCATTATCATGACCGAAGCGGCGTCTGCAAAACCGGTCATCCTGCCCAACCGGAAAACGAAGGCAAAAAAGATGAAACATGGCGTTCCGGTCCGTGAGATCCGTACTTCCATCCAGGTGATCGGTTCCACCAAGCACTGGCTCGACCAGATCATTGAGGAGAAAGGATTCCCGTCGTACGATGCAGCCATCATGTACCTGGTCGAAGAACGCCAGCGCCATCTCCTGTCAGGATTCGGAAGCCGGCCGGATCTCGAAGAGTACATCTGCCCGGGAGAGGATTGAGATCGGAATCGTGATCGATACCTGGTCATGGGTCGAGTACTGGCGGGGCAGGAACGAAACGGTCCGGAAGTATATCGATGGCCCTGGGGAAAAACTGACATCCGTGATTACGATAGCTGAACTGGAACGGAAGTTCGGGAGGGATGCTGACGAAATGGATGCAATGATCCGGGAGATCCGGCAGAAGAGCAGGATTATCCCCCTCCATGCCGACCTTGCCAGGATTGCCGGATCTGTCCGGCGGGATATGAAGGAGGGCGGGATCGGCGATGCGATCATCTATGCAACGGCACTCCGGCATAAGGCACGCGTCCTGACCGGAGATCCCCATTTCCGGGTATTTCCGGATGTTATCATGGCCTGAAGGCGGGGCCCATCGCAACGAAATTTCTCTGATATAATACGGCAGGAACCCCGAGATCACCACCTCACCTTCCTTCGATATCGAACGCCCGGTACTCTCCCCCTTCGTCCAGCTGGAGATCCATCCTGTTCCGGAGCGTCCCGAGCATGCAGCGCGTGATGAGACGGCCGCTCATCGCATGCATCCCGGGAAATACGCCTTCGTCCTCTTCCTCGAATGCCAGGATAAAATCCATCCGTTTTTCAAGGGCATGATCCAGCATCGCAAGGATTTCTGCCCGGTAATCTTCCGGTTTTCGCAACTTCGGGACGGGTCGTTTCTTCCGGGGCGCCATGTGGGAAGATGGGAGCCGGAAAATAAAAACGTTGTACGATGGCGAGGGGGGTTCACCCCATCCGGAACCTGAGCAGTGCCGCGATTCCCCCGAGGGCGGAGAGCCGCTCCCCCGGCTCGAACTCGCTGGAGAGGATTGTGACCGTTGCGTTCATCCGCTCGGCTGTTTCCAGGAGCCGGGAAGTCTCCGGGTCATGGATGAGGGTGTCGACCACTAAGAGCTGCTCGACCGCACCGTACTCGACCGCCTTTTTCACCTCGACGGGGCCATACGCTGCGGCTCCTTCCTGGGCGATCCGCTTCATCAGTTCGTCCATCGCCTGGACCTCGCTTGCGAGCTGCATGTCCCCGATCAGTTTCCCGGTGACGCCAAGGCCGATCACCTCCTGCGCAGCCCCGTACCCGATCCTGCGGGTCTCGACCGGGATCGCCTTTGCCGCCACCGGGCTCTTCTTCGCGGCAAGGAACTTCAGGAAATCATCCTTGATAAAACCCGGGCCGGCGACAACGAGCGGCCCCGTGATCTCCGCGACCTGGTCTGCTATCCGCTCGAAGAACGCGAGCCGGTTATCGGAGTCGCCACCCTTCCCGCTTCCCATCGTGATCCCGATCACGCTCTCGGGCCCGTACTGCCGGAGCCGGAAGAGCTCTGCTTCCCCTTCCTCGATGGTCAGGATATGGATGAGATCGAAGACCGAGGCTTTCACGGCCCGGTCGATACGCTCCCGGTCCACCGGGCGCCAGAGCCGGATGACCGAGATCTCGTACCCTGGCTCCAGGTTCAGGGTATGATGGGACCCGGTATCCATCCCGTGCTCGATCGTGCCGAAAATCCGAAGCCGCCCGGCCGAGGGATGGAACTCTACCTTCTCCACCCGGATCCCGAGCCGGACCGGTCTCTTCTCCAGCTTCTCGGGCCGGAGCTTATCGGTCGCGCCTTCCATCGCACGGAACGTTGTCGCAAAGACGAGATCCCGGGGGGCAATCAGGTGCTTCAGGTGCCAGAGATCGTCCACGTTCTCGGGAAAGAGCCGGATCTCCCCGTACCCCCGGGTGAGCTCGCCCACCTCAGCCTTCATGTCCCTCCACGATATCCGAGCCGCCCGGGGGTACGAACGCCGCGACCGCCTCGGTGTTCAGGATCGGCTTGAGGGCTTTCACCTCGTCCTCGGAAAGCTTGTCCCGGAGCATACGGAGCACTTTCTTTGCAACATCATTCGGTTCGAACTGGCCGGGCCGGAGGGAGACCCGGATCTTTGCCAGGGAAGCAACCGCGGGCTCCGGTCCGCCGATCACCGCCGCCTCGTTATCCAGCCGGAGCCCGATGGAGGCGCCAAGGGGGACGTTCCGGTAGTATGTGCGTTCCCCCCGGATGATGAACGAACCCTTGGTCACGAACTCCCCGTGCTCCGGGGTCTTCGTCACCTGGTCGGGCCGGACCGCGAACACATCGGTTGCGGCATGGCCGCTGCGCCAGGCCCCGGAATACGCGGCCGTGAACTGCGCAGCCTCATCCATCCGTTCCGTCTTTCCCTTCACGAGAACGACGCTCGCCCCGTGGACATCCGCGTGCAGGAACGTGTCCCCGCCCTCCATGTACTTCTTCACCAGTTCCTCGTTCTGGTCTGCGGTCCTGCCGCCGAGGACGAGGACGCCGTCACTCGTCACGAACCAGCGGAACCGGTGGTACCAGCGCTTCTTCATCGGGGTTATCTGCGCTTTCTTTGGGGCCTTCTTCGGGACCACCCGCTGCATCGCGGCAATCGCGCCCTCCTTTTTCTTCTTGAATTTCTTCATCTCGTCATAGTACCGGGCGACATTTGCCTCCACGCTCTCGTGGACAAATATTTTGACTTTCTCGCCCAGGTTCACCTCGACCGCTGCATCTGCGGGAAAGACCTGCGTTATTTTTTCAGCGGCACCCGTACGGTTTTCTTTTAAGACGGCCGCGATCTCCTGCCAGGACCGGGTATGGCTTGCGGCATCGAGCGTCGTTATAATCTCGGAAACCGGCCCGTAATTCTCGTAGATTGCCGCAACCTGCCGCTCACATTTCGCGATACGGCTCCCGAATTTTTTCAGGGCATCTTCCTGGTGCCTCCGGATGACGTCTTCTTTTGCGAGCTTTTCCTTTCTGAACTTCCGGGGCATCTTCTCCGGGGCAGCGGACGGGAAGTACGCGGCAAGGGCGTCCGTGAACCGGTCGAACCGCTGGAGAATTTCCTCATCCGCGACCGGGAACGGGTGGCAGCCGGACTTCGTGATGACCGGTTCCCGGCCGGTCTCGATCCGGTCGATCAGGGCAAGGTACGCTGCATGCAGTTTTACCGGGTCCGCATCTTTTGCGGGCGTCGCCTTGGGAACCCCCGCGTCGCGGCAGACATACTCGGCATAAATTCCGCCCAGCATGTACCCGACCGCAAGGGCCCGCACGATGTCCCGGTCGTCCCCGGCAAGAAACGCTGCGAACTCCTCCCGTGTCGGCCGGAGGGTGGCGACCCCGGAGAACGTGTAGGTGGCATCGGGAACGATGTCCCGCTCCTTGAACCGGTGCAGGGAGAGGGGCCGGATGATCCGGTACTCCTTGTCCGCGAGGATGACGTTTCCCTCGTCAAAGAGTTCGACGATGAGCCGGTACACGTTCTCTCCCTTCCCCACATCGAACCAGAAGATCCGCTGCAGCCCGTGCTGGCCGATCGCAAGGACTTTTCCTCCCGAGAGATGTTTCCGGACCATCACGGAGAAGGCAGGAGGGGTTTTCGGGGGTTCGGGAAGGTCCGCGACCAGGTGGGCGCGTCTGCCCGGCTCCACCAGGAGCAGGTGCCGGGTGCGTTCCTCCCCGTTGAGCCGGATCCCGATCCTCCGGCCCTCGTACTGGTACACCTTGTCCACCCAGAGGGGCCGGAGGGCCTGCAGCTCCGCGACCATCGCCCGCACATCGACCCCGTTCATTCCCTGCTCTGTCGCCATTTTGCGTTCCCTGCGTATACCAAATTACATATGGCTTCAGCACTAAAAAATAGGTCTACTGGTGGAACGAGATGAGCGGGACGACCAAAACGAGCGAAATTCCTCTGCCCCAACCCGAAGAGCCAAAAAAGAAGCCGCAGACCCGTGAGGAGAAACTGGCGGCCCATATCGGACGCATCCAGCGCACGACCATAGCCTGCATCATCGGGATTATTGTCGGGGTCATTTCATATTACCTGGGCGGGACGCCGGATGCGGCAGGAAAACAGGCGGACATTCTTCTCGCCGTCTTCCTGATGCTCGCGGGAATCGTCATCCAGCGCCACATTTTTATTCTCCTGAAGATTGGCGGGGGAAAACTCGCCGCGAAAGACTGGTTCTTCCAAGGTTTCATGACGTTTGCATTCTGGTTCATCTCCTGGACCCTCCTCCTCACCACCCATTTCGCGTGAAGAGCCATGCGGATAGCAATTGTCCACCGGGACCGGTGCCATGCAAAAAAATGCGGTACCGAATGCATCATCTACTGCCCGAGAGTACGGACCGGTGACGAAACCGTCATTATCGGGGAAGACGGAAAAGCGGTCATCTCCGAAGAACTCTGCGTAGGCTGCGGCATCTGCATCAAGAAATGTCCCTTCGAGGCCATCGATATCGTCAGCCTTCCCGAGGAGCTGGAGCATCCCACCCACCGGTACGGGAAGAACGGGTTTGCCCTGTACGGGCTTCCGATGCCGGTTTCCGGGAAAGTGACCGGTATCCTCGGCGCGAACGGTATCGGGAAAAGTACCTCGATCAAGATCCTGAGCGGCCAGCTCAAGCCGAACCTTGGTGAGTTCGAGCGGGAAACTGAGTGGGAAGAGATCCTCAGAAAATATACCGGGACCGAGCTCTTCGATTACCTCCAGACCATCTCCCAGAAAAAAATAAAGGTCGCGGTCAAGCCCCAGTACATCGATTACATCCCGAAGATGTTCTCGGGGACCGTCCGGGAGCTCCTCAAGAGCACGGACGAGCGGGGAAAACTGGACTACTTCGTACAGGCGCTCAGCCTTGAAACGATTCTCGATAATCCCATCGGGAACCTGAGCGGCGGGGAACTCCAGCGAATCGCGCTCGCGGCCTGCCTTGCCCGGGAAGCGGACTTCTATTTCTTCGATGAGATAACCCCCTTCCTTGACATCCACCAGAGAATCGCCGGGGCCCGGCTCATCCGGGAACTCGCGGAGATCCGGCCCATCGTTATCGTGGAGCACGACCTTGCCATCCTCGACATGCTGGCAGATACGGTCCATGTGGGGTACGGGAAACCCGCGGTGTTCGGTGTCATCACGAGGCCAAAAGGTGTCCGGGTCGGGATCAACCAGTACCTGGAAGGGTACCTCCACGAAGAGAACGTCCGGTTCCGGGACGCACAGGTCGTCTTCGAGAAACGGGCGCACGAGAAGGGTGCGGCCCGGGAGACGCTCTTTGAATTCCCGGAGATGGAGAAAAGTTTCGGGAACTTCCATCTCCATGTCGGCGGGGGCGAGATCCGGAAAGGGGAAGTCCTCGGGGTCGTGGGGGCAAACGGTATAGGGAAGAGTACCTTTGCAAAACTCCTTGCAGGGGAAGAGAAACCGGATTCCGGCGTGATGGGCGGGAACCTCCGGATATCTTACAAACCGCAGTACCTCAAAGCGACCGGATCTGACACTGTCGAATTCATGCTCAGGAGCTGCACCACTAAGTTCGATTCCTCGTACTACCAGCACGAGATACTGGAGCCCCTCTCCCTCCAGCAGATCCTGCAGTCGCCGGTCGATACCCTGAGCGGCGGGGAGCTCCAGCGGGTTGCGATAGCGGTCTGCCTCTCCCGGGAAGCGGATCTCTATATCCTCGATGAACCGAGCGCCCACCTGGACGTCGAGCAGCGGGTGAAGATAACGCGGGTCATCCGGCACCATGCCGAAGGCAGGGAAGCAGGGATCCTGGTCATCGACCACGATATCTATCTCATCGACATGATCAGCGAGCGGATCCTGGTCTTTGACGGGGAATCCGGGAAGAGCGGCGTTGCGACCGGGCCCTTCTCCATGCGCGAAGGGATGAACCGGTTCCTGCGCGAACTGAATGTAACCTTCCGGCGGGACCAGACCGGAAGGCCCAGGATCAATAAACCGGACTCCTTCCTTGACCGGGACCAGAAAGCGTCCGGGGAATATTACTATTACTCGGACGAATCCGCGTGACCGGAACAGGTCCGGTCAGACGGGGGCTCCCCATATCTTTTATATAATTGGCCGCTACTTTAATACATGCGCGGGGAGAAGCTCTCGGACGCAATCGTATATAATAAGCTGAATCTTCTCAGGAACGACTTTTTCGGGTACATCGAGCGCAACACGGCAAAAGTCGATGCGAACCTCCCTGTGTTCTACGGCTACATCATATCCGCACTCGAACAGTCGTTCCCCGACCTCACGGACGAGGCATACGACGATTTTATCGATACCATCACCTTCAAGATCCTGGACGAGAGCAAAAACGCAACAAGCGTCGCGTACATCCAGAAAGTATCGGCGAGCGCACTCCGGGCAAAAAAACGGCAGAACGCGGATGTCGGCATCAACATCATGATCGGCCTCACACTCATCAAGCACAACCACTGCGAAAACGCCCTGCCTTACGTAAAACCGTACGCCATGCAGGATGCCATCCTGGGAATGGCGGTCGCGTACTGCTACCAGATGACCGCCCGTGCCATGAGCGTGGCAGGCGAGCATCATCCCGAGCGGGACCGTTCCGGCGAAATGGAACTCCTCTCCCGCGAACTCCTCATTGCGCTCGCAAAAGCGCAGCCGCCCCTCCAGGTCCTTCCCCAGCTGAACATGGAAGACATCTCCTGGCTCGATAAACCCTTCTGGCAGATGATCCTTGCAGCACTCTCCTGGTTCCCGGAAGAGCGGTGGTTTCTTGCCGTGGGCCTGGAGAAAGCCAAGAAATCCGGGAACTCCGCGATGCGGGAAAAACTTCTCGAGATCGCGGGGGCCAGGTTTTATACCGATATCACGTTCCTTCGCGAGGTGTATCTCCAGAAACTGGAGCAGCGCGATGCCGGGGCGGCGGCGGGAATCATCAACCAGATGATGAAGCAGTTCCCCGACAACCTCGAACCCATCTACTACGGGCTCAAGCTCTCGCTTCTCACTACGAGGCGGATCACGTACCAGAGTTTCCGGAAACTTGCGATCTCGAAAAAGATGCCGCTCTTAATCATCGAACTCTTTGACGCGGCGTTTGAGATCTTAAGCGAACCGCATGAAGAGAGCGTCCCGAAAATCCTGGGCCTACGCTCGACATTCCCGAAGATGGGGTTCTTCCTGGTACCCCTGGCATACATCGCCCAGGATATCTCCTCGGAAGATCCGGCCCGTTCACGGAGAGCAAAAAAAGTATTTATCGATGCCATCGATCAGATCTCCCGGGAACAGCTCCATATCCCGTAACCGGATCCGGAAAACCGGATCTCCCTTTTTGCAGAAATGCGGTCTTTTTTCGGGAATAATCAGGTGGTCCCGTTACCCGGGCTGAAAAGGTTTCCCAGCATCTTTCCGATACTCTCGAAAAAAGCTCCGATACCATCAGATGGAGGACTCCCGTTTTCCGGAGATGCGGGGAGCGTTCCGGTTATGCATCCTGCAGGAGATGCGTCTGCCTGGGTCTGTACGGTTGTATCCGGTGTCAGGACCTGCCAGGTCATGGTAGGCTCCGGACTTCCGATCGGGATCACCGGAAGTTTCGTGCGATCCGACTCGTAGTACCCGATCACATCCCGGCCTTCAAACCAGAGCCGTCCCGATGAATCGAGATACATCGAATCGATGGCATCCGATTGCGCGCCAGCTGCAGCAAATCCATAGATATAATCCAGTACGGCTCCGTCCTGCCACAGGTAGATCCCTCGGTTCGTGGCGATTGCAAGAACCGCGTCGGGAAGGGCCTCGATATCGGAAATTTCAGGAACCGGCTGCTTCTGGAGATCTTCGCCCGCCAGGACAGGAGTAAATCCGGTGCCATTCAGGTAATGCACTATACGGTTCGGATCGAAAAAGTATACACCGCCGAGCGGATCGCTTTTCACCTTCTTCAGGGTGTGGTAGGGCTGCGAGCGCGAGGTGAGCGGAACGAACTCCACCGATGCAGAGGGATCGCCCCGTACCTGCCAGAGTCCGTTTTCAAACGTTGTAAGAAAAAGGGTGTCGGTGGCCGGATCAGGCGCGATACTCTCTACCTGATAGAAATCCGCGCCGCCCTCTTCGAATGGCTGGTACCATGTCCAGCCGGTTTTATCGTCATACCGGTGAATGCCGGAATGGCCGGTAGCGATCCACATGGTATCGTTCCAGCGCTGGAGATGCAGGATCTGGCGATCCTTCAGAAGCTGGGGATCGTTGATGGTGGTGAAATACTGCCCGTTCCAGACCTGGAGGCCGTTCCCGTACCCGATCCAGAGCCTGCCCACGGAATCGTATGCAAGGGAGACGACCGTATCCTGGAGAATCGTCCTGCTGGTGTTCGTTTCCGAGAGATTCGGGTGCCAGATGGTCCAGCTCCCGTTATAGAATGCGAGGCCCCCGGCGGTTGCAAAAAGCATGTCTCCATGGGGAGATTCGACGATATCATGAACCTGCGGAGACCGGAATGTTGTATCCTCGGCAATAAATGTTGCAAACGTCCCGTACGGTCCGGTTCCCGCATGGACCGGGATTTCCGCTGCCTGGCAGCCGGGCAGTACCAGAAAAGCGAGGAGAAAAAGAAGGGGCTTCAGATTTGGTGGCACGATCCATCCGCCCGTTTGATGAAAACCTTCCCGCCTTCTTCCGGAAGGAACGTGACGGTCCTCCCGACTTTTCCCCCTACGTCTTCGGCAACGATACGGATCTTCTGCTCGGCCAGGTATTTTTTCAGGGCTTCCACGTTCCGCTCCCCGATATTGAGATTCTTCCCGAAATATTCAAACATGGAAGCTCCCCCGGCAAGTTTTGCGGTTATCTTCCTGTTATGGAGAGGGTCCGGGGAGAGCGCCGGAACCAGCAGTTTCATCGCGGTATCCGCATATTTGCCGGGACGATCTTGTTTTCCCCCGCTGTCCGGCAGCATCACGTGCGCCATGGCCCCGATCTTGCGGCTCTCGTCGTACAGGATAAGGGCGACACACGAACCAAGCCCGATCGAAGTCATTGCGGTCTTTCCCACGCAATGCTCCCCGATTCCTATCATCACCGCGTTTTCTTTTCGGGGTTCCTGTTCAGGCACGGTCATCAGTTTCCACGGCTTCGTCTTTTCAGGAGGTGGGCGCCATCAGTCCTTCAAGAAGGGCGATGATCTTCTCAAGCGTCTCGGCTTCCGGAAGCATGATGAGGTTTCCGGCAACCTTGTGTTCCTCGCAGGTGAGTTCTGTCTTGAAGAGCAGGACTTCGTTCACTTCAATGGTGAGCTGGGCTATCAGCGACTCGAATGCCGCATGGGCCATGTCCATGGAAAGCGCCGGGGGCGAAGGCAGCATCACGATGCCGAGAAGTTCTGCGGTTGCATCAAGGAATGCCGAGACCATGATGTTGCCGACTTCGAGAAGGGCACTCTGGTCCATCTCGTTTAACGGCCGGTCCATGTCGGTCATCCCGAGCATGGTGTTGGTCATGCGCAGGGCTGACTCCTTGGATACGTGGAATACGACGTACCCGCCATGGGAGATCTCGCCCTGGAGTTCGAAAACGACCATGGCGGCAAATTCTTCTCCGAGGCAATCGGAAACCCGGGAGATGTCAACGACATTCACCACGGGAACACTCATGTCGACCTGGCTGTTCAGCATCTGGGACAGTGTTGTCGCCGCATGGGCAGCCCCGATATTTGCGAGTTCCTGCATTGCATCTTTCTGGATTGGTGTGAGTTTCATCCTGCACCTGCCTACATCATGGTATTGACATCAAGAACCGGTACCACGTCCCCATCGCCGAGAATGGTGACACCGTTGATCCCCCGGGAGCTGCCGATAAGGCTGCTGAGCGGTTTCACGACAACCTCCTGCTGCCCTTCGACGACATCCACGGGAAGGCCGCACTTCCGCTTCTGGTATTGCACAACGATAAGGATATCTGCGGTTCCCGCATTCCCGAACATCTCGTCGAGCCAGTAGATCTGAAGCACCTCGTCGCGCATCAGGATGGTTTCCGTTTTTCCGACCCGGTGAATGGTATCCCGTTTCAGGTTTGCGACCTCGACGATGTTTGTGATCGGGATGGCGCAACGCCGTCCGTTGATCTTAACGATCATCACGTCAACGATGGCCATCGTGGGCGGGAGCAAAAGTTCGAACCTGCTTCCCGTGCCCTGCGTGCTTTCGACCCGGATGGACCCCTTCATGGATTCGATCGCACGCTTGACCACATCGAGGCCAACCCCGCGTCCGCTGATATCCGTGATCGTATCGGCAGTACTGAATCCCGGCTGGAAGAGGAGGTCGACCGCCTGGTCGTCGGACAGGGCATCCGCCGCCTCCCGGGTTATCAGGCCTTTCTCGACGGCTTTGTTTTTCACTTTCCCGATGTTGATCCCTGCGCCGTCATCGATCAGTTCGATGATGACATTGTCGCGGTCCCGGTGTGCCGATAACCGGACCTGCCCCTTGCGGAGTTTCCCCAGGTTCTCCCTGACATCGGGCGCCTCGATCCCATGGTTCACGGCATTCCGTATCAGGTGGAGCAGGGGATCGTTCAGGCCGTCCATCACGCTCCGGTCAAGTTCGGTCTCTCCGCCTTCCATGACAAAGTCGACCTCCTTGCCGTCGTACTGGGCGGTATCCCGGACCACCCGGGGGAGCCGGTTGAAGATATGGTTGAGCGGGATCATCCGGATGCCCATCATCAGGTTCTGGAGATCCGCGACCGACCGGGCGACCATGTTGATCGCCTCGTCCATCTCCTTGATGTGGTGCCGGTCGGCGATCTGCTTGAGCCGTCCCCGGTTGATTACCAGATCTTCTACCAGGTTCATCATCCGGTCGAGCTGGCCGATATCGACACGCAGGTTCTTGATCTCACGGTTTTTATCCTGCTGGGCTTTCCGGTCATCCGGGGCTTTCTGGGCAGGTATTGCTTTCTGATCCTTCTGCGATCCATCGGGAGCCGCGGATTCGAACGGGGCAATTTCCACCTGCTCGATCTCGCTTCCCGATGCAGCCGTCCGCAGCTCTTCCAGCGGGTGATCGCTTTCCATGACGAGATCGGCAGTACCTTCGAATTTCCCCTCGTCGATCTCTTCGCGGGAAGGTGTCACGGACAGGATCTTCCCGAGACCGTCCAGCTGGGAGATGACGATCATTGCCCGGACATCCTTCATCATGCAGCTGTCCGCGACCTTTATCCGGATGCGGTACCGGGGCAGGCCGCTGCCATCGTCCGGAATTTCCGGTGCGGTGTCCTTCTGGGCAGGTACCGCTTTTGCGGCCTTTCCGGATCCTGCTGATTTCTTCTCTCCGGATGCCGGTGACCCTCCGGAAGAAATCTTGTGCAGTTCTGCAATGAGGGGATCCGGGTTCTTTCCGGATCCGTCGCCGCCCCCTTCGATATCGTCCAGCATCTCCTCGACCATATCGGTGCAGGAAAGGAGGAGATCGCTCAGGGACTTGGTGAGGTCCGTCCCGTTCCGGACGATCTGGAAGACATCCTCCATGGCATGGCAGAGCCGTTCCATGTCGGCAAAACCCATGGAGGCCGATGCGCCTTTCAGGGTATGGGCGGAACGGAAGAGCTCGTTGATAGCATCCTCGTCGCGTCCGTTTTCAAGGATAAGGAGATTTTTCACAACATTTTCATGGTTTTCCCGGGATTCGGCCACAAAAAGCCCGCGATACTGCTCGAACTCAGACATTGTTGTCCTCCATTCTGGATACTGCTTTCACGATCTCCCGCATGATGCCTTTCAGGGGTACAACCTGATCAACGGCATTGTGGCTGATTGCAGATCGTGCCATCCCGTACACCAGACAGTCTTCCTCGCGGCAGATGATACTGGTCCCGCCTGCCGCTTTAACCGCGGCGGCACCTTCTCCGGCATCGTTGCCCATACCGCTCAGGATCACGGATACGACATTTTTGCCGAACACCTGTGCTCCCGAGAAGAACGTTTTATCGACTGCCGGCCTGACCCCGTGAAGGGGCGGGGCATTGGAATGGACAATTTTCCCGGTTTTCTTCCCGTTTTTCAGCGTGTGATGGGTTATTATCGTATGGTAACCCGCCTTTGACACCAGGATTTTTCCGTTTTCGAGAAGATCGCCGTTCTCGGATTCTTTCACGGTGAGCGGGCAGATCCGGTTGAACCTCTCTGCAAGGGGTGCCGTGAAACCGACCGGCATATGCTGGGTCACCATTACTGCAGCCGGTAGGTCCGGAGGGAACTCCGCGAGCAGGGTATCGAGCATCTGCGGCCCTCCGGCAGACGATCCGATAAGGACCAGTCTTCCGACATTCCCGTCAAGGGAGGGAGCGGGAGATGCCTGCTTCACCACAGGTTCCGGCAGGGTCATGAGATGGCGGACCTTGCTCACCAGATCGTCGTTTATCTCCCGGACGTGCGGGATATCCCGTGGCTTGAGCATGAAATCGTCGGCACCGAGCCGTATTGCCGTAGTCGTGATCTCCGCTCCCCGTGCAGTAAGCGTTGAGAGCATCAGGACCCGGGGACGCTTGCCCCCGAGTTTCCTGAGATCTTCGAGAACTTCTATTCCGGTTTTCTTTGGCATCTCGATATCGAGCGTGACCACATCGGGCCGGAGTTCCTCGATTTTTCTGAGTCCTTCGACACCGTCCGGTGCGGTTCCGACAATCTCAATCTCCGGATCCTTCGATAGCATATCCCGTACTACGGTACGGATGAATACCGAATCATCAATGATAAGTACCCGGATCATGCTGGTGCAGCGAGAACGTTTTTGACTTCCTCAAGAACTTTCGGTGCCTGGAATGGTTTTACGATATACCCCTTTGCGCCGCTCTTAATGGCAAGCTTCACCATCTGTTCCTGCCCGACTGCGGTACACATGACGACCCGGGCCCCGGCATCCAGCTGTTTGATCGCTTTTAAGGCCTCGATGCCGTTCATCTTCGGCATTACAACATCCATCGTGACAAGATCGGGTTTCAGTTCCTTGTATTTCCCGACCGCTTCTTCCCCGTCTCCCGCTTCTCCGACAACCTGGTGTCCGCCGCCGACGAGAATATTCTTGAGCAGGGTACGCATAAAAAGTGTGTCATCAACAATCAGGATCTTTCCCATCACGCATCATTGTTATAGTGGGCAATTGCAATATAAAAATCTGATGCGTTGAAAAAAGGGCAGATATTTATTTTATTTGCGATTTTGTGGCGTCTGAGATAAACTTTACTCCTTTTGGCGTGAGCTGGATCTCCCTCCGCATCATGGCAACTTCCGCGATATCGAGTTCCAAAAGCCGGTCATAAATGGAGTCCAGCTGTTTGTGCTGGATGTTGAGCATGTTCTCGATTCCATGGGAGTCCATGCCACTGTAGACGAGCATCGCAACCTGCTGGGAGACGGGGTCAAGTTCGTCCCCTTTCATCTCTATTCCTTTTGTCGCGTCTTTCAGGAAATTAAGAAGGAGCTGGAGCGTGGAAAGCGGGCAGAGAACGAGGCTGGATACCACGGAACCGTTTTCCAGGTAATCGATCATGACAACATCCAGGTTCTTTCCCTGGATCTCTCGCTTCGTGAGTTCGATATTGGTGACATGCGCGAGAGGGATCGATATCTGGTGGTCTTTACTGACAAACCATATGCCGGTTTTTACCACTGCTATCGATCCCTTTTCCCACTGGGCATCGGTGATCAGTACGCCCCCGCGTATTGCCGGTGACATGAAATATGCAGCAAGACGGTACGCAATGCACGAGGTCAGGATCAGCCGTTTGAGGACTGCAAGCACCTTCTCGACCGACCGTATCCTGACCACTATCGGCGATCCGCCGCTTGTCGTTACCACGAGTTCGTTCTTTCGTTCCTCGAGGTCCTGGATCTTTTTGTACAGGATATCCACGCCGATAGGTGCCGGAATTTCCATTCCGTCCTCGCGTATTCCTATCTGGGCTACCACCCAGGCGCCATTATGCTCTATCTTGGCAGGTACGGTTTTTGTGGTCATATCGTGTCACACTCTGCTCGTGGGCGTCCACCGGTCCGGCAGGTACTTACTTCATTCGTCACTGGATACACTCTCGTTTCCCACGGGGCTTTTCCCGGGATTTTTCTTTCCCGTCTTCGCTCCGAGCAGGTTCATGACATCCTGGAGTTCGGATTCGATATCCTCCGCCGGAGCCTTGAAATCCTTGAGATCCCGCAGGAGGCTGTCGTTGTCCTGCTTCCTTGCGACTTTTGCTTCTGCCGCAAGGAGGCTGAGCATCTCGTCGTCGCTTCCGACCGGCCCTGCCATCGCAGCTACATCGATCTGCTCCGGGATCTGTTCCTGCATCATCGCGTTATCGAAACCGATGTTTGCATCGATCTTCTTCTCCTCCGGAGCAGCGGCCGCAGGTTCAGCGGGTTCTTCCGCAGGTTTTGGTGCGGCTTTCCGGGACGGGGATACTTCCTCCTCATCGTCCAGCTCCATTGCATCAAGGTCGATGTCATCGAGACCCGAGAGTTCATCCCCGATTGCATCCACGCCTTCAAGTTCGACCGGTTCCCCGTCCGTTTCAGGTAGTTCCTCCGGGGTCCCGTTGGCATCCTCCGGTAGTTCCAGAGTATCTGCGGAGGAACCGGTGTCTGCAGAACCTGACGGCAGGCCGGGCTCTTCATCTTCATCCAGTTCGTCAAGAAGGCCGGTATCAAAGTCTTCCCCGGTCAGGGAGAGGAAGGGATCCTCTTCATCGCTGCCCGCGGATGGTTCGGCTGCCGCTGCAAGAGCGCCTCCGGCTCCCCCTGCGGCTGCAGATCCGGTATCTTTTCCGGATTGCTTTCCGGGCTTGAGGGTGGCCTCCAGTTTCTGGTCGATCTCCCGGATCTTCTTGTCCTGGGCGGACTTCGTGACTGCCGGGATCTTTATCTTCTTCAGTCCCCCCGCAAGGGACGCGAACATTCCGGAAATCCGGTTTTTCTCTCCGGCAGCCGGGGCCTTTTTGGGTTTGGAAGGTTCTTTTGCCGCACCTTTTACCGGACCTTTCCCCTTTCCGCCGCGTAATTTCCGGGGAATCGCCCTGATTCCCTGGGCGATCTCTGCGGGAGTGAGAGATCCCATGAGTATCAGGAGGAGCAGGCCGATTATCACAAGGAGCGGGATCATGAGGATGAGGGGAAGATCCACAAATACGAAGACACTCCCGGCTCCGACCGTAACAAGAAAAATCAGCGCCCGTCGCACGTTATCCTTCATGATGCATCCTCCTCATGTTGCAGCTCCTGACATTCCTGCGCCCATCCCTACCAGGTTCTGGGGGCTGAAGAAGATATTTACCGCAGGTGGTACTGCGATGAATACTACTCCGGTCAGAATACAGAATATTGCTGTGTAAAAGTAATACATATACCGATCCCCTCCTCCCACGATTCTTGCCGCGAGGACATTTGAGGCCGTGGTGATGGTAAGGATGATTACGACATAGGTGTTCATTGCATCCTTCGGGAAATTCACGAACATGTTCAGCATGCCCCCGCCGCCCATGACCGAGCTGAGGCTGACCCCTCCGGAAGCACTGCTTGAAGCGGCAACAGACTGGAATTGTTTCATCATTGCACCGACGGAATCCGTCAGGACCACCATGATCTCAAAGAGGGCGACAAAGATCGCGGCCATCGCAACATGCATCGGTATTAAGAGGACGACGAAACTCCGTGCGAGCATGTCTTTCTTTTCCCGCAGAAGAACCATTTCCAGCATGGAAGACCCCACGATCTTTCCGATAGGTTCGGGCGGTCCTCCCAGCGTGACCGTGTCGCGGAAGATGTTTAAGTATTTATAGATGAGATTGCTCCCGGATTCCCCGATGAACCGGTCCCAGACAGTTTTTTCATCGAGGCCCAGGTTCAGTTTGGTGTATACGGAGTTGATGAGGGGTTCCAGCTGTTTCAGGGATTTCCGGTCGACTTTTGCAAGGGCAAACACAGATGTGGTTCCCTGCCCGCCCATCACCGCCCCGAAACTCCGGATAAAAAGCGAGAAATCCGCGTCACGGCTGGTGATATTCGCATCATCGATGAATCCTATTATCCCCAGCGGCAGCAGGATGATCCCCACGATGAGAAAGATGAAGCCCCGGTTCACCCCGCTGATGAAGAGTGCGATTGCAGCAACAACCGCAACCGGGACCATGATCCGTTCCATTCTTGCGATCGTGATCTGTTCCTTGGACCGCCATTCCTTCAGCCCGTGGGTCTTCTCATCATACGGCACGGACCGGTACATCAGGGTCACCCCGAATACACTGACTGCAAGAACGATCATGTATGCGAGGTTCAGGGTGGCATCGATCCCTTCCGGAGAATAGATGGCGATGGAGATCATGAGCGTGACCGCAATGACCGTTGAGGAAAGCAGCATCGCGATGTAGGCGTCTCCCCATTTTTTGAGGAGCTCGAACCCCTGCTCGATCTGGCTCCTGTACACGCTCCTGACCTGGAATAGTTCGGAGTTCAGGAAATCTTCATCCGGAACTCCCGACTCGATGGAGTTCGAGAACCGGTTGAGCATGTTCTGCAGGATCTCGTTCGATGTCCGTTCTGCCACGATGGAAAGCGCCTCGGCGTAACTGTAATTCCACCGTTTCACGAACGTGTCGACTTTTTTGATGTACTTGGACGAGACGTACTCCTTGCGTTCCGCGCCGTACGCAAAAATTTCCGGCCGTGTTGCCTGGGAGATAGCAAGGGAGTCCATGTAGGTGACCATGAAGAGGAGGTCGGACCCCATCTTCTTGTCTTCCTGCACCTTCCCGAGGATACGCAGGAAGCCCCGCATCTGGCTTTCGAGGGGCAGCGTGCCCTTGTTTTTTGCCCGGATCTTGTCCAGAAGGTCGTTGAACATCTCATGCCCCGATCTTTAAGAGTCCCTGTTTCTTGACCTTCGTTATCATGTTGAAGAGATCCCAGAACTTGACATACCCTGCTTTATGCAGACGCTCAAGGATTTTTGCGCGTTTTTCGACTTCCAGGTAAATTTCGGATTTCTTGTTCTCGGGCATTCCCAGCATTGTCGCAATCTTGTTCTCAAGGAGGTAGGAACTGCCTCTTCCCGACCAGGTAAAGGTATCGGTGACCGGTTCCCAGCCGAACATCTCGACGAACGTGAACCCCTGGGTCTCCGGGTTGTATCCGACCAGCTCGTTGACACTGATCATTCTGCGGACCGTTTCCCCGCTCGGACGCTTCACCGCACTCTGGATGATAACGAGGTTGAGGTTATCCACATAGGTCTTGGGGATGTTGATGGGGTCCCCGCAGAGACGCTGGATGAGTTTCTCGACAGAGGCCGCGTGGAACGTGCTCATAACGGGGTGCCCGGTCTGCATCGCACCGAATGCGACACTTCCCTCAACCCCTCGGATCTCTCCTACGAGGATCTGGTTCGGACGCTGACGAAGCGCTGCCTTGAGCAGATCGAACATCGTGACGCCATCGCCCGTTCCCTCCATCTTTCCCTTAGCGCTCGCAACTTCCCTCACCCAGTTGCGGTGCGGAACGTTCAGTTCGGGAGTATCTTCGATGGTCACGATCTTGTTTTCCGGAGGCAGAAATGTCGTGATCGCGTTGAGTGCGGTGGTCTTCCCGCTCGCAGTCTCGCCGCTCACGAAGAGGGACATCCCGTACTCCACACAGATCCAGAGGTATGCGGCAACCGTGTAATCGCAGCCGCCGCTCTCAATGATATTGAGAATACTTAAGGGAACCTCATTCACTTTACGGATGGTGAAGTTGCTCCCGTGACGGGAAATGTCGGTCCCGTACACGATGTTGATACGGGAACCATCCGGTAGCGTCGCATCGACAAGCGGGCTCCGGTACGTGATGGGTTTTTTGATCCGCTCTGCGAGTTTGATCACGAATTTGTCGAGTTCCTGCGATTCCTTGAATTCGATAACCGATTTCAGTCCCTTGAAGATCTTGTGTTCGATGAAGATCGGTCCGACCCCGTCGCAGGAGATATCTTCGATGTTCGTATCGCTGAGGAACGGTTTTAAGACCCCGAGATCGATCTTGTCCCTGATAAGGAGGTATTCCAGCGCCCGGTACTCGGGTTCCGAGAGGATAATCCTGCCGTCCAGCGTTCTTTGGACTTTTACCCCGGACAGGTTGGGCATCTTCGCATCCTTTGCGGTCAGGTCTTTATTGAGAAATTCCACGAGTTTCGTTTTGGCACTCTTGTTTTTCGCATTCTCTTCGCTGAATATCTCCGAGGCGCTGACCTTTGACTTGATCACCGCTACCTTTGCGAGCATCCTGGTGATTACTTCTGCCCGCTCTTTGTCGGTTATCGGGTCATAGTCCAGGGCATCGATGAGATCGATGAGCCGGTGTTCGATGCAGGGCGTGAGTTCGCTGACGCTGTGCAGGAACGACGGTTCAATCGGGATATAATATGCCCGCACATCGTTGGGATCTGCAAGGATGTGAACGAATGTCGTATCGCTGACCGGGTAAATGATGTTCGGACTCTGCATCGAGCGGAGCTCTTTTTTCAGCTCCGAGAGAAAGAGCGGGATACCGTAGGTATTGACCGGAAAGATATGCAGGTATTCGAGAAGGTGCGGGCTTTTCATCACGTACTCTTTTGCATTTGCCGGGAGCATCCGGTAGAGGGCGCTCGATTCGATGTCTGCGTAGAGATCCACGCCTTCATCGACAACTTCCGCCTGGAAGGGAAGTTTTGCGGCAATTGCAAGAGAGGACATGCTGTTCACACCTTGGCAAAGCTCATCGGGATAATCTTCATGCCGTATCCGGGATGGACCTCGAAACTGACGACATTACCGGTCGTCTTTCTCGCACCCCGCACCTTGATGACTTCCATGACCATGACATATTTGTCCCCGACGAGGGCTTTTTTCATGTTCAGGTGGGCGTCGCAGATCGACCGTATACGGATCAGCGTGTCCTCTTCGAACGCATACGTGTGGAGCGTGATGAGGACCGTCTTTCCATGGTCCACAAGGGTCTTGCAGTTGGTGAAGAATGTGAGTATCAGGTCAGTCTCGGCATATTCGGTGAAGAGGGTGAGGGAGTCGACGATCGCGACCTGTGCTTTGCTGGCCTGGATATTGACGATAAGGCGCTGCAGGATACCCTCCATCTCTTTTTTTGACCATTCAAAACCAACAACGTGGAGGGGATAGACCCTGAGGTATCCCCATGCGAAATAGTCTGAGATGTCAAGGCTCATCGATTCCATCTGCTTGATGAAGCTCTTGCTGGTGTTTTCCGTTGTGAACAGGTCCACGGTAAGGCCCTGTTTCATCGCACCCCAGATGATCTGCTGTGTCAGGACGCTTTTTCCCGTATCGTTTTCGCCCTCAATGAGGGTGAGCGATTCCAGGGGAAGGCCGTCAGCAATCTTCTTATCGAGTTCCGAGTTTCCGGTCGATATGATCTTGCGGTCTTCCCCGCCGAGTAAATCCCCGAGTGATCCTCCCATGTGTGATACCTCCGTTTCAATCAGATATATGCCGAACTGTACGCTCCGTTTCCGGTAACGACTTCGATCATATACGGTGTACTTGAGGTAAAAATTGCGGTTCCGGTAACTGTTTCCCCCGGGTCCAATTGTCCTGGGTGAACAGATTCAATCCGTGAGTATCCTGATCGATCTCTCCAAAAAATTTCTGTTGCATTCCACTTTGTCGAGTCTGATAAATCGCCAAACAGATATTGTTGTGGTCCAGCGGTATCGTCCGAACCAGAAATAAAAACATCCATATTTCCCAAACTGTTAATTGTTTCACTACCTGAATTTGTAATATTAAAATATATGAGTCCCTGTGTAGTGTTAGCAATAAAAAAATCAGATACAGAGATGTCTGTATGAAGTCGTGAAATATGGCTTTGGAGGGCATCCTGCTGGGCGGAAGATACGGTCTCTGCCGTAGTCAGTGTCGCCCCGACAAGAACATAGGCAACGATGATCAACAGAAGAATTCCTATTGCCCCTCCTATGAGTTCTCCTACTGCCAAAGACGCACCTCGTTTATGTTGTTCGGGTAAAGGTTATCGAGCGGGAAATTCCATTCGGTAGCACAAACTGGAAGTATACCTCTCCTCCGGATCCGGGCATAGGTGTCGGAGTGGCGATTATTTCAAGAGTATCGCCAATGCCCCAGTCGCCTTGGTTAAATTCCTCGTCATTCACTTTAAAATCCCATCTTCCGGATTCCCAAGTGTATCCCTCAAAATCGGATGCATCGCCGGAAAACACACTGCTTTTCTTTAATTCAGAATTTACAATTTTATTTGTACCGACATTTTTCATCCAGACTTTCACCGTAGTACTATTTGCAAAGGTTGTAACAACTGTAAAATCGGTTCTGATACGGAGATCCGCATTATGAGTACTCGAGGAAAATGTCCCGGACATCTGGTATACAACCGGGAAAATTGCATTAATCAGGACGCCTGCAGCTATCACTGCTGTTATCAGGAAGAGTGCCGTGGTGAACGTCTCAGAAGACATTGCATCATATTCGATCGAGGAGGTTCATAAGCTCATCTGACTTTCCGCTGCTGCGGGAGGGCTTTTTCTCCGGGAACCCCATCTCTTCATCTCCCTTGAGAAGTTTCTCTGCAGCAGTCTCAGAAAATATTTCTCCCTGCTGGCCCCTGCGTTCCATCAGGACCTCGATCATATCCCGATCCAGCGAGGTATCGTTGGGCGAGATGATACGATTCAGTGCATAGAGTTCTGCGACATATTCGTCCGGGCTGACCTCATGCGCCTCCCCCAGATTCTCTGGCATCAGGCGGGAAATCTCCTTTACCTCGGAACAGGAATCTTTCGAAATGTATCCGAGTGACAGGAACGAGTCCAGCATCACCTCCAGCCGGTCATGCCCGTATTTCTTGACGGCCTGGCTGGTCCATTTGAAAAGCCGGTATACCTTGTGGAGTCGCAGTTTTTCACCGGATATTTCCTGCATCCCGGGTTTTGCCATTTTATCCGGTGTACCGGGAAGAAGCGGGGAACCTCCGAGTGCAATGGGTGTCAGGTCGTCTTTTGAGAGGACATTTGTTTTATCTTCTTCTTTCTTCCTCTCCATCTCCATCTTGGTCTCTTTGGCATCGAGAGCTGCCTCTCTCGCTTCAAGAGCAGATTCCCTGGCGTCTGCGGACTCTGCTGCTGCTTTTGCATCTTCCGAACTTTCCTGAAGAGGAACGCCCGATGCGGCAATCGTGAACGGATTTTCAAGTTCGTTCATCCGTTCGCGGATATCCATCAGGAGCCGCTTTATGGAGGTCTTGATCAGGTCAACTTCACGTTCCAGGTTGGCAAGTTTTACTTCCGGATCATCCGCTGATGCTGATGAAATAATATGGTCGACCTGCGACTGACTCACTGCCATGCTAACTAGATATATCAAAATCACTCTAAATAAATATTTCCATCTGCAAATACTCTCCGTACTCGGTAAAAACAGAAATTACTCTGTGATTGCAGCGTTTGCGAGTGGGATCACCATTTTGGAGACAAACCATGAGCCATTCCCGGTTTTCTCTTCGTGGATCGGTCTTCCCGGTTGGATACCTTAAAATAAAGGGTAAGGTGATTTTCGGTTTCTTTTGTCAGTTTCCCAAACCATGCCCGGCCGAACGGCATCCTTTTTACCCATCCTACAATATATCTACCTGGTACTGGGAATAAGATGAAGGATAAATCAATTGAGAACAAGCCGGATTTATCCTTGAAACACTGCCTCGATAATTTCGATACGGCACTCAGAAAAAATGCGAAATGCATTCTCATCTTCCTTCTCGCACTGGTTTTCATCATAACCTTCTCGAACCCGGCGGTTTTCCTGAACGATGAGTGGATCACCGTCAACCAGCTGAACCAGCTTGAGAAAGGCCACCAGGTCGTATTTAACGAAGGAAAGTACGGGGTATTCAAGAACGGGACCCCGGGACAGTATTTCCTTATGCGGGATAACAAACTCGGCTATTCGCTGATGCTCCCGGTCCTGTCTTTTCCAGCGCTGACACTGTTCGGTTGTTTCGGGGACCACTTCCGGTTATTCGTCATATTGCTCTGGGCAGTGCTGGCAATTCTGGCATTGCTGCTCATAGGGCGATATTATCCTTCGTATGCAACATTTTCCGGAATAAAATGGACCCATGCCGGAATGGCGGTCGTTCTTCTGCTTACCCTGCTCAATACTCTTCTTTATACCGGCTGGCCGTTCGCGGATGATACCGCACCGAGGGAAGTAGCTGCAGTGGTATTCACCAATCATATCCTCTTTGCACTTTCCGCAGTCATCGTGTACATGATATTTTCAGAAATCATCCGGGAAGAGTGGGCGGTTCTTTTTTCCACAGCTGCAACATTCTGCTGTTCGTCGTTCCTTTTCTGGGCCGCGAATGCAAAGGATCATATTCTTGTCCTTGTGCTGTTTTCACTCGTTATCCTGTTCTTCATCAGGTATTTCAAAAATAAAAAATACCATAATCTTGCACTGGCTTTCATTTTTACCGGCCTTACCGCCTGGGCGAGGCCCGAAGTGGGGTTCACCGTTTTCGCATGCTCGTTCGTGTTTATTGCAGTTCTCCTGGGACTTACGATCCGGGCCGGAGAAATATTCCGGACCTGTGCCATAATTATATCCACTGCGCTCTTTGCGCTCATTGGCTCGATACCTCTTCTCGTCAATAACTACCTGGTGACCGGAAATCCCCTGAAACTCTCATTTTACATTTACGGAGAATCTACCGCTACCATGCAGGAATCTCTTGGGATATCCGAAGGAATGGCTGCGCAGGATGTCCTCTCCCGCATCATTTCAACAACAGGCAATGCGGTTGTCCAGACCCTGGGGTATTATCATATCTCGTTTGATACGTATCCCGGTAACCTGGTCCAGGTGCTCTTCTTGCCGGGATCCGGTACGATGAGTTTTCTTGCCCTCTGTCCGCTCCTGGTCATCGCGGTTTTTCTTGGTCTCCGGTATTTCCTGCGGAAAGATTGCAGGCTGGAAACGGTGGAAAAAACCGGCATTTCATTTCTGGTTGTAATGACTATAGCGGTGTTTCTTACCTACAGCAATACACTTGCAATGATCGCATTAACATCTGAATCGGGAATTATTCCGGATCTCCGGTACCTCTCCCCGGCATATCTGTCCATAGGAATTCTCGCGATGTTCCTGCTGTTCAGATCAGGTTTTCTGAAAAATGCAAAACAGATGCTGGTACAATTCCTTGCGACTGCGGTCGTGCTCACTCCCGTGGCCCCTTTTCTGATCCTGATCGTATTTCCTTCGGCAGGAAATTATTACGATATTACCCGGATATTCCTCCTGCTGTCGACCGGTCTTGCAGTTATCGTATCGGTTCTTCTCCTGACAAGCAGAAAAACCGAAATGCAGAATTCAGTCCTGGAGAAGGTATTTCCGGTGGTGATACTCGTGCCGTTTATCTGGCAGATGCTGATGCTGTTTATGTTCTCTCCTGCGAAAATAAACGGGTATACGTTCTGGCTGCCGGTGAGTGAAGTATTGTTCCATCTGTTCTTCGGCTGAATTTCCCTGCCTGTCAGGATTTCCCTGAAAAGTGTCTGTATTCCGTAGCAGGTGAACCTATTTTCAAGTCTTCATCCCGGATCGAATGGTCTCGGTAATTCCGGATGTATCTCTTCATGAGAATCCGGAGATTGGGTCGATGCCTGCTGCACGGATAATCAGGATCTCTCAGTTCCGATCCACTCTGATAATCCGGCCGAATTGCCGGGTAATGCAGGGAGTTGATAAAAGTGAGTGACGGGGGACTCTTAATCTGCGGCCGGCAGGGGTAAAAATCAGAATTCCAGGGTATGGGTGACAGAGGGAATGGTTATCTGATTTGTATAGTGTGTCTTGTACCCGTCAGGGAATGTTATGGCGGAAGTTTCCGGGGAAAAATCCGGAGTCAGAAGGGCTGCAAACCAGTACTGTTCAATTGCTTTCTGGGCTGCCTCAAGCGAAATCTGCGGAGAGGTCAGAGTGATTGTTCCATTTGAGACAGCTGCCGATGCAAGAGACGGGATCGAGACATCTACGGAGTCGCTGCTGAATTTATTTACTGTAACTGTCTTTTGCAGCGAGGCTTCGAGATTCTTTTTCAGGATTTCTGACGGATTGGCGAGGTTGAGATAGACCGCAATATACTCCGGGGTCGAGAGCTGGTATGCTACATGGACGTCTGCATTCCCGGTCCTGTCCAGTGCAATCGTTAAGTCCTGAATGGTAACTGCCTGAGCGGGAGCTGCCGCAAAGGCCAGGATGCACAGGCACCCTGCAACAAGAATCATATTTTTCATGTCAATCTTCCCTGAGGATTCCATCCGTTTCATGTGTTTTTCTTAGTACGCCACTGTACTATTCCCGGAGCTCATAGATCGCCCGTCAGTCTGATTCCGAAGAGTGGTGCTTTCCCTTATGTTAATGATGTTTAACATTAAGTAATAAAAAGTTTACTGTGTCGGGAGCGGATGTTCTCATTCTGTGGCCGGTTCAGGGAATATTTTCCGGAGGGATTTTTCGGAAAGGGACACTTATTTTGCATCCGGCAGGTATGTTGTCCTGGTTAAGAAGGGAATAGTGGCAGGATGGGTATATGTGGCACCACAATGAAAATGTTGAGGGGTCGTGTGGAACCGGCATTTTATTTTATCACAGTTGCGGTCTTCATTTCATCCCTTCAGCTGTATTGGGAGAGAAAAGAACTATCAGAGATCCGGGCGCTTGAGATCCTGATGTTCTGGTTTTTACTCATTGCTTTTGGCGTGCAGAGCATCGTGACCGGTCTTTCCCATATTTATTTTTGCACCGGGCCCGTGATGCAGGATTATTCTGCTGCTATCTGTATCACACCCTGTTGGGTCGCCTATGCAGAGATCGCCATCGGGATACTCGGCGTTCTTTCCATCCGGTCCCGGTTGTCATTCCGGCTCATTGTCATTATTGCGGATTTCTGTCTTTCCGTGTTGATTGGAATCCTGCTTATCGGTGGACCGGTCTTCCGGGCAGTGCCCCCGCTGCATGCAGCCGTACCGTTCCTGCTCTGTCAGTTCGGGATACCGGTTCTCCTCATCAGCATCTGGATCCTTGAAGATCGGGAGATCCGGAAATTATCCGGAACTCATTAGCGGGCGGCGCAGGAAAAAAACTTATCCGAAAGAGCCGGAATTACAGAACTTCCCAACCCGACAATAAGATTGGATCTCTATTGCCGTTGCGTCTTATGATTCTTTCCCGGTATCGTACGTTTCACTGCAATCCGGGCAGAGCATACGTGGCACGGAACGGTTCAGTTTCCGGGAAGGAAACGGGTAGCCCCCCTCCCAGATCTCGATCTCTTTTCTGATGGTATGTTTCATACAGGTTCCCATTCCGCACACGATACATACAGCCACAGCATCGCTCTCTTTCCCCTCTTTCGCACAGACATAGCATTTCATGTCGATTGCCTTCTCCCGGGATACCCCGGGCGTTAGGGCTCTGTTTGATCCGGTACTCCCATTAAGGTACGTTTTGTGCCGGTACCCGGGAAAAATGAAAAGAACCGGTGGTTCCTGCACCGGATCGTTCGGGAATTTGTATGGTTTCGGAATATTTTTCAGGGCAACCGGAAAGTTCCTTCAGGAAAAGCAATAACCTGAAAAATCCCCTTCCCAACGATTTGTCTGATTACAGGAGGTTCCCAGGTTTTTTTTCTACCGACAGAATATGTGTTTTCAGTGCGGAAAATTCCACTTCCGGATCACCTCTCCGGTGAAGAATGGCATCAGCTCCCAGGTCTTTCATCCTCTGTTCCTGGATTTCATCAAGTCTCCCGGAATAAATTATGATAAACGATGTGCAGCCTTGGTTACGGATTGCGGTGAGGAGGGTTGCCCCATCCATGCGGGGCATCATGTAATCCGAGACAATAACATCGTAACGGGTTTCCTTGGTCATACGGAGGGCGTCGATTGCAGACTGGGCAGTATCTACGTTCCAGTGAGGATTTTCCTCAAGTTCCATCCTCAGTACTTCACTAATTTTTAGCTTGTGCAAAGCGGACAGTAAGATCTAAATAGTTGGCGGGCGCCGCATATGGTCAATAAACGGCAAATTGCCCGCCGAACTAAGGAGACGTTAAGCGCAGAAGAA
>Ga0209749_1000726_pt1 | contig 39298 bp, 41 predicted proteins | sample EPASupsiteSAE347_FD_187267 | JGI IMG/M metagenome (GOLD analysis project Ga0209749, IMG submission 187267) | Bioremediated contaminated groundwater from EPA Superfund site, New Mexico - Sample SAE3-47 (SPAdes) (version 2) | ecosystem: Environmental > Aquatic > Deep subsurface > Groundwater >...
AATATTGATTTATTAGCAATTGATATTCGACTGGGGAAATTGTATCTCATCATCTTGATCATAGGCTTTTATTAAGGTTTCCTTGGAATTAACGGCTTGTAGTCGCCGATGGTTTTGATGAGCATCTGATGCCTTATCCACAAGATGACGAGTACCGTCAGAGAAACGACCAGCCAGACGGCAAACCACAGTCGCATTAGTCTCTCGGTCGACCCCCCTGGAGAGAGCCCCTGAGAGAGGATAAAAGCAGCTGCGCCCAGGATTACGATGGTTGAGAAGAACAGATTAGCGGAGGGGGCCATGCCGTCCCGATAAGAAGTACAAAAGCGCTCCCATTCCATTTCCGCTTTGCCGACTAAAGATATCGGATTTCTGCCCAGAAAGATGCCCACGCGCTTGATGCGAGAGTCGGCGGACATGATATAGAGGTCATAGCTTATGGCCACCAGAGGGACAAAGTAAAGCAGCCAGAATATGTCAGAGATATCGATTCCTACATTTACGGAGCTGAGGCCGAATAGAACTGTAATAAAGGCCAGCTTCATAGTGACGAGCTGTGTGCGTTCATTTTGTGTTCTAATCTTCTCTTCATGAAGCGCGCGCAAAAACTCTTGATCGTTCTCCTCCATCCATCCCCAACTCCTAACGAACAAATGTATCAATTCTATTAATAATTTTTGTATGTAATAATCATAGATATAGGAAATGAATTTATCCTAAATGCACTCAATCAAGGAAGAATGAAACCAATGGACCAGGTACTTGATACTTCTGCCAAGATTCGCAGCATGGAAATTAGAGGTGCAGGCCGAATTGCCACTGCAGCGGCAGCAGCTCTGCGTGATTTCTCACAGGCCATGCAAACGCAAAGCATTGATGATTTCAATAGTCAGATGGAGAAGGCTGCCGATATTCTTCTCAAGACCAGGCCCACGGCGGTCTCCCTCTCCAACGCCATACGCATGGTGATGAAGTACGATGCACAAGACCTGCATTCGGCTCGCCAGGCGGTCGTTCTTAATGCCAACCACTTCATCGAGATCTCGGAAAAAGCTCTGGAGAGAATCGGCCAGATAGGCAGCCGCAGGATAAAGGATGGCGCAACAGTGCTCACCCATTGCAACTCACTGGCTGCGCTCTCCGTTATCAGTACCGCTCATAAGTCCGGAAAGAAGATCAAGGTGATAGCCACCGAATCGCGACCCAGATATCAGGGTATTACTACTATCGGCATGTTGGACCGCATGGGCATCGAGACGGAGTTGATTGTCGATTCAGCTGCCAGGAGCGTCATGAATGAGGTTGATCTGGTGGTAGTAGGAGCAGATGTGATAACGGCTAACGGAACTCTGGTAAATAAGATCGGCACAGCCCAGATAGCCCTCGCAGCCCATGAGGCCAGAACCAGTTTCATAGTAGCCGCCGAGACTTACAAGTTCAGCCCCCAGACAATCCTGGGCGAACTGGTAACCATTGAGGAACGAGAAGCCGGCGAGGTCCTGGCAGACATTTCCAAGTACAGCCATGTCCGGATAAGAAATCCGGCCTTTGATGTAACGCCCCACCAGTACATCGACCTGATCTGCACCGAGGTTGGAGCCATACCCCCAGAGATGAGCTATCAGATCATTAGGGAGCGGCTGGGCTGGGAGATGGAAGAATAGTGCCGGCTAAGAGAATTATAAAGAAGATTATGAAGAGAGCCGATCAAGATTACGGCCAGCAGATCGAAGGTCGGTTGAAGACGCTGTTAATGATGATCTTCCTTTGGGCGGAGAAACTCTTGTCGGTATTGGCCCAGCCGCGAAGCTCATTGGGATCGAGGTTTAGGCCCACAGCTCTTTCCTCTGATCCTTGGGGATATGCCGCACTTTCATTTTCAGAATTTTTTATGATTTGCAATTTTGATGGAAAACCATTCGCCTCTGCCGTAGTAGCATTAATTCTTCTGCAATCTCCCGCCCTATCGCAGACAGTAAGATGCTCGACAGTCCAAGTACCCACTTGGCTGTTGGGAGAAATGGACAAATTCGTGGAATAGTTGCCGTTCCTGGCATCTCCAGATAACAGGTCTGTTGAATTCATGAAGGCTGCTACTGATTGGTTTTGAGAAGGACTGGAAAAGACTGCCTCGATAGATTCTATATCATCGCTCTCATCGGCAACATGTGCATAAAGTGCGATCTGCGAAGACACATTGTCCAGAATTATTTCTCTGGGCGAAAAATCATAGTCGAGTATTCTTGGGCATGAGGGCGAAGTGGCAGCCCAGGCCGCGGAAGACTGCGCAACTGTCACCGGCATGCAGATTGCGATCACGACTAAGCTCATCCATAAGATCAAGCTTAAACACAAAGCTATGACTAATTTAGCGCTAACTGTCATTGCCAGGTGATTGCATAATAATAGTATGAAAATGTTTTGGGCGAATTATTTGTGGTTTTTACCCAGCCATCCTGCGCAAGACGAGCAGCATGGCAAGAATGGCAGCTGCAGCTCCCGGTGCCGGAGTATTCTGGGTCTGGGCCAGGGGCTCCTCTGCGGTGCCTTCGTCGACCTGGGATGCATTATATGCTTGCAGCGTCGGCCCGTTTGGCATCGAACCAGCCTCCGGCTCGATTGCCCTGCCGCCATCCGCTGCCAGCACATTGATAAAGCCGGTCTTCTTGCCGGAGGGCGATCCTGTGGCAGCAACATCCACTACAAAAGAATAGTTGCCAGGCGGTACATCAGCCGCCTTGACACTGCAATTGTATTGGGTCACGCCTGCCGGAAAGACGTTTTTGATAATCTTTGGGCAGGAGAAATCGAATCCATCAGTCTTGTTCTTGAAGACCAACTCGACATAGGCTCTCTCGCTGCCCATGCCCTTTACATAGACCGTGAAGTTGGCTTCGCTATTAGGCGTCATCTCAATGGGTGTGATATTAGTCACTTGGAACCAGAAGGATGCACCAACCTGGCCGGCCAGGAGCGATAGGAGTGTGATGAGAAGAACAGAGAATGAATTTTTCATGAAGAAGGAGTGTCTTGAAGAATATAAAGAGGTTTCGGAGATATGTTTTCAGGAATATATTCACAATATCTACGCCACTCATGCCAATTTTTATGATTTATATTTTTGAAATTATTAACATACAAATATTTAGGTGGCATATAACGCCACAAGTCAAATATGCGGTATTCGGAACTCCAATAGTTATCATAGGTTCCCTGATTTGGATCGAAATAGGAACCCAAAACAATAGCACCTGTTTCATGAGGATTCAGGTTGCCGATAAGGCCATGGCCGATACGAATCGGCGCAGGAATTGCGACACATTGCCCGATCAGCAGAACAAGGCAAAAGCATATTGCTGCAATATATCTTTTCATTGCATATCCTCTCGATATCTTCTCTGATTTTCGGTATTTTAAATCTGCGGGAATAAATAGCTTAGTCTCAACTCGGTCTGCGTATCTAATCACCTCTCCTCCAGCCCTTCCACCAGCACCTCCCCTTCTTCCGTCACAAAGATCCGGGCGTCCTTTTCCAGCGACCTCTTCTTGAAGAGCCGGGGGGCTTTTCTTCGCAATTGCACCACGATATCTAGAGATGTGATGGGCAAGCGCATATGTTTTTCGTCTGCAGCGGCAAAGATCATCTTGGGCAGTTCAAAGACATCCGTTCCCTCCTTGGCCTGCAAAGATATGGGTGCGCGCAGCATCATCCACTGCTGCAATGTTCGCTCGGCTCGGGCGATGTTCTGATGGGCCCTCTTCTCCAGTATGCTGATGTTGGAGCGAGTGGTACCCAGGCTGTCCGCTACCTCCTGCTGGGACTGGCCGGAAAGCCGCATCTGTAGCACCCTGATCTGTCTTTCGGTGAGAAATGAATCCAGGGAATCTTCGTCTATTGTTTCGGGCATCATTAAGTCGCAAGGGAAAATGGTCATACCAGATGATAAAAGCATCCTTCCGGCAGTCACCATTCCACCGTTCACCAGGGCATGGTTATCTCCTCGCTCTTGCCCAGGGCCGCCAGCCTGCCGGCTTGCAGTACGGCTACCCTGCGGGCCAGCTTGCGACACTGCTCCATATTATGGGTGGCTAAAATAACCGCGGTCCGGCTCCCGGCCAGGCTACGTAGGAGGCTATCGATAGAAGCTGCACTCCTGGGGTCCAAATTAGCGGTCGGCTCATCGAGCAGGAGAAGCTCCGGCTGCAGGATTAGAGCTCTGGCCAGGGCAATTCTCTGCATCTCACCCCCGGATAGAGTATTGGCATCGCGGCTCTCATAGCCGGACAGCCCGACTATTTCCAGGACTTCTTTTACCATGGCATTCATACTTATTTTTTCATGTCTTTTTTGTCTGCCTCGCATCCTCAGACCGTAGGAGACATTCTCTTCCACGCTGGCCTTGAACATGACCGGCTTTTGAAAGACCATGGCCATCTTGCGCCGCGTGGCAAGTGCCTCCTTCTCCTGCCTTCCTGAGACTTTTCTGCCATCAAAGAGGATGGAGCCGGCGGAGGGTTCATCGAGAAGATTGATGAGGCGCAGCAGTGTCGTTTTTCCCGAACCTGTGGGACCGATCAGTCCCAGGATCTCACCCCGCTCTACGGTCAGGTTGATTTCATGGAGAATCTTCGCCGGGCCGATGCTTTTGCTTAAAGAGCGTACCTCCAGGAAAGCCATTTATTATTTCCCCTGAAATCTATTGAGCAAGAGGTTGATCCCCAGAGAGATGGATATAAGGATAATTCCCAGAGCCATGGAAAGCTCAAGATTGCCCATAGAGGTCTCTAAGGCTATGGAGGTGGTGAGAACACGGGTATAGCCCCGGATATTCCCGCCGATCATCATGGCTACGCCCACTTCGGAGAGCGCCCGGCCAAACCCCAGGAGCACTGCCGCAATAACCGCCACGCGTGCTTCTTTTATAACAGTTATTATTATCTGCATCTCCGTTGCACCCAGCGATTTGGCCGTGTCTCTGATCTGGGAGCCGACGCTGCCCAGCGCAGTAATTGTCAGCCCAATCATGATGGGGCAGACGAGAATAGCCTGGCCCAAGATCATGCCGCTCTGGCTGAAGAGCAGATTGAGAAAACCCAATGGCCCCGAGCGGGAAATAAGCAAGAAGACCAGCAGGCCAACGGTCACCGTAGGCAGGCTGTAGAAGGTCTGAATTAAATTGATCAGCGCTCTTTTGCCCCAAAACTCTCGAAACTCGATGATACCGCCCACAGGTATGCAGATAATGCCTGCCAGCGCGGCGGAAGAGAGCGAGATAAATATAGACCTCATAGTGATCTCGACCACCTGAGGATCTCTCGCTATAATCAATTCAAGGGCCTGCAAGAGGCCGCTGTAGATCTCTTCCAACCAATTCACCCGAGCTTTATGCAGCAGCGCAGGAGGCGCTGGGGGCAACAGCACACTCTGCAGCTGCGCAGCCGATCAATTCGCAGCTTCCTCTGGCAGCCGAGAAGAGCGGCTTGCCGAATTTCTCTGTTCCATAACCGGCAATCAGATCCTGCCCTTCATCTGAGACCAGATAGTTAATGAATTCATTAGCAAGCTTGCAATTGACGTCGGGATGCTTCTGGGGATTTACGGCCATAGCCACATAAACATTGAGCAGGTCGCTTCCGCCTTCAATCAATGGGACAAGTGTCAGATTTCCCTGGTATGCCATGAAAGTGGACATATCGGAGAGCGTATAGGCCTGTTTTTCATTGGCCATGTTTAAAGTTGCGCCCATTCCCTGTCCGGCTTCAATGTACCATGGACCGGAAGAGTTTACAGCAGAGTAGTTATAGCCGGCTTTCTTCCAGAGCAGCTTCTCGCGAGCATGGGTTCCGGAGTTGTCGCCCCGAGAGACAAACATAACTTTGGCGGGATCGGCTTTGCCTTTCTCCATGATGACGGCTAAAGCTGCAGAAGCATTCATTCCTTTGATGCCTGCCGGATCATCCTGCGGTCCGACCAGCAAGAAGTAGTTATAGGCAATGCATCTCCTCTCCAGGCCATGTTCGTCCTTGATAAATTTAAGCTCTCGTTCCTTGTCATGAACGATGAGGACATCCACGTCACCTCTCTCGCCATACTGGATGGCAATGCCGGTTCCGCCGGATACCACATCCAATGATACGTTGTACATTTCATCGAACTTATCTTTGATCACATCCAAGAGACCGGTATCCTGCAGGCTGGTAGTAGTAGCCAGCTTCAGCCTCTCTCCTCCTGCTGCCGCGACGGCTCCGCATAAAACGGATAGCGTCATCAGCAAAAGAGCCATTTTCAGAAAATTTCCTGCCATTTTTCATCCCTTTTGAAAGGGATATTGCTTACGATAAATAGGTTATGTCAGCTAATTAGGTCACGGATGCGATGCAAACAATAAGCTATATCTTCCCGGACTGCAGAAAACATGAACTGATGCCAAAAGATCCATTAAAGGTCAAAGACAAATCGATTCTCATCACCGGCGGTGCCGGCTTCATCGGAAGCCATCTCCTTGAAGCTCTGCTGGTTGAAAATAAGATAACCGTTCTAGACAATTTCAGCTCAGGAAAGAGAGAGTACCTCGCTTTGCATCATAATAATCCCAATTTCCGTCTCATTGAAGCAGACCTGCTTCGTCCCGAAGCTCTGGAAAAGGCCCTGACGGGAGTGGATATGGTCTTTCATCTGGCCGCCAATCCGGATGTGAAGCTGGGCGCAGAAAACACCGTTGTGCACCTGGAGCAAAATGTGCTGGCTACCTACAACCTTCTAGAGGCTATGAGAAAGAGGGGCGTTAAGAGAATCGCCTTCACCTCCACCTCCACAATCTACGGCGAAGCTGCCAAGGTGCCCACACCCGAGGATTACGGACCGCTTCTGCCCATATCCCTCTACGGTGCTTCCAAGCTGGCCTGCGAGGCGCAGATCTCCTCCTACTGCCATACCTTCGATATGCAGTCCTGGATCTACCGCTTTGCCAATATTGTGGGCGAGCGGGGAACACATGGCGTGCTGGTGGATTTCATAAGAAAGCTGCGGGAAAATCCCAGAGAGCTGGAGGTCCTGGGGTCAGGCAAGCAGAAGAAATCCTATCTGGAGGTCAGAGACTGCGTTCGGGCCATGCTGCATTGCGTAGAGCACTCGGACGAGCAGGTCAATGTCTTCAACGTCGGCACCGAGGACTCGGTGGATGTAACAGAAATCGCCGATATCGTGGCCAGGCTGATGGGCCTCGATGATGTTTTGTATCGCTACACAGGTGGTGTGGATGGCCGGGGCTGGAAGGGCGACGTCAAGGTTATGCAGCTTTCCATCGAGAAGATTAAAAAGCTGGGCTGGGTGCCCCAGGGTGGCTCCGCCAAGGCTGTGGAGACGGCGGTCAAAGCGCTGCTGAAGTGCTGAAGGGTATTAAGTGATAATTTAAGAAAAAGATGAGGAACGAAAGGAGTGAGCAATGCCGCTTACTTTATGTTGCTCACCGCCCATTTCGTCTCCTTCCACCAGTCGCCTTCCAGCAGTGTGGCATTGTAGCCCATGAGCCGCAGGCTGTAGAAGAGTGAGTAGGCCTGCGGTGTGCCGTAGACGATAACCGTTCCCGACTTCTCCAGGCGGCGATCGAAAAGATCCTCCAGCGTGCCAGCATCTTTGATTCGGGAATTTTCATAGAGCTTATCCAGGCTTAGACAGATCGACTCATTGCCCAGCCTGATCTGGCCGTATTCGAAAAAGTCCCGTGCATCCAGAACCCTGGCATCAGATAGCTCCAGCATGCTCTCCAGGCTGTCCTGGGTCACCAAAAGCCAGGGCACGATGCGGGCGGTGTAGTTAGTTGGCCAGGGAGAGGGGGCATTCGTGGTGAAGGCCAGGCCCGCAGCAAAAGCCGCATCTTCCCCCCCGTCCACAAGGCTCACATTCTCCTGCCCTAAATATTTTAGAGCCCAGAAGACAAAATAAGCACCCTCACCGGAGTCGCCGTAGATGAGCAGCCGGTCGCTCTCCTTGACTCCTGCTTGCTGCAGAGCCTCTTTAGCGAGAGCTGGATCAAGAACTCCATCTTTCTGCAAGTTCTTCCAGTACAGGTTTCTCGCCTGGGGAATGTGCCCGGCAAGGTAATTCGGCCCCGACCTCACATCCAGAATAACCTGATTGCCTGCAACCTGATCGCCATTGATGGATAGGGATGAGGGGCTGGTGATGAGATCGGGTTGTGCATATTCCTTTTGGATGGGAGCAACCTTTGCAGTGGCTGCGGTGTTGCTTGTCTGTCCGTTTATCTGGACGGTTGCCTGACTGTTGCCCTGTTGGCTGTTCATTTGGGCCCGCTCATAGGCATCCTTTTTGGCCAGCCAGCCATCCAGGTCGGTCCAATCCGGACAGGTAGGACAGAACTCGCCTGTCTCTGTGCCGGCCAACGCCGAGATCGTCAGAAAGCTCAGGAAAAAGATAGCCAGCAGGGAGATTATTGATGCTGCTGACACCGCCTCTTGCAGCCGAATAGATCGCGATATACTGCCATCCATAATTATAGTCACTCTCATGACATGCCATCCTGCCACTATTTCAGGCTTACTAACTGGACCACCTCATAGATTGGGCACAAATCGGCACAATCTCATATGCAAAACCTCAGCACGCATCTTTCCTCTCCCCGGCAGATCCTCTCCTCTCGCAGAAATCCGATCTCTTGGCCCTCGCCCTCTCGAACCTCCCCCTCATCAGGTATGCCCTTTTCCCCGGAAAACTCGCTCGCCCAGACAGAGTTTTCCACCCGGCATATGATATCGCTCACCCTTTCCGAAAGAGCCCCGCGCCCTGACTTTATCATCATATCATGCCAGGGGCACCTCTTGACGATCACAGCCAGGCCATCCTCCCGCGGCTCCATACAAAACTCGAATCCCTCCATGGCCAGGCGAGCAGAGAGCGCCTGCTCCAGACCTGCAAGGCCCTCAGGCAGATGCAATATGCCCTTGAGGGTTCGGGCCTGAATTTTGGGGAGAATCATCCAGACAGCCTCGTCAAGCCGCAAGGCTTCCTCGAAGCCCAGCTTCTCCTCGACCTTCATGAACCACAGCCCGTCCACTGCCGTATAGGATCTCCGGAAGTACTCAGTCTTCTGCTCATCAGTCAAACGGGTCATGTTCTCTTCCTCGCTCCCGGCTTTCCCTGCTTCTCCTCCATCTTCCCCTCCGTCTTCTGCTTCTTTTGCAATGGCGCCGACCCAGCCCCGGACTTTCGCCCTGCCTTCAAGACGGCCTTGCAGGACTGCATGGAAAGGAGACATCTCTCTGCCTTCTCTTGCATCTCCTCGGCACTTTCATCGCCAGCCCGCTCCAGCTCCTCCGCCCTGGTCCTATAGATTTTAGAAGCTTTCTCGTAAGCCTTTAGCGCCTTCTTGCTGCTCTCCTCTTTATCCGAAACTTCTGAAAAAGTGACATAGGCAAAGGCCAGATCTCTGAGAATATCGGCATGCTCCAAAGGTGCCGTCTCAGGTGCATAATACTGCATGGCCTGCTCGCAAGCGTCAATTGCTCTCCGGCAGTTGTCCGCTTTGTCCTCCATCTCAGCCAGGGTGATGAAGCTGTAGCCCAGATTCTTAAGGGCATCCGCATGTTCTGCCGGACTTATCTTCTCATATATTGCGATGGCATCCCGGCAGGCATCTATTGCCAGCCGGCAGTTCTCCTTGCAATCCTCTACCTCGGCAAGAGCCGAGTAAGCCGCCCATAGCAAGATCTGTGCCTCTGCATACTCCTCAGGGTAGCTGGACGCATCGTAGATCTGCAGAGCCTCTCGGCAGGCGGATATGGCCTTCTTACAGTCTTCCGCTTTGGCCTGTGTCGAGATTTCATTGTCCGCCAGCACTATGGCAGTCATGGCCAGATCCTTGCAACAGGAAGCAATCTGCAAAGGATGAGCGTTCATAACCCGGTAAGAATGCAGCCACTCCTCACAGGCCTGTAAAGCAAGAGCACAGTTCTCAGCCCGATACTCGATATCGGCTAAGGTTAGATAGGCCAGCCAGAGGCTGCCTTTGGCTTCGCCGTAATCCTCAGGAAAGTCTTCCAGGGAAAAGACCTCCAGAGCCTTTTGAGCCGCCAGGATGGCTTTCATGCAATTGCCGGTTTTGTCCACCTTCCGGCTCAGGGTGAGATAGACATTGGCCAGATTATTTTGAGCCGTTGCATAAAGCCTGGGATGCTCCTCTGGAGAATAGATTCGCAGAGCATTGCTGTAAGATGCCAGTGCCAACCGGCTATTTTCCAGGCAGCCGTGCTCGCCCTCTTCCACTCCCTCTTTTGCGTTCTGCCCCTCTTCCACTGCTTCATCTTCTTGCACTAAAGCTAGGTATGCATTTCCCAGATTGTTCTGCGTAGCAGCGTAGGCCAGGGGATGCTCCTTCTCTGTTCTGTAGATCAGGGCCTCCCGGCAAGCAGCAAGAGCCAACCGGCAGTTTTCAGCTTTGTCTTCGGTCTCGGAGAGGGAGAGATAAGCTATGGCCAGATTGTTCTTCGTGGCTGCGTACTGCATGGGGCTTCGCTCCAGAGAATATATCTGGATGGCTTCCTGGTAAGCTAGAATGGCTTCTTGGCAGCATTTTGCATGATCTGTTGCATTTGCAGACTGGGCCAAGGTCAGATAGCTGCTGCCCAGGAGGGCTTTCACTGCTGCAAATTGCAGGGGGCTGTCTTTTAGGTTATAGACGCGTAGCGCAGCTTTGCAGGCTTCTACTGCCTTTTTGCCATTTTCCTGGCGGCTTTCCAGCTCCGCCAGCTTTCGATAGCAACTTCCCAGCTCATTTTGATGGGAGGCATATTCATCAGGAGTAGCAGTTAGAGAAAAAAAATGCAGAGATTCTTCCAAGCATTGGGCAGCCTGTTTGAGGTTTTTGGCTCGATTTTTGTAATCAGCCAATGCAGCATAAGCAAAGCCCAGGCCGCTCATGACTTTGACGCGAGGAATTGGATGGCTCTTGGGCGTAAATACGAGCAGAGCTTCTTCATAGGCGGCGATGGCGCGCTCGCAGCGTGACATATCATTTTTTTGCCTGATAATCTCCAGGCAATTGTCGCCTATCCTTTTTTGCATATTGGCGCGCTGCACCTGGTCCATCTCGAAGGCCAGCATCTTCTCATATACGATCAGAGCCTTTTCATATTCCGAATTGAGATGGGGTTTTTTGCTCTGCAATGACCTATTCGCCTCCTTTTAGTTGTGAATACAAATACAGATGGGCATAGCCGCTACTTCTAATCTTCGCCCATCCCAATATGACCGGCAGTTCCAAAAAATTTCAGCATTTTTTCATTTACTTAGTTAAAATACCGAAAGTGTTAAATCCAATGAAGGCTGAAAGTATATCGGAGAATAGTAATATCATCAACAATAATGTTGATAAGTGTTCTGCCAAAATTAGGAGAGTTCAGGTCCTATACCTCCTTCCTGAACCTCTCCCACCTCATTATATACATCAATTTAAAAATCATCTAATTATCACGACGTCCAGGAGAAGCAGGATAGCTCCTAAAAAGCCTAGGATTGTGATTATCGTCTCCGTATTTAACTCTGGGTTATGCACGGGCCATGCGCTAAGCTGATCTAGAATATATAGTTTTCCGGATATGGAAGCTTTCAGGCACTTTTAAGGTCTTCCACCCAGAGCATTCGATCGCCCAGGAGGACTATTGCTAAGGGCTTGGAAGAACTTGCCGTCTAGCTGTGACCAGGCGGCCATCCAGCGCCTCGGCCAGGGCCAGATAAAGACAGTCGTAGACGCTGCGTTTGATCTATCAACTGCTACTACTGTCATCGCTCCCGGTCCTCGCGAATAAATTCAGCTGAATCGGGAAACGTCCTGCCCTTAAGTCTCTCTCGAGTATTCATGGCAATTTGCCGAGCCTGAGCCATGTCTACTTTGGCCGGTTGCACCAGAATATGGCGAACCTCCGCCACCAGGGAACGATCATTATCCCGAGCGCGCATTTTCAGTCGAGTCACGACATCGTCATTGAGAATTTTTAGGACGAAATCAGGGCTAATCCCCGCCAATTCATTGGCGGGATACAGCCCGTGCCTATTACTTTCGCTCTGCGCGGCTTATCTATATCTTCCTGGAAAGATAGACAAGACGAAAAGGTGAAGTGATTTGCTGAAAGTGCTTCGCTATAGAATCTATCCTACAAAGCCTATGAGACGGAAGGAGAATCAGTTTCTTACTATGAAACCAAGAAGCTCTTGCCACAGTAGAAGGATGAAAAACCGGAATTGAATAGCGTTCACTCGCAGGTCCTACAAGAAGTGGTCAAGAGGGTTGATCTGGCATACCAGGCTTTCTTCCGAAGAGTGGAAGAAGGGAACGATCCAGGTTATCCGAGGTTCTTAGTTCATGAGGAAAAGGCTCTTGCGAAGGCACAGAGAAGGCTATCCCAAGCCGCAAAAGGAACTCCTGATAGAGCGAAATCCTTGAAGGTGGTTCACAGAATTCATGAAAGAATCACTAACAGGAGAGAGGACTTTGTTCAAAAGATTTGATTGCCTTTGAAGATCTGTTTATCAGGGGGATGATCAAGAATCACTGCCTTGCAAAGCATATTGCGGATGCTGCTTGGGACAAACTAATAACTACCACGTCTTACAAGGCAGAATGGGCCGGTAAGCGTGTTGAACTGGTGGAATCCTTCAAATACATCTCAAATATGCTCTGGCTGCGGTCAAATGGAACCTCAAAGTCATACATGAAGGCCAAAGCCTCTCTTCGATACTTGTCCAATCTCTCCAACAGATTTTGGGTCTTCGTCTTTTTCTTTTTTCCACGGTTGTCTTAATTCCAATCAGCTGATCGATCAAATCTCTGGCCCAATTCTGTTTATCTTCTTCGTGAACGAAGAGTAGATCTCTAATATTGGAAAAAGTAGCTTTGTTGAGGCAGTAGCAATTGGGGCAAATCTTTCTCTCTGCCTGATGTTCGAATACTTCCACTTTGATCGGCGGCAAGTCGAATACTTGACGCCGTTCATAACTCACAGCTTTTGCATCATACAGAGAACGACCGCATGCGCTGGCCTTTTATCTTTCTAAAGGTATCTGTAGATGGAGGTTTGCTGCTATTGCGGCTGTTCTTATTGGATGGAATTACCTGGATTGATACCATCCGTTTGGATGTGATGAGAATTGCGGCCTTCTATTATTACAGTTATATGAATGTTATTAATATTTAAATTTTGAGTTAAGTATCGAAAATTATGATTCATGAAGTTTCAGAAGAAAAATAGGATTTTGATTGGGTGGCTGAATAGTTACATTATTTTGAGCACTCAGGTTCTAATTTGCGCCAAGCATACCTTCCACGGTTCCTATCCATGTCTCGCCTTTGGTTGAAAACGCTTTGTATTCACCAGAAGCTGAGCTGCCGCTCAGATTGAGGCTGAGTCGGAAAAGGTTTACGATCCCGGAAGATATCACATCCAGACGGAGCTTATCTGCGGAAATTGAGCCTGAAGCCAGGACCTTCAAGGTATCGCCGCCATCATTTATGTTGCCCATTCCAAGAACTGTGCTCTCCGATTGGAAAAGGCTGAGGGCCATAAATCGATTCTTGCTGTCCCTAAGCCGGAAGGACCAGTTTCCTGCCACGTTAGCTGCCGGCGAGACGGTCGGCTCCGGCGACAATGCGACTTTGGCCTGACCAGAGCTTGCGGCACCTGCGCTTACGTTGATTTCGCTTACGGTGCTTGCTGTCTGATAGGAAAGCGTCTCGCCTGTGCTTGCAGAGCTTCGTGCCTCTTTTGGAGTGGCTTTATTTCCTGACAGCTTGCCCGGCATGGTGAAATTGATGCCGTTCTCCTCGCTCCACAGCTTCCTTGATGCCTGGGGATTTTCCGGGATACCGTTATTAAAAACGTAGATGCCATTGCTGGCATCGATGAGCTCATCAGCGGATAGTCCCGATCCACCATCTATGATGGCGCAGGCATTGATAACAAATAATGCAGAGATCGCCAGCGTCAATGCTACTGGAAATTCAAATTTCCTGGATTTCATAGCCACATGATAATATGCGCTTTGACAACTTAAGGCTTATGTTATATCCGGCTGGCAAATCATCATTTTTACATATTCAGTTAGGATGGGAATCTCCTTGGCCGCCATAGGCTTCCAGTCTTCATCAACCATCGGCTCCCAAGCCTCACCTTTTTTTGCCCAATAGAGTATCTCTTCTGTACTGCATTGCCCTGAAGAGAGCCCGTCTGCTTTATTCTCAAAGAATCCGAAGAATTTCTTGCCAATGCAACCGTACTCTGCCAGATACCAGTGCATATTCTTTTTGTTGAAAAGATGCAGATAAATCCTCTCTTCCCCAATACAAGAGTGATCATAGGTTAAACCCGGCAGCTTGGCCAGATCACTTGCTTTTAGATCGCTGAACTTTCGATTCATCATGCCTTTCTCGCCCCAAAAACCTTCTTTAATAGGCCGCTTGCCTTCTTCTCCCTGGGCCTGCTTGGCTTGGCTCCCGCTGGAGAAGTCGGTGGAGTGCCGGATCTTTTATCAACGCCCCGAGAAGTACGGGCAGAGCCTGTCGCTTTCTCTTTAATCACTATCTGAGTGCTCACTCCTCCGTGTCTGGATTTCCTGGGCCGGACATCAACTGTGATGGGACGTTCGATCTCATTGCTCACCAGCATGGCCACCCCAGCCGGCAGCCTCTTGATCTCCTCCTCCAGATCGCCTGTCATTCCCTCCAGACCTTTGGAGAGGGCCTTGAGGTCATTGGGATTGGTAACTCTCATAATGATCTGAGTGTTGCACTGGGAGATGACGTTCTTGTCCACACGGGCCGGCCTCTGGCTGATGACCATCAGCCCCAGGCCAAATTTTCTTCCTTCCGCGGCAATGGTGCGCACAATGCTGGTGGAAGCGGCGTTTCCGCTGCCCCGTTCCGGAATGTAGTTATGGGCTTCCTCTACCACTACCATTCCCGGTGAGATCAGCCTGCGCTTTCTGGCCTCAAAGACATCTGTTAAGAGTCGGGATACGATCATAGCCTGTAGTTCAGGGAGGATGCCGGTCATGTCGATAACGGCCGCCCTGCCTGGCCGCAAAAGCTCCTCTACCGGCGTCTCCGCTCCCGAGAAGAGTCCCAGTTCCATAAGCGATTCAAGCTGGCCCACTAAATTCCACTTTACCTTGGAATTGCTGCGAACTACCTGCTCAATGATATCTTCCAGGGTATAGACATCAGTCTCCGCCCGCAGAGCGCTGACAGCCTCATAGAGCAATCCCAACTGGCCGCTGCTGCTGCTCTCATGGGGAATCATCTTGGCCACTTCCCGGGCAGACATGTTCATTCCGTTAAAGCGAAAAGGCCGGTCGGCTCTGGGATTCATAGCCATCTCGCCCGGTGTGTAGATGGTTGCATCATAGCCTCGCGGCTTGACCTTATATTTGGAAAAGTCGCCCACTTTATTGGGCTCTTTCATGGAGGCGTATTCGCCATGAGGATCTATGATGAGCAGAGCCACCTTCCTTTCCAGAAGCTCCTCCAAAATCACGGCTGCTGTATAGGATTTTCCCGATCCGGTCTTTGCCAGTACGCTGCAATGCTTTTGCACAAGAGTATTGGCATCCAGCTCCACCCGAATATCATAGCCTCGCAACATGCCGATATACATATCTCCCTTGGCAAGGCCCAGCGTTGCCTTAATCAGTTTTTCGTCGGCTATGAATACCGGATCACCCGGCCGGGCAGGGCTGGTGGGAAGACGCAGCTTTCCGTTGCTCGTCACGCCGATAACCCTGGCTTCAGCGATCATCATCTCTTTAGAATCATAATTGCGGGCTGCATCATTGAGCTGGTTTACACTGTAGGCGATGTTTGATCGTTTGATGTCCTCCACCTGGGCGAGTGCCCATTCCCTTCCGTCAGCTTTAGCCTTGATATAGGTGCCTCGGCCTACCTCTTTGTTTATAATGAACTTGAATGCTAATGGATTGGTCTCACCAACAATTGTACCGACCGATCCCTTTGCTATCGACATCATTTTCTTTAATCGCCTTCTTGCTACATTCCCTTTTTTTAATACGTATCTAGAAGTATAAAAAGATTGGTCCAAATGCAGGTTAGTTCATTACATAGGAAATTAATTTTGCGAATTGAAGCAAATGAGATATATTTCATCTTTCCAAGTGGAAAATTTCTATAGATAATGTTAATATTTGACTTTTTCCAATTTTTTATGTTCAGGGATTTATTACTACTCTCAATAGTATTTCGGCGACCCCCTCATCGCCTGCCCGTAGGCCAGTCCAACCAACAGACCCACGATGTGAGCCATATGAGCGATGTTGTCTGCCGAACCTAATGTCAGGAAATCAATAAGTGCAAATAGCACGACTGCGCCTCGAATGCTCATCGGTATAACGAAGAAGAGCAGAATGCGAATCTCGGGAGCAATTATCGCCAGACATCCCATCACCCCGAAGAGTGCTCCGCTCGCACCTACCATTGGGCCGCCGGATATCATCATCTGGCCCAGTGCTGCCACGATCCCGGAGAGGATGTAGATCTGCAGGAATTTGTTCTCACCCACGCGCCTTTCCAACTCCATGCCGAAGAAGAAGAGAAAGAGCATATTCCAGAATATGTGGTTGAAGTCGGCATGCACGAACATATATGTAATAAGCGTCCAGGGCCTTTGCATCACATAGTCAGAATTTAAGGCCAGATAATTGTACACGAAGACAGGAAAAATGATGCTGATTAAGAATACCACGATGCATGCTAATAATATAAGTCCGGAGTAGGTCACAGGCAACCCGGAAGGAATGTAGCCCCGCCAGCCGCTGACTGGAACCGGCTCACCCCATTCATCCCTGCGTCTAAAATCCTCTCTTCTTCCTGCCATGACCTGAAATGGTTTCAATTTAGCTCCTTTTTAGCAGCATCTTCCTTCATAGCGACGTATTTCCAACAACAATCATTCCGGCACATACTGGCCGTTTCGCAGAACTATGACATAATCAGCGGAGTTTCGCAGAGCCACTGAAAACCCTGGTTCCGCTCCAAAGATGATAGTCTCCTTGCCGTGCTCCATTGCTTTCATTAGTACCGGCTTGAGATCGGCATCCCGGGTTACAAGCGCCAGGGTGTCGATGACGGGATTATAGATCATATCCACACCCTCGACCGCCATTCTCACATCCACATCGCTGGTGCAGATCACCGGATCAAAGCCCTGATTCTCCACCGCTTCCACCAGTTTCTCAGAGGCGTACTGATTTAAGAAAACCTTACCCATCTTGATATCGCCATAATCCTTGAGGATGTCCCTAATCTCCTCCAGATCCATCTGAAACTCCTTTCTGAGCATATTGGGACCATCCACGAGCAGTCCGATCTTCTTTCTCCCCTTCTCCTTCTTGGAGCCCAGGTAACTCATTATATGCTCGAACTGTATTGGTATCCGATTCATGTTGATCCTTTCTAAATAGATTTGGATTAGATGTTATAAATTCGTTTGGTATTTTCCGCAGTTATCCGGGCGATCTCTTGAGGCTCCAAGCCTCTGATTCTGGCAATGAGGCGAACTGAATCTAAGACAAGCGATGGTTCATTTCTGCCGCCTCGAGGTGAGAGAAAGGGACTATCGGTCTCTACCAGCAGTCGATCCAATGATACATTTTTAGCCAGTATTTGATGACGTCCGGATCGACAGGTGTTAGTGGCCAGAGAAATATAAAATCCCCTATCAATAGCCTCTTTCATGGTTCCGATCGAACCGCTGAAGCAGTGAAAGACCACCTTGTCCAGATGCTTCACCATTTCCAGAGCCGGCTGCTCGGCATCACGGGAATGAATGACCAATGGCAAATCCAGGGACTTGGCAAGCTCTATGACCCTGCCGAAGACCTTTGCCTGGCGCTCTCTGCTGGGAGCATCTTTGCAGTGATAATAATCTAATCCTGCCTCACCTATGCCCACGGCCTGATCGGCATTGTCAGCAATCTGCCTAAAAAGCATCTCGAGCTCCGGCTCTCTAATGCTTTGCAAAGTATTGGGAGAAAGACCCAGCGTAGCTGAGATGAAATCATACTTCTTGGCCAGCTCCAGGGACTTGGCATTGGTGGAATAGTCCACCCCCGAGTTGATCATATGAACTACGCCTGATTTTCGGGCGCTTTCCAGTACAGCTTCGCGGTCTTTATTGAACTGCTTAAAGTCAAGGTGGCAATGCGAATCGATTACACCATGCAAAGCATTATTTATCGATGAGATTCCTCCGCAGCATATCATGTTTTTATTTCTGCCACATTCTCCTTTTTAGACTTGATGGTATTATCTTTTTTGGTGTAGCTCAGACTTAGGCACCACTCGCAAAGTGCTGCCCTTCCTCCATGCCTCACATGCCTACTTATCTCCATGGCATTCTATCGCGAGCGAAATACCGCAAAGGAATATAAGTTTGGAGTTCCAGAGTCATTGTCATGAGCAAGATGGAGATCATCCATAGTCTTATCGAGGATATTCCGGTTCTCTTCGTTTCCGGTAAGATCGATGCAGTGACTTCCAAGGACCTTGAGACTGCGTTAACCGGACTGATAGATAAAAACAAAAAATTTTTGGTGATTGATATGGAAAAGGTGGAGTTTCTCAGCAGCTCAGGCCTGCGGGTGCTCATGGCATCGCTGAGCAAGCTCAAACACAGAGACGGAGATCTGCTCCTAGCGGCTCTTCAGCCCTTTGTCAAAGATGTCTTCTTTTTGACCGGAGCCAATAGGTTCTTCTCCATCTATCCCAGTCAAGGAGAGGCAATCAAGAGCCTTCAGACGTAAATTCTTCCGGCGCGAAATATGTCTTACAAATTGATATGACCAATTCACTGATCAACGATTCCCTGATACTGCTCCAGGCGGTAAGCGTTATCGTAGTTGCTGCTCTCTTGATCTCACATAGCCCATATTTTACGCAGATTATTGAAGGGCGGCCAACAACAAAGAGCCGGTTACTTCTCATTCTTTTCTTCGGGTTGGTCTCGATTTACGGATCGGTAATCGGCATTAATGTTTTTGGAGCCATCATCAACGTCCGGGATCTGGGACCGCTTGTGGCAGGTCTCGCCTGCGGGCCGGTGGTGGGATTGGGCGCCGGACTTATCGGCGCAGCTTTCCGCTTCTCTGAAGGCGGCTTCACGGCTATGGCCTGCAGCATAATAGTAACTCTGGCAGGCCTCTTTGGAGGCCTTGTTTATCTTCATAAAGGCAGATTTCCCGGGATCGTCTTCTCCACTGCCTTTGCCGGACTCTTCGAGATATTTCATATGCTGATGACTCTGGCCCTCTCCCGGCCCTTTGATCTTGCTTTGCATGTGGTAGAGCAGGCCTTCGGACCCATGATTCTGGCCAATGGTGCAGGCATGCTCATATTCGCATTCATCATAGCCAATGTCATCCGGGAGAGGGAGACCATGAGGGAAAGGGATCGCTACCAGCTAGAGCTACAGATAAAACAGGCTGAAATGGTGGTAGCCGCAGATATTCAGAAGAGCTTTCTTCCCGGCAAGATTCCTTCTCTGAAAGGGTTTGATATCGCAGCCACTACCATTCCCGCCAGAGAGGTGGGAGGAGACTTTTACGACTTTGCCCTGCAGGATGGCAATTTGCAGTTTGTGATCGCAGATGTATCCGGAAAAGGCGTTCCTGCTGCATTGTTCATGGCTCTCTCCCGAATAATTGTGCGAGCATGCTCTGCACCTTTGAGGGGAGGATTCGAGAGGCTGAAGTGTGCCAACAATATGATCGTGGATGATTCCGGTTCTGCGACTTCGGGTATGTTCGTTACTCTTTTCCTGGGCAGGCTGAACCAGAAAGATCATAGCCTGGAATACGTCAATGCCGGCCACAATCCACCTCTGCTCTTCCGGGCTGATTTAAATAGCATCGAGAGGATGGATGTGACCGGCGCAGCTTTGGGGATGATGGCTGATATGGAGTACGAACAGCGGCAGTTGGCGCTAAAACCGGGTGATGTCTTGCTTTCCTACACAGATGGCATAGTGGAAGCCATGAACGGCCAAGAGGAGTTCTTCGGCGAGAATCGTCTCAGATCCGCCCTCGTCGCAGCCGCAAGGCTATCTGCCCAGGGGATATTGGATAGCGTTTTGCATGAACTGGGGCAGTTTACAAAAGGCGTGGAGCAGTCGGACGACATAACCGCCATAGTGATCAAGGTGGATGGATGATCCGGCAGCGATTGGAAGTAGACCAATAAAACTATATTTGATTAAGATATTTGCCGGTATGGAAATCTAAGATGCCCAGAAAACCTACCAATCTCATTTATGGCGTTGACGATGAGCCGCCTCTTGCCACTACGCTGATCCTGGGCTTTCAGCATATCTTCATCCTATCCATTGCCTTCATCTTTCCTGTAGTGATAATAAATGAGATAGGTGCTTCGCCAGAGGATGCGCAAAACCTCATCTGTATGGCCATGCTGGCCACAGGCTTTTCCACTGCTTTGCAGGCATTGAATAAAGGGCCGATCGGCTCCGGCTATCTCTGCCCTCTGTTGAACGGTCCGGCTTTCGTGCCGGCGTCGCTCCTGGCAGGCAAGGCGGGCGGCCTGGCTCTTATCTTCGGCATGACGGCCCTGGCCGGTATCTTCGAGGGTCTTTTCTCTCAAGTAGTGGGCAGAATGCGCAAGTTCTTCCCGCCGGAGGTTACGGGAACTGTAGTGCTCATGGTGGGTGTGGAGGTGATACCCATCGCCGTTCCCAAGTTCTTTGGGGTGGATAGCGCGCATCCCGGAGTTCAAGCACTGCCTTTTCTGGTGGCGTTGATCACTCTGGCGGTCACTGCCGGATTCAATGTCTGGGGAAAAGGCAAGATGCGACTCTATTCTCTTTTAATCGGTATGGCAGCCGGCTATGCAATCTCTTTTGCCGCAGGCATCTTGACCATGGACCAGGCCAGGCTGATAGTCGACTCTGCATTCTTCCAGCTTCCCGAGATCGGCAAATTTGGAATGTCGTTTAGCACTGTAATGCTTGTGCCCTTTCTTGTGGCAGCCTTATCCTCTGCCCTCAAGACCATGGGCGACCTCACCACCTGCCAGAAGATCAACGATGCCGATTGGAAGAGAATAGAGATGCAGTCCATAAGTCGCGGCATGCTGGCCTGCGGGGCGGGAAACATAGCCTCCGGGCTCTTGGGAGCCCTGGGCCAGTCGGTCTCTTCCAGCAATATCGGCCTGTCCATCGCCACCGGCGCGACGAGCCGGCGCATCGGCTATGCAGCAGGCGGCATTCTCATATTGATGGCTTTCTTTCCTAAATTGGCCGCCATCTTCGTGATTATGCCCACGCCGGTGATGGGCGCTTCTCTAATTTTCACAGTCTGCTTCATGATCATGGCAGGCATTCAGATCATCATGTCCCGTATGATCGATTCCAGAAAGACCTTCGTAGTAGGGCTTTCCATCATATTCGGGCTCTCTTTTGATGTCGTGCCTGGACTTTATGCCGGGGTGGATCCAATGCTGCGGCCCCTCTTATCATCATCTCTGGCGCTGGCAACTATCTGCGCAGTGGTGCTCAACGTCTTCTTCCGCATGGGCATCAGCCGGAAGATGGAGTTTGAGATCGATCCGGCTACAGATACTTCGGAAAAGATATTTCAGGTCATGGAGAAGCAGGGCGGCATCTGGGGTGCCCGGCGAGAGGTCATCTTCAATGCCATCTCTGCCATGAACGAACTATTAGATGCGGCTCCCTTCCTGGATCTATCAGAGAAGAAGATTGCCCTGAGTGTTCAGTTCGATGAGTTCAATCTGGATGTTCGGGCAGTCTATGAGGGCAAGCCCTTCGATATCCCTACAACCATGCCCAGCATCGATTCCATGCATGATGAACAGGCGAGCGCGCTGGCTCTGGCAGCGTTCACCATGAGCAGATACGTGGATAAGATGAGCTTCTCGACCAAGGAAGGGAAGACAGAACTACATATGCACTTCGAGCATTAAAATAAAAGAATTGATGGAAGGCCTGAAATTCAAGCCTTCTTCCGTTCTGCTGCGTCATTGAGGAGCATCAACCGGTTTATGGCGCTCACCAGAGCTTCTACAGAAGCCATGACTATATCCTCGCGTGCCGATCTGGCGCTGACCTTGCGTCCCCGGTCGTCCTCTACGCCAATCACCACTTCTGCCAGGGCGTCAGCCCCGCCGCTTATGGCTTCAATCCGAAAATCGCAAAGGTGGATTGATGTATCACTGTCCAGGAGACCCTGCACGGCATTTACGGCGGCATCCACCGGCCCCACGCCGATATGGGCGAGAACTTTCTCTTTGCCCCGCACCAGTGCCTTAACGGTTGCCGTGGGTGTGATGATGTTGCCGGTCATGACCGAGACCTCTTTGAGCACTACTGCCTGGCTTCCTCTGGCCACCTCTCCGATCACCACATCGGCAATGGCCTGAAGATCGATATTGGCGATCTGCTTGCCTTTGTCGCCCAGCTCTTTGATCCTCTCCAGGATCTCCTGAAGCTGCTCTTCAGTGGGCAGGTAACCCCCTTCTTCCAGCACCTTGGCCACGGCGTGCCGTCCAGTGTGCTTGCCCAGGACTATGCGCCTCTTGTGGCCTACCATCTCCGGGGTCATGATGCCTGGCTCAAAGGTCTTGCTGTTCTCAATAACACCGTGGCTGTGTATGCCGCTTTCATGGGAGAAGGCATTCTCGCCTACGATGGGCGCGGTTATGGGTATCTTAACCCCGGTGAGCCGCTCAACCATGCGGCCCGTCTCCACCAGGTATTCCGTCTTTATGCTGGTGCGAGCCCCATAGATGGCATGCAAGCTCATCACCGTCTCGGCCAGGTTGGCGTTGCCTGCCCTTTCGCCCAGGCCGTTTACGCAGACCTGCACCTCTCTGGCTCCTGCCTCCACAGCCGCCAGGCTGTTAGCAACAGCCAGACCGAAGTCGTTATGGCAGTGCACATCGACCACCATATTCACATCATCGCAGATATCCTTGACAAAACGGTAGAAGGCAGATGGAGCTGCCACTCCTACCGTGTCCGGGATATTGATGATATCGCAGTGCACCTCTTCCACTGCCTTGAAGATGCGATGTAAAAACTGCGGCGAGGTGCGGGTGGCATCCATGGCAGAGAAGAGACATGTTCTGCCGCTGTCCTTGACAAACTGCACCGTCTCCATTGCTCCGGCCACAATCTCATCATGGCTCATCTTAATTGTATGAGCTATCTGGATGTCGGAGGTAGGAACGAAGACATGCACCATGCCCACATCGGCATCAAGGCAGGCCTGAGCATCCTTTTTCACAATGCGGGAGAGGCCGCAGACCTGGGCTTGCAGGCCCTCTCTGGCTATCTGCCGGACGCTGTCAAATTCTCCTTTAGAGGATACAGGAAATCCAGCCTCGATAACATTCACACCGAGTTTATCAAGCTGCCTGGCGATCTTGAGCTTATCTTCCTGGTTGAGTGATACTCCAGGCGTCTGCTCGCCATCCCGAAGAGTCGTGTCAAAAATACGAACTTTCTCATCAACAAGCGAACGAACGTCGTAGAAGACGATTCCCCACAGAGGTTTCGTGTGTCATAGATCAAGGATAACATGCATAGCTATAAAACTTTTGCCGCCCAAGGGGTAGAGATATTTACACCTTCGTTTAAGAAGAGCCTTCCATGAGACTCGCAATTACTATTATCGCTGTGCTGGCGTCGATATTAGTTCTGCCGGCAATGGGAGAATCGGCAAAGCACTGGTCCGATCAGGCCAATGACTACTTCATATCTGGTGACTTTGAAAAGGCGGCTGCAAACTATGACAAGGCCTTGGAGCTGGAGCCGAACAGCACAGACCTTTGGAATAATAAGGGAAAAGCTCTGGCCAACCTGGGCAGAATTGATGATGCGATCTCTTGTTTTGATAAGTCGCTTGAAATCAATGCAACTAATCCCGCATCCATGAACCTGTTGGCAATTGCGCTTTCTCAGGGATTGAATAAATATAGCGAGGCCATTGCCATCTTCGACCAGGTTCTGCAAGAAAATCCATCTGATTATGACGCTTTGATCGGAAAGGGCATGGCTCTGGCCAATGATGGGGATCTTTCCGGCTCACTGGATTGCTTTGAAAAAGCCACCATAGTCAGGTCCCGTGACCCATCCGGCTGGAATAATAAAGGCGTCGTTCTGCGGCAAATGGGAAGATATCAGGATGCCTTGACCTGCTTTACTAAGGCGATCACCATTGACTCATCTCATGAGGCTGCCCGGCAGAACCGAGAGTTAACCCTGCAAGACCTGGAAGAGGAACAACCGGCTGCTCCAAGCATGAGTACGGATAATATGCAGTAGGGCGATAAGGTCTATTTTTTTTATTAATAATCCGACCAAAACCAGATCGCATGGGCAAATATTTCGTCGATTTCATTAATTCGAGCAATATCTTAAAATAAATGTTCGACAATCATCGATAGAGGTGTTGGGGTGATGCTCAAGCAGATCAGTCTGATGATGGCAGTCGCGACTCTGATCTTCGGGGTGCAAGGCAGGCCCGTGAGCTTTGCAGAAGCCATGAACAACGACGGTCAGAAGGATATCCTCACCATCAAGAATTATGATACAGGCGCAACATTGACCGAGTCTTACACTGACATTGAGCATCTGCAGAGAAATACACAGGTAAATACTGGTGCTTATGGGATGAAATCCGATCCATCTGATGCCGGAGAGCTGGGCGAGGGCCGGGAGATAAGCCCTGCCGTTAACGGCGCAGGCGGTCTTGAAGCCAGCATAAATTCCAATGTGATAGGCAAAGCCCACATTGCCTGGCAATCAATCGATCCGACCAGCTCTCGTATGGGCCGCCATCAGCTCTTGGGCCGCAGCGTGGAGGATCTGACAGGGGTATTCTCCATTGAAAAGTTCATACAGCTTTGGTCAGGCAGTCCTCCTGGGGAGATCTGCGTGGACTGGCTGCCCTGTTCTTGAGATCAAGTTATTCTTACCTGAAACTTTGTTATTTTTTATATACTATCATCAAAAAAGAAAGTTATTAATAGCCTGTCAGAGAATCATTGGTATAGCAGGGAGGCAATCGCTTTGGAGGTTCTGATAAAGAGATCTGCGCGACGCAAAAAGACCATCCAGGCCAGGATGGTGGGCGGAAAGATGGAGGTTTTAGCACCTGCCTCGATCTCGGACGCAGCTTTGCAAGGTCACATCGAAAAACTGCGCTGTCGACTGGAGAAGCGGGTCTATCCCAAGGATGACAATCATCTGCATGAAAGAGCCGGCCTTCTAAACAGCAGATACTTCCAAGGATCTCTACGCTGGAACAGCATTCGCTACTCAACAAATCAGGAGCGAAGGCGCGGGTCATGCAATTGTACCGCTCGCACCATTCTCATCAGCAGCAAGCTGGCCAATCTTCCCCAGTGGGTTGAGGATTATGTGATTGTGCACGAGCTTGCCCATCTTCTTGAACCTAATCACGGCAAGAGGTTCAAGGCACTGGTGCATAGATACCCTCTGGCGGAAAGAGCCATTGGATTTCTCATAGCTACCGAGATGGTGTGATTACTGGAGGTTAGACAATGAAAAATTTTCTTATTATTATCATTTTTGCTATCCTGCTGGCGTCTTTAGGAGGCGCGGATACCAAGGCAGGAGAGCCGAATAGGAATAATAGCTCACTTATCAATCGCGATCTGCTCTTTGGCAATCCGGACAAAATCACCACCAGAATCAGCCCGGACGGCTCAAATATCAGCTTTCTGGCTCCGAAAGATGGTGTGCTCAATATCTGGGTGGGACCGGCAGATGCGCCAGAAACAGCGAAGCCCGTGACCAATGACACCTATCGCGGCATCAGAAGCTACCTCTGGTCTTACACCAGCCGGCATATTCTCTATGTGCAGGATGCCAATGGAGATGAGAACTGGCGCATTTACAGCGTCAACCTTAGCAGCGGCAAGATCCTGGACCTCACGCCTTTTGAGGGCGTCAGGGCTGAGCTCAGAGCTATCAGCATCAATCACCCTCATGAGGCCATAATCGCCCTGAATAAGCGTGACCCTGAGTATCACGATCTCTTCAGACTCAATTTCGAGACCGGCAACATGACGCAGATTATCGAGAATAGAGAGTTTTCCGACTTTGAGATCGACAACGATTTCCAGGTGAGAATGGCCAGCAACATGACGGCAGACGGAGGAATCCAGATATCAACTCCTTCTGAAAACAAAAGCTGGGAGCCCTTCATAAAGATCGAGATGGAGGATACTCTCACCACCGGCTTTTCCGGATTTAACAAGAGCAATGAAGTCAGCTACCTTATCGATAGCAGAGGCAGAAACACGGCTGCTCTTTATGCTTTTAATATGAATACAAGAGAGAGCTCTCTCATAGCCGAAGACCCCAGATCGGACCTGTACGGAGTTATGACTCACCCCACAAAGAAGACTGTGCAGGCGGTGGCTTTTTACTATGACCGGGTGGCATGGAAGATTCTGGACCCATCCATCCAGCCGGATATCGACTTTCTGAGCAAAGTGGAGGAGGGAGACATGTCGGTAGTAAGCCGCACCCTGGACGATAAGGTTTGGATTGTTGTCTTCACCAGGGACAACGGGCCGGCGCGCTACTATCGCTACGACCGGACGGATAAGAAGGCTTCTTTCCTCTTCACAGACAGAGAAAAGCTGGAGGGACTGCCCCTGGCCAGGATGATTCCCACTGTGATAAAATCGCGCGACGGCCTGGATATGGTCTGCTACTACACCCTGCCTTACAACAGCGATAAGAACGGCGATGGCCTGCCGGATGAGCCGCTCCCAATGGTTTTATACGTGCATGGAGGACCATGGGGCCGAGACTATTGGGGCTTTGACTCCATTCATCAGTGGCTGGCCAACCGTGGCTACGCAGTCTTGAGCGTCAACTTCCGGGGCTCCACCGGCCTGGGCAAGAGTTTCATCAATGCAGGAAACCTGCAATGGGGAAGGAAGATGCAGGATGACCTGATCGATGCAGTGAACTGGTCGGTGGAGAAGAAGATCGCCGATCCAAAGAAAGTTGCCATAATGGGCGGAAGCTACGGAGGTTATGCTGCTCTGGCCGGCTTGACCTTCACCCCAGAGACCTTTGCCTGCGCTGTGGATATCGTAGGCCCCTCCAACCTGATAACCCTCCTGCAGACCATTCCACCCTACTGGAAGCCGGAGATCGAGCAGTACACAAAGAGGGTGGGCGATTTTCGCACGGATGACGGCAAGAAGATGCTGGTGGAGCGCTCGCCGCTCAGTTATGCGGAGAGAATACAGCGGCCACTGCTCATCGGTCAGGGAGCCAATGATCCGCGCGTCAAGCAGAATGAGTCGGACCAGATAGTCAAAGCCATGCAGGCTAAGGGGCTTCCCGTAACCTATGTGCTCTACGGCGATGAGGGGCACGGGTTTGCCAGGCCCGAGAACCGGCTATCCTTCTATGCCATAGCCGAGGCATTTCTGGCAGCGCACCTGGGCGGCAGCTTCCAGCCCATCGGCCAGGATTTTGCAAGAGCCAATCTGACTGTGCCGGCGGGAGCAGGAGAGGTGCCGGGACTGGAGGAGGCTCTGGAGAAAAGGGCGTAGGTTTCTATTTTTTTATTCTTTTGTGGAGGATCTTCTTCTAAGGTGCGAGCGATATCCTCCTGTGCCATGAGGGCGAATGCAGGCTGGACGAGCTGGCTGAGGAGGCGGTCATGATGGTGGAAAGGAGGACAGAATATATCCAGCTGCTTCAAACAGTATTTATCCTAGACGCTCCTTTTCTATTCGGACTGCCATTATCGAGAGGTTTCATATGTCCGATTCTGTAGCTGAGAAGGTAAGAGTGGTTTATGAAAATGGCGTCTTCAAGCCACTGCAGGAGGTAAAGCTGCAAGAGGGAACGAAGGCCTTCGTTGTCCTCAAGGCTGGAAAGATCACAAACGCTGCCAGAAAGTTCAGGATCAAAGTGGACAAGGATGTGATGCAAGAGTTCGTTGAGGAGCGAAGATGATAGTAATAGACGCTTCAGTCTTCATCGATCTTCTTTTTGAATATGATTCAGAAAGGACTTGCTGCGCTGAAGAAGTGCTTTCGACAATTGAAGAAAATGACCTGACAATAATTGAGCCTGATATATTCAAAGTTGAGCTTATTGGGCAAATATCCAGAAGGACTTCCAAGGGAAAAGCCTTAAAGGTCTGCGAAGAGATATTTGCAGAGTTAATCTTTATCGAGACCTCCAAAATCTATGATGAGGCCTTTTCAATTGCCTTGAAGACAGGATCAAGGGCATCAGATGCATTCTACATAGCCTCTGCAATGGCTGATAGAGCAATTCTCATTTCCAATGACAAATATCAAGTCAAGAGTGCCGATAGATCTGGAATCAAGGCCTATAATCTGCTTTATGACATGCAGCTTGTAAATAATTGTCTCCTTGAAATGGCTTTCAAATAGCACCAAATCCGTCGCATCTCTTTCTCCACCCCCTCGAACGAACGCGCCTGCATGGGTGCGCAGTTGCAGCTGCCGCACGCGTGGCGAGATCCTGGCTGCAACCTGCTAAGAGACTCATCCGGCAATTTCCTGGCTAAGAGCAAAAAGTCGGATGCGGCTCAGGATTTGCTATTCAATTTGGCCCGGATGGCTTCCAGACGAGTGGCATCTTTTTCCGCATTATAATGTCCAATCATTCTTTTATAGTCCACGCATACTTGCATCATTTCAACGGCGCGATTGAACTCTCCTTTTTTCTCATATTCCAAACCCAGATCCCAGGATGTTAATGCTTCACTCCTTCGATCTCCGATTTCGCGTGCTATGGCAAGCTGCTTCTCGAAGCATTCGATGGCTTTGCGCGCATTGCCCAAGTCAGCATAAGCTGATCCCATGTTTCCAAACCAAACACCTTCGGTTCTCCTATCATCAGTCTCACGTGCGATGGTCAATGCCTGCTCATGATAATCTATAGCCTTGCAGGCGTCGCCCAGGGCGGCGTAGGCATTGCCCTTATTGCCCAGTGCGTTTCCCTCGCCTCTTCTGTCCCCGATCTCGCGGGCGATAACAAGGCGCTGCTCATAGTACTCGATGGCCTTGCGCGCATTACCTAGATCCATGTATGCATTGCCCAGGTTGCCAAGGTCAGCACCTTCTCCCTTCCTATACCCAATTTCATGATCAATGGCCAGCGACTGCTCGTGATATTCGATGGCTTTGCGCGAATCGCCTAGGTTATTGTATGCGCTGCCCAGGTTGCCCAGCGCGTTTCCCTCACCCCTTTTATCCCCAATCTCGCGTGCTATGGACAGCGCTTGCTCGTGGCACTCGATGGCTTTGCGGGTATCTCCCAGAGCAGCGCAAGCCAGGCCCATGTTGTTCAGCGTGTTTTCTTCACTCCATCTGTATCCAATTTCACGAGCAATTGCCAGTGCTTGCTCATGATACTCAATGGCTTTGCGGGTTTCGCCCAGAGTAGCGCAAGCCAAGCCCATGCTGCTTAGCCATACTCCTTCGTTCTGCCTATCTTTGATTTTGCGTGCGATAGTCAGCGCGAGATCGTAGCATTCGAAGGCCTTGCAGGTGTCGCCCAGGACGATGTAGGCATTGCCCAGGTTTCCCATCCATAATCCTTCGTTTCGTCTGTCTTTAATTTTGCGGGAAATGGCAAGCGCCTGCTCATAGTACTCGATGGCCTTGTGGGACTCGCCCAGGACGGAGTAGGCTAAACCTAGGTCGCCCAGCCAAATGCCTTCGCTTTTTATGTTTCCAATCTCTCGTGAGATGACCAACGCCTGATCGTAGTACTCGATGGCCTTGCGGGCGTCTCCTAAGTTAAAGAAGGCCAAGCCCAAGTTGCCTAAATGTACGCCTTCCATGCTTCGATCGTTCAGCTTCTGAGAGGCTAAGAGGCCTGCCTCAAGCCAAGAAATGCGCTCTCTCGGATGCTGGCGCAGCTCAAGCAGATATGGCCAGTTGAGAAAAGAGCTGCATATGGAAGCAGCAGCATTGCTCCTGGAAAGATTTTCTTTAGACCATGCCCAGGCCGACTCAATATTCGTCCGTTCCAGATCGAATGCATTCAATCCGGCCAGAGCATTTCCCTTTTTATAAAGTTGTGTGGCAGAAAATAGAACATCTTTGAAGTGCTCAGCATGTCGCTGCCTTACTTCATCTCTCGCAGCCTCGCCGTCTATCTCCACCAGCTTGTGAGACGCAAATATCCTCACCAGGTCATGCAGGCGGTAGCGTTTGGATTCTTCCTGGTACTCGACCAGGTTCCAGCGCAATAGCTCGCTGAGCTGCTCATGACCGTTATCCTGACAGATGACCTCCTCTGCCTGGGAATCATAGTCCATAGGGAAAACTGAGAGCATGCGAAAGACCCTGGAGGCCTCCTGAGGCAGCCGGGAGTAGGATAGATGCAGGCTTGCCTGCACGCCCATCTCCCCGCTCCTCTTGCTCCCTTTATCGATGCGCTCCAGCCTGCTCCACTCATCTTGAAGGCTCCTGGCATAATCCTCTGGGCTTAAGTCTCTGGTATTGGCAAGGAATGTGCCTGCCAGACGCAGGGCTAAAGGCAGATTTCCGCAGAGTCGGGCGATTTCCTTCCAGCAATCATCACTGACGCCATTGATGTTCCTACTGCTCTGGACAATCCTCTTCAGCAACTCGATCGCCTTTTCCTGCTTCATTTCATCGAGCCTGATGGGCCGCATATCAGGAAGAGAAATGTCCTGTCTTGAGGTGACAAGAACAGCGCAGTTAGGAGGAGGAAGCAGAGGCTTGACCTGCTCGCCATCACGAGCATTATCCAGAAGGAGAAGCAGATGCTTGTTTCTCAGAACAGACTGATAGAGGCCTCTCATCTCATCCTCCTCTTTGGGCATACGCTCCTCAGGAACATAGAGCTGCACAACCTTCCTCATGGCCTCGACTGCAGGAAGAAAAGGATCAGAAGTTCCCATGAGGTCGATCATTATCTGGCCATCTGGGAATTTGCCTTTCAAGATCTGGGCCAGCTTTTTGGCCAGATCGGTCTTCCCAATTCCCCCTAAGCCTTGAATAGAGGAGATGGCAAGAGCCTTATCAAAGTGCGCCAGCGTCTCTTCGATCTCCTCTTCCTGGCCCGTGAAGTCTCCGGGTGGCGGCGGGATCTGGAAGGGCGGGCCTTCCCGGGGCAGAATCTCCTGGCCCTTCAGCCTTCTGAGAGTCTGGCTGATCAGGGAAAAATCGTCCGGGCCTTTGCCACTGGTGGCGAAATCGATATACTGAATCATCAATAGCTGGCGGGGGACCTCGCAGCTCTGATACAGGACTGGAATGACGATTTTGCCTTTATTCAGAGCCAACCGAAGCTCTCCCCAAACCTCTTTCGACTGGACCGATTGAGGAGAGAGAACGATCAGGAAATGGCTGCAATCCAGGATGGCATTTTCAATTGCCCTATCCCAGTTGACATTGCCCTCTGTGAGATGCGCAATATCCCACTGATCAAGCCAGAGATCAAAATCTCCTTTCAGATTTCCCGCATACTTGAGTACAAAATCGCTATCCTTTCTGGAGTAGCTGACAAAGGCCTTCTTGCTCATCTCCCTCCTCGCTCCTGTGCAGCGGAGTGAAGATGGTTCTTCAGGAATTTAAATTCTCTCTACATAAATATCATTTATCTCTTTTGCATTCTTTACAGCCTTCTGTGATTGGCTAGGCACACCGTTTCAGGATTTATTGAAGCTGCTGACGCTCTCAAAGATGATCGGGCGGCTGACGGATGAGTGGATCAATGCTGCGGCGCGCAGTCCAACCGGGCTGACCGGGGAGGAGATGGAGATTGCAGAGAGAATTGCGGAAAAATCCGGATTGCTTGAAATAGGAATCTGAAAAGTCACGCTCCGCTGAGTAGCTTTATATTCTTTTCCAACATAGATGACCCGGATAATAAAATGACGATAGAAGTTGAACTGCCCATCGAGATTGAGCTATCGATGAAGGCCAGCAAAGAGCTGGAAACGCTTGTGCGCAAAAGGATAGAGCGGGATATAGCCGAAAACATAAAAAATGATATATTTATCTGTGGAGTCATGAACTCTCTGCTAAAAAAAAGCGATCTCACAGTTGAAGATGTAAATGAACTGGACCATAAGATGAAAAGGCAAATGATGGAGAAGCTCGGATGGAGATAGTACTGGATACAAATATCCTGATATCATCTCTTCTGAGAAATGGCCTGACGAGAGATATATTATCTTTATCTCCTTTGAAAATGTACACAGTTGAATACGCCAAGTTCGAGATAGAAAAGCATAAGGATGAATTGCTATTCAAATCAAAGCTTGATGAAAAATCTTTTGATTATTTGACTGAGTTTGTGTTTAGCAAAGTCAACTTTGTCCCCATGGCAGAATTATCTCCCTTCAAAGATGAGGCAGTTGAGATCATGCGTGAAATCGATATCGATGACTCTCCATTCATTGCATTGGCAATGCTTTTGGGCTGTCCGATCTGGAGCAATGATCTGCATTTCAAAAAGCAAAATATCATTGAATCATATACAACAAAAGAGATCATAAACTTGTTATAATTATGGTTGTGTCTGCTGATAAGCTCGCAGCTTTGCCATCCCGCATTCGAGCGCGCCGGCATGGGTGCGCAGTTGCAGCTGCCGCACGCGTGGCGAGATCCTGGCCGCAGCCTGCAAAGAGACTCATCCGGCCATTTCCTGGCTGAGAGCAGAAATCGGATGTGGTTCATGATCTGCTCTTCAGTCTGGCCCTGATGGCTTCCAGATGCGCGGCATCATTTTCTGCATCCGGATGGCCGATCTTTCTTTCGTAGTCTACGCAAACCTGCATTGCTTTGGCAGCAAGCTTGAGATCTCCTGCGTTTTCATATGCAAGACCCAGATTCCAGGATGCAATTGCCTCGCCCCTTCGGTCCCCGATCTCGCGGGTGATCACTAGGCGTTGCTCGTAGTAATCGATTGCCTTGCATGCGTCGCCCAGAGTTGCGTAGGCACGGCCCAGGTTGCCCAGCCAAGCACCTTCGCTCCTTCGGTCTCTGATTTCGTGGGCGATAGCCAACGCCTGCTCGTAGTAACCGATTGCCTTGCATGCGTCGCCCAGAGTTGCGTAGGCACGGCCCAGGTTGCCCAGCCAAGCACCTTCGCCACTTCGGTCCCTGATTTCGTGGGCGATAGCCAACGCCTGCTCGTAGTAACCGATTGCCTTGCATGCGTCGCCCATGGTGGCGTAGGCATTGCCCAGGTTGCCCAGCCAAGCACCTTCGTTCCTTCGGTCCCAGATCTCGCGAGCGATGGCCAACGCCTGCTCGTAGTAACCGATTGCCTTGCATGCGTCGCCCATGGTGACGTAGGCATTGCCCAGGTTGCCCAGCCAAGCACCTTCGCCACTTCGGTCCCTGATTTCGTGGGCGATAGCCAACGCCTGCTCGTAGTAATCGATGGCCCGGAGGGCGTCGCCCAAGTCGGCGTAAGCCAGGCCCAGGTTGCCCAGATTTGTCCCTTCGCCCTGACTGTCGCCCAGCGTCTGGCAGGCTGCAAGAGAGCACTTAAACCAAGATATTTTCATTTTAGGATAAATTCTCAATTCCAACACGTGGCGGCCCGAATTGGGGTACGATCTGCATAACTCGCGCGCCAAATCGTCGCTATCAATATTCTCTTCCGCCCATCTTTGGCCTGCAATGATGTTTTCTCGTTCTCTCTCAAAAAGCTCAATGCCGTTTCTCCCAGATTTCAAATAGAGTTCATTTGCTTTGAAGAGGACATTTTCGTAATACATAGAAAATCTTAGCTGCGTTCTAAAAATCGATGTTTCCTTGTCTATTGATTTCAGCTTGTTTTCAGCAAATATTCTCACCAGATCGTGCAAGCGATAGCGTTCAGTGTTCCTTTGATACTCGATCAGGCTCCATTTCAACAGCTCGCTGAGATGCTTATGCCCTTCATCCTGACAGATTTCCTCCTCAGCTTGCCCATCAAAGTCAAAATGGAAGATCGAAAGCATGCGAAATACGCGTGCTGTTTCTGCAGGAAGTAGTCCATAGCTCAGGCTGAAGCTGGCCTCGACATCCAAGTCAACGCCTTCTTTTCCAATTTCCTTTAGCCTGGTGCGCTCGTCTTTCAGCTTCTCCAGATACTGGCGCGGGCTCAGATCCAGGGTATTTGCCAGCATGCTGCCCGCAGCTCTCAGGGCCAGAGGGAGATAGCCGCAGAGGCGGGCGATCTCCTTCCAAGTATCTTCTTGCTCTGCAAAATTGGGGTCGGCAAGATCGTTTCCACAAATCCTCAGCAAGAGCTTTGTGGCTTCTTGTGGCATCAGAACATTCAGATCTATTCTCTTCATGCCTTCCAAAGTGAAAATATGGCGAGACGTTATTATCAACGAACAGGCACCTGGCAACTTATCGAGCAGAGGCTTTACTTGCTCGCGATTCGCTGCATTGTCCAGCAGGATCAGAGCACGTTTGCCCCTCATTAGCTTTTCAAATATGGCTGCAATTTCTTCATCGTTTCCGGGAAGCCTGGCCATTGGCTCATAGGCATGAATTATTCTCTCCATCGCTGAGATAGGCTTTAAGGGGTTGTTGCTTGTCCCATCCATTTTTACCATTATCTGGCCATCAGGATAGCTGTCTCTCAGCTTATCGGCTAAAACATAGGCCAGCGCTGTCTTTCCTACGCCGCCCATGCCGTGAAAGCCGGAGATAGTGACTCCTCTTTTGAACTGAGATAGCATTTCTTCGATCTCTATTGTGCGACCTGTGAAGTCTCGAGGAGGACGGTCTATCTGGAAAGGACGGTCATCAGGATTAGTGACAAGGTTTAATGCTCTCAGGAGCGAATTCATAGCTACTGAATCTTTCAGATCTCTATTTTTGAAATCGATGCATTGCAGGGATCTAATCTCTTCAGGGTTATTGCAGTCATCAATCGTTATTGGAACTATGGCCCTCTTGGATGATAGAGCTGCATCAAGCTCTTTTTTGACCTCTACTGATTTCACGGAATATGTGGAAAGGGCTATCAAAAAGTATTTGCAGTCATTCAAGGCATTTTTGATCTATTCATTCCATATCTGTCCCCCATCAAGATTCCGATTATCTATCCATATCGAGATCCTGAAATCACGCAGGTAGTCGGCAAGCTTTAAAATAAACTCGGAATCCTTATGGGAATAGCTGATAAAGACATAATAGCCCATTCTTGCTCATGGCTCCTGCAGTATTTTGAGATGGGGAGATCCCCAGGGCCTTAAATAATCTTGCGCAGCTCATTTCCATCCTCGCTCCTGTGCAGCGAATTGAAGATGCCTCTTCAGGATTTTAATTCTTAAGCCTCTTCTCCCGGATACCGCAAAGCTCCACGCGCCCGGACCCGCCCGAACGCGCGCACGTGCATACGCATGCCTGCGGTCGGTCACGTGAAGGTGCACAGGCCAGCAGGGATGGAGCCGTGATGCGATATGATGAGCAGGGATGGGATCAAAGTCAATTTCCGTGCTCCCGGACGCAACGACAGCGAAAAATAATCATTCCTCATCCAGATTCTGCAGGTACCGGCTCATAACGCAGACCGCATCCTCCGGCCCGAGCTGCTCGAACTGCTCGCAGGGCGTCCCCCGGTAGCAGAGCAGGTGATGGATGGCACAGACGGCGATAGAGCCACCGCCCTCCGGTTGATGAGCAAGATGAGGGCATTTCTTTCCCGCGGGCTTGAAGATCATGGCCTCTTGATCATCGGCATCTATGCTGCCGTCTGCCAGAATGGATGAAGGATTGACTATAAAAATGTCCAGATGAAGGCAGCATCGGCCGCAGCGCAGGCAGAGCATGATATGCCCAGAGGACGGACTGCCTAATGTAGATTACGAGAGCTCGCGTTCTATGCGCTCGATCTTCTCGATGTATTTCTGCTGTACAGACATCAATGCAAGATCCACGTAGCTGGAGTCCTTCACTGCGACCTCAAAATCCATGAGGGCTTCACGATACGCTTTCAGATAGACATACATCATCATCAGATAGAGATTGTGTGAATTCTTCAATTCCATTAACAACATCTGCCGACTGCTTTTTTCTCTTTGAAACGAGCCCTCAGGCAGGCAGGAAAATTATAGCTTGCCATCAGAGCGCTATCTGTCCGAAGGTCAACACGAGAAATTGCAGCATGGAATTATATAAAGATATTTGCGCCTCATTCTTAGAATTTGTGAACTAAGTTATTTTAAAGATGAAACAAAATGAAACGATAATAGTAATAGATTTAAGATATAAAGATCATTAATTTGCCGAGGAGATCAAGAGAATATGAGGATTTTAGTGCCCATGGCAGAGGGCTATGAAGAGATTGAAGCAATTTGCGTCATCGACATTTTGCGGCGAGCCGATGTAGAGGTTGTGATAGCAGGCTTAAAAGAAGGACTGGTGGAAGGCTCTCACAAAATCAAGATGCTGCCGGATACAACCCTGGAAAAAATCGACTATCGGGACTTTGACGGGCTGGTCTTGCCGGGAGGCGCGCCGGGCTTTGTCAATCTGGGAAATGACGAGCGCATCTTAAACATGGCACGAGAGATGGATAAGGCGGGAAAGGTCGTCGCGGCGATATGCGCCGCTCCCTCGGTCCTCATCAAAGCCGGAGTCCTGCAGGGACGCAAGGCCACAGTCAGCCCCTCCGGAAAAGCTCAGGTGGAAGCCTGCGCCAACTTCAGCGAAGATCGGGTGGTGGTGGACGGCAACCTGGTCACCAGCCGCTCGCCGGGAACGGCTCTGGAGTTTGCTCTGAAGCTGGTGGAGGTGCTGGCGGGAAAGGAGAAGATGCTACAGGTTAAAGCGCAGACGCTGGCGATGTGCTCGGGGGACTAGGAGATTTTCTATTCCGCTCATTCTGTTCGCCAAAATCTAAATCAGTGGCTGTGGCTGCTTGCCCTCCGGAGCCAGCGGCAGGCTCGCCCGGTGCATGGCCAGCGGCCCGGTGAAGTGCAGCGCCCGGTTCAGGAGCAAGCGCTTTCCCTCATCAGTCAGTGCGAAGACGGGGATGGAGACTCCCATCTGCAGGCAGGCAATCTTTCCCACAACCTCTCGCACCGCCTTCGAGGCGCAGGACCAGACCAGATCGCAGTTCTCTGCCAGGACGGCGGACTGCGCCTCACTGATGCCGGTGGTGTGTACCGCCAGCAAGAACGGCCTTGCCCCCATCTTTTGTCTCATCTCCCGGAGGAGAGCGGCCTCTTTTGCATTTGCCCCGGCAACGGTTACGGCAATTCTTTGAAATCCCGCAGCCGCTGCCTTTTGGTAGCCCTGCACCTGATCAACCGTTGCCTGCCGGTCGAGCAGAAGACATCCTCTTTTCACCAGCCCCTCCTGAATCTCGGCAATCGGCTCGGTCTTTATCAGTCCGGTCATGTGCGCTCCTATGGCCTGCAGCACATCCGGCCTGGTCGCTACTACAGTGCCCGCGCCCTCGCAGACCAGCACGGCGCTGTCCACCAGGCCTTCCTTCATGGCATCCATCAGGATCTCGGAGGCGCCGAAGCTCACCGGCTTTTCCTGCAGCTCCAAAACCCTGCTAGGGGCGTACATGCCCAGCTCCTGCATGTGGCTTTTCAATACACGCTCCACAGTCTCACGGCTCTCTTCTCTGATGCCATACAGATCCCGGCGCAATGGGCAGCAGATGATGCCTGGATCGGTCAGAACCTCAACCTTGCCGTCCTTTACCCTGACACGGGCTTTGGCCATTTCCAACAGATGCTCGGACATTTTGTTTACCTGGCAATTTTGGTATTCGTTGATTTGCAGCGCGGGCAAGGCAATTTGTAGCCAAAGCCCCTAAAGAGCATGTTGCAGTCCCGGCATCTGTAGTTCCTGGCAAAGACCTCTTCCATGCTGCCCAGATCTACTCCGCAGCCGCAGGTGGCACACATAAATAGAAATAGCTTTTCGATAGTAAATATGTTATCCTGATAAAAGTGCTAATTTATAGATCTGTTTGAAAATAAAAATAATTGCGTTTGCTTCGTATGGCAAAGTGACCTCGCCTCAAGCTTTCTGGCCCCTCCAGGGCAGACATTTTGCATCCCAAAAAGAGGTATAAGAATGACCCAGGAAAATACAAAAAGCAATGCCAAAAAGAGCTTGACCCCGCTCCAGTTTCATGTCACCCAGCAATGCGGAACTGAACCGCCTTTCCAGAACGAATTCTGGAATAATAAAAAAGCAGGCATCTACGTGGATGTGGTATCAGGCGAACCGCTGTTCAGCTCGCGGGATAAATTCGATTCAGGATCCGGCTGGCCCAGCTTCACCAGGCCTTTGAGGGATGAAAATGTTGTCAACAAGGTTGATAGCAGCTACGGCATGAATCGAGTGGAAGTGCGCAGCAAGAACGCAAATTCGCATCTGGGTCATGTATTCGATGACGGCCCGGATCCCACTGGTCAACGCTACTGCATCAACTCCGCATCGCTACGTTTTATTCCTGCTGAGGATCTGGAAAGAGAGGGCTATGGCGAATATGCAAAGCTATTCGAGAGATCTGATGATGTGCAAGAGGCCAATCCAGATCTTCAGACTGCTACCTTTGCCGCCGGATGTTTCTGGGGCGTAGAATCTCTCTTCCAGAAGGTCAATGGAGTGGTGGAGACGACGGTGGGCTACACTGGCGGAACCTATCCCAATCCAACCTACCGCCAGGTTTGCACAGGCATTACCGGCCATGCCGAAGCGGTGAAGATTTTGTTTGATGCGAAGATATTATCCTACGAGGAGCTGCTCTCTCTCTTCTGGGGGATGCATGATCCCACCACACCAAATCGCCAGGGTCCTGATGTGGGCACGCAATACCGCTCTGCCATCTTCTACCATAACGAGGAGCAGAGAAAGGCGGCAGAGAGATCGAGAGAGGATTTCGACCGCTCCAATGTCTATATTAACAAAGCAACAACCCAGATCATTCCGGCTTCGACCTTCTATATAGCAGAAGAGTACCATCAGGACTATTTCGAAAAGCAGGGCGGTGGATCATGCCACGTGTCAAGAAAAAATAACGCAGGTATTATTTGATAGAATTCCTTTCTGGAGACCAAGGGACTTCTATCAATTATGAATTGAGTGCAGTAATCAATTTTTCCAATACCCGATTCATATTCATCATTTCCTTCATATTCATCCCAATAATTTCCCAGAAAGTCTGAAGATCTTATCATGCTTTTATAAAGATAGTTGCATGATTT
>Ga0209749_1000727_pt1 | contig 39286 bp, 48 predicted proteins | sample EPASupsiteSAE347_FD_187267 | JGI IMG/M metagenome (GOLD analysis project Ga0209749, IMG submission 187267) | Bioremediated contaminated groundwater from EPA Superfund site, New Mexico - Sample SAE3-47 (SPAdes) (version 2) | ecosystem: Environmental > Aquatic > Deep subsurface > Groundwater >...
ATGAGAATTGAACGATTCTGTCCAGCATGCAAAGCCTACGCAAAACTAAACAAGACGGAGAGATTAACGAAAAATGGAGGTTAAAAATGGCCGTTCAAATAGATCAAGAGAAATGCACCGGATGCAAATTGTGCGTGGATGTCTGTCCATTGGAGGCAATCAGCATAGAGAATGACAAAGCAAAAGTGGATAAAGACACATGCACTGAATGCGGACAATGTGTTGACGAATGTCCAAATGAGGCTATCAGTATTCCGTAGAGTATTAATATGCAACGATTGATGTTGAAATCAAAAATTCACGGGGCAACGATAACGGACAAGCAACTGTACTATAAGGGCAGTATCACGCTGGATAAGCATTTGCTCAAGGCGGCGGATATTTTACCCGGCGAGCAGGTGCACGTGTTGAATTTAAACACCGGCGTCCGGTTCATTACTTATGCGATCTCCGCCCGCGCCGGGTCGGGGGCCGTAGTGCTTAATGGGCCGGCGGCGCGTCTGGGCGAGGTTGGAGACAAAATAATCGTGTTGTCCTATTGCCAGTGTGAAAATAATGAAGCAAGAAAAATGAAGCCGAGTATTGTTCACGTGGACGATAAAAACCTATTGCGGTCTACCACTGTTGTCTTGAAACAAAAGCGTAAAAAATAAATTTATGCCAAAATCTCAGAAATACAACGTTAGTAATATAATGCTTTACAAACCCATCGGCGTGATCCACAGCAAGCATATTGCCGCAGACAAAACGCCCATTCAACCGGTCTATGCCAAAGGCTGCAAAGGAAAGGCTGAAATCCTGCCGGAGTTCGCGGAAGGCTTGCGCGATCTGGAAGGATTTTCGCACATTTATCTTATCTACCATTTTCATTGCGCAGCGCCAGCAAAACTGAAGGTCAAGCCGTTCCTGCAGAATGTTAAGCGGGGTTTGTTCGCCACACGCGCGCCATGCCGGCCGAATCCTATCGGATTAAGCATAGTCCGCCTCATGAAAATTGAGGAAACGACGTTGTTTTTGGAAGGCATGGATATTTTAGACAACACTCCGCTCCTTGATATAAAGCCATATACGGCCAAGTTTGACTGCATCGCTACCGAGCGCAATGGCTGGCAGGATGCCGTAGATGAGGAAACAGCAAAAAAGCGCGGAACACGCAACTATTCCCGCGCATAACAGAGGGACTCACCCAATGAAAACAAAGGAAGTTGTATTCTCGGATGCCAACTTTGACACCGAAGCAGGTAAGGGAGTCGTTTTGATTGATTTCTGGGCGCCGTGGTGCGGCCCCTGCCGGATGCAGGGCCCTATAATTGAAAAAGTTGCCCAGACAATGGTTGGGAAGGCGAAAGTCGGAAAGTGCAATGTGGACGAGGCACCTCGTGTGGCCGAGCGGTTTGGAATCAGGAGCATCCCGACCCTGATTATCCTGAAAGACAATCAGGAACTCGAAAGGTTTGTAGGCGTGCAAAGGGAAGAGGATTTAATTGCCGCTCTTAAAAAACACATAAAATGAAAATAGTAATTGCCAGCGGAAAAGGCGGCACGGGCAAAACGACGTTTGCCGTAAATCTGGCTTATGTTCTGGCTCAGCGCGGCGAACAGGTCCGCCTCCTGGACTGCGACGTTGAGGAGCCGAACGATCATTTGTTTGTAAAACCGCAATCCACAGAAAGCCGGGACGTGACGGTTTTGAAGCCGGTTCTGGACGCAGACAAATGCGATGGCTGCGGCAAATGTTCTGAGGAATGCAATTACAACGCCATCGCGGTCGTAAAAGGCAAGGTATTGATCTTTAATGAATTGTGTCATTCATGCGGCGTTTGTTCGTATGTTTGTCCTCAAAAAGCGCTGACCGAGCGGCAAACTCCGATCGGCAAAATTATTGCCTCGCCACAATATAAACCTTTTTATTTTGCGTATGGCATCCTGAATATCGGCGAAGCGCTGGCGCCGGCAGTTGTCAACGCTGTAAAACGCCATATTGATCCGAACGCAATCAATATCCTGGATGCTTCGCCGGGAACAGCGTGTCCGGTTGTCAAGGCGCTGGAAGGCGCTGATGTGGCAGTGCTTGTTACCGAGCCGACTCCCTTCGGACTCAACGACCTGAAGCTGGCGGCGGCCATGACGATTGAAATGGGAATTCCGACCGGTATTATTGTAAATCGTTCCGACGGGAAGGATGAAATCATCGCTAAATATGCCGAGTTGGCCGGGATCCCGATTCTCGGCCGGATTCCATTCAAACGCGAATATGCCGAGACTTACTCGTCCGGGCATATCCTGGTTGAACGGCACAAGGAGCTTGGCGATATGTTGCTTCGGATTTATGACAACATCCGAAATTTGAAAGGTGCAAAGGTGCCGTCACCGCCGCCGCTTGACGAATTTTTCGTCGGTTCCGGAAAAGCCGTTCCGTTTGTTTCCGGCAACGCCACAGGCTACAAGGAAATAACGATTATCAGCGGCAAAGGCGGGACCGGCAAAACGACCGTAACCGCTTCTTTTGCCGTCCTGGCCAGGAACAGTGTGCTGGCGGATAATGATGTGGATGCGGCGGACTTGCATTTGCTTCTTACCCCAAAAATAAGAGAAGCTCACCCCTTTGTCAGCGGCCGGAAGGCTGAAATTGATACCGGAAAATGTATTGGCTGCGGAAAATGCGCTTCCGCCTGTCATTTTAACGCCATCCGGTTTGACGGAAAAGGGAATGATATTGTTGGCCGAACCTATCGTATTGACCAGTTTGCCTGCGAAGGTTGCGGTTTCTGCCAGCTTGTATGTCCGGTAAACGCGATCAGCGTTGAAAAAACGGTCACTGGCCAATGGTTCATGTCGTCCACCGCGTGCGGACCGATGGTGCATGCCCGCCTGGGCATTGCCGAGGAGAATTCCGGACGCCTTGTAACTTGCGTTCGGAACCGCGCCGCTCAAATGGCCGACGAATTACATCTGGAAAAAATACTTGGCGACGGACCGCCGGGAACCGGTTGTCCCGTCATTGCGTCGGTTTCGGGAACGGATATGGCACTTATTGTGACCGAACCTACGGTTTCCGGAGTGCACGACATGGAACGTGTCCTGAAATTGACGGCTCATTTCCGGGTGCCCGCTTTTGTTATCATTAACAAAGCCGACCTTAACGAGGAACAGGCGGAACGTATTGTTCAGATTGCGGAACAACACAAATCGCGTGTGATCGGAAGGATACCGTTTGACCGAAACGTTAATGATGCTTTGATGTCCGGAAAAACTGTAGTCGAATACGGCGAAAGTGCCGCTGCAGAAGCTGTTCGCAATATTTGGAAAGAAGTAGAACGAATGTTGAAATAGAAAGAAACTATCAGGAGAGATGAAAATGAGCATTCCACTAAAAGATATTTTCTTTGGACGGATGAACGATCCGACCGGTTCAGGAACGATCAGCGGGCCGTGCGGGGACACCATGGAATTTTATATTTACGTCCGCAATGGCGTGATTGAAGACGTGAAGTATTACACCGAGGGATGCGGAAACACGCGCGCCTGCGGACTTGCCGTTGCCCGCCGTGCCAAGGGTAGAAAAGTAACCGATGCGCTTTCGATCAGCGCCGGTGAAATCATACGCTCCGGCGAGTGTGAACCGGAAGCAGGCCGGCATTGTGCGATCCTGGCCGTGACGACGTTTTATCGGGCAATGGCGGATTACTTGCTGAAGCCATGAAAAGAACAATTACCGGCGGCAAAAAGGGAACAGGCAAAATGGCCGACGCGGTGAACTTCGCGCGGGCTCCGGCGGAACGGCGGACGATTTTTTCAAATTTATGGCCCCGTATCAAGGAGCGATCATGACAGACCCTCTGACGCCGTATGGCAACAAGCCAATGGTAACGCCGATTGTGAACGCGGTGAACTACGAATACCGCGATTTTGAAGTCTTGCGGCAGATAACCGACGGCGAGATTGACGGCTACACCTATCATCGGGATGACAACCCGACAGTGCGCGCGGTGGAGAAGAAGATCGCTACGCTGGAAGGCGCGGAGGACTGCATCGTTTGCACATCGGGCATGGCCGCTTGCACCATGGTGTATCTGACATATCTGAAAGCCGGCGACCATTTGATTCTCTTTCACGATATTTATGGCGCGCATTACAAGGTGTCGCTGATCTTGGAACGCTTGGGGGTGGAAGTCACCTGGCTTAACGCCGATGACAGCATCCGTTTGGAGCAATACGTCCGGGACAATACAGCCATGATTTTTCTGGAGACTCCGACTAATCCGCTGTGCAAGATCATTGATATAGCGGAAGCGCGCCGGGCGGTGGACAGGGTCGGAGCGCGTCTGATCGTTGACAACACCTTCGCCACGCCTTTTCATCAAAACCCGCTGCCGCTGGGTGCGCACCTGGTGGTTCACAGCGCGACCAAGGCGCTGGGCGGTCACAATGATCTCATGGCGGGCGCAATTGCCGGACTTAAACAGGAATATGACAAGCTCTGGTTCACGAGGCAGGCCATCGGCGCCACATTGGACGCCTATTCCGCTTCGCTTTTGGAACGGGGGCTCAAGACGTTTGCTCTGCGCTCCGCCCGAATGGCGGAAAACGCACAGGCCGTTGCCGAACACCTGCGAGGACATCCACGCGTCAGTCGCCTTTCCTATCCTGGTTTGACCGATGATCCGAGCTATGCCGTGGCGCGGCGACAGATGCGCAACGGTTTTGGGGGCATCATGGCGTTTGATGCCGGGCAAACACAGGAAGACGCCAAACGTTTTATATCGGCGTTGAAAGAGATCTGTCATGCGGTAAGCCTGGGCTCTACAGAAAGCCTGATTTGCATTCCCTATCTGACGACCATGCTTTACTTGCCAGCGGAACGGCGCACAACTTTCGGTGTAAAACCGAATACGGTGCGGCTGTCCGTCGGGATCGAGCCTGTGGAACAAATATTGGAAGACCTGAATCAAGCGTTGAATGCCGTGTAACGGTTGGGAAAGAGCAACATGCGAAAAACAGATATCCGGAACGGATGTTATCGTTGAACAGATAATGGAGGGGAACGGCTGATGGATTGGAAGCGAATAAGCGAACGGGCGCTGGCTGGAGAACAGATTGCGTCAGACGAGGCCTTGTGCTGTCTACAGGCGCGCGATGACGAGTTGCTGGCGCTGCTTGACGCGGCGTTTCGCGTGCGATGTCATTATTACGGGCGCGGCGTGCGTCTGCACGTGATCCGTAACGCCCGCAGCGGCAGTTGCAGCGAGGATTGCGCGTATTGCAGTCAGTCCGCCAGGGCCGAGAGCAACGCGCCGCAATATCCCTGGCAATCGCGCGAAGAAATCATCGCCGGCGCGCGGGAGGCGCGCCGAATGGGCGCCTTTCGCTATTGCGTGGTGTCCAGCGGCCGCGTCCCATCCGATGCGGATATCCGCCACATTTGCGAGACGGTGCGCGCCCTTAAAACCGAGGTTCCCATACAGGTATGCGTATCGCTGGGGCTGTTGACGCCGGAACGCGCCCGCCAACTCAAAAACGCCGGAGTGAATCGCTACAATCACAACCTGGAAACATCTGAACGATTTTTTCCCAATATATGCACGACGCACACTTATGCCGACCGTATTGCGACCGTCGCGGCCGTCAAGGCGGCGGGACTGGAATTGTGTTGCGGCGGACTGTTGGGACTCGGTGAAACGCCGGAAGACCGCGTGGCGCTGGCCATGGCTGTGCGGGACGCCAGGGCCGATTCCATTCCGGTTAATTTTCTCGATCCCCGGCCGGGCACGCCTTTTGGACATTATCCGCGCATAACTCCGGCGGAATGTCTTCGCGCGCTGGCCATGTTCCGTTTCGTCAATCCCGGCAAGGAAATTCGAGCGGCCGGCGGCCGCGAAGCCTGTCTCGGCAGTCTGCAGGCTCTGGCTCTTTTTGCCGCAAACTCAATCTTTACCAACGGATACTTGACCACGTCCGGACAGGGATATGACGTGGATATGGCCATGATTAAATCAGCCGGTTTTCACGTGGCAGAGACAGATTATTCGTAGAGAGAAAAAACAGATCGATGAGTTAAGCGAGCATCATAGACATAGAGGAATGCATAATGAGAAGAACTGATATTGTTGTCATCGGAGGAAGCGCCGCCGGCGCAACCGCGGCCATAACCGCGCGCCGTCATTATCCGGACAAGGAAGTTTACGTTGTCCGACAGGAAAAACAAGTGCTGATTCCCTGCGGGATTCCCTACATATTCGGAACACTCGGCAGTCCGGCCAAAAACATTATCCCGGACACGCTTCTTGAAAAGGAAGGTATAAAAATCGTGATTGAAAAGGCGGACAAGCTTGATCCGCTGAAGCATACAATCAGCACCACGGGCGGCGAGATCGCTTACGAGCGGCTCATACTGGCGACCGGATCCCTGCCGGGACGCCTTCCGGTTCCTGGATTTGACAATGAGAACGCTTTCCCTATTCTCAAGGATATTCACCATCTGGAAATCCTTCAGAAGCGGCTTCAGTCCGCATCCAATGTGGTGGTGATCGGATGCGGGTTCATCGGCATTGAATTTGCAGACGAAATTTGCAAAATTGCCGATAAAAAAGTTACCGTGCTAGAAATTGCTCCCTACTGCCTGAGTCTGGCCTATGATGAGGAATTCTGCGTGGAAATGCAGGAAGCTGTCCGATCGCGAGGCATTGACATACGCACCAATGCAAAAGTGGCAGAAATCCAAGGAGACGGCAAAGTTAAATCTGTGCGATTGACCGACGGGACGGTCATTCCCGCCGACCTTGTCATTTTTGGTATTGGAGCGATATCCAACGTTGTGATTGCCAAAGCCGCCGGTCTCAAACTCGGGCCCACCGGCGCCATTGCCGTGGATCGGGCGATGCGGACATCGTATGAGCATATTTTTGCCTGCGGAGACTGCGCCGAAAAAGTGTCTTTTTTTGGCGGCCGGCCCAGTCCTTTACGGCTTGCGTCCATTGCCACACTGGAAGCGCGTATCGCCGGAGCAAATCTATATGGTATTCGCCGGGAACACGACGGCACCGTGGGAGTCTGGTCTACTGCCATCGGCAATCTGGCCATGGCCACGGCCGGGTTGACGGAAACCGCGGCCGGACAAAACGGCTATAATTGTGTTACCGTCGTCGTTGATGGACTAAACCGGCATCCGGGCGGGATGCCGGGTGGCGCGCCCACCAAACTAAAACTTGTGTTTGAGAAGAACACCGGAGTGTTGCTGGGCGGCCAGGTGCGGGGCAATGAGTCCGCCGGCGAAATCATCAATATTGTATCCGCCTGTATTCAGAAGCGTATGCTGGCCGAAGACATCGCCACGTTCCAAATGGGCACTCATCCGGCACTAACCGCTTCTCCAATTGCCTATCCGCTTGTAAACGCCGCGGAGTTGGCTATCAAGGCCTTGACCGTTCTACGGCCCAAGGCGTAAAGGCAAGGAGATTGACTTTGACCGTCTACGTTGACAACGCAAAACACGCTTTTCGCAGAATGAAGATGTGTCACATGATGGCTGATACCATAGAGGAACTGCATAGCATGGCCGACAAGATAGGCATGGCGCGGCGTTGGTTCCAGAATCGGCGCGTGCCGCACTATGACATCTGTCAGCGGCAGAAAAAGCTGGCGATCAAGGCCGGGGCCGTCGAAATTGGTTGGAGACAGACGGTTGAGCTGATGCGCAAACATGGTTGGCGCAAACAGAGCAACGGAACGGAAGGGTAAACTGTGATACGAAAACCTTTTCATGACATGATCACGCGGGCTTGGAATGAACAACGGCGTCTGGTGGCGCCTCTCATTGGATTTCCCGGTCTCAATATGACAAGCTGTACGATAAAGCTGGCTCAACAGAATTACGGCAAACATTTCCGATTGATAAGGGGGGTTGCGGAGACCTTTGAGCCGGATGTTGTTTTCCCCTTGATGGATTTGGCCGTCGAGGCCAATGCATTGGGGCGCTACACGGTATTTCCAAAAACGGAGTCGGCCACCGTCATGAAGGACACATTCTCTCTCGATGATTTGGCCGCCTATGAACATATTAATATCTCTTTTGACACGCACCTTCTTGGATATGTGGAGACAGTCAAACTGATGAGCATCGGGTTACCGGGCACAATTCTGAAAGGCGCATATGTAACAGGCCCCTATTCCCTGGCCGCCTTGCTCATGGGGGCTGATGAAGCGGCCATGGCAACTATTTTGCATCCGGACGATCTGGAAACAGTCTGCCAATTCACAACGAAGAAGATACGGCAGTATGTGCAACTACTCATCGCTGCCGGCGCGCAAGTCGTCTGTATCCTTGAACCAAGTGCGGTCATGCTTGGTCCCGACCATTTCTGGCGGTTCTCTGCCGCCTACGTGCGGCACATTATTGAGAGCTGCCGGTATACTGGTGTCGGCACAATCTACCACACGTGTGGGAATACCATGCACCTCGCGAGCAAGATGGCTGAATCCGGCGTGGACGCCATAAGCCTGGATTCACCCGCGGCGGGAGTTGATCTTCCGGCAGTGGCAAAGAACCTGTCCCGGGAAGTCATAATCATGGGAAATATTAATCCAACCGGAAATATTCTTCTCGGGCGCCCGGACGAAGTAAAAATTGAAGTAATGGAACTTATGAAACGCATGGACCCTTATCCCAATTTCATTCTCAGCACGGGATGCGATCTGCCCCAGGAAACTCCGCTCGAAAATATCTGCGCCTTCATGGAGGCCGGCCGCAGCTATCAAAAAAAACAATCGGACAAAAGCGGGCAATTATGAACCATAATTTCAAATATACTTTCGGCCCGGTACCTTCGCGGCGGTTGGGACGGTCATTAGGCGTTGACCTCGTTCCTTTCAAAACATGCACGTATGATTGCATCTACTGCCAGCTCGGCCGGACAACGTGCAAAACAACTGAACGCAAGGTGTATGCGCCGGTCGCTGAAATACTGGCTGAAGTTGAGGCCAGATTAAAAGCTGAAACTCCTCCGGACTATATCACGCTTTCGGGCTCCGGCGAGCCAACCTTGCATTCGGGCATCGGCGGGATTATAGCGGGAATAAGAAAATTCACGCAGATCCCGATTGCAGTGTTGACCAACGGTTCCCTGCTTTTGAATAAGGCCGTGCGCGAGGCTCTCATGGATGCAGACGTGGTGATTCCTTCTCTGGATGCCGGCGATGACGCCATGTTTCAGCGCGTCAACCGTCCGCATCCGGACATATGCTTTAAGGCCATGGTATCCGGGCTGACACAGTTTTGTCAGTATTATCGTGGGGAAGTATGGCTTGAAGTGTTTTTATTAGGCGGTTTAACGGCGACCGACGCGGAAGTCGCCAAAATCGCGCAACTTATAAAACCAATTTGTCTTACCCGCATCCAACTGAATACGGTTGCGCGTCCACCGGCGGAGGAGTATGCCTATCCCGTGTCAATGGAGCAGCTGAAAGGCTATTGTGCCTTTTTCTATCCCCAAGCTGACGTTATTGCCGAGTGTAACGCTCCCGCCGTTTCGGCTGAATCCGACGCCAATATTCAAGAAGTGCTTGCGCTTTTGCGGCGCCGGCCATGCACGCTGGAAGATATTGCAAAAGGGCTTGCCATCCATCCCACACAGGCGGCCAAACTTATTGAAGCGCTTCTCAAGCAGGATGCCGTCCGGAAGATAAAGTCGGGATCAAACAGCTTTTATAAGGCAAATTCACAGGGTAAATAATTATGTTGAATCAGGCAATAATGAAAAGTTCAGCATTATTTTTTCTGTCAGTATGCTTGCTGATTGCCGATTGCTCTGAAGGGGCGATATTTAAATCGCCTTCCGTGGCAATCTCACAAATCGCCGATCAATTCGGTTTTGCGTCCTATGATGTTAAAAAAAAGCAAATTACCTTGCGCGGCAAATTCAACATCCTTGAAATGGAGGGCGACAGCCGCCTCGCTTCGTTCAATAATGTTAATTTCTGGCTCAGCGGACCGCCCATGCGGCGCTGGGGACGCTGGAACATGCTTCAGAATGATGTTGATAAGATGCTGAAGCCCCTTTTGAATCCATCTGCGGCCGTCAAAAATGAAGGTTACCGCGTGGTTGTCCTGGACCCCGGCCACGGCGGCGACGATAAAGGCGCAAACGACCTGAAACGCGGCATCCAGGAAAAACAGGTGGTGCTGGAACTGGCTAAAGACGTGCGTGATATATTAAAACGCTATGATATTGATGTGCGACTTACAAGATGGCAGGACGTCAACTTGGAGCTTGATGAACGAGTCCAGTATGCTGAAAAAGTCCGCGCCGATTTGTTCGTCAGCATCCATTTGAATGCGGCAGAAAACGACGACTCATCCGGAATTGAAACCCATATTCTGCCGCCGGCGGGATGTCCCATTACGGCAAACGCGAAGGTCAATAATCGGGACTGTGCCGCCTATTCCGGCAACCAGCATGACGGCGCCAACATGGCGCTGGGATATATGCTGCAAAAAAGTCTTTTGAAATACACGCGGGCCGAAGACCGGGGCGTGCGCCGCTCCCGTTTCCAGGTGATCAAAAATGTATCCTGTCCGGCGGCATTGGTGGAATGCGGTTTTATTTCCAATCGCAAAGAGCGGGAGAAACTCATGAATCCGGAATATCGCGGCCGTCTGGCCAGGGCGTTGGCCGAGGGCATTATCGCATATTTGAACACAGTTAAACGCGCTCATAATATTAACGCTTAGATTATCAGTGAAGTCATTATGTTAATCAGACCCGAAGTAATGCCATTCATCGTTGCCGTCGCAATTATATTCGGACTGCTTGCGCTTGTGTTGCGAACGCGCTCATGTTCGGTCAGACGCCTGATTTGGTTTTGCCTGGCGCCCGCGCTGGTATGCGCGGCTTATTTCTTGTTCTTTTTCCGGAACCCTGATCGTGTCACGCCCCGTGATCCAACGGCAATCGTGGCCGGCGCCGATGGGCGGGTAATGTCGGTTGCCTGCCTGAAAGAAGATAAATTTATGAAAACCGACTGTGTGCGTATAAGCATTTTTTTGAGCCTTTTTGACGTGCATGTCAACCGCGCCCCGATTGAGGGACGCTCCACCTTTCTCGGTTATTTTCCGGGGAAGCGCCTCTTTACGTTTCAGGAAAAATCTTCCGAGTTAAACCAGCATAACAAAATCCTTATAGAAGGAACGCGGACGCGCTGTCTGGTGAACCAGATTGTCGGCCCGGTCTGCCGTCGGGTGGTATATTGGCCGGACCATGACAAAGCCGTGAACGTGGCGATGGGGGAACGGATCGGCATGATGAAATTCGGTTCCCGGCTGGACATGTATCTGCCGGCAAACGATGTGGATGTCATCTGCAAACCAGGCGATATTGTGCGCGCGGGCGAGACAATAGTTGCCCGACTGAAAGACTCTGAAAAACCACGCTAACAAACGGATATGAAAGCATTACGCAAAGACTTTCTGCCTTTTTCGCGGCCCAGTATCACTGAGTCCGATATTCACGCCATGGGCGACGTGCTTCGATCCGGCTGGATCACAACCGGCGTACATGCCGCCAAGTTTGAAAAAGAGTTCGCCGCTTATGTGGGAGCGCGCGATGCGGTGGCGCTGGCATCGGCCACCGGCGGTATGCATGTAGTTCTCAAAGCGCTGGGCATCGGACCTGGCGACGAGGTCGTGACGCCTTCCATGACCTGGGTCTCCACCGTCAATCTTATAGTGCTAACGGGCGCTAAACCGGTGTTTGCCGATGTTGACCGCGATACGCTCATGGTTGGAGCGCCTCAAATAGCCGCCGTGTTGTCGGCCCGGACCAAGTTGATTATTCCCGTTCATTTCGCCGGCGCGCCGGCTGATATGGACCCGATTCGCCGACTGGCTGCCGAACGCGGTATTCCGATTGTGGAGGATGCCGCCCATGCCGCCGGTACGGAATACCGTTCTCGGCGTATCGGAGCGGCAGGTACGGCTGTTTTTTCGTTTCATCCCATCAAAAACATCACCTCCGGCGAAGGGGGCATGGTTTGTTCCGATAATGCCTTCATTCTTGATACCGTTCGGCGGCTGAAGTTTCATGGACTGGGAGTGGATGCTTTTGATCGCGCCATGCAGGGACGTTCCCCGCAAGCGGAAGTAGTTGAGCCGGGGTTCAAATATAATATGACCGATATCGCCGCCGCGCTCGGCCGGCGGCAGCTGGCGCGGTTGAATGAATTTATCCGCAAGCGCGCGGAATTGGCGCGGTATTATCGCCGCTGCCTGGCCGAAGTGGAAGAAATTCTGCCGCTCAAAGCCCCGGACTACCCAATGCAACATGCTTGGCACCTGTTTGTCGTGCGGTTGGATATTGACCATGCCGGCATGAGCCGCGATGCGTTTATGGAGGCCCTTAAGCAAAAAAACATCGGCACGGGTTTGCATTTTCGTGCCGTGCATTTGCAAAAATACTATCGCGAAAAGATGGGCTGTACGCGGGGTATGTTGCCGCATACGGAGTGGAACTCCGACCGCATCTGTTCCCTGCCGCTGTTCCCGAATATGCACCCGGAGGACGTGGATGACGTGGTCGCGGCCATCAAGAACGTTTTATAAGATGTTCGGTGTCCAGAAGTTTGGAGGAAGAAAAATAAAGAAGGAGGCAAATAAAATGACCGCATTACCGCAAAAAGTTCTTGAAGCATGGGAAAACCGCGATGGACCTGTAATTCTGGCAACCGTCAATCGGGACGGCATTCCCAATATTATCTATGCAACCTGTGTCGGAATATTCGGCAATGACCGGCTGGTTGTGGCGGATAATTTTTTCAACAAGACCCGCCAAAATATTTTGCAGGGATGTAAGGGAGCAATTCTTTTCCGTTCAAAAGACGGCAAGGCTTATCAGGTTAAGGGAACAATGGAATACCATAAGGACGACGAAATTTTCAAGCAGATGAAAACATGGAACCCGCCCAATCATCCCGGCCATGCCGCCGCGGCGCTGAGGGTGGAAGAAGTGTATTCCGGTGCTGAAAAACTATATTAACCCAATGAAACTTCGCATCACAACACTTGTTGAGGATACGGCCGGTGGACGTGGAATCCTGGCCGAACACGGGCTTGCCTTTTGGATTGAACTGGGCGCGCGCAAGATTCTTTTTGATACGGGGCAAGGCCTTGTTTTAATGGGAAACGCCCGCCAACTGGGTGTTCATCTGGAACAGGCCGAGGCGGTGATTATCAGTCATGGCCATTATGACCATACCGGCGGACTGAGCGAAACACTGCGTTTAACCAGGCAAGCGCGGGTTTATGCCCATCCCGCAGCATTGGCGCCGAAATATGCCCGGAATACTGATGGATCGTCCCGTGAAATCGGCATCCCGTCGTTAAATGAACAAAATATCCGCAAACAGGCTGATCTAATCCTTACGGAAAAACCAGTGGAGATTGGCGAAGGGTTCTTCCTCACCGGTCCGGTGCCGAGACGAACGGACTTTGAGGATGTCGGCGGACAATTTTTTACCGACGCCGCATGTCTGCAACCGGACGCTCTTGTAGATGATCAAGCCGCATTTATTGAGACGCCAGGCGGAACGGTTGTGATCCTGGGGTGCGCCCATGCCGGCGTGATCAACACCCTGGACTATATCCGGGAGTTGACCGGCAAACGCAGTATTCACACAGTGCTTGGTGGCATGCACCTGCTTGCCGCCGGGTCGGTGCGAAAGCATAAGACGGTAGAGGGACTGTGCCGCATAGACGCGCGGCGATTGATTCCATGCCATTGCACTGGTTTTGCCGCGCTGGCCTGGCTCTGGCATGCATTTCCGGATCAATGCACTCCATGTCATGCCGGAACTGTTTTTGATTGGAATGAATAATCAATAATGGAGGAATAACAAATGAACATAGTTGTGCTTGGCGCAAGCAATAAACAGGAACGTTACAGTTATCAGGCGGTTAAACTGCTGGCTGAAAAAGGACATGCCGTCTTCCCGGTCCATCCGGCGATTTCCGAGATAGATGGTCTGCCGGTGTTCAAATGTTTGGCGGATATTTCAACCCCCATTCACACGATAACGGTTTATCTTGCCCCAGAACGCTCCGCGGCCTTGGCGGATGAAATTTTGTCTGCGCTTCCCAAAAGAGTGATTTTCAATCCGGGGGCGGAAAATCCGGATCTCGCGCAACAACTTCAACAAATCGGCGCTGAAGCCATGAATGCCTGCACACTGGTTTTGTTGAAGACCAATCAATTTGATAATTCAAGCGGAACAACCAACAACGTAGAGGAACATATAACATGAAAATTGGCATCATAATTTATTCAACCGACTCAGAGACCGTATGGAACGCGTTCCGATTGGGCGTATTTGCCCTGAAGCAGGGCGATCAAGTAAAAGCGTTCCTGCTCGCCAAGGGCGTTGAATGCGAGAAATTGAACACGGAACATTTCAATGTTACGGAACAAATGCAGGCTTTTGTTGACAATGGCGGAAAAATCCTCGCCTGCGGATCATGCCTGAAATTGCGCCATTCGGAGGGAACGGAACTCTGTCCACTGTCAACCATGAAGGATTTGTATGATATCGTGAAAGAATCTGACAAAATATTGACGTTTTGAATTTATGAATACCGCTTTTGAATGTATTCCATGTTTTGTCCGTCAGGCCGTCGAAGCTATTGCGCTGTGCGTCCCGGATATTTCGCGGCGCGAACGTCTTTTGCGACGTTTACTCGGGGAGATCGCTAATGCCGATTGGAACGTAATGCCAGTGGTGATCGCACAGCGTGTGCAACGCATTATTCGCGCCGAAACCGGACAGACGGATCCCTATCGCGTTGTCAAAGACAGCATGAATCGCATTGCCCTGGATTTGTTGCCGGCTTTAGCCGAAGCCGCGCGCCGCCAACCGGACCCGCGCGAGGCGTTTGTGCGCCTGGCCATTGTCGGCAATCTGCTGGATTCCGGCGCTAAAACGGGAATCACCGCGGAGGAACTGCCGAAGCATTTGCGGGAAATCTGGGAAAAACCGCTGATCGGCAATGTTTCCGATCTCTTCCGCGCGGCCGATGCGGCGAAATGTATTCTGTATCTGGCCGATAATGCCGGCGAAATTGTCTTTGACCGCCTGTTGATTGAGGCGCTTCCCGCTGAAAAAATCACGGTCGCCGTCCGGGGAACTCCTGTCATCAACGACGCAACCCTGGAAGACGCGGAAACGGCCGGCATTCCGGAAATCGCGCCGGTCATCGCCAACGGCTCGGACGCGCCCGGCACGATTCTCGCGGAGTGTTCGGAAGATTTCCGCTATTGGTTTGACCGGGCTGATTTTATTATTGCCAAGGGCCAGGGCAATTACGAGACGCTTTCGGACACACCCAAAAACGTGTTTTTCCTGCTCACCGTGAAATGCCCGATTATCGCTTCGCATATCGGCGCGCCGGTGGGCAGCATGGTAATTTACCGGAAAGAAACATCATGATTTCATCGTCTCACAGCCGGTTTGATTTCGGGACTATGGCGTCTGATTATGACGCCTGGTATGAAACGGACGCCGGCCGCTTGCACGACGCGGCCCAGAAACAGGCTGTTCTTTCAATGCTTCCGGCGGCTTCGGTTGGGGGAGAAAGAAAATCTCTCCTGGATGTCGGCTGCGGCACCGGTCATTGGAGTGTTTTCTTTGCAGAACAGGGATTTGAAGTGACCGGGATTGATATTTCCCCGGAAATGATTTCAACGGCACAAGCGCGCAATGCGTTCCATTGTCGTCTTGTCACGGCGGATGCAATGAAACTCCCGTTCCTGGATGGCGATTTTGACGTGGTCAGCGCGATGGCCGCGCTGGAATTCGTCTCGGATGCGCGCCGGGCTTGCGCGGAGATGATGCGCTGTGTGAAAGCCCGCGGCCATTTGATAATCGGCACATTGAACCGGCTTGCGCGAGTTAATCGTGAACGCATTGCTGTCCGTTCGGAACCTTATGCTTCGGCGCGAATGTTCGCCCCCGAAGAACTGCGCAAAGTGCTGGAGCCATTCGGCAATTTGAATATCCGGCTGACGACGGAACAGGAACCTGACGGCGACAATGAATCTGGCGCTTTTATTGTGGGAACAGTTATTAAACCATGAATACGCGTGAAAAACATTATCGGGTGACTGTCCAGCCCCAAGGAAGGTCCCTGTTTGTCCTGCCGGGGACCAAGGTAATTGAGGCGGTTGCGACTATTGGCGTAACGATTGATACCCCTTGCGGAGGCGCAGGCACATGCGGAAAGTGCAAAGTCCAGATCACCGAGGGCGTATCCAGTCCCTCTGCCGCAGATCAAAAGATATTCAGCAGCGAGGAAATTCAAGACGGCTGGCGTTTGGCATGTCAGACATCTGTGCATAATGACATTACGATCAATATCCCCGCGTCTTCCCTCTTTGCCGACCAGCATCAGATTCTTGAAACTTCTAGCGGCGAAAAGATTGAAATTGCGCCCGCCATCCGCAAGGTTTTTGTGGAGATGCTCGTTCCCTCACTTGATGACGAAACTCCGGACCTTCTGCGGCTTGAGCAGGCAGTGGGTCCATTCAAAACGGACATTGAACTCTTGCGTAAATTGCCCGCCCTGCTTCGCGCTTGTGGATTCAAGGGCACGGCGGTCTTATCGGATCATTGGTTGATTGATTTTGAAGCGGGCGATACAACGTCCCGGGCCTATGGCGTTGCGTTTGACATCGGGACAACAACGCTCGTCGGGGCCTTGCTTGACCTGCGCACGGGCGGGGAAAAAGCGTTGACTTCGCGGATGAACCCGCAAATCCGCTTTGGGGATGACGTATTGTCCCGCATTCGCCATTCCACTTCGTGCCCGGACTGTCTGGAAGACATTCAGGGCGTTTTAACCCATGAATTGGCGACCATGATAGAAAGTCTGTGTCGTGAAGCATCGGTGAAACGTCAGCAGATTTATGAAGTCGCCCTTGCCGGAAACACCGTTATGCAACAGATTCTTTGCGGAATAAATTCACGGTTTCTGGGCGAGGTCCCGTTTGTGCCGGCCCATGCGCGGGGACTTATGATGGCCGCCCGTCATCTTGGTCTGCCGATCGCGCACTGTGGCATGGCCTATGTGTTCCCGATCGTCGGCGGGTTCGTCGGCGGCGACACCACCGCCGGAATGCTGGTTACAAAGATTCTGGAACGCGAAGCGCCGGTCCTGCTGGTGGATATCGGCACCAACGGAGAAATTGTTCTGGCTCATAATGGGCAACTCTGGGGCGCATCCACCGCGGCCGGCCCGGCTTTTGAAGGCGCGCGCATCACCTGCGGAATGCGCGCCGCGCGCGGCGCCATTGAAAAAATCGTTCTGGATGGCGACGTGCATTTAGGGACCATCGGCAACGCCCCGCCCAGCGGCATTTGCGGCAGCGGATTGATTGATCTGGTGGCGGAATTACTGAACCATGGCATCGTAACTCAGGAAGGCCAGCTTCTTCCGCCGGCCGAATTGCCGGCCACTCTTTCAAAGGCGTTGGGCAAACGCGTGCGCATGACCGCTGAGGGCTCAACGGAATTCCTAGTGGCCAGCCGCAGTCGGGGACAGGCCGAAGAGCCGATTGTGCTCACTCAGCGAGATATTCGCGAGGTTCAATTGGGCGCCGGGGCCATTCGCGCTGGTATTTCCATCCTGCTTAAAAAAGCGGGCATTCACGCCGGCGATATACGATCAGTGTTGCTTGCAGGAGGCTTCGGTAATTTCATCCGCCGCAATCACGCCCAGCGCATCGGCCTGTTGCCCGATGGTATTGACCACGAGCGGATTGTGTATGTCGGCAACGCTTCGCTCAGCGGCGCAAAATGGGCGCTTCTAAGTGTTGCCGCCAGAAAACGCGTTGAAGCAATTGCCCGGCAAACACAACATATTGACCTTTCGCGTGACCCAGATTTTCAAGCCGAGTTCGCGGAAGCGATGATATTCCCGGCAGGGGATAAGTAACATGAAAATACTGCTGAAAACGGACGAAAATATTGACCAGATCAAAGGCGTGACTCTTGAAGAAAGAGCGCGGCTGGTTCTGGCCACCTTGGGCGAAACCCCGGATGAAATCCGCAAAGCATTTCGCCGCCTTGCCAAGCGCCATCACCCCGATACGGCCGGCGGCGATGCCATAAAATTTAAAGTCATCAACGAGGCCTATCAGCTTCTTGCCAAGGGGCAAATTTCAAAAAGACCTCTTCTGGCGGATGACGAACTCATTCTTAAGGTCGCGGGTCGACGCGTAGCGCCTTTGCTGGATCGGCAAAAGGATTGGGAGGAATACGAACGCTGGCATCAGGCACACTTCCATGCCGATGATTGGTTTTATCCCGGGCAGCTGTCAGCGCGAAAAACCAGGACAGTAAAACAACGATAACGTCATAAACCGATTTTTTAGGGATAGTCATTATGAAAACTATTGGTCTGCTGGGCGGAATGAGCTGGGAATCAACCTTGGTTTATTACCGTTATATTAACGAGGTAATTCGCGCCAGGCTAGGCGGCTTGGCCTCGGCTAAAATCTGTCTTTTTAGCGTAAATTTCAGCGAAATTGTGCAATATCAACGCGCGGGCAATTGGTGCATGGTGGCCAAGACTCTTGCCGGGTATGCCCAAAAAATAGAAAGCAGTGGCGCCGATTTTCTCGTGATTTGCACGAACACCATGCATAAAGTGGTTCCCGACATCGAGAAACATATTCGTATCCCTGTTCTTCATATTGCCGACGCAACGGCAGATCGCATTCGGCAACGCGGTCTAACATCCGTGGGACTGCTTGGCACCAGATTTACCATGGAACAGGATTTTTACAAAGGGCGTTTGGAGCGCAAACACCATCTGCAGGCGCTCATCCCGCCCCTTCGAGATCGCCGGCTGGTGAATCGGGTGATTTATCGGGAACTTTGCGCTGGGCGGATTGTCGCAAAATCGCGCAATGCTTTTCTGAGGATTATTCGTCAGTTGACGGGGAAAGGGGCGGAAGGCGTTATTCTCGGCTGTACAGAAATAAACTTGCTGTTACAGCAAAAACACACACCAACGCCGCTTTTCGACACAACGGTAATTCATGCCGAAAAAGCCGTTGAAATGGCCTTGACGGACAAATTGCCGCGCACAGGCGGGAAGCCCACGAACTGAAAGGATAAAAGACATGGATAATGCGGAAAGCAGTCAGGCCCAATGCAACCGGAATACAAGCGGCGCCAAAGATAATCCGGATGCGTTTCTTGAAGAACAGGCCATGCAGGAACGGCTTGGGCAAATTAAACATAAAATCATTGTGCTGTCCGGTAAAGGCGGAGTCGGCAAGAGCACGGTGGCGGTGAACCTTGCCGTTTCATTGATGCTGGCGGGGAAACGCGTTGGGCTTCTTGACGTGGATATTCACGGCCCCAGCATCCCGAAGATGATCGGCCTGGAAAACGCCCGCATTTCCGTCCAAGACGAAGTCATGCTGCCGGTGGAAAAAGACGGCTTGAAAGTAATGTCCATCGGCTTTCTGCTTCAAAACCGCGATGATGCCGTGATCTGGCGCGGACCGATGAAAATGGGCGTCATCAAGCAATTTTTGAAAGACGTGGACTGGGGTGAAATGGATTACCTCGTGATTGATTCCCCTCCGGGCACGGGCGACGAACCTCTTTCGGTGTGTCAGCTTGTGAAAAATGCCGATGGCGCCGTTATTGTTACAACGCCGCAGGACGTAGCCACAAATGACGTGCGTAAATCCATCAATTTCTGCCGGCAGTTGAAACTTCCGGTGCTCGGGGTGGTGGAAAACATGAGCGGGTTCGTCTGCCCGAAGTGCGGAGAATTGACCGCGATCTTCAAGACCGGCGGCGGCGAACGCATGGCAACCGACATGCATGTTCCTTTTTTAGGGCGTATCCCGGTGGATCCCAAAGTCGGTGAGGCTTGCGATGAAGGAAAACCTTTCATCCATCATCACAGCCGGACAGAAACAGCCAAAGCTTTTGAACGGATTATCGCGCCGATTTTGTCGTTGTCGGAACAGGAAATAAATGTATCAGCAGCAAAAACAAACAATAAAGAGGAGGGGACGGTTATGAAAATTGCAATACCATTAGCGGAAGGAAAACTCTGCATGCATTTCGGGCACTGCGAGCAGTTTGCCCTGCTGGACGTTGACAAGAAAGCCAAAAAGATTACGGGAAAACAGATGCTTACGCCACCAGCCCACGAGCCGGGAGTCTTGCCAAAGTGGTTGCATGAACAAGGAGCAAACGTCATTATTGCCGGCGGAATGGGACAACGCGCGCAGAGTCTGTTTGCCGAGAATGGAATCAAGGTCGTGGTGGGCGCGCCCGGTGATGCGCCGGATAAGCTGGTTATTTCCTATCTTGAAGGAACCCTTGTTTCGGGAACCAATGTCTGTGACCACTGAGAAAGCGCAGGAAGACCTGACAGCACTACGCGAAAATGCTGCCCGATAAAATGAATCCCAAATGACAACCCAATACGAGAAAGCCCTTGTTGGAGAAATAACGCCTGCCATGCTTGTCGCTGCCGGCCATGAGCGAGTCGCTCCCGAGCAAGTGCGCGACGAACTTGCTCGGGGGACCGCTGTCCTTCCTGTCAATCCAACGCATTGTGCCTTGGCGCCGGCAGTGGTCGGACGCGCCTTTACAACCAAGGTCAACGCCAACATTGGACGCTCCACCGAAAAATCGTCGAAGGAAGAGGAACTCGCCAAGATGTATGTGGCCTTGACAGCGGGAACAGATTTCCTGATGGACCTTAGCGTGGGCCCAAATCTCGGCGAGTTGCGCCGTGCAATGATCGTGGCGTGTCCTGTGCCGTTCGGCACAGTGCCGATTTACGAGGCGTTTTCGAGAGTCGGCAAGAATATCGAGGCGTTAAGCGAAAATGTGCTGCTGGAGGTCATTTGCGAACAGGCGGAACAGGGGGTGGACTTTATGACGATTCATGCGGGACTGTTGCGCTCGCACATTCCACTGGCTTTCAAGCGCATGCTGGGCATTGTCAGCCGCGGTGGTGCGCTAATAGCGGAGTGGATGGTCCATCACGAGCGTGAGAATCCTTTTTTCTCCCGTTGGAAGGAAATCCTTGATATTTGCCATCGCCATGATGTTACTATCTCGCTTGGCGATGGGCTTCGTCCCGGATGCCTGGCCGATGCCAGCGACCAAGCGCAGTTTGCCGAACTTAACGTGCTGGGTACGTTGGTTAAGAGTTGCCGTGAGTATGGCGTGCAAGTGATGGTAGAAGGTCCTGGCCACTTGCCGTTCAACCAGATCGAAATGAACGTGAAACGCCAGCAGCAGGTATGCGGTGGCGCGCCGTTCTATGTCCTGGGGCCCGTGGTTACCGACATTGCGCCCGGGTATGACCACATCACATCCTGTATTGGCGCCACGATGGCCGCTTACCATGGCGCCGCGCTGCTCTGCTGTGTTACCCCGTCTGAACACCTCGGCTTGCCGACGGCCGATGAGGTAAAGGCGGGGGTCATGGCTTACCGAATCGCCGCACATGCGGCGGATGTGGCCAAATCCCTGCCCGGGACACGAGCACGCGACGACGAGATGACTCGAGCTCGCAAGGCATTCGATTGGAAGAAACAATTCGAACTGGCCATAGATGGCGAGACTGCTCGCCAGCGCCACGAACAGGAGCGCTGCCTTGGGGAAGAGGAAGATTATTGTTCAATGTGCGGCAAGGAGTTCTGCGCAATACGAAACTCCAAGTCCGCCGCAGCAGCCAAATGCATGGAGGTGCCGGATGCGAATCTCGCGGCAGGAAGCGTATGACAATCATTCCCGCTTGATGGAGCGAAACGCCGTCTTTCGTCGTTGCGGCTACGATACCGATCGTGGTATGGCGTTTGTCCTGTCCCAAGCCCTGCCATTGCCTGGTCGAATCTTGGAAATCGGCACCGGCAAAGGGCGATTTCTGACGGTCCTGCTTTCGCATGTATCGCAGGTAACTACCATTGACATCGATCCGGACGAGCAACGGTGTGCGCGTTTGAACGTGGCGTATGAGAAACCGCCGGGACGAGCCCGTTTTATGATCGTGAATGCCGCAAACCTGCCGTGGCCGGATCATTCCTTTGACAGTGTGGTTTCGGTAAACGCGTTGCATCACATGAAAAACATCCCGCATGTTATTAGTGAAGTCCTCCGCGTCGCAAGACCGGCCGGTAAAATTGTTCTGGCGGATTTCAATCGCCGAGGACTTTCGATCATGGCAAGTATTCATCGTCAGGAGGGGCGAATTCACGAGCGCATTCCATATCGCTTCAAGGATCTTGTTGAGCGTTTTGCTGTGCACGGTTGGACTGCGGTTCTGCGGTCCGACGACTGTCAGGCTGTGCTGATTGCCGTCAAGGCCGCCGCTGGCGGCGGGAAGAAACGTAAGCTGTCGCCCGTCTTTAAATTCAATTCGGCCAAACCGCTTACAACTCCGACGAACGGGTGTATTCTGCCCAAACTAACGCACCAAGGAAAGGAACGTACATGAAAGCAATCCGGACACCCAAAGCTCCAGCAGCAATCGGACCATACAGTCAGGCAATGGCAGAGGGCTCGTTGCTTTTCACGTCAGGGCAACTGCCCATTGACCCAGCCACCGGCGAACTGCGGAATAGCGATATTGTCACGGCCGCACGGCAGGCGCTCATGAACCTGCGAGCCGTGCTCGTTGCCGGAGGGGCCGACATAAATACCGTGATCAAGACGACGGTATTCATGAAGGACATGCGGGACTTCCAAGCCTTCAACGGAGTCTATGCCGAGTTCTTCCGTGAACCGTTCCCGGCAAGAAGTTGTGTGCAGGTTGCCGCTCTTCCCAAGGACGCGCTGGTCGAGATCGAAGCCGTTGCTGTGTTCCACGCGGGCGGATAGGTCCGTTTTCGTGTTCTGAAATGCCAGAATATAATGAAGGGTGACATCATGACTAACGAAGAAAAAATCAAGAAAGAGCTGGCGGAAATGTTCGGTTTCAACACAGAGCAGATCCGCGTAGCACGCGAGCGGCGTGTTTTCCTTGAAGTGCCGTATAACCAGTTCCGCCGGGTGTTAGAATACGTCGTAAACGACATGGAATTTCGGCACCTATGCACGATCTCCGGCCTGGATGAAGGTGAAACGCTGGCGTTTTATTATCATCTGGCACGGACGGATGGCATTGTGCTGAATCTGAAAACAAGCGTACCGAAAGCCAATCCGGTACTGCAAACGATAGCCGATATTTTCCCGGGCGGCGTGATCTACGAGCGAGAGCTGGTTGACCTGCTGGGCGCGCGCGTGGAGGGCCTGCCAAAAGGCAATCGCTATCCCTTGCCTGACAGCTGGCCGGTCGGCCTTTGTCCTCTGCGTAAGGATTTTAAAATCGAAGCCCTGGCCGGGGTTGACTGGCAAAAGGAGGCGAAATTCAATGGATAACATCAAAATTCCCATCGGCCCGCAACACCCGGCCTTAAAGGAGCCGGAAAATTTCACTATTACCCTGAAAGGCGAAACCATCATCAACATGGATATGCGCTTGGGATACAATCACCGCGGTATCGAGAAAGCCTGCGAGGAGCGTACTTACATCCAGTCCATGTATATTGTCGAGCGGGTCTGCGGAATATGTTCTCACTCGCATTCAACCTGTTTCATCCAGGCCGTCGAGGAAATTGCCGGCTTGGCCGTTCCGCCGCGCGCTAAGTATATCCGAACCATCATCGCCGAACTGGAACGCATGCACAGTCACCTGCTCTGGCTGGGAGTGGCCGGCCATGAAATCGGCTTTGATACCTTGCTCATGTACTCCTGGCGCGACCGCGAGGTGGTCATGGACACCCTTGCGGCGCTGACCGGCAACCGCGTCAATTACGGGATGAATACCATCGGCGGCGTTCGGCGGGACATCACCCGCGAACAACTGGCCGACCTACTGAAAGCCATGGATGTCCTCGAAGAGCGGACAAAGTATTACATCGAGGTGGCAACCGAGGAAATCACAGTGATCAAGCGGTTCTCCGGCGTGGGCTACCTTTCGCACGAGGATGCCATGAAGTTAGGTGCAATCGGCCCTACTGGACGCGCTTCCAACGTTGATACCGACGTCCGCCGGGACGATCCGTATATCGCCTACAAGGACCTGGATTTTAAGGTGATCACCGATAACCACAACGACGTGTACGGACGCACCTTGGTTCGTCTCGGCGAGTTGATGCAGTCCTACAGCATGATCCGTCAGCTGGTCGCCAAGATTCCCGATGGTCCTATCGCGGTGAAGGCGCCCCGGAAAATTCCGGCGGGCGAAGCATTCAGTCGCTATGAGGCGCCGCGGGGCGAGAACGTCCATTATGTCAAGGCCAACGGCACGGACAAGGCCGAACGCGTGAAAATCCGGGCGCCGACGCTGGCCAACCTGCAATCGGTGGCCAAGATGATGGAAAACAACCGGCTGGCCGACGTCCCGATCATCATCGCCGCCATTGACCCGTGTTTCTCCTGCACCGACCGGATGATCCAGATCAACCATGCGGACCACGGCCGCGAGAAAACTCTTTCCTGGCAAACCCTGCACGCCTTTAGTCTGGACTGGCACCGGAAACAAGGCATTGATTTTGCCGCCTTGAATGCAAAGCTAAACCGGAGAATGAAAATTTGATTTTATCCATTCAGGTATCCAGAGAACAGCATTCAGTAGTCAGAATGAAGGCGACAACAACGGAATTTGAGACTTATTCGCTTGCCATTCTAAATTCTGGCCAGTTGCGAGAAACCGACGGCGTCGTTTCCGGCTATGGTTGCGTCAGGTGATGAGTCCGAAAAAATCGCTGCCGCCTGCCTGGCCGGCACTCTGGCGACTGGAGCGAACGTCTGCGATCATTGAAAAACTGGCATCAAAAACATGCTTTCGCGGCCCCCTCCCTCGGGGCTTTGCTATTAATGCAGTCGTATTTTTTTTATTTTACCTGTTGACATTATGCGCATAACCGCATATCCTTGCCCGCATGAACTACCAACAGGCAAAAGTAAGGGCAGAAATACTCAAGGCGCTTGCCCACCCGGTGCGCGTCCTGATCGTGGAAACGCTCTCAAAAGGCGATCAGTGCGTCTGCGAACTAAATAAGCTTGCGGATATAGATCAATCTAATATTTCCCGCCATCTTGCAGTTCTTAAAAAAGCGGAGATAGTAACCGATCTCAGGGACGGCATGAAGGTATTTTATCATTTATGCTGCCCCTGCATCCTTAATGCCCTGCAATGCGCCGTTGGGGTGATGAAGACGAAAGATAAAAATAGAAGGCTATTGTTGAAAGGGAAAAAGAGATGAACAAGGAATGGAAAATATTCGGTTGGCTGGCGGGAATATTTCTTGTGGCATATTTTCTGCCGCTGGGGAATCCAAATGTATCAAACGCAATTTATGAAGCATTTCGCCTTCTGCAGTGGTATGCCCGGCAACATACGCTCGCCTGCGTGGTCCCGGCCATGTTTATTGCCGGCGGCATAGCCACTTTTTTATCGCATGCCTCGGTCATCAGGTATCTCGGACCGAAAGCAAATCGCGTCCTGGCATATGCCGTGGCTTCGGTCGCCGGTTTCATTCTGGCAGTCTGTTCCTGCAGTGTTCTCCCCATGTTTGCCGGCATTTATACCATGGGCGCCGGTCTTGGGCCGGCCAGCGCTTTCCTGTATTCCGGACCGGCCATCAACGTCATGGCGATTTTTCTCTCGGCGCGCGTGCTGGGTTTTGAGATAGGTTTAGCGCGCGTAATCGGCTCAATCGGTTTTGCCTTTGTAATCGGCCTCATCATGGCGGCGGTCTTTAGACGTTCTGAAACAAAACGCAATGAGACAGCTATGCTGTTGCCGGAGCCGCCACAAAGCCGCAGAAAACTCTGGCAGACGACGCTGTTTTTCACCGCCATGATTCTATTCCTAGTTTTCAGCGACTGGTATAACACTAATGATGTTACAATTACGCTGAAAGATGGTGCTGTAATTTCGGCCAATATCCGTTACACCGTAAAAGACGCATTTGATATTCAGGAATATGATGCACAGGCAAAACTCTTGCCGGATGTGCGCCGTTTAAGCAAAACGGACATTGTTGAAATAAAACCCGTGCCGAGCTTCACCATGACCGTCCACCATGTTAAGTGGCATCTGGCCGGATTGATGGGCATTGCCGTCTTGTTGATGACGTGGAAATGGTTTTCGCGCGATGAAGTCAAGGAATGGATGCAGGCCACCTGGGATTTTGCCAAGATGATTGTGCCGCTTCTCTTTGGCGGCGTCTTCATTACCGGATTCATCGGCGCACTCATTCCGGAAAAATATGTTGCCAGTCTTGTCGGAGGCAATAGCATTTCCTCCAACCTGGTCGCATCAGTTATTGGCGCAATGTGGTATTTTGCCACGCTTACTGAAATACCGATCACCGAAACATTAATGCGGCTTGGCATGGGCAAGGGGCCGGCCCTGGCGCTCCTGCTGGCGGGCCCGGCGCTTTCCATTCCCAGCATGCTGGTTATCTATAAAATTATCGGATTCAAAAAAACAGCTGTATTTGTCTTGCTGGTGGTGGTGATGTCAACCATCACAGGCTTGATATTCGGCGCATGGGTGAAATAAAAATAATACCATCGCAGAGGACGCTGATAAGAAAAACAGATCAACGAGACTTTATCTTTGGGCAGTCAGGCGATGATAAAAATATGGATCAGTATAATATCTATGGGACTAGCAGCATATGCCCAACGATGAAGAGACCATGCTTGCGGCAGGACAGGGCGATCTAAACGCCTTCGAGAATATCGTTCTTCGATATCAGAAGACGGCATGGCAAATCGCTTACCGCTTCCTGGGCGACGCCGCCGAAGCCGAAGACGTGGCTCAGGATGCCTTTTTGAAACTGCTCGCCGCCGCGCCCCGCTACCATCCCTCCGCGAGTTTCCGGACATTCTTCTACCGCATTGTCTCGCGGTTATGCATTGACCGCTCGCGCAAGATGAAGCCGATCTATCTGGATCAGGTCCCGGACACGCCGGACCCCCAGCCACATGTAAGCGACCGGCTGGCGAGCGCGGAACGCACGGCGGCGATCCGGCGCGCGATGAATGCCCTGCCGCCGAATCAACGGATGGCAATCGTCCTCAGACACTACGATGAACTTGATTATCGCTCCATTGCGGAGTCCATGGAAATCACCGAAAAAGCGGTGGAACGTCTGCTGGCGCGGGGACGGGAACACATGCGGCACAGCCTCGCCAATCTTCTTGAGAATGCCTCGCGAGAGGGGGATTTTCCATGTTGACACGTTTATTATATTGAAAGGCACGCGCTATGAATTGTTCCAATTTCAATAAGGCGATAAACAGATACGTTGACGGCGAAATGGCCGAAACGATCCTCACGGCTATGCGGAAACATGCCGGTGAATGTTCCGCTTGCCGCCACCGGTTGCAGGAAATTCATCGCCTTTCGACAGTTCTGGCGACTGACCACGCGCCGGACGTGCCGCCGGGATTTGCCGAAGCGGTTATGAGACAAGCGCGGGCGATCGGAAAACCACAACGGGCCGCGACTATTTCATTCCTTCCGGCTTGGTGGCAGGCGATGACTCGTCCGGCGCGAATCGCGGCGGCCGCGATGCTTGCCCTGAGCGTGGGACTTGGCGCATTAATGGGATGGGATACGAGCCAGACGCAAAAATCGTCATTTGGAGCGGTCAAGCCGGACTTGGTCGCACAGTATAGCCTTGACTACTTTGAGGAAACGCCGGCTGGATCGCTGGCGCAGGTCTATCTGGCATTGGCTGAATAAATTAACAAAAGGACGCAACTATGAAAAAGAAACTCGCTGTGTTGTTGATATTAGTGTCTGTCTGTCTGAATGTGGCTTTTGTTGCGGCATGGCTTGCGCACCATATTCCCGGACGAGGCGGAGGGTGTCACGCTATTCGGACCGAATGCCCGATACACGTCCAACTTGGCGCAACGGAGCCACAATGGCGCGAGATAGCAACCCGACTTGCTGTGTTCCGCGAATCCTCAAAACCGCTCTGCGCGGAAATCCAGCGTAACCGTCTCGCTCTCTTAAACCTGGTGGCCGAGCCAGCGCCGGATCGCGCGGCGATCCGCGCCAAGCAGGAACAGATTCTTGAAGGTCAGCGGCAAATGCAGGAGAAGGCCATTGCGAACCTGATAGGACTCAGCGCCACACTGACGCCCGAACAGCGCAAGCGGCTGTTCGATCTGCTCCGGGAACGCAGTCCGTGCGCAGGTAACGGTCCAATGATGATGGGAATGGGTGGGCGGATGTGAAAGAAAATATTTCTATTCTATTGATACTTGCGGCGTTATCCGCCCCGTCTTTTGCAGGCAATTTCTTATTTGGCGGCAAGTCTGAAAAGGCCCCCGCTTTTGAAACCACGGTTGCAAAAAAGAAGAATCTCAGTTCTTCGATTCTGGCAACAGGCACGGTAAGACCGATTATCGGCGCGGAGGTCAAGGTAGGAGCGCGGATCTCCGGCAAAGTAGAGCGTCTCCACGCCAATATCGGAGACCGGGTGAAGAAAGATCAGGTTATCGCCGAAATAGAACAAAAAGACCTGGAAGCTCAGGTAGCCCAGGCAGAAGCCAATGTCAGAGCGGCGGAAGCCGGTATAGGGGTGTCTCGCGCTTCTTTATGGCCGGCACTAAGCGCTGAAACTGATTATGGTTATCAGGATACCGCTTACCCTCCGCAGCAGGGACAGAATTTTGCCGGAGTAAAAGTAACCTTGCCGCTTTTTAATGGCCAGGATTTATATTCCATTAAACAAGCCAAGGCAACAAAAGAAGCCACTAAAGCCGCGCTTGAGTTTGCCAAAGTTCAATTATCATACGCCACCATCACGGCTCCTATTTCCGGAGTCATCGCCTCCGTAACTACTCAGGAAGGCGAGACGGTTGCAGCCGGTCTCAACGCGCCTACGTTTGTGACCATAATCGATCTTTCCAGACTTCAAGTTGATGCTTTTGTTGATGAGACGGATATCGGGCGGGTTAAGATCGGTCAAAAAACGCTGTTTACGGTTGATACTTATCCGGACAAAGAATTTGCCGGCAAGGTCAAAGCAATCTATCCCAAAGCGATTATTCAGGAGAACGTGGTGAATTACGATGTTGTGATCGAGATTGACGATCCAAATATCGAGCTTTTACGGCCGGATATGACGACCAGCGCGACCATTTATCAGGAAGAGAGAAAAGGGGTTATCGTGATTCCGCGCGCCGCAGTCACCAAGGAGGGAAATAGCAAGTTTGTTTTTGCGCAACAGCCCTCCGGCGCTTTCGAGAAAAAACCGGTTAAGACCGGCCTGCAAAACGGAAAAGACGTTGAGGTGGTTTCCGGCATTAGCGAAGGAGATGTTGTCGGCATTAAGCAAGAATAAAAGGGGGTTTTTGATGATAGAGTTTAACGACATTGCGAAGTCATTTGCGAGCGGGGCAATAAAAACAGAGGTTCTTAAAGGTGTTTCTTTCAAAGTAGATAAAGGAGAATTTGTTGCCATTATGGCTCCTTCCGGGACAGGAAAGACTACTTTGTTAAACATCCTTGGCTGCCTGCTGAAAGCCTCGCGCGGTTCGTATTTATTCGGAGAACAGGATGTTGAAACGTTAAACGACGACCAGCTTTCCGAAATCAGGAATAAAAAAATAGGTTTTGTCTTCCAGACATTCAATCTTCTGGAAAAAACGAGTGCGCTTGATAATGTCCTCTTGCCCCTTGTCTATTCGGATGTTTATCCATCTGATGCGCAGAAGAAAGCCGTCCAGCTTTTAGAAGCGGTGGGTTTAAACGAAAGAATTCATTATAAGCCAAGCGAACTATCCGGAGGGCAGCAACAGCGGGTCGCGATAGCCCGCGCGCTTATTAATGACCCGGCAGTTATTTTGGCGGATGAGCCTACGGGTAATCTGGACAACGCTGCAGCTGATGAGATTATGGAAATCTTCAAATCCCTGCACAATCAGGGCCGGACGATTGTGGTGGTGACCCACGACCTTGGCGTTGCCCGCCAGGCCGGAAGGATCATATTTTTAAAAGACGGCAAGGTGGATAAGGAGGAAACGCTGAAATGAATATAATGCGAATGGCCCGCGCGTCCTCAGTCGCCCTGTCAAAGCATAAGGCAAGGACATTTTTGATCGTGTTGGCTATCATGATTGGTATCACCACGCTTACCGTGATCGTGGCGTTAACCCAGGGAGCGAACAAGAAAATTTTACAGCGCATAAATAATTTTGGCCCGGATGCAATTATGATTCATTCCGGCGGCGGGCCCGAGCGCGGACCGTCCACGGTATCTGAAGCAAACCTGACAAAAAAAGATATAGCCGATATTCAGGATATTAACGGGGTAAAACTGGTTTCGCCTTTTCAAGTATCGCTGGATATGCCCGTGAAATACGGCAATAAATTTACCACATCATGGGTTTTCGGGGTTGAGCCAAGCTGGCAAGAGGCCTGGAAAAGAGGCGCATCCAAAGGCAATTTTATTTCTGATTCAGATAACGATCAGCTTTCCAAGGTTTGTGTCATCGGTCAAACCGCAGCCAAAGATTTGTTTGGTGATGCAAATCCTGTCGGCGAAGACATAATGATTGAAAACGTCTCTTTTAAGGTGGTAGGCATTTTAGAAAAAAGAGGCCAATCGCCGGTCGGAACTGACTTTGACAATCTCATTCTTATTCCTTTTACCACGGCCTCAAGGAGGTTGATGAACCAGCCGCTTTATATCAGCATGGCAAGAACCATCGTTTCTAACCCGTCGCAGATAAAAACTGTTACCGGGAAAATAAGAGACGTTTTGCGGACGAATCATCATCTGGCAGACACCGAAGAGAACGATTTCAAAATGACAAGCCCGGAGGAAATAACCAGAATGATCAAAAGCACTTCGCAGACTCTTAATATCTTTTTATGGCTGGTGGGGGTTATATCTCCTTTGGTCGGCGGCATTGTGTTAATGAATATTATGCTTATGGCGGTTTCGGAACGTAAAAGAGAAATTGGATTAAGAAGGGCGGTAGGGGCAAAGAAAAAACATATCATTTTTCAGTTTCTTGCAGAATCTTTGATGCTGACTTTTGCCGGAGGTTTCTTTGGGGTTGCCGGTGGGGTAATTGTTGCGTATTTATTTAATCTTTCCGGCAAGCCGATCAGTATTACGTGGCAGCCATTTGTCGTCGCGTTTTTATTCTCAAGCCTTATCGGTCTCTTTTTTGGCATTTACCCCGCCAGGAAAGCGGCCGCCCTTGATCCGGCAAATGCCTTAAGCCAGAAATGAAAATTGCGAAGAATATAGTAATATCGCAAAAAATATTACTTGAGCGCAAAGCAAGGACTGTTTTATCGCTCTCGGGAATTATTGTCGGTGTTTCGGCGGTTATAATCATGGTGGCAATAGGCAAAGGGACGGAAGAAAAAGTCACCGATCAGATCGCAACAATGGGAAGCAATCTGCTGCTGGTCAACGCCGGCCAGGTGAAAATCATAGCAGGCCGGGCCAGGCAGACCAAAACAGTGACAACGCTGGAATTAAGAGACGCTGATTCTATCGCGGAAAATTCTTTGGGTGTAAAATATGTAGCTCCGGCACAAGCCAAGAAGATAAAAGTCAAATACGGCGATCTGAACACAACCCCGAATATTGTCGGAACGACCGCTGATATAGCGGTGATTCAGAATCACTCTCTTTTAAAAGGACGGTTTTTTGACGAGGATGAGGACCAGGGGTTAAGGAGAGTGGCGGTTATCGGTAAAACGGTGGTTGAAAATATATTCAGGCAGCAGAACCCGGTTGGAAAGATAATTATGATAGGCAAAGTTCCTTTTGAAGTTATTGGTATTTTTTTCCCCAAGGGATTGGATATATACGGGAAAGACCAGGATGACCAGATATTCATTCCAGTTAATACGGCTTTAAGGAGGCTTTTTAATCTGACCTACATCAACACCATCTACGTGAAGGTTAAAGACGAAAAATCGATGGATGCGACAGCAAAAGAAATAGAATCAATATTGCGGGAAAGACATCATATAAGGGAAGGAAAAGAGAGCGATTTTACTATTCTGAATCAAACCGCGATTTTAGAAGCGCAAAAGGAAAGCAGCCGAACTTTTACCCTGCTTATCGCAAGCATTGCGGCATTATCTCTTTTAGTCGGGGGGATAGGGATTCTGGCGGTCATGCTTATTTCCATCCGGGAAAGAATTAAAGAAATTGGGATAAGACGGGCGGTCGGCGCCAAAAGGAAGGATATTCTTATTCAGTTTTTATCCGAAGCATTGCTGTTAAGCATTGGAGGCGGAATAATCGGTATCCTATCGGGTGTTAGTATATCTGTTTTATTGGCGATTTTTGCCAGAATTGCGGTGGTTATTCCTGCTGAGACCGTAATATTATCCTTCTTAGCCACGCTTATTATCGGCGTGTTTTTTGGCGTGTACCCGGCAAGAAAAGCATCGCTTTTGGATCCCATCAAAGCGTTACAAGTCGAATAGGGTTCTTTTATTAAGGAAAGCGGTAAAGTCGTTACTTTTTAACCAGCAGAAAAAGGAAAAAAATGAAGAAAATACAGATACTCGGAACAGGTTGCCCGAAGTGCCATGCCTTGACGGCTAACGCGGAACAGGCGGTCAAGGAACTCGGCATTGAGGCTATTATTGAGAAAGTGGATAAAATTCAGGACATTATTAAGTTCGGCGTAATGATTACTCCTGCTCTTGCCGTGGATGGCCAGGTTAAATCCGCCGGCAAAGTTTTAACATCCGAAGCGATAAAGAAGTTTTTGCAATAAAAGATCAAATGGGAGGATATAATGGAAAAGAATGAACAAAAAAACTGTGCATGTTGCGCGGCACCCAAACTTATTTTTCCCTGCTCGGGGGGATCAGATGTCGGCGCCATCGCCGATCAAGCGGCGCGAAAATTAACCAAAGAAGGCAAAGGCAAAATGTATTGCCTGGCCGGAATCGGCGGGCGTGTTTCCGGCATCATGGCGACAACCGCGAACGTTGATAAAATACTGGTTATAGACGCCTGCCCGATAGAATGCGCCAGGAAAACCATGGAGCAGGCCGGGTTTAAGAATTTTTCCCATCTGCAGTTGAATGAGCTTGGTTTGGAAAAGGGCAAGTCGCCGGTGACGCCGGAGAATATTGAAAAAGTGGCTCAAAAAGCCGCGCTTCTGCTGGCCTGATGAAAGGAAAACTAACAATGAAACATATCAAGAGCATAGCCATTGTTGCTGTGCTGATTGTCGCCGTGGGGGTGGTCATTGCGATCAAGCAAAGCAAGAAACCGATTGCGCCTTCAATAGAAACGGCCGGTGTAAGCGAGACGGCTTTGCAACCCGCCACGCCGGCTGAATTGCCGGCCCCGCCGTCTGGCGCCGTTCAGGCATTGCCGAAACTCGTTGACTTGGGTGCCGGGAAATGCATCCCCTGCAAAATGATGGCTCCAATCTTGGAGGATTTAAAAAAATCTCATTCCAATAAATTTGAAGTTCAGTTCATAGATGTCTGGCAGAATCCGGAACCCGGTCAACACTATGGCATTCGTGTAATTCCCACCCAGATATTTTTTGCGCCGGACGGCAAAGAGCTTTTCCGGCATGAAGGATTCTTCGGAAAGGATGATATTCTGGCAAAGTGGAAGGAACTTGGTTTCACCTTTAATGGAAATAATCAATGAAAACAAACGTGGAAATACAGGCTGGCATATGCGGTTTTGTAACCAATGTGTCAGCCGAAAGTGAAGATAATCAAAACGTAAATTATGAGATTAAATCAAATTGTGAAAAAATTGTAGCATTGGCGGTAAAGTTAAACAAAATACAGCCGGTGGACGCTTTTCAGGAAATAAGTCCAGCCGGTGAGGGAAAAATCATTCCTGTCGTGCGCGAGACACTGAAGGGTTGTTGCGCCGGATGCGCCGTGCCGGCAGGTATTTTCAAGGCCATGCAGGTTGCCGCCGGCTTGGCCCTGCCAAAGGATATTTCTATTGCCTTTAAATAACGAAAATAGAAGTGTAGCGCTCGGCGGTGTCTAGATAGACCAGAAATGGCGAACTTGTCAAAAGGATTTGTCATTCCCATGAAAATGGGAATCCAGAAAAAAGGATTTAGAACTGGATTCCCGCCTACGCGGGAATGACAGACGCGGTGCCTAAATAAAATTTCCAAGGAGAGAAGATAATGGAACAGTTATTTACATCCTTGACCCATGCCGTTGAAGGTTCGCCCTTGATGGCGCTCTCGGCGGCGCTAATCTGGGGTATTTTGAGCATTCTGCTCAGCCCCTGCCACCTGGCAAGCATTCCGCTCATTGTTGGTTTTATTGACGAGCAGGGCAAGATATCCACAGGACGCGCCTTCCTTATTTCGTTCCTCTTTTCAAGCGGCATCCTTGTCACGATCGGCGCCATCGGCGCGATGACGGCCTCGGCCGGCCGGATGCTGGGTGATGTCGGCCGCTACGGCAATTATGTCGTGGCGGTTATATTTTTTGTCGTCGGACTTCATCTGTTAGATGTCCTTCCCATGCCCTGGTCCGGACCTTCCCGGGTTGGGATGAAACGCCGCGGACTGTCAGCCGCTTTTATTCTTGGTCTGGTGTTCGGCATTGCGCTTGGGCCCTGCACCTTTGCCTACATGGCGCCCATGCTGGCGGTTACATTCAAAGTGGCGGCAACCAATCTTTCCTACGGAATTTTGCTGCTGGCCGCTTACGGGGTGGGGCATTGCGCGGTGATTGTCATGGCCGGCACCTCAACCGAGCTGGTTGAGCATTACCTCAGGTGGAATGAGAAATCCAAAGGCGCATTGATTCTGAAGAAGATTTGCGGCGTTCTGGTGCTCCTGGGCGGCGTCTGGCTGATTTACGCCGCGCCTTGATGCAACCGGGCGTTAACGTTTTGACGGCGCCTTCCAGCCGCTTCCCGCGCATACACAACCTTCATGATCCGGAGCACTTTCTCTTACAATTTTAATTCTTCTCAGAATGCAACAAGCGCAGCGCGTTGAAGATCACCAGCAAGGAGGTTCCCATGTCGGCCGCAATCGCCATCCACAAGGTCGCCACTTGCAGCAGGGCCAGCGCCATGAACGTGGCTTTCATGCCCAGGGCAAAGATAATGTTTTGCCGGATGATGCGCAGGGAACTTTTCGCGTGCCGCAATAACCAGGGCAAACGCGCCAAGTCATCGGACATGAGGGCAATATCCGCCGTTTCAATGGCCACATCGGTTCCCGCCGCCCCCATCGCAATTCCTATCGTGGCGGCGGCTAGCGCGGGCGCATCGTTCACGCCATCTCCAACCATCGCCACGCCGCCGTGTTTCCGTTCAAGCTCTTGAATCGCCTGCATCTTGTTTTCCGGAAGCAGTTCCGCCTGCACTTCATCAACTCCCACCGCGCGGCCGACCGCATCGGCCGTGCCCTGGTTGTCGCCGGTGAGCATGGTCACATGCCGCACGCCCGCCGCCTTCAATTGGCGGACCATGGCGACTGCTTCGGGCCGTATGGAATCCGCCACGCTAATGAGTCCGCAGATGTGCCGGTCGCTGCCCACCACAATAACGGAGTGCCCTGCGTCTTCCATGCGTTGCGCTTCCGCGTGAATTTCGGACGACTCTTTGACGTCTTTTTCGTGCAGAAGACGGTGGCTTCCCACCCAGAACAGACGGCCTTCAATCGTGGCCTCGGCACCTCGGCCTTTGAGTGCGCGGAAGTCATGCGCTACCAGGGGCCGCACATTTTCTGCCCGCGCCTTTCTCAAAACAGCCGCCGCCAATGGGTGTTCGCTGTGTGCTTCCAGCGCCGCCGCGCGCGCAAGCAGTTCGCCCGGCGTGTGTCCGTTCAGCGGAATAATCTCCTGCACCTCCGGGAGTCCTTTCGTCAAAGTGCCGGTTTTATCCAGCGCGAAGGCTTTTATGCGCGCCGCCGCTTCCAAAAATGTTCCGCCCTTGATCAACACGCCCGCCCTGGCCGCGGCCGCGAGTGCCGCGACAATGCTGACGGGGGTGGAAATGACCAACGCGCAGGGGCAGGCAATGACCAGCATGACCAAGGCCTCGTAGAACCAGCGGCCCCAGGCTCCGCCGAATAGCGGCGGCATTACCGCTACCAGAAACGCCGCCGTAATCATGGCCGGGGTATAGTAGCGCGCAAATTTCTCCACCCACTGCTCAACAGGCGCGCGGCGCGCCTGAGCCTGCTCCACCATCCGGATGATGCGCGCCAGCGTGGTATCTTTGGCGGGTTTTGACGTCTTAAATTCAATTGCCCCGTCTTCATTGATCGTGCCGGCGAAAACCTCGTCCCCTTCCTTTTTTGCGACCGGCATTGATTCGCCTGTGATCGGGGCTTGATTTACGGCGGTGTGTCCTCTGGTTACGACGCCATCCAGCGGTATCTGTTCGCCGGGCCGCACAATAATCGTTGCGCCAGGCGGAATTTCGGAGACAGCTTTCTCTATGATATTGCCGTCCCAGGGCTGGATATAGCGCGCCGTCGGCGGCGTCAGGCTGAGCAGGGCGCGGATTGCATGACGGGCCCGGCTGACGCTCCATGATTCCAGCAACAACGAAAGCGCGAAAAGGAACGTCACCGTTCCCGCTTCAAACCACTGGCCGATGACCATAGCGCCGATCACGGCAATGATCATCAGCAGATTGATGTCCGCCCGCAACCGCCGCAGGGCGAGCCAGGCCTTGGGAGCCACGAACCAAGCCCCGGTCACAACCGCCGCGGCATAGAATAATATCGCGGTCAGGGGAAACTCGTGATGTGCCATGCTCTCGCCGCCAACCAGGGCATGCAGGAAATTGCCGTGTATGACGGCATGGGCCAGGAACCCCATCAACACCAGCGCGCCGGAACACCAGCACAGCGCCGCCCGCCCGCGTTTTCTCCACCAGCCTTCCTCAATAGTGCAAATTTCCGATGGACACGCCTCGTCAACCGTTTCGGCCTCCAGGCCAGCCTGCCGCACGGCGTCGCGGATCGCCTGTTCATCAACCGGACCGGCGTCAAACTGCACCGTCATCGTGCCGTCAATCAAGTTGAAATCCAGGGTGGTCACGCCGGGCAGTTTGCCGACCGTCCCCTTAAGCGCGTTTATTTCTTCCGCGCAGTCCATTCCGCGGATTTTGAAGAGCATGATCATCTTTGAGCTTATCCGTAAATTAATTTGAACCATGATTTACGGATAAGCTCTTAACATCGGTTTATGGGATTGTCTGCATCTATGGGGAACATAAATCAGTTGTTTAATCATGTCAACAATCCTTCATTTCCCGTTCCGAGCCGGCGCCAGACATAAAAAATAATTGCAAAAAAAGCATTGACGTTAAAACATAATTTATGTAGATATTTCTACATGTAACGAAATGACAGGAGGCATGCATGCGGGACATAATGGACATGTACAAGGCGCTGGCCGACGAGAAAAGAGTTCGCATATTGTATGCCCTCCGGGAGAACGAGCTTTGCGTCTGCCAGCTTATCGCCCTGCTGGAGCTGGCGCCTTCCACCGTTTCCAAGCATCTGACGATCCTGCGCTCCGCGCGGCTCATTGACAGCCGCAAAAACGGCCGGTGGATGCACTACCGCCTCGCACAAAAATTCAGGCCCGCTTCGGCCGGAAAAACGCTGGAGCTGCTCTTCAAAGACATGAAAAAAACGGACCAGATTATCAAGGATCAGAAACGACTTAAAAAAATTTGCGGCGAAGGGTTGGAAGCCATTTGTCGCAGGATATTTTGCAAGCCATAAAAACATTCGCCGCACTGCGAGCCGCGCGACCGGGACCGGATTTAAAATAGAGAGGAAAATAATATGTCGGAACATGACCATGATAAAATCAGAAAGAATGTCCGCAACCGCTATGCCGAAATCGCAAAATCAAAAGGATATTGCGGTGTTTCATGCTGTTCATCGGCTCCGGTAAAGGCCGCGGATGAATCGGCCAAAATCGGTTATTCCGCCAAGGATCTACAGGCGGTGCCGGCCGGAAGCAACATGGGGTTGGGATGCGGAAATCCCCAGGCCATCGCGATGCTGAAAAAAGGCGAAGTCGTGCTTGACCTCGGGAGCGGCGGCGGGTTTGACTGTTTCCTCGCCGCTGAAAAAGTGGGGAACAGCGGCCGGGTCATCGGCGTTGACATGACGCCGGAAATGATGAGCAAGGCCCGCGAAAATGCCGTGAAAGGCAAATACAAGAATGTTGAATTCCGCCTGGGCGAAATTGAACATTTGCCCGTGGCGGATAGTTCCGTGAATGTCATCATTTCAAATTGTGTCATCAACCTGTCGCCGGACAAAAAACAGGTTTTCAGGGAAGCATACCGGGTGCTGAAGCACGGCGGAAGATTGGCCATATCCGACGTGGTGGCCGTTAAAAAATTACCGGACCGGGTCAAAAAAAACCTGGCGGCTTATGCCGGGTGCGTGGCCGGCGCGGCGCTCGTATCCGACCTGAAAGACATGCTTTCCAAAGCCGGTTTTTCAAAGGTGAAGGTTGAGATTAACGAAGCAAGCCGCGAATTCATTAAAGACTGGTTTCCCGGCAGCGGGATTGAAACGTACGTGGCTTCCGCGACGATTGAGGCTGTAAAAGGTAAAAAATGTTTTTGTAATTGAATTTCAAAAAGGTAGGGCGAGGCCTCTGGCCGAGCCATCTGATTCACCCGGCTCGTGCTTCGTAGCGAAGGCAGCCTTCGCTGACTTCGCAGAGTAACAAGGGTTCGCCCTACCGGATGAAGACGAATTATGCTGCCACTTTTGACGGTTTAATTTGAAACGAACAGGAGAAACAAGCAATGACAACAAGTAATGATAATAAAAATCAACCCGATAACATGGAATTACTGAAGAAGGAAGCATCGGCATGCGGGCCTGAATGCGGATGTCATGCCGGTGGATATTCCGGGCGAACCCGCATGATCGTGGGGGCAATTGTGCTGATTGCCGCCGGCGTGCTTATTGCGCGGGCCGTGATTAAGAATAACAGCGCCTCAAACGTCAAGGCCGCCTCCGAATTCGCATCCTTGCCGGCCATAGAAAAAACGCCCACTGTTGGCGCCGTGCCGGCCACGTCGGCCCCGCGCCAACCTGCTCGCAATGCTACGCCTAGCGTTGCAGGCGGGGCCGAGGGGCCAAGCGGCCGCTTGCCTGGCTACGCGGTAACGAAAGAAGCATCTGCCGTTCCAGCCACGGTTGCCGTAGGAGATTTCTT
>Ga0209749_1000730_pt1 | contig 39117 bp, 28 predicted proteins | sample EPASupsiteSAE347_FD_187267 | JGI IMG/M metagenome (GOLD analysis project Ga0209749, IMG submission 187267) | Bioremediated contaminated groundwater from EPA Superfund site, New Mexico - Sample SAE3-47 (SPAdes) (version 2) | ecosystem: Environmental > Aquatic > Deep subsurface > Groundwater >...
CCCAACTTGTTGCCCATTCCGGCGATCTTTAGGTATTCTTGATTCAGAAAAAAGTCTCCGAAATCGCTCATAGTTTTTCATTCGAATTACTAAGATAAAAACCTAAGCCGGGTTCGTAGCTATTCTCCTAAATTAGTCCGGTTCAAACCGCTTCTCAAAGACCGGAATCGGAGTCTGTTATGAATTTCAATCCTAAATTAGTCCGGTTCAAACACTACACGGAGAAGACTTTTCATCCAGGCTGTCAGGAAATTTCAATCCTAAATTAGTCCGGTTCAAACTCAGATGATGCTCGTTGGTCGTATGCGGGGTGTACAATTTCAATCCTAAATTAGTCCGGTTCAAACTGCTTCGCGAGCGTCTCCTCCTGGAGATACTGCGGATTTCAATCCTAAATTAGTCCGGTTCAAACTTCTCCTAACGTGTTTTGTTACCACCTAATGACGAATTTCAATCCTAAATTAGTCCGGTTCAAACGTTCAAGGTTAGATACGGACTGAACACTACAGAAAATTTCAATCCTAAATTAGTCCGGTTCAAACATAATCCCGTCAACAAATAAACGACGGGTATCAACGATTTCAATCCTAAATTAGTCCGGTTCAAACCGCTGACTTAGCCGCAATCATGGCGGGTTCTACTGCTATTTCAATCCTAAATTAGTCCGGTTCAAACAAGTTATCGCAGTTTTGTCGTGGCTGGGCTCTTGGCAATTTCAATCCTAAATTAGTCCGGTTCAAACCCTGCGATCTCCTCATCGAATATCTCAAGGACTTTGATTTCAATCCTAAATTAGTCCGGTTCAAACAGATCGTCATGGGCCATCTCAGCGGCATTGTCCATCATTTCAATCCTAAATTAGTCCGGTTCAAACACCGCAGGTTTGATTTTGCGTATCCCCGTTATAGGAATTTCAATCCTAAATTAGTCCGGTTCAAACCCGTACTGCATGACGACATCAATGAGCGTGTTACAGATTTCAATCCTAAATTAGTCCGGTTCAAACCGCCGAGGGTCATTATGGACCCCCTGCAGATATCGGAGATTTCAATCCTAAATTAGTCCGGTTCAAACGCACCCCCCAAGCAAATACCAGCAATTTAGGCTTATATTTCAATCCTAAATTAGTCCGGTTCAAACAATTTTATGATATCGAGAAGAACTGACGGTATTCTTATTTCAATCCTAAATTAGTCCGGTTCAAACTTTACCGCACCTGATTACCACACAAAAGAAGTGAACGGATTTCAATCCTAAATTAGTCCGGTTCAAACAAATTCACCCGTGAAATATCAGAAGATGCTTATTAATTTCAATCCTAAATTAGTCCGGTTCAAACTGGTGCGGTGATATCCGTATCCGGAAAGACCGGGCGCATTTCAATCCTAAATTAGTCCGGTTCAAACCCTGGGAGAAATCGACACGTTTGAGGAGATCATCCATTTCAATCCTAAATTAGTCCGGTTCAAACCGGGCTGACGGAGATCGCAGACATACTCCAGCCAGATTTCAATCCTAAATTAGTCCGGTTCAAACACCTTGTGCGTCACGATATCACTCGACCGTGAGATCATTTCAATCCTAAATTAGTCCGGTTCAAACGTTGAAGACCGAGCCGAACAACGAGAACGAACAGCATTTCAATCCTAAATTAGTCCGGTTCAAACAGCGAAAATAACAAGCACGACACAAAGTAAACCAATATTTCAATCCTAAATTAGTCCGGTTCAAACATTTGTCACCAGACGAGGGGGATTTGTGGGTAAATGAATTTCAATCCTAAATTAGTCCGGTTCAAACGCTTCGCGGAACTCGAACATGACACCGTCCAGTTCGATTTCAATCCTAAATTAGTCCGGTTCAAACAGGGACCATTGTCCGGGCTCCCGTGCTCCTCTGGTTCGATTTCAATCCTAAATTAGTCCGGTTCAAACTGCATCCGATAGCCGGAACCCTTCTATCCGTTCGGTCATTTCAATCCTAAATTAGTCCGGTTCAAACTGTCGACGTGGTCCACTGGTCTCCAGGGCACGGTCGATTTCAATCCTAAATTAGTCCGGTTCAAACTCCTGCGCAATATCGCGATCCCGGACCGGTGACCTAATTTCAATCCTAAATTAGTCCGGTTCAAACCGCAGCCTGCGGCCATGGCAAGTAAGCCGGAAACCAATTTCAATCCTAAATTAGTCCGGTTCAAACCGCGGCAGAACTGGCGGGAGTATTGTGTCGCGTGCGCAATTTCAATCCTAAATTAGTCCGGTTCAAACCGCATCTACGCGACCCGCACATTCGGGGGCGTAATAGAATTTCAATCCTAAATTAGTCCGGTTCAAACGACGAAAACTGACAGAAATTGCGACGGTGAGTAAAAATTTCAATCCTAAATTAGTCCGGTTCAAACCAGGACGAAGCAATGTAGATTTTGGCCATTATATAATTTCAATCCTAAATTAGTCCGGTTCAAACTTTATCCAGGGTGTCGGATAACGACGTAAAACCATAATTTCAATCCTAAATTAGTCCGGTTCAAACAAGGATGATTAGATATAGTCCAGATGCTCTTTAAAATTTCAATCCTAAATTAGTCCGGTTCAAACACACTCATCGCATGGAGTCTGCCAGAAGAAGTGTTCCATTTCAATCCTAAATTAGTCCGGTTCAAACAGTATGTCCCCCCCACGCATATCATGCGACTCGGGGATTTCAATCCTAAATTAGTCCGGTTCAAACCATAATTCTCCTCATCCTCTCCTGCCTCCTCCTACATTTCAATCCTAAATTAGTCCGGTTCAAACCCCGATTATAGCCCACCATCCGGCGTCAAAATACGATTTCAATCCTAAATTAGTCCGGTTCAAACCGGAGTGGGAGTCAGATACACGTACCGGACCTCTACCGTATTTCAATCCTAAATTAGTCCGGTTCAAACTCAAGTGACTATTGACCTAGACATCTACATGTTAGACATTTCAATCCTAAATTAGTCCGGTTCAAACCCAGCCCTGCGATCCGGGTCGTCCGGGAAAAGAAAATTTCAATCCTAAATTAGTCCGGTTCAAACAAAAAGCAATCGCGGACGACGAGTGTCCGGACAACAAGATTTCAATCCTAAATTAGTCCGGTTCAAACGGGAAAATATTACGGTCAAGTGATTACGGCTTGACAATTTCAATCCTAAATTAGTCCGGTTCAAACGAGACTGAATGCCCTGATCGATACCCTGTTCAACAGCATTTCAATCCTAAATTAGTCCGGTTCAAACTGACTTTTGCGACCACATACACACCGAGAGCCCAAAAATTTCAATCCTAAATTAGTCCGGTTCAAACAGCTAACCAAGCTCATAGATGTCGCAGTGTATCGCCAATTTCAATCCTAAATTAGTCCGGTTCAAACCCTTTGCGAGATCCCCGCAGGAAACCGGGATCGTCGATTTCAATCCTAAATTAGTCCGGTTCAAACGAGAGGTACCACCCGTCGGTAGACCCCGTTTCAAATCATTTCAATCCTAAATTAGTCCGGTTCAAACTCACGAAAAACCCGACCCAAGTGACGTTCTCTCACATTTCAATCCTAAATTAGTCCGGTTCAAACCCCCTATCGGTAATACTACTATAGCGACGATCCACATTTCAATCCTAAATTAGTCCGGTTCAAACTCCGCCCCACCCACAGACGCTGGTATAATAAGAAAATTTCAATCCTAAATTAGTCCGGTTCAAACGGGCGGTAGACTGGTACTGTAAAGAGCGGGCCGGGTTTTGATTTCAATCCTAAATTAGTCCGGTTCAAACAAAAGGAATCTGAACATGCCCCCTAACTTTTTCAGCATTTCAATCCTAAATTAGTCCGGTTCAAACCGAAACGGCGTCCTTGCCGTGTGGGGAGGGTATACATATTTCAATCCTAAATTAGTCCGGTTCAAACCGCCTCGCATAGCGACAACGCAGAGCAGCGGATCAATTTCAATCCTAAATTAGTCCGGTTCAAACAGGCGTTCCGTTCTGGGTTACCGGCAGCATTCTAAAAAATTTCAATCCTAAATTAGTCCGGTTCAAACTTTGTCGGGTTAATTCTCGTTGCATTTTTCTGCATCTTATTTCAATCCTAAATTAGTCCGGTTCAAACTTTGTCGGGTTAATTCTCGTTGCATTTTTCTGCATCTTATTTCAATCCTAAATTAGTCCGGTTCAAACTGTCTCAGTAGGGCAGATCCTCGACATTATTGAGAGTAATTTCAATCCTAAATTAGTCCGGTTCAAACCGGAGCCCAATGACAAATGTACCCGCGAAAACTGTCCCATTTCAATCCTAAATTAGTCCGGTTCAAACTGGCATCTGGTTGGTATTCTCTTGTTGTCGGGGAAGAATTTCAATCCTAAATTAGTCCGGTTCAAACACCCGCCGTCGGCTGTTCATCCAGGCAGTCCGGAAATTTCAATCCTAAATTAGTCCGGTTCAAACCGGAATATTCCGATCCATTCACTCGCACGATTGCCGCATTTCAATCCTAAATTAGTCCGGTTCAAACGTAGTTTTTGCCCTGGCCAGAACCCGGATCGCTGCCATTTCAATCCTAAATTAGTCCGGTTCAAACACTACTCAGTACGTGACCGTCTATCCAGCAGCAAAATTTCAATCCTAAATTAGTCCGGTTCAAACGCAAATTGGAGAACTTAACCAGCCTCTCCAGGAAATTGATTTCAATCCTAAATTAGTCCGGTTCAAACGACAGATACAACCACGAATGCAACGGCATATTTGTGCATTTCAATCCTAAATTAGTCCGGTTCAAACTATGTCCGCATAGGTCCCGTTTCCGTCGATATAAAGTAATTTCAATCCTAAATTAGTCCGGTTCAAACAGGTCAGCTCGGAAAACGAGCCCTGGGACAGTATCCGAGTATTTCAATCCTAAATTAGTCCGGTTCAAACGGAACTGCCGATATGTTCGTACAACTTGACCTGGTGGGATTTCAATCCTAAATTAGTCCGGTTCAAACGGTTCCTGCTGCCGAAGCTCTCGGAGTTTCTATCAGATTTCAATCCTAAATTAGTCCGGTTCAAACAACAATACGAGTTCAGCCAATGTTCGACAATTCGGGATTTCAATCCTAAATTAGTCCGGTTCAAACGTAAGGGACCGGGTAGACAACCCTATGATCATCATCTTATTTCAATCCTAAATTAGTCCGGTTCAAACCGGCATATTCTCCCTGAAGACAGAACTCCCCGAACGCATTTCAATCCTAAATTAGTCCGGTTCAAACAAAATGTTGACAGAATATGAGTGTGCCCTGCACACCATTTCAATCCTAAATTAGTCCGGTTCAAACAAATTCCCGGAGTAGCAGTTCACGTGGTGAACTATTCATTTCAATCCTAAATTAGTCCGGTTCAAACGCAGGGGATGAACCCAGACGCCATCTGTCCGGCGGACATTTCAATCCTAAATTAGTCCGGTTCAAACTGAAGCGCATGAAATCCAGAATATCGTTGATGACTCGCATTTCAATCCTAAATTAGTCCGGTTCAAACATGGCAAATTAAGTGTAATCCCACCTTCTTTTGATATTTCAATCCTAAATTAGTCCGGTTCAAACGGGTGCCAGCACCATAGCGACCTGCACGTACAAACATTTCAATCCTAAATTAGTCCGGTTCAAACTGCTTCCTGGTATCGCGTGAAATGACCAGCAACGTATTTCAATCCTAAATTAGTCCGGTTCAAACCCTCCGCCAGGAGATCGCATCCCTCGAAACCGCGATATTTCAATCCTAAATTAGTCCGGTTCAAACTCTCTGAATCCGCCTTGCAACACGGCAGCACCGTTCATTTCAATCCTAAATTAGTCCGGTTCAAACTCCAGGTTTGATTTTCAGTTTTTACGGTCGAGATGAATTTCAATCCTAAATTAGTCCGGTTCAAACGGGGATAGCAGGACCTCCCGGGATCCCCTGTTGTACATTTCAATCCTAAATTAGTCCGGTTCAAACCCGCATCATTTCTACATGAGGGAGGGCAAGGAGGTATTTCAATCCTAAATTAGTCCGGTTCAAACTTCCGGAGAAATGCGTTATCCCATGCAACCCGCCGTGATTTCAATCCTAAATTAGTCCGGTTCAAACAATAATTTGTTCGTTGGGAAAATACGTGGTAGATGAATTTCAATCCTAAATTAGTCCGGTTCAAACGGTACTACAACCTTCCCCGGGAATGTCCGTTCTGTAAGATTTCAATCCTAAATTAGTCCGGTTCAAACCTTTCCCCGGGACCCTCTTCCCGGTTTCAACTACCTATTTCAATCCTAAATTAGTCCGGTTCAAACGGTCTGCGGATGTAGTATAACTTTTAGATTCCGTTATTTCAATCCTAAATTAGTCCGGTTCAAACCGTATCGACGGTATAAGCCTTATAACAAGACTCATAATTTCAATCCTAAATTAGTCCGGTTCAAACCCGGGCATCTTTAGCCAAAGACTATGTAAGACTCGTATTTCAATCCTAAATTAGTCCGGTTCAAACACGATTCGGAAGAAGGTTATCGAATGGTTCCGGACCGTATTTCAATCCTAAATTAGTCCGGTTCAAACCATGAGATCCGGGTTATAGAGCAGGAGGGGCAGATCATTTCAATCCTAAATTAGTCCGGTTCAAACAGGATGATGATTGCGACCTTCCGAGCTGCTGCCCGATTTCAATCCTAAATTAGTCCGGTTCAAACGGGCAAGCGGTCACTTTCTGTTCTTGATAACCTGACATTTCAATCCTAAATTAGTCCGGTTCAAACAAAATGCCGCCAAAGCCTTGGTTGTCGAGCTGAACATTTCAATCCTAAATTAGTCCGGTTCAAACGAGCAACCCCGACCCGGATCAAGGCCCCAATAAACCACATTTCAATCCTAAATTAGTCCGGTTCAAACTATCCTCGCGATTACCGTACTTCGAGCCGGGAAGAATTTCAATCCTAAATTAGTCCGGTTCAAACGGGAAAGCATCAGGTAGCGGCCATGAGCGAGATCGTGCATTTCAATCCTAAATTAGTCCGGTTCAAACGTCCGGCAATAGCGGACGCCTGCGCTGCGCTTCCCTATTTCAATCCTAAATTAGTCCGGTTCAAACTTCATTGCCATCTGGAAAGACAAAAAGCAGGTCCGGGCAATTTCAATCCTAAATTAGTCCGGTTCAAACCAGGGGAACGACATCAAAACTCTCGAACGATACGCATTTCAATCCTAAATTAGTCCGGTTCAAACGAAGAGCGTCGTATACAGTGATTGTAGTAATGCCGTCATTTCAATCCTAAATTAGTCCGGTTCAAACCCGCCGACGCCATCCCGGATTTGAGATATTGTCCGGATTTCAATCCTAAATTAGTCCGGTTCAAACTTTTTCGTTCTGCCCTGGCTGCTACGGTGAGCCGGTAATTTCAATCCTAAATTAGTCCGGTTCAAACGGCCACTGAGAAATGTGTGCAGGCCGGGGATGCCCACATTTCAATCCTAAATTAGTCCGGTTCAAACTGCACCTTGTAGGTGGTCAATTCGAGATTGATCGAAATTTCAATCCTAAATTAGTCCGGTTCAAACGCATATTTTAAGACTTCTCTCGGAATATCATTTATCGTATTTCAATCCTAAATTAGTCCGGTTCAAACACCTTTTTTATAACCCATAAATTATTTGTAAATAGATTTCAATCCTAAATTAGTCCGGTTCAAACCCATTTTGCATTGCTTTATCCATCAATACCTGATTCAAATTTCAATCCTAAATTAGTCCGGTTCAAACGAGGCCGTGGTGATGGGTGCAGCCTACGACACCCTGGAAATTTCAATCCTAAATTAGTCCGGTTCAAACTGCCCAGTTCTGTAAACACATGGCAAAAATTATTCATTTCAATCCTAAATTAGTCCGGTTCAAACACATTCGGGACCCCGGCAGTTGGTAGATGTAGAGAATTTCAATCCTAAATTAGTCCGGTTCAAACGGTAACCGGAAGAAAAGCAATCGCGGCATTCGTGCTATTTCAATCCTAAATTAGTCCGGTTCAAACTTCAATATATAATTACATCGTTAGATCGAAAATCGGAATTTCAATCCTAAATTAGTCCGGTTCAAACATACTCATCATAGTCCCCCCGCTCACAGATCTTGTGATTTCAATCCTAAATTAGTCCGGTTCAAACCATCTACTCAATCTATGACAACACCATCACCAAGCATTTCAATCCTAAATTAGTCCGGTTCAAACGGGAAAGATGAACCGGCACATATCCCCCGGAATGATCATTTCAATCCTAAATTAGTCCGGTTCAAACCAGGATCCGTCCATGCAACAGAACCTCCTGAAAGACTAATTTCAATCCTAAATTAGTCCGGTTCAAACCAGCAGAAGAAGGTGCCATCTCAAGTGACGTAGAATCATTTCAATCCTAAATTAGTCCGGTTCAAACAGCAGATTGTCAAGACCCTCGATACATTTGACAAGATTTCAATCCTAAATTAGTCCGGTTCAAACCCCGTCCGGAAGAATACGCCCGGCTCCGGATCTGCCATTTCAATCCTAAATTAGTCCGGTTCAAACCGGCCGGTTACCGGACCTGTCCCGGGCACAGGACCGGGATTTCAATCCTAAATTAGTCCGGTTCAAACAAGGATATCGGAAAGGATGGGTATTCGAGTTCATCAATTTCAATCCTAAATTAGTCCGGTTCAAACTGCATGCATCCTACCAGATGCATAAATTGCAAAAGAATTTCAATCCTAAATTAGTCCGGTTCAAACTACTTCACTGCCAGGGGATGTTGGGTGTCCAACTTATTTCAATCCTAAATTAGTCCGGTTCAAACTCGAAAGCGTCCCTCGCCAAAGATCTTGTGAGAATCATTTCAATCCTAAATTAGTCCGGTTCAAACTCGTCGAATTCTCCTAACAGGTCTTCCAACCCTTCATTTCAATCCTAAATTAGTCCGGTTCAAACTACCTACCGCCGTCATACTACGCATCTGCTCGAAAATTTCAATCCTAAATTAGTCCGGTTCAAACACGTCATTCTCCTGCGGCTTTGGCAGTCGCCTTCTGTTATTTCAATCCTAAATTAGTCCGGTTCAAACCATTACCTTCACGTAATACGCGTACCAGGGCTTCGTAATTTCAATCCTAAATTAGTCCGGTTCAAACCGAACCGTCGTAACGACGCCATGCACACGCTCCCAGATTTCAATCCTAAATTAGTCCGGTTCAAACAATACGATCTCCTGAAAAAAATGATGAACAGCCTTTAATTTCAATCCTAAATTAGTCCGGTTCAAACCGCGATGGAATCAGAAGGAGTATTTCAGCACGTTTAATTTCAATCCTAAATTAGTCCGGTTCAAACCGAAATCCTGCGCGAGGAGGGCATAGCTCTAGAAACATTTCAATCCTAAATTAGTCCGGTTCAAACCTGCACGCAACGATCCACATCCACAACCTGAAGAAGAATTTCAATCCTAAATTAGTCCGGTTCAAACAATCAGCACCCTGCTTATTGATGCCGACCTTGATAATTTCAATCCTAAATTAGTCCGGTTCAAACGAATCAGCACCCTGCTTATTGATGCCGACCTTGATAATTTCAATCCTAAATTAGTCCGGTTCAAACTACGGGGCTCTTCCCCGCACAGGAGCCCGTGCTTTATTTCAATCCTAAATTAGTCCGGTTCAAACATTTGAAGAGGCTGCTTATGCTGGTCTTGCCTTTTAATTTCAATCCTAAATTAGTCCGGTTCAAACGGCAACATGGTCGAAAGCGCAGAGAGACGCATATTGGGATTTCAATCCTAAATTAGTCCGGTTCAAACTTTCCCGCGCCTCTGGGGCAGCCGGTCCGATCCGGCGGATTTCAATCCTAAATTAGTCCGGTTCAAACGCTACCGGAGCTCTTGGAAAAGATTCGATAATTCAGCATTTCAATCCTAAATTAGTCCGGTTCAAACCTCCGGGCCCTGCCGAACCACGGGGGCGGCGTGAATATTTCAATCCTAAATTAGTCCGGTTCAAACTGTTTCACCTTTTTATCCAGGCGGAAACCATCAAACATTTCAATCCTAAATTAGTCCGGTTCAAACGGCGGGAGTATCCCGGCAGGGCCGGGAGAACAAGAGGATTTCAATCCTAAATTAGTCCGGTTCAAACATGTGAGTCTTATGTCTGAAGCAGAGATTAACAGGTTTATTTCAATCCTAAATTAGTCCGGTTCAAACACAGAACAAGAGGACCTCAACAGAGTAAATCTCTTAATTTCAATCCTAAATTAGTCCGGTTCAAACCAATATTCCTACTCCGATGTTCGCCAACGATACGCAATTTCAATCCTAAATTAGTCCGGTTCAAACTTCCACCGGGGCATTCCCAACCCGATTGTAAGGGCAGATTTCAATCCTAAATTAGTCCGGTTCAAACGGAACATGAACCTGCGGACCGGTTGAAAACCCGGGTATTTCAATCCTAAATTAGTCCGGTTCAAACTCAAACACCCTAGGTCAGTGGCAACGAGAAACCGCATTTCAATCCTAAATTAGTCCGGTTCAAACGAGGGCATCAGTCGGATTCCGTCTGATTTTCGGAATTTCAATCCTAAATTAGTCCGGTTCAAACAGGTTTACTTGCTACGTAACCCGTAGAAATAATTATAAATTTCAATCCTAAATTAGTCCGGTTCAAACGCGAAAGGTCTATTCGTTCGACCCGTCGTATGAAATATTTCAATCCTAAATTAGTCCGGTTCAAACGCGGGAACTGGCATCACCATCACCGATAATGACGAATTTCAATCCTAAATTAGTCCGGTTCAAACGAGGCGTTTATTCAGGTCGCGAACTGGTTCGATAATCAGATTTCAATCCTAAATTAGTCCGGTTCAAACTTGGGAATAATATTCCGTCATTTGAGTCATCGTTAGTAATTTCAATCCTAAATTAGTCCGGTTCAAACACCAGTTCGACAGCATATTTGAGAGTGCTTACGCGAATTTCAATCCTAAATTAGTCCGGTTCAAACTGCGACGGCGACAACGCCGACGAGTATAATATCTTCCAATTTCAATCCTAAATTAGTCCGGTTCAAACCGTATACCCGGGTTGATGTCCGACGGCTGTATGTCGAATTTCAATCCTAAATTAGTCCGGTTCAAACCCGGTTCTGCCGTGCCAACCACGAATTTACAATACGCATTTCAATCCTAAATTAGTCCGGTTCAAACAATACCAGATGTGGGAAGACGACCTGGCCGGAGAAATTTCAATCCTAAATTAGTCCGGTTCAAACCATATGATAAAGAATCATACGAATACGACCTAGTAAAAATTTCAATCCTAAATTAGTCCGGTTCAAACTCCCGGGCATCTTTAGCCAAAGACTATGTAAGATTCGTATTTCAATCCTAAATTAGTCCGGTTCAAACTGAACGCCCTCGCCACATGCGCGAATGCACCGGCAACATTTCAATCCTAAATTAGTCCGGTTCAAACACGCCCCAAAATCGGGCATTTTTCCCAGCAAAGAATGCTACTTGGTGGGATTGATCATAGGTAATCTGGGATCGGTAATAACGTTTTCAGTATATATAGATCCCCGACAACTGCAAAAAAAGACTAAATGATTGTGCACTGTTCCCCTTTTTCGACACCCATATTAGACACCTTCACCAGATCCTGAGATCGGATAACATAAAACCTGACCGAATCTTCCTTTTTTTCAATAATCTGTTTCAACCCGTACTCAACATCGGCAAACTGCCGGTCGGTCAGATCCCCCTCGAATACGGAATTCTGCACCCGTACCAGATACCGCCTGAGAAAATTGCAGACCTTGGAAACCCGGTCCACCGAGATATCGTACACGATAATCACATACACTGCTCCTCACCACCATATCGCGAACGGCTTGTAGTCTTTCATGCCGGTAAACTGCTTCCCGAGCTTGATGCACTCAAGGTAAATGAGGCGCTGGTAGGAGACATTCCGTCCCAGGTCACGGTGCTTGATGGTCGTCTCCAGTTTCCCATTGAACTCCGTCAGGAAAATCCGTTTTCCCTTATCGTTGAGCAGGCATGAGCCGAGATCAGTCCGGAAATCCTCCGGTGAAATCATATCCTTGTTGACCAGCTTAAAGATGACCCTGTCGACAAGGAGCGGTTTGAAGATTTCCGAAACGTCAAGGGCGAGCGAGAAACGCCGTTCCGAGGGTTCATGAAGGAACGAAATCGTCTGGTCAAGTTGGGTCTTATAGATGGCGTTGATCGTCTGGCCGTAGACAAGGGAATTCCCGAAACTGATCATCGCATTCAGCGGGTTTTCCGGGGGCTGCCGGGTCCTGCCTCCAAAGGTGAACCCGTTTTTGAGGATCCGGTCAAAGGTACGGTAATAGAGTGACCGGATATTGCCTTCCATCGCCAGCAGTTCCCCGACATTTTTTATCGTTTCAGCCTTTTCCTGGAACGACCGGATCTCTGCAATCTCCTCATCAACCGGTTTTCCCTCATTCCGGTAATATTCGAGATTTTTGAGAATGTTTGCTGCCGACCCGGTCACGAACTTCTTGGCAAGCGCCAGCCGTTTCTGCGCGTCCAGGTACCATGCGGCCTGCCGGATATGCATCTCACCGGAGAGCAGCGAATCTTTCGGGATCAGGGTACTCTCATAATGCCCGTAATACCCGAAGAAATGAACAGGAACCGTGGTCTTCGAGAGAAACGAGATTACCCCGGACGTAAGGGACACCCTCCCGAATGCAAAGATCGCGTCGGTCTGTTCTATCGGGACGGGACGCTTCTCGAACTCCGGGGCATCCGAGTGATCCTCAGGATCGAGCGGGATCTCCTCGCCCTCATATTCCTCAATAAACTCCGGAGCAGCTTTTTCACCGGGGTTTTTCGTATCGGTCTCCTCCTTTTTGCTGACAAAGTAGAGCGTGTTCTGTTTCCGGATCAGTTTCCCGTTTTTGATGAGGTAGAGGTTTTTCTTCATGATCACACCCAGCAGAATTCCATGTACGCACATTTCCGGCAGTACGTCTTCTTCTCCGGAGGGGGAGGTGTATCGAGACGGAGGATACCGGGAATAGCGGAAAGGATCTTTTCCAGTTCGAAACGGGCGGCATCGGTGAGCGTGATATGCACCCGTTCCCTGCTTTCCGGGTAATCCAGGATGCCGTCGACGTTCTGAATCCCCTTGACGGTCGTGAGGTAATAGATGTAGTAGAGGAGCTGGTACCGGTGGGCGCGTTCCAGTTTTTTGGATTTCTTGACTTCATGGATCGTAACCGCATCGCCGGTTCTGATGAAGTCCATCCCGACCCGGTTATCGATGATGAGGTCTTTTCTCTCCCGGGCATAGGAAGTCTCGTGGATGAAGCGCCCCCATGGCGACCAGGTCGGACCCGGATTCCATGGTGATGTGGTGCGCAAAAAGCCAGAGTTTGGTTTTGCAGATGAGGTAGTAACTGACCTGGGTCCCGGTGAAATGTTCCTGCGCAGTGAGCTCCACGGGCAGAGCGTGGGCGCGCGGCATTATAAGGTTTGTGCAAGAAGGGCGAGCCAGGCCGGGATATACAGGATCTCTTTCCCGTCAACGGATTTCCGGTCCATCAGGCCCTTGGTGATGAGAATCCCGACAGGCAGATCGTAAATATCCATGAATGCGAGGAGGTTCTTTGCATCCGACGGGCTTATCCGGCCCTGGTACTTCACTTCGACCGGTACCAGCGAGTCCCCCTGTTTCCGGACTACATCAACTTCGCGTTTTTTTGCATCGCGCCAGAAGTAGTCCCCTGCAAAAAGAGTCTCGACATACTGGCCGAGGACTTTTTCGATGAGCTGCGAGCGGTCGTAGCCGAGGACCGCACAGGCGATTGCCGGGTGGATGACGTACAGTTTTTTGTTTCTCCGTGCCCGTTTTGCCGGGCTCCCGGTGTAGGACTCGGCGACCCGGACAAGGAACGCGGTCCTGAGATAGAAGAGGTAGCTGGTCACGGTCTCGTAATGGACGGAAAAGGTCCGGGACAGGTTCTGGATATCGAAGAGGTTCCCGGATGTTTCGCAGGAGTACCGGAACAGCTCGTAAAGGATGTCGCGCCGTTTTATATCGAAGATTGCCGGGATGTCCTGGAAGATGATCTTCTTTACGACGAGATCCGAAATGTATTTCCTGATAAGGGTGCTGTCTTCTTCGTGCACGAGCTCGGGGAATGCACCTTTGTAGAGATATTCCAGGAATTCATGTTCGAAATATTCCTTTTCGGCGAGGCACCGGTGATACAGCCGGGTAATTGCCGCAAAATCTTCGGGTGCCGCTTCCACCGGGTCGATATCCCGCCCTTTCATTGCGAGGTATTCCCGGAACGAGAGCGGGTGCAGCGGGAAGGTGACCAGCCGCCCGGCAAGTGTCGCCCTGGCTTTCGAGATCTCCAGGGATTCCGAACCGGAGATGATGAACTTGATCCCTTTCTGGTCGTAGTAACGCTTGAGGATGCCTTCCCAATCTGCCACGTAATGGATCTCATCGAGAAAGATTACGGTTGCTCCAAGGGTATTGATCGCATGATCGAGGACAAAGACCAAGGCGTCCTTCTTCTGGGTCTCCTCCTCATCGAAGGAGAAGAAGAGCGTTTTTTTCTCCCCGCCCATCTCCTCCATGATCTGGCGCATGAGGGTTGTCTTGCCGATGCGGCGCAGGCCCACGATGGCGATGGCCTGTTTTTTTGGGAGCCACGGCCGGATCTCCCGGTACAGGTCGCGCCGGAACTCCGGGAGTTCGATGGTGCGGTCTGACAGCCGGGGGTTGTATTCGTAGATGAGCCGGATCAGGTAGTCGTTATCCACAGTGCAGTGTGGTTAACTTGGCAAGTTAATATGGTTGTGGTGGGGTTAATCCATGCGAGTTCCATGTAAGAGAATACAAATCAGATGATGTTGGATTGTTCGGCCAAATGGACAAATTTCTTTTTGCTTGTTTGTAATGGAAATAATTTCCCTTCATAGGGTTTTTCCCATGTTCGTTCATCCTTTCTTTTCTTTTGTAGGATTTTATATTCAGATAATCCAAACGTGCTCCAAAAAGGTTCTTGAGTTACTTCTTTGATCATTTCAATATGATACTGGTTTTCAATAGTACGTTTATTGTATATGAATTTGTGATGATTCCAATCGAACACAGCCTGGCTTTGAGGGGGTCTGAAATAAAACGAAATCCGACTGTCTATCAACATCCATTTAGTCTTCAATTGGTTCATCTCATTTTCATTCCAAAGATAATGACTGACGTAATCCTTGGGATTGAATGATTTTCCACCATATCTATCATAAAGTAAAACAGATAGCTGATCTTTTGTTAATGTCGAATTTTCCAGAAAAATACTTTTTATTAATTGTTTTTGCTGAGTATCAGATATATGGACAAATGCTTTAGACGGATATTCTGATTTATGCCTACCAATTCTACCAATTCTCTGAATCAATGAAGGGATTTCCCAATCAAAACCCCAGAACTGAGTGTGCATTTCAGAGATTTCTAAATCCAAGCCTACTTCCGCAGCACTTGTCGCAATAATGAGTTTATCTGTTTCATCAGATTTCTTCTGTATTCCAGTCCATTCCGTATATCGAACACCTTCATTTTTTAATTGCTCGCAAATTTCATGGGCGGTTATTACACTGTTAAAAAAGTTGATTGTCCTGGTTTGAGGATTTCTCTCGATAGTATCGATATTTAATTCGTCATCGATTAATTGGATATCGATTGGATATGACGCAGTATGTTTACCAACATTATCCTTTGCGAAGTCTTGTTCCAACTCAGCAACAGAACAAACGTTGGCGCCATTAAAATATCCACTTCGTTCTGTGGCACTTAAGATGAGGGTTTTTTCAGTATTCAGTTTGTCTAATGTCTTTTCGAGATTGATTTCCGTATAAGGATCGTAAAAATGATATTCATCCACTACGATCCGATGTTCGGAAAGTGATAATGATAATTCGTCTTTCCATCTTTTGTAATACCACCCCGATGAAACTGAATAGCATTGTTGAGCCACATACCCTAACAAATCCGGCGATGTGATGAGAATATGATCACGTTGCGATAAGGTATCCAATATGTTGAAAAGATATTTTCCTTTCTTCTGACCAAGCTCCAACCGGTTTTCTTCAGTGAACATGTGGTGGAGGATTTCACCATTCAGAATAGTGATCCATAATTTGGTGTGATCCAATTTTGCAGGCAAATCAAAAACGATTGTAGGTGCCCCATCACTATAGGAATTAAAAAAATTGCTCCAGCCGGGTTCAATTGTTTTTTTTACAGGATGTAAAATACCACGTGTGCGCTCTTTGGCTCCAACCCATTGGATTAATCCATTTACAACAGACGCTTCAAACTGTTTTTGGGATAGTAAGTTGGTAGGAAAAGTTAGGATGGTTTTCACGAGATTTGACGGATTGTCGAATTTTGCTTTAAGGGCGAATAATACCGCGCTTAATGTTTTCCCGCTTGAAGTAGGTGTGTGGATTTTTAATTGTTCCCAATCATCGTGATTCAACACATATTTCTGATGGGCATACAGGGGTTTGTTTACGAGAAGATCGGTAAATATTTCCAACTCTTCTTTCTCAATGATCATTTTGCCCACTGTTCATAGGGGAAGTGTTGTGGGAATATTACATCCATCTGTGGCAAAATTAACACATCATGGAAATCTCCTTCAATACTATAGAGAGGAGAAGGTTTCATTGGATGCTTTTTTGCATAAGAGACATTCTCAATTTTCTGAAAGTCCAGTGGATTGATAAAACGTTCAATTCTGGCATGAATTCGCTCTTTATAAACCGCTTCAATTTTGATTTCGTGCCATCCAGTATCGGATATATTGGTCTTCTCGCAATTTACGCATCCGCATCTCAAGGAATGGTGAGACATTTTTTTCCCATAACTGATGATGTTCGGGGGATACTCCCCGTTATTGCTCATGATAAAAAACTCGAACTCAGACCCGGGTAAAAATCGTTCAACCCTCATCAAGCTAAGCTTACCAGCTCCGGTATCCTCAGGAACCGGATTCAACAGATAACTATTACTTGTGACATTTCTGGGAAGTGCAGGGGTACAATAATAATTGATGTTTTGAAGATTTTCTAAATGTTTTTTGTTAGGATCGCCTTTTATTCCATTCACGGCGAACATCAGGGCCCAATTATGGAGAATTCGATCCACCGTGGTTGTTTTTAAAAATTCTGTCGAATAGAAATAGAGATGCGAATTCGCAGTCAATATCGCTTTATAAATTTTTTTTTGCGAAAGGCCCATTCAATTACTCCTAGCTCTGATTACGATGCCGCAGCATTTCTTCTCTTAACCAGGCTCTGAACTTCCGGTGATTGCTGCAGTGTCTTGATTAAGGTATCGACATCACTATCTGGAATTGATATTGTTACACCCTTGTTTAATCTCTTTATTTCAGTTTGGACTTTAGCAACATCCTCGCATTTACTTATTAAGCTATACGAGGTGACCTCAAGTTTATCGGATTTAATAATTCCAAGGATTTCATTTTTCATCTGCCCGTAAATTCTTACATTGGCTCCATACCTGCTGCTATGTTCAATTCCCCAGACTAACAACTTTACCAAGTCTTCATTATCAGTATCAACATCAACAACACTGATGAAATCCCGAGGTTCAATAATCTGATTGACTCCCAATGCTTGGCCCGTGATGTTCTTTTGTTCGTCAACGGCATTGAACGTGACATCCCGGATTCCGCCACCCACAAACGGGTAAGCTTCGGAATAGTTTACCTTCGATCGTTCATTCACCTGGACTTTCCCTGTGCCGGGTGCATATGTCCCCCCAAAAAGATAACATGCAGGACAACTCAAACAGAGTCCACTGATCCCTGAGTCGCCTTTTTCATGAACTTGTAAATAGCAGTCTTTATTCAATACTTTTCTGACCCGGTTCATTATGGTTCTTCGTTCGACAGCTCGTAACTTAGTACCAAAGATAAATGGCCGGTCTTGGCCATTTATGATGGTTGTATTAACTTCATCCCGTCCTTCAGTAACGAATTGTCCAAAACTTTCCAACTTCCTATTAACAATAATCTGATACTTCATGCTTGTGCACCCCCTCTTGAGACGTAAGCCAGATAATATGACATTGATCGTACGAGTTCTGTCCTCTTCGAACTGTCATCTTTATACTCATACAATTTTTCAGCCATCTTGTGGAAAGCCTCAATCTCAGCAGTTTTTCTTTCATCCTGCCATGTTTTAAATTCCCGTGTCGAAATTGCGACCTTCAGGCCGATGGCTACCATTTCATCGATTAATGCATCTTTGCCTTCTGAATCTTTCAATTTCCGAAGAGTGTCATTTACCCTTCGCACTACCTTATCGGCATTCGATACCCTTGAATCCCCAGAACCACCAATCCAGATAGAGTTCAAGAATCCTAATCCGGTTTTTTCGCCCAGTTCCCGTATCATAGCACCATTCTCCACTAATTTATTTGTTTTAATCAGACTCCCCCAAGCATAGGGAAACATATTCCCGGCTCTGTCTTTTTGTTTCATTGCACGGACTGCCAATGAATAATTATTCCGAGATTTTGTTGATTTGACATTCTCCAGAACTATCTTGAGTAAATCATACTCATTAACTGAGATATTCACCCCACCACAATCAAACAATCTATTAGAGGATTCTATAAGAGTAGAGATGACTTTACCACGAAGACCATTTTCGTAAATCTTCTGCAATATGCTTTCATTATTTTTCTCTCCTTTAACAACCTGTGAGATGAATGAACCGTAATTTCTTCCACTAAGTCCGGTAATCGCCACATGAGGATAGAGATAATTTTCTCGCGAAGTTCCTATCCTTATTATTTCCCCCGGCTCAAAAATATCATCCCAGTCTATTCTTCCGAAGAGGCCATGAGGTAATATACAGAGTTTATACATATTATTACCGGTTTTATTTTTCAATAGTACGAACCACAATAGACACCACTTACATATCCCACCGGCTTCTTTCAATTCAGGTGATCTTCGCATCAAATCGGTATAAAAAACGTCCGTTTTTCCACCAAGCTCTGATTTAGGGAATAATGCAGCTGTCGTTGTTATTTGTGGGAACGTATGGCATACTCTGCATGTACTTTTCGGGATCTTGTTCCAGTAATTTTCATAGTCCCTTTTGGCATCCTTCTGAACATCCCAATCTGGTGAAATTCCGTAATTTGAGCTGGCGATTAAAAGATCCTGAACGTCATAGTTTTCTTGTTTTAAAACTGCATCGATACTCGCTTGAAATGTTTCAAGTACCTTTTTTAGAATCAACAGGTATGATTGATTCTTTCCATATAGCTTTTCAATAAAAATGGCAGAACTCTCATCAGCAAAACCCCCTTTACCTTTATCGACGAAATCCATTTTATTAATAACATCAAGGAGAACTTTTCGATGGTTATCATCAGCGTTATTAGATTTTTCTTTAAGTCTTTGTTTTAAAATATCGATAAAAGAATCATGAATCCATCCACAAACACGTCCCAGTAAATATATCCGCTCTGTTTTTTCATTCCATCCGTCTTTTTTGGCAAATCCTGTCAACCGTCTTTGAACTTCCTGATCAACTTTTTGAACGAACAACTCTGGATCCGCTGCTAACTGAAGAAAATGGGAGGGATTGGTGTATATGCGATTGTTAGTATTATCAAACTTGAAAATTCCTCCTTCGCCTTCAATTGTAAGTGCTACGATCTGAGCGTTCAACACCTCATTAATTTCAGATAAGGATGGTAACGGTTGATTTTTCTTCTTGATGAAAAGAGTCCCATTTTTCGTGAATAATATCGGCTCAATTCCGACTCTATTAAAAACAAAATCAAACGTGCCAATTACATAACTTGAGATAGGATGATTGATCAACTCAATGGAGATTATTTCATATTCAATAGAGTCTATCAAACCATTCAAGGAATTAATTGCCGATTGAGATAGATCTCCAAAAGAAACAATGTTATCACAAATCGAGACAATTCTGGTCAATCGTCTTAAATTATTCGTTGCTTTTTCTGGATCGACATTATGATGATTTTGGATAATGTAAATGATATCATCAAGATATGATTTCTCGACAGCTTTTATTTCCGTTGTGATTATTTCCTTGAGTCTTTGGACATCTGAATCCTTTAACTTATGAGGACCTCGTAATTGTTTTTGAAATTCCGGATATGTTTTTCCAAAATCATGAAAAAGTGCGGCAACTTCGACTTTAGTAATATCCTCAATTGTCAAACCTTGAATATATTTTTGATTTGCACGATGATTCACTAGCTTTTGAACAAGAAAAAAAGTGTTATATGAATGGATGAGCAGACTTTCCCCATTTGACTTGGCATCGAATTTATGAAAACCAATACTTCTTAAAATTGCTATCGGATCTTTGATTATCATATTATCTCCGATTTTAATATTTCACAATAGTCTTTCGATTAATCATATGGCTAAATAAGTCTTCTCATTGTGTTGTAAAAATAAAAAGGACTAGTTTTTTCTGATATAAACTACGATATCTGCTTCACCGAACCCGCCCCGGTTGACGCCCTCATCCAACGCTTTAGCCGGGTGAACCGGAGAAAGAAAGCCGATGGCACACCGTTGAAAGGTATATGCCCGGTTTTCGTATTCACGAAAGGTTCGGAAAATGATCGTTTCATCTATCCGGAACAGAAAGTCGGGAAAACGCTCGAACTCCTCTCTTGTCTCGACCTTCTCCACGAAAACCTGCTCCAGGACATCACCGATAAAGTCTATAACGATGGTTTTGGATCTGCTGAAGCGGACTATCTGGAAACCCTGCGCCTTTTCCATCATATCATCGAGGATATGCAGCCGTATTCCAGTTCCACCCGGACCGACTCCGATTTCTACCGGCTGTTCAGTGCAGTCGAAGCAGTTCCCATCCGCTATGCCGCCGTATATGACGAATGCCTTCAGTCCGGAAGAATCTACGACGCAATGAAATACGTCGTGCCCCTCACGCTTGGCCAGTATCACAAACTGAAATCAGAGGAACGGGTGAGCGAAAACAAAGACAGGATCGTAATCGATGCAAAATATGATACGGAAATGGGGCTCGTGATCGGCGAGCGCGATCCGTCGGTGACAATCGTGTGATTGCCGCGACTCCCTTATTTCACCACATTCACGAACCCGAATCCAAGGCTGTTCCGCTCCCCGAACCCGGCGTCAAGACCGAATTCCAGGATACGCCGCTGGATATCGTCCATATGGCTCCAGGAAAATTCCCAGAGGCTCCCTGCCGCCCCGTAACTTCTCCCGTCTATTATGTATCTTGTATGCACCATTTTCCTGAACAGGAATTCCTGGAAGAGGGGATACTTTTCAATGGATGTCCCATAGGACTGGTTGTATTTTTTCGTCAGGTTCTCGGAAAGCTGTTTGATAAATGCTTCAAAGGAGATCTGCGGCCGCCAGTAGACATACCGGGGTCTTCGTTCCTCTTCCGGAACCGCATACAGATCGTAGTTGTATTCCGGGATACGCAGGAGGATCGGGGTTGCGCAGATGATCCGGACAGGACCCGTATTCAGGGAAGATTTCAGTATCCGGACATCTTCAAGGGAAAACGCACAGTCCCCGATATGGACGGGCTCGGTCCTGTGGGCAGACAGATACCCGGCAAGCTGTTCGATAATAGAGCTGCCGGGCGATGCTATCAGGAAATGCCGGATCTCCCCTTCCCGCATGTCCCCGAACGGGAAGATATTCGAGAAACTGAACGGTTTGTACCCCGGTTTATCATGCAGCAGGGGAAAACCGGCTCCCTGCAGGAGGAAGTACACATATCCCTGGAGCTTGTGGTATTCCAGCGAGACATCTTTCTGGTCGTTACCGGCCCGGAGCCTGAGCAGGAGACGCATTGACAGGAAATCGTATATCGGGAGGGATGATAATAATACTGTCCGAGAAAAAGCGCACTAAAAAATTCCGACGGTCCGGTAATTCCTGCAGGTTTCGCAAAATATGATTGCAGGCGATGTCCAAATCAGGATTCGATCATCGCGAGCACCTGCGGCCGTGCTCGTCCCTCCGCCCGTCCGCAGACAAAACACCGGTCCGGAATATCAGAAATATTCCGGTTGATCCCTTCACAGAAAATTTCCGGAACGCAACCGGAATATTTGTACACCAGTTCGCGGCCGGAAAAAATCCGGAAGATCCGGTCCGGGAACTTTTCCGGAAAGAAAATTTTCCAGCTGTCCGGAAAAATTTGCCATCCAGAGAATTTCGGCAACAAAAATCCCGGTAAACTCCCTGTCCGTGAGCGGGCGGAGGGACGAGCACGCGAACCCGCACGCAGTGCGGCCTCCCCCCTTCGGATGTCCGGAATGGGCTCCGATAGTATCTCCCCCAAACACCCCCATTCTGACCTCCCTTCCGGACCCCCCCTCACCACAGCCCCGCCAGGGCCCCTTCCGCCGATCCGAGGTAGTACAGGTCGATCCAAAAATCGGGTGCCGGGAAGGGGCCTTTAATTTACAGCTGGAAACCTCGTTGTATCGCCCCGGATTGGCTTGAATCCTGTGTAAAACCGCCGAATTTTTTGCCGGTAAATTAATTCAGGGTCCGGACCCGGGAAAACCGGGCATCTTAGGGAATCCGGGCTCAAATCGGGCTCCGTTAGGGGGGTCCGGACTTACGATCCGGAACAGGAACCTGCCCGGACATCCCCGCCCGGATCACCCTTCCCCCAACCCTAATCCGGGCTCAATTCAGCCCCGTATTACCCAGGATAGGTGATCCGGATCAGGATCCCTGAGGGGAAATTGTCAACCGGGAAACAAAATCCCGAGATAATTGGTTATTTTGGCAAAATACCCGGTTTAATCGTATTTCCAGCCTGCAAAATAGCGGCGTTTTACGAGGGGTCTGAAAACGGGATCGATACTTTGCCCGTCCGGCCCTGAGATCGTGGCGGGAAGGGGCCCTGGCGACCCTGGCTCTACCGACGATATATAAAGGGGTCGGGGTGAAAGGGTCCTGGAACCGCTGAAAGGGGCCCTCTTTGCCCGTGCGGATGCCGTTGAATGTGAGGTTGCGGCTGCCACAAAGAGGGCGGATGCATTGACGCAGGCGGTGCTCGCGAAGGCGTTTTCGGGGAAATTCTAGAGCGTACAATTTTTCTGTACTTCAGTTCGGCGCTCATCAGAGAGACGAAAACCGGAACCAGGATAGTGAATGCAGACGGTATCCCGGATCTCAGGGTATCAGACCAATTCCTGCCGGGATTAAACATCCCCGGACTACCTGCAGAATTGGGGAACGGGTCGATACCTGTCACCGGTTCCGGCATGAGTTTTAATCCTTGACGACTTTATCCTCCGGCACAATGACCTATCACAGGGCAGCTTAGACTTCGACAGTCTTGAATCGCCCGATCTCGCATTTCGGAGACGGCTGCCTCAGGAAGCGATTCTTGTTATAAGTATTCGTGTTTTCCGGGAGTGAGTAAAAAGATGAAACGTTCATGTGCTCTTACGAAAAGATCTATGAGAAAATAGTTCAGGACGGTACAGGGCGAATGATCGAATGAATATGGATAAAAAGATAGCTTTTGCAATTGTCGGCGTGGTCGCCTACTGCGCAGTTGCCCTTACGATTGCAGTCCTGCTCTCGTCACTGTATTCCGACAAATTCAATTCTTTTGACGCAGGGCTTTTCCATTCCATGGCCGAGACAATCCGCACGGGCATGCTGCCATATGTCGATTTCACGGACAACAAACCCCCCCTGCTCTTCTTCACCCTCGCCCTGACGGACAGTATTCTTCCCGCTGGTTCGTACGACATGATCCTTATGGCAATACTCAATGTCATTTCCGCCCTCCTCATCTGGAAGATCGGCAGGGATGAGTACGGCAGCACTCCCGGATATATCGCCGGGTTCCTCTTCCTCGTGGCTGCTGTCGCAGTCCAGGGATACTTCATGTTCAGCGAGCAGTTCGTTGTTGTTTTTGTCCTTGCGGCCTACCTGTGCGCCCGGAATGATCGCTGGCTTGCAGCCGGCCTGCTGCTTGGCTGTGCAGTGGGGTTCAAGCAGTACGCCATATTTGGGATAATCCCGTTCCTGTACCTGATGCACACGACAGGAAGCAGACACTATTTCCGGTTTTTCCTGTCTCTCCTGGCTGTGATCGGCGCAATATTCGGAGCCGTGTATTTCTGGTACGGCCAGACCGTTTTTATTAATTCCGTCTATTATACATTCGGCATAGGTCCGGATTACCTCGCGTATAACTTCGCCGGCGGCGCAACCAACATGAAACCATCCGCCCTGATGCTTATTGCCATTGTCATGGTGAGCACCGCCATGGTGCTCCCGACTCTGGTGTTCTCATCTGCCAGTGTCGTAATTCACGGGGCAAAGACCATTACCGACAGGACGCTCATCCTCTTCGTTCTCTCCTTTGGCATGACCCTGTTTGTCCGGCAGTACCTGCATTACTGGATCCTCATGCTTCCTTTCATGGCGCTCTTGGCCTGCCGCGAGTTTGCTGCAAAGGAAAAGACCCACGAAACAGGGGCTGGATAGATACCCTGCGATAACCTGCCACTGGGGGCACCCCCCGGTTCCTCTTTCCCCGATGACCGATCCGCCTTGTCCCTGAATATCCCCGGAGAAGATCTCCGAAAGGAAGTATGCCGGGATAAATTACCCGGCAGGATCTTCAGAGGGAACCCCGGGTTCCTTATCGGAAAATTCCCTGCACGCAATGAGGAGGAGGAAGGGCATCAGCAGGATCCAGTAATGGAGGTACTGGCGTATCAGCAGCGTTGAGAAGAGTACGAGGATGAAAAGGCCAAGGGTCTTTTCGACCGGAGTGCGGAACCCACGGTGCACGGCGCTCGCTGCTGCAAAAACGAGAATGGGAATAACGATGGCGATACTGAACAGGACATTCGCCGCATACGCAATCGGGGTTGCGGGCACGTAGGTCGCGAATGTCGTCACGCTCCCCGAGATATAGGACGGGGCAACAAAGAACGTGTAATACAGTGCGCTGTTGCCGACTTCTGTTCCATATGCACAGTAGAGCGCTGCAAACATCCCGGCGGTCACGAGAATAACCGGAAGGATGAGGTGGTGATAACACCGGTTACCGTGCGCCCGCATCAGGTAGAGCAGGGGGATGATCCCCAGGAGGGCGTATTGTTTGAAACCGCAGGCGAGGCCAAGGAACAGGCCGGCCCAGATAAAGTCCCCTCTTCGCGCCATGATGAAGGCGAGGAGCAGGAACAGGACAGTGAACTGTTCGCTGAAGAGGAAGTATCCCTCGCAAAATACGGACATGATGAGGAAAAGGAGGCCTGCGGTGTAACCGGCAAGGCAGCCGTAATCCTCCCAGCCGATCTTCCAGATCAAAAGGGCGCACGCAACGTTAATGGCCGTCATGAGAAAGATGTCGATCGAGCCGGCCGGTGAGATTATATCCATGAGCGCAACGGTGAAGAAGAGCAGGGGGGGCTTGGGATCGATGTAGCTGACATAGGGCTGGAAACCGGTGATAATCATGCGTGCCATCTCATGGAAGCGGCCCGCGTCAAGATCTGTCCATGTGCCGGCATGGTACTCCACGGCATACATGACCAGCGCGATAACCGCGGCCGTGATACAGTATGATACCAGGCCGGCAAGCATCCGGTGCCGGTTGTTTATGGAGAGGAAAGGCAGTTTCATGTAACAAATCCCTTTAATTCCCAGCGCGGGTGTCCTGCCGCATTCAAATCGCCGGGCCGCATGCAGGCCCGGGGAGTGATCCGTATTTTTTTACTCGGGATGCAGGCCGGCGCTTTTCATAATGACAGGATATCATTTCACCCTGATGAATATAGGACTTACGTGGTGAGACCACCCGTGAGAGAGATCGTAACAACCCGAAGACAACAAAGATAATCGGAAGGGGCGATGAGCGATAAACGAGTTGCGGCAGACCGATGAATTTCCCGTTCTTACTCGTACCAGAGGATCCCGGATTCCAGTCGATGGGATTCGGGCCGAAGGAACGCAAGTAACGAGATATCAATCCTAACTTATCACCCCCTTCCGGACCCCCACTCCATCCAAGCCGGACTGGACTCAATTCAGTCCCGACCCACAGGGCTTATCGAAAACCCACTCTCTCTTCAAAGGCCGGCTTTCCTGAAGAGGAACGGTGCACCCGCGGTGATCCAAAGACCGGCAAGGGTAGCTCTTGCGTACTGGACGACATAACTGCCCGGATCGGGAATACTGTCGACCACGGTCCCGAGAAGCAACCAGATTGCGAATAACACTGCAATTCCTAAAATGTACCTGGCCGCTTTCTTCCCGATGGATCCATCCGTCCCTGCCAGGTCTAACCGCGTGCCTGCGACAACCCCGACAAGGCCTCCCAGGAAAAGGCCGGCCGCAATCGGGGTTTTATGGGCAACAAACGGGTCGATACCGGCACCGCCCTGTACCAGTGCAAGGGCTGCCCAATCATCAGGCATCTGCCAGGAACTGACAAGGTACATCGCAAGCAGCGAACCCAGGATCAGCAGAATGGAGGCAAGGAAGACCAGCGCCAGCTGTATCCCGAACGGCCTACGCGATGCCCAGGCAACAATGCGCTGCTCGTAGTGCAGGTACGTAAAGAGCAGGATCAGCCCGATAACAAATCCCCCGAGGACGTCCGAAGGCCAGTGCACCGCGAGAAAGATCCGTGCAAGGCCGATTACGAGGACAAGAAATACGCAGACCACCGTCACCCATCGTTTCTTCACTTCTGCAGCGATGAGGCCGAAAAAGATAACCGCGTTCTGCGAATGTCCGGACGGAAAACTGAATGACGTTGAAGAATCGAATGCCTGCACATCGGTACTTACCCAGTAGGGACGCGGGAAATGGGTGAGGAGCTTTATCACGTCCCGCACGACTCCGCTTATGGCGATAAGGACGAGTATACGGATGCCAAGGGTCCGGTTCCAGCACCAGAGGACAAGAGGGATTGCGAGAAGGAAAAATTCCGGCTCGTTAAAATCCGAGACATATTGAAAAAACGGGGCCCAGTTCGCATTATTTAATTGCAGTGCGTGGATCAGGGCAATCTGAAGATCCATGCGAGTTTTTTACAATTATATTTTATTTATTATTTTCTGAGGCAATGTATACCAGTCCCGATCATCACCCGAGACCGTGCAGTTTACCGGTTCCTGCCCATCTTCTTACCCATGCCTGGGACGTCCCGGGCATCCCGCCCGGATCACCCCTCCCCCAGGGTCAATCCGGGCACAATTCAGCCCCGGATTACCGGAAATTCACGGAATGGATCCCCTCCGGAAGCGGAAATTGTCAACCGAAATATCAAATCCAGCAATATTGGGTTATTTTGGCAAAATAACTGATTTAATCGCATTCTCAGCCTGCAAAATAGCGGCGTTTTACGGCCCTGAAAATCCGGGATCGATACTTTGTCCGTCCGGCCCTGAGATCGTGGCGGAAAGGGGCCCTGGCGGCCCTGCCTGTACCGACGATATATAAAGGAGGCCGGACATTCCCGAATGTTTCCTGATGAAATCCGAGGCTCCCTCATCTTCCGGGAGTATCCGGTACTCATCAGATCGCCGGGGCAAACACCCGTCCCCCACCCGGCCACGAACAAACCGGTTCCGGTTATCCGTACCTCCCGCAGAATTTTCCGTCCGGAAAAATTTCTGACCGGGAACCGGCCGGGAGGATCCTCCGGTTCAGGAGATCATGGAAGAACGGATCGCGTGCAGAATTCCCGAACCGAAAAGGGTCCCGGGCCTTCGCTGTCCATCCGGTATTTCAGGGATTCCACCATGAGGGTACACCGTTACTCACAGGGAGTGGTCTCCCGCCCGGTCTTTCCGGGAAAGAGCGGCACCGTACAGATCATCTTCAGCATCCCGGTACCGGTATTCCGGATCTGGTGGGATTCACAGGGCAGGAGCAGAAGAACATCACCGGCACGGACCGGGATTTCGCCATCATCGGTCCTGAGCACTCCCTCCCCCTCAAGGAAATACATTTCATGCTCTTCCTTATGACCGTGGAACGAAGTGAACCCCTGCGGTGCGATCTCCATCAGGCGCATCGCGTACCGGGGACAGCCATCGTCCGCAGTCAGGAGAAACCGTGCGTGCATTCCGGAAAAACCCGGTTTGTTCATCGGTTCGGCAGGAACTTCCGCAGAATGTCTGAGGATCATAGTACGGTACTCTCTTCCGGAAATCATAAAAAGGTCCGGTCACCATGCGACCAGGACCTCCCGGGAATCGTTGCACCTGAGTATCCCTTCCGGGATCTTCCGCCCAGGGAAATCATCAGGCAGACCGGCATTCCGGTCTTTTCCGCAACTCCGGCCCGAAGTGCATCCCATGGAGGGAGCGCGGACGATACCCCGGTCCTCCTCAAATATCCGGAGAAAAACGGGCGTTTTTCAGATAGAACCGGAGCAACCGGAGCGACTTTTCCGATGTTGTCCAGACCAGGATCTACCTGACCGACCTGTCGGACTGGGACGCGGTGAACTCGGTATACGGGAAGTACTTCGCAGAGGAGCCTCCTGCGAGAGCCGTGGTTCAGGTCGCGGGACTTCCCAGGGGAGCAAAAGTTGAGATCGAGATGATCGCACGGAGAGCCTGATCGTCAGGGATAGAATACTGTCGGGAAAACCGGGCAGGAAACTGTGCGATCCCGTACGTTTCCGGGGCACGGACGGGCAGGTATTGCTCCCGTTCCTCTCTTGCAGAAAAAACGTTTCCCGGATTTTCCGGAAAATTCCGGGGAATACGGCAGAACGGACGTTTTAAAAAAGTGTTCAGATCTGCGAAACCAGGTTCCGCAGGACTGCGAGGGGATCCTCAGCCTTCACGACGCTGGACGCAAGGAGGACGCCGTTCGTCCCCAGGTCCACGGCAATCTTCACGCATTCGCCGCACTGGATACCGGCACCCGTCAGGATCTTCACCTCGGGGTTCACGGCATGGACCGCTTCCACGGAGTTCCGGATGATCTCCGGGTTCGCCTTGGAGACTGAAACCCCGCTGCCGATCAGTTCGGGTGGTTCGATTGCCACGTAGTCCGGGTGCAGGGCAGCCGCCGCTGCACTCGTCATGACATTGTTCGTGCAGACCACCGAGATCATGCCTGCCTCCGCAAGGGCCCGGACCCCGGACTCGATCCCCGCAAGGGTGAGCCTCCGCTCGGAATGGTTGAGAAGGGAGCCCATCGCCCCTGCCTGCTTGAGTGCATCGGCAGTCACATGGCCGGTGAATGCACCCGGTTCGACGCCGTCGACATGCTGGGCAAAGACCGGGGGAGTGAAATGCTGGCTGAGCGGGTGGATGTCCATGTACCCGCAGGCGATCCCTATCCCGACGCCGCTCTCCCGCGCCGCGGTCTGGGCTGCGCTTGCTATCCGGTGGGCTTTGTGGCCGGTTCCTTCCCGGTACGCTTTCAGGTTGACAAGTATGAACGGTTTTGCCATATCACTTCACCCGGTCGAATTCCAACGTTACAATAGGACGTCCAGCGTATGAAAGTTATGCCTTCCCGGACGCTTCCGGGCTTCTTCCGGTTCAACCGGGTTCCGGTTTCCTGCCAAAATGGCCGGTCGTTATCCCGCCCCATGCCATGTCACGGATCTCCTCCTTCAGGGCAAAGAGCCGTGCATCCCGGTCCGGATCCTCCCGTGCCAGGCATTCGGCCGCTGCACGGTAGGCCCGGACCATCCGGTCAATGTACTCCGGGGGTCGTCCCCTCGCGTCTATCGCAACGGAGCCTGCCCCGGCTGCAAGGATCCCGGGCAGGCGATCGATGAGGCAGAGTTCGACCGCGTTCCTGATACGGGTCCTGCATTCGGAATCCTCTGCCACCGGGAAGACCCGGCCGGTCCCGTCCCTGAGCCCGAAGCGGGTCCCGGAGAATTCGGGCGGGACCAGCAGGGAAAGCAGCCGGTCCTCGGCAACCATCACCGGGAGGTTTCCCTGCACGATGATTTCCAGCGGGGGATACCCGGATCCTGGCAGCCGGGAGGCAAGGTCGCGGATATCGCCGAGCGAGAGTTCGGGCGAGAGCGTGAGGACGGAAAAGAGTGCCGACAGGGCGGAAACGGAGTCCGCGTTGAAGACGTTCAGGCCCGCACCCCCGAAGAGTTCGCAGTCCCCGCACCTTTTCCGGAGAGCGGTTCCCGCCCCGGAATCGTCGGCCATGCATCCCGCGACTCCCCGGGACAGGACACCGGGGAGGATGTCCACGGCAGATTCCAGGAAATCGTCCCGGGAAATTTCCGGAAGTTTCCAGACAAGCCGGGTTCCCGCAGGCCGGGCGATTCCCGCGGCTTCGGCAAGGTCCGCAACAATGCGGGAAAGGTACTCGCGGTACCATTCCCTGCGCCCGTTCCCGGACGGCGGACACGCGGGCATCCCTACCTGTGGTTCGAAATACACCCGGTCCGCACCGGCAGAGAATGCGGCCCTGACCCCGTCAACCGTATCGGTGTAAAGCGAGATCCCCAACCCGGCAGGATCGGGCTGCCCCCTGCCGCTGCCCGGATCCTTCCGGGAAAACCCGGATGCAAAACCGTCCCACCGGTTCCGGGCCTCTGCAACAGGCGCTGCACCGGGACTGGAGACCCGTACCAGGATCTCTTCGAGACCGGAGATGAGATCCCGCCGCATCCGGTTCAGGATACCGGGCGGTGCGAACCAGTCCCCTGCGATATTGGCTGAGAATTCCGCAACGGAAACGACCGTCCCGGAAGTCTTTCCGATCTGGGTTCGTGCGGCATCCGGTGTCAGCGGCCGGGTTTTTGCGGGGAGAAGCGGGGATTCCCCGGTCACGGTATGCGATCGGGATGTCCCGTCCGGTAACGTGAGGGTCCCGGTGAGAACTGGAACTCCGTCCGGTCCGACCGCGAACCGTATCCGTACCGGGACCTGCCCGTGCCGGTCCTGCCCGGATCGCAGGACACCTGCCGCATACTCCTCAAACGCCGCACTCCGGGTCAGGAAGACCTCCGAACCTTTCGGAACAGTGGCCGGGAGCGGGAGCGGGAGCGGCAGCCGGAGCGTCCCCTGCTCCTGCACCGGATCCCGGGACAGGACAAACCCGATCTCATCCTCCTCCCGGTCCCCGGCCCGGATGACCAGGCCGTCGCCCTTCCGGAGCGGGACGCGTCTCCCCCCCGGAATGTCCAGGACGACGCTGCCCCGGCCGGAAGCCAGGACGGTCCCGACCGGAACGCCCCGGTTCTTCGGGAGGTCCCTGCCCATAACGTCCCGGGCCGGAGAGGACGAGAGGTAGCCACGGGTGAACCCCCGGGAGAACGCCATCTCCAGGAAGAACAGATCCTCCGGATCGGGTTCTCCTTTCCCGTCGCGGATCCGGTCCAGCAGCTTTCGGTAGATCGAGACAACGACCGCCACGTATTCCGGGGTACGCATCCGCCCTTCGATCTTCAGGGAGGCCACGGGCGATGCGGCTATCCGTTCCAGGACCGGAAGCGTGCAGAGATCCTTCGTGGAAAGCAGGTACCGCTCCCGCACCGGGACCCGCCGGAATCCTTCGCGATTTCCCCCCGGGCCCGTGACTGCCGCAACCAGTTCGTACGGTTTCCGGCACGGCTGGGCGCAGGAGCCCCGGTTCCCGCTCCTTCCGCCGATGCAGGACGAGAGGAGGCACTGGCCTGAGTACGAGTAGCAGAGCGCACCATGGGCAAAGACTTCGAGCCCGATCCCGAGGTCGCGGGTTTCATCTGCGATCCGGTCTATCTCGGGAAGCGTGAGCTCCCGTGCAAGGACGACCCGGGAAAACCCGAGTCCCGCCGCCTCCCGGACGCCATCCGTGTTGTGCACGGTCATCTGGGTCGAGGCATGGAGCGCCAGCCCGGGAATCGTTTCGCGTGCCAGCTTCGCAAGGCCCCGGTCCTGGAGCAGGACCGCATCGACTCCCGAATCGTACAGGTCGATGAGGTACGCGAGCGCTTCCGGGAGTTCCCGGTCATGCATGAGGGTGTTGACCGTGACGTAGACCCGGACGTTCCGGAGATGGCAGTACCGGATCGCATCCCGCAGCTCCTCGTCGCTGAAATTCGCCGCGAACCTGCGAGCCCCGAACCTCTTTCCCCCGAGGTACACCGCGTCCGCTCCTGCTGCGACTGCGGCACGGAGGGCATCCATGGACCCGGCAGGCGCGAGAAGTTCGGGTACGGTTCCTGGGTTCACGCCGGTCTCCCTGTCCCGGGACCGGGACCTTTCGGGCTCACCCTGCCCGGTCCCTGCTCCGGATATCAGTACCTACTATGTCGGAGAGAAAAGGCATGATTCTTTGCAGGACGTCCGGGTCGCGGGGCAGATACCCAGCCGGGGAGCCGGTACTTTTCGCAGCACGGGCTCTGGAACGATCAGGAAAGGAACAACCGGAACAATCCCAGCGCCCCGAGAATGGTGACGACACTTCCGATAAGGTACCCGGCAAAGATGAGCGGGGCCGAGCTTCGGATCTCCCAGCGCAGGATCCACGCGACCGGCGCAATGAAATAAATCCCGAGGATCAAAACCCCGGGGATCAGCGCGATGATGCCCCATTTCCGGATGAACGGGTGCCGTTCCATCCGGGCCTCGGTCTTTGCCAGGAACCGTGCGACCCTCCCGGAGGTTTCCCCCAGCACCATGAAGATGGCAAAGAGAACGACGATGAGTCCCAGGCCCACCGAGGCAAGGATGAGAAAGGTTGCGACCGGGGAAAAACCGAGCGCGATCCCGACGACCCCTGCACCGTATTCGATGACCAGCGCCGAGCCCGCAAGCGCCAGTGCATGCCCGGCAGGCACTCCATCCAGCGCCCCGAGAAGAAGGGGGATGAGTACGATTGCCGCCGCACCGCAAATGCCGGGAACGAGAAGTTTCCACCCGTTCCCGCAGGGTTGTTCCTGGTCCATGTGTCATTTCCCGGGTTGGCGCGGGCGCATGAAGTACCTTTGTCCGGACCAGGGCACAGGGGACAGCATTTTATCATTCCCGCCGACAATTCGTTCTCATATGAAGATCGCTGCATCCGTGACCGAACCCTCAGGCGTCCACCGGGCCGTGGAGGACGGTGCGGACATAATCGAGCTGCGGCTCGATCTCTTTTCCGGCGATCCGGTGGAAGGCGCCGCCTCCGTCCGGGAGCTCACGGATCTTCCGGTCATCGCAACCCTCCGGAGCGTGCAGGAAGGCGGGAAGTTCATGGGGGATCCGGACCGGTGGATGGAGATCACGGAAGCGGTCCTCCCCTACGCCGATTATGTGGATATCGAGGCCCGGTTCCAGGAGCATGCATCCCGCGTGAAAGATGCGGGAAAGACCGTGATCGCGTCCGCACATATCCCCGAGATGCCGGCCCTTCCCGAACTCTTTGCGCTCGAACGGATGCTCCGGTCTTTCGGGGACATCCCGAAAGTCGCCGTTGCGCCCGCGACCCTGGATGATGTGGTGAACCTGGTCTCGTTCACGCATGCGGCCGCAAAACCGGTCTGCACCAGCATCATGGGCGCAGGCTTCCGGAATATCCGTGCCGTCCTCCCGCTCTTCGGCTCGGAGTTCGTGTACTGCCACGTTGGAAAAGCGACGGCCCACGGGCAGTACTCGGTCGCCGAGTTCCGGGAACTGGCGCGGCTGATGGATCTGGAGTGACCCGGATCAGCCGGGTCCATCACCGTCTTCCGGTTTTCTGTTTTTGCGAAAAGAGGGATACGCATCTGCCCGTTTCCGGAAGCTGGCGTTCCCACCGGGTTTCCGGGGACTCCGGATTTTCCTGAAACCTGACAGGGATTCCGGAAAAGGGGGTGGGGGAGAGGTAATACCGCACCCCACTCAGATAAGGATGCAGGAGATCAGGTGCCGGACGGGTCCGCGACCCTCCCCATGAAGAGGATAGTTCCGGTATCCTTGTCCTCAATAAAGAACAGGAAGGGGTGATCTGCCCGGAACACGGGAACCGGTTTTTCCGCGACAACCCCTTTTCCCCAGAGAACGACTGCCGTCGCGGCGGCAGCTTCCGTTCCTTCCTCGTTCACATCGATGTATGCCTTGTGGACCACGTCGCTGATGTAAAGATACGGGGAACCGTCCATTTCGGAGAAATCCGCCGCTCCGGAGAATGCGGTCGGCATCCCCATTCCCGCGAGGACGCCATTGAGGGAATATTCTGTCTCCAGCCGGAACTTCGGGATATACAGGTTCACCCGCTGGGGGGACGTCGCATTCAGCAGGATTTGGATCTCCCTGGTATCCGGTGATTCCCCGACCGAGGTCAGGTTCCCGTTCTTAGGCAGGAGGAAAATCATGGAAAGGTTTTCTCCGCCATCTCCCGCGTACGGCAACTCAAGCACCTGGAAAGTATCCGTCTCCGCGTACCGGTAGACCGCCTTCTCATCGGTCTGCGCCATCATCTGTACCGGGACGGTCGTTCCGGGTGCGACCGTGAAATCCGCGGTCCGGGTCGCGTTCCGGTCGAACGCACGGTTCCAGGTCCCGTTGAAGTAGATGGCGTTTGTGATCACGAGCCGCGTATCCATGCTGATGGTACCTTCAGGCAGCAGATCGCGGATCTTATCTTCGGTCTTTTCCTCCACCCACCCGTTGATCGTGGTCCGGGATGTTTCCGGGTTCCCGATGAAATCGAGGTTCGTCACGTTCGCAGCGTACCAGTCCCGTGCGAGAGAGATGTAAGCGGGCAGGAAGGGGTACGTCTTCTCGGCCCAGAGCGCGTTTGCAACAGCCAGCGTGGAGTTCCGGCCTGTTCCGCCCAGACCGGAAAAGAGGCGGGAATATCCTGTCCTCCGGTCCGTGGAATTTTCCGGGAAATGGAAGACTGCCCGGATCTCTTCAGCGGTCGTTCCCCGGGCGCCTTCATAGGTTATCGCGAGCGCCGACGAGATGCTGAACGGAGAGAAGAAGATATTTTCCCGGGAACCGTTTCCGGTCCTGCTCAGGGTATCGTACAGCTCGGATGCGAACCGGTTGTTTGCAAGGGCAACTGACGTCTCCCCGGCCGGTTGCACCTCGGCCGGTGAGACCACATCGGACGTAGTGGTTCCGGGCCGGTCCGTGCAGCCGGCCGTGAGGCTGCCGAGAAGGGCAAGTATCAGAAGAAGGCAGGCACCTGCGGTTTCCCTGGTCATACAGACCATCTCTCATTTCAGATGCATTATACCTGACGATAAATACGAATTTTTTCGCAGTTATCCGGTCTGCCTGAACGAAGAGGACCTGCCCGGGAAGATCACCAGTCCTTTTTCATCGCTTCCGCTTTGAGATCTTTGGGCATCAGTTCGATGGCGTACCGGAGTGCGGTCCGGGGCATCTTCCGCTTGTTCTCCATTACGTACCGGAATACCCGCTCCGTGTGCTTCCTGCTCACTTCCTTGAGGAGCCAGCCGTATCCTTTCTGCACCATGTCGTCCCCGTCCGTGAGGAGAAGATCCGCGATTTCCAGGGATTCGTCCGGGAACTTCCCGTGCTTGGCAGGGATGATGAGCGAGACCGCGGCCGCCCTGCGCATCCACCGGTTTCCGGATGCGGCCCACTCTTTGAGTTCCGGGATATGGTCCGGGTATTTTTCCAGGAATTCCCCCATCGTGTGGTTGCAGAACCCGTCGCACATGGCCCAGTTCGTGACGTACGTTTCGATCCAGCGCCGGAAGGTCCCGATATCCGCAGGTTCGAACCGGTCCTTCAGGTTCGGGACCCAGGCCGAGACGACGAACGCTTCCTCGATGTAGCCGGACCGGTACAAATCCTCGCAGAGCGCAAAAATTTCCTGCTTGTTCCGGCCCTTTATCTCTTTCCAGTATTTTTTGGCGAGCGAGGTGACGGCAGCGGTCCTGATGCCGTGGCAGGTGATCTCTTCTTTGAAGAAACGCTTCGCGGTTTTCCTGACCTCCGGATCCCCCATGTCCCGGAGATCGGAGCAGATACGGTCGACGATCGGGTCCATGCAGAAGGTAGGGGTCGGGAGGGTATAAGGAATGCACCTTGCGGGTCAGGAGGTCAGTTTCTTTCCTGCCTCTTCGGCCCAGGCGGCTATTGCGTTCCAGTCCCGGAAATCCCCGGTCGGGAGCTTGCCGAGATCCACCATCAGCTTGCGGGTGATGAAGTTGAGGCTGGCAGGGTCGAGTTTCCCGGCAAATACCGTCTCTGCCACCGGTTGCAGGGGGCCCAGGGCTTCGTGAAGGAGTTTTTCTGCCTGGGCTACCTGTTTCTCCTCCTTTGTGGCCGGTGAGATCCCGACCGCGAACGCCGCTACCGGAAGTTTCGCAAGGGCGTCCCGGAATTTTCCGGTGAATTTCTCCATATCCAGGGGCTTTGCGCAGTAGATCGGCGCACCGATGATGACGGCATCGAAGCCGTCCAGCGTTTTCACCGCTTTCATTTCCTGTACTCCAACCTCGTGCCCGGCCGAGGTGAGCTCTTCCTTGATTGCTTCTGCTATTCCGGAAGTCGAACCATTCTTGGTTGCGTATGCAATGAGGATGCGTGCCATGCAGGGTCTCCCGGTACAGTGTTGTCCGGATGCTGGCTAAAAACATATGCCGGGAGATTTGCCCTGTGCCTGCACCGGTTCCGGAAAAGACTGAATTGAAAGGGAGGTCGGACCGGCATTTATCCGGACTGCACGAGCTTGGATCCGGGTCCCGGACAGAGAGGAAATCCCTTTTCCCAAAAAACAGGAAACATCCCCTTGTCCCACACCCTGTCACATTCTTCGCAAATTTCATATATCGCAATTGTATACGTTATATTATGTCTACAACATCTGTTTACAGCATCCGTATCGATCCGCGGGTACGGAAGATGATCGATGAGGTAACCGATCCTGCCTTCCAGGATGAACTCCGGACACTGATCGAACGGGCAGCACGGCAGAAACTCAAAGCTGAGATCCTTATGCGGGCCAGAAAAGCCCATCGGACCGTATCGGAAGGCACTCCTGCCGCCGCAGAGATCATCCGGGAGGATCGCGATGCCCGGTAACGTTGTACTGGATTCGAGCGTTATCGCAGCTATCTTTTTTCCGGAAGCGGTCTCGGAAAAGGCATGGGAGATTGCAGAAAAGCATGACTGCACAACGGTCGATCTGGCATATGCCGAAGTTGCAAACGTTGCATGGAAGCGGGCAAACCATTCCGGTCAGGATACGGGCGCCGCAAAAGAAGCACTCGCCGACTGCACTGCGTTTATCAGCCAGACCTGCCAGGTGTTTCCGGCGCAGGATCTGATACCTGCCGCATATGACCTGGCATGTACTCACCGGATAACGCTATACGATGCCCTGTTCCTTGCCGCAGCGCTCAGGTGCACGTCACCGCTCGTCACTGTGGATAAAAAACTCCATGCAGCGGCAAAAACGAGTGTCACATGCGAATTACTTGCCTGATTATTACGGGGAAAATAAAAAATCCATGAAACCGGAAAACGATACGTGAGATAACCCCATGAAAAAAACGGAGATGTACCGACAATTAAAAGTCATCCGAAGAATGTCAGGTTTGAACATCTCTGCAGGGTTGCTGAACTGTTCGGGTTTACCTGCCGGGGCGGCAGGGGCAGTCACCGGATCTATACGCGGGAGGGGGTCAGGGAACTCCTGAATTTCCGGGAAGTGTACGGAATGGCGAAACCCTATCAGGTTAAAGATTCGTAAGATTATTGAAGAGTATTCACTTCTTGAGGAGGAGTCCGGTGTATAAGTATGCAATAGAGATCTTCTCCAGCGAAGACGATGACGGGTATATCGCCGTGGTACCTGAATTGCCCGGGTGTTCGGCATACGGGATGACCGAAGAGCAGGCATTGCAGGAAATTAAAGTTGCAATCGATCTCCGGCTTTCAACCACCCGCAGCATGGGACGTGAAATCCCCAAGCCGCATGGAAGGGAGGTACTGCGGGATCTTCCGGATGAGCGTTCACGCCAGAACACTGCTTCGTGCGAGTGACGAATATTAGTATCTGCAGCAGTCTCACCATCCGTTGAGGTCAGATATCACCTCTTGGTTATTGCCTGCCCGGGAGCCGAATTCTGAAAGCGTCCCTTCTGCAACAAAACGGAATGCACTGCAGGGTGACTGTTCCGAGCGCCGGACCAGTGCATCGATATACGCTATCGCATCCTCATGCAGATCCGAAGGCCGGATGCGGATCTTGTCATCGGCAGATTCTGGAGAGGCCATAGATCAGATCCGGCATATGCACCAGGACTATGGATCCCCGGGCCGGATCAGTCATTCACTAACCTTTTGTGTGAATATTCCCGCCAGGAATCATCCGGGTTATCGTAATGGGTTATCGTAATCAATCTCCACTCTCGCTTTCCTGAAGATGATCCGGTCCTTATCTGATGAAACTGCCAGGTAATCGCCCTCCTGAATGTCAAACAGGGACCGGATCTTTTTCGGGAGCGTGATACGCCCTTTCGATGAAACCCAGATGAGCGTCGTTTCGGACATCCCTGTCACTATCTTAGTGTCCAAGATTCTTAGATTATCTGTAGTGCGGAAGCGGATCCCGGTTCAGGCATCCCGAGGATATCGTGCGAACCGAAAAGATAGAACAACCGGACGCTCTTCAGAACTGAAGAACAGGGGTCTCCCCCGCAGGACATGGCCCCGCTGAGAGAATTTCAATCCCGGTCCCTCAGATGATTCCCCCATCCCGTTTCGTCCAAGCCACTGGATGGTGCCGGAAAAAATCCCCTTCCGTTCCGGAAATCCTCTCCGGCTTCTTCAAAAAAGGGTGGTGGAACCAGGTTTTACTTCCTGGGCCTGAGGGGATCGAGTTCGCGTCGTTTCTGCCTGCGGAGCAGGACGACGGCTGATACAATGATTACGATTCCTGCGACAGCGCCGATCATGGCGACTTTCGAGGTCAGGGCGTTGGGCAGGAAGGATGCCGGGGACGAGGAAGAGGACGACACGGCCTGCATGGCGGCGACCGGTACCGATGTTGTCGGGACGGTCGTCA
>Ga0209749_1000731_pt1 | contig 39109 bp, 36 predicted proteins | sample EPASupsiteSAE347_FD_187267 | JGI IMG/M metagenome (GOLD analysis project Ga0209749, IMG submission 187267) | Bioremediated contaminated groundwater from EPA Superfund site, New Mexico - Sample SAE3-47 (SPAdes) (version 2) | ecosystem: Environmental > Aquatic > Deep subsurface > Groundwater >...
GGCCATCACCCCCAGCGCGCGGTGCGGCTGCGGCAGGGCGACGGGGATGGAGGTGCTGGTTTCGGACATGCTCATCGAGACAACGGCCCCCTGCCTGGCGGCAGGAAAAATGGCCGATCCAGGCGGTCGACCGCTGCCGACCGGGCAAAACCGGCCGGCGTGGCAACGCGCCTGGTCAGACAGCTCTGGCGCATCAGTGGTGCAGGATCTTGGCGAGGAACTGCTGTGCCCGTTCCGAACGCGGATTGGCGAAGAAGGCTTCCTTGGCGTCGTCCTCGACGATACGGCCCTGATCCATGAAGATCACGCGATTGGCGACGCGCCGCGCGAAGCCCATTTCGTGCGTCACGCACATCATGGTCATGCCTTCCTGGGCCAGCTCGGTCATCACGTCGAGCACTTCGTTGACCATCTCCGGGTCGAGCGCCGAAGTCGGCTCGTCGAACAGCATGCAGATCGGGTCCATGGCCAGCGCCCGGGCAATCGCCACGCGCTGCTGCTGGCCGCCGGAGAGCTGGCCGGGGAACTTGGCCGCCTGCGCCTTGAGACCGACCCGCTCGAGCAGCTTGAGGCCCTTGTCCATGGCTTCTTCCCTGCTGCGGCCGAGCACCTTGACCTGGGCGATGGCCAGGTTCTCGGTAATGCTCATGTGCGGGAACAGTTCGAAATTCTGGAAGACCATACCGACCTGCGAGCGCAGTTTGGGCAGATCGGTTTTGGGATCGCCGACCGAGATGCCGTTGACGATGATCTCGCCCGACTGGAAGGGTTCGAGACCATTGACGCACTTGATCAGCGTCGACTTGCCGGAACCGGACGGGCCGCAGACGACGATCACCTCGCCCTTGCTCACCGAGGTGGAGCAATCGGTGAGCACCTGGAAACTGCCGTAATGCTTGCTGACGTTTTCAATCTTGATCATGGGATTCTCCTTGCGGCCGGGATCAGGCCGGCTGCTTGTTCTGGAAACGCTTCACCAGGCGGGACACGGAAAAGCAGATGACGAAATAGACGGCGCCGGCAAAAAGCAGCATTTCGACGAGTCGACCGTCACGGTCGCCCACCTTGTAGGCGGCACCAAAAAAGTCGGCGAGCGCCGAGACATAGACCAGCGAGGTGTCCTGAAAAAGGATGATGGCCTGGGTCAGGAGCAGCGGCACCATGTTGCGAAAAGCCTGCGGCAGCACGACCAGGCGCATCGCCTGGGCATAGGTCATGCCGAGCGCGTAGGAGGCCGAGATCTGCCCCTTCGGCACGCTCTGGATGCCGGCGCGGATGATTTCCGAGTAGTAAGCCGACTCGAACAGCGCGAAACCCATCATCGCCGAAGAAAGGCGCAGGTCGGCGCCCGGCGGAAAGTTGAACAGCGTCTCGATGAACTTGGGCACGATCAGGAAGAACCAGAGCAGCACCATGACCAGCGGCACGGCGCGAAACAGGTTGACGTAGCCGGCGGCAAACCAGGACAGCGGCTTGATCGACGACAGCCGCATCATGGCCAGCAAGGTGCCCCAGACGATACCAACCACGATGGCCTGCGCGGTGATTTCCAGCGAGACCTTCATGCCCTCCCAGAGGAAGGGCAGCGCGCCGGGGATGGAGGACCAGTCGAATTCGTAAGTCATGCTTACCTCCGGATATCGTCGCGAGCATGCCCGGATGCGAGGCGCACGGAGCGCAGCGACCGAGACATACCCTGTTGGTAGGCGAGGGAGCGAGCACCGCGCAACGAAGCAGGCGGGCAGCGCAGTAGATAGACGGGGGTAAGCATCATTTGCCTCCGATATAGCCGGGAACCGCGATGCGCTTTTCGAACTTGTGCATCAAGGTCATCACGGTCACGTTGATGATGATGTAGGACACCGTCACGGCGATGAAGGACTCGAAGGGCTGTGCCGTGTAATCGACCAGCTGGCGGCCCTGGGCGGCCAGTTCAAGCAGACCGATCGTCGAGCAGACGGCGGAATTCTTGAAGACATTGAGAAACTCCGAGGTCAGCGGCGGCACGACCAGGCGGAAGGCCATCGGCAACATCACGTAGCGATAGGTTTGCGGCAGCGTGAAGCCAAGCGCCAGACCGGCATTCTTCTGACCACGCGGCAGCGAGTTGATGCCGGCGCGCACCTGCTCGGCCACACGGGCGCTGGTGAACAAACCGAGGCAGACCACCGAGGCGAGGAATTGCTGCACCACCGGATTCGCCTGCTTGTAGGCATCGCCGATGCTGACCGGCAGCAGTTCCGGCAGCACGAAGTACCAGATGAAGAGCTGTACGAGCAGCGGCACATTGCGGAACATCTCGACGTAAGCCGTCGCCAGTCCGGACAGCAGCCGGTTCGGCACGGTGCGCAGGACGCCAACCAGCGCCCCGAGCAGCAGCGCGATGATCCAGGCGGTCAACGACAGCGAGATGGTCATTTTGAAACCGGACAACATCCAGTCCAGATAGCTGCCATCACCGGTCGCACTCGGCTGCAGGAAAACAGCCCAGTTCCATTGGTAATTCATGTTTGCCTCCTCAGCAAGAAGGCGCCCTCCCCCGCAAGCAGGCGAGGCGCCGGCCTGGTCCGCTTACTCGTAAGCCTTGTCGTTCGGGGCCTTGTACAAGGCCTTCATGTCATCGGAGAGCGGCATGTTGAGATTCAGGCCCTTGGGCGGAATCGGGTTCATGAACCACTTGGCGTAGATCTTTTCGGCATCGCCGGAGGTCATCGCCTTGTTCAGCGCCGCATCGACCACCTTTTTGAAGCCCGGATCATCCTTGCGCAGCATGCAGCCGTAGGCTTCCTTCGATTGCGCCGTACCGACCACCGTCCAGTCGGCCGGCTTCCGGGCCTTGGCCATTTCGCCGTAGAGCAGCGCGTCGTCCATCATGAAGGCGACGGCGCGGCCGGTTTCCAGGGTCAGGAAGGCTTCGCCGTGGTCCTTGGCGGAAATCACGTTCATGCCCATCTTCTTGTCTTCATTCATCCTGCGAATCAGGCGCTCGGAGGTCGTGCCGGCCGTGGTGACCACGTTCTTGCCGGCGAGATCGGCGAAATCGTTGATCCCGGAAGTCTTCTTGGTCATCAGGCGGGTGCCGATCACAAAAATGGTGCTCGAGAAACCGACCTGCTTCTGGCGCTCCAGGTTGTTGGTCGTCGAGCCGCACTCGATATCGACCGTGCCGTTCTGGATCAGCGTGATGCGGTTGGCGGAAGTCACCGGCATCAGCTTGGTGTCGAGCTTGGCCAGCTTGAGCTCGGCCTTGATCGCATCGACTGCCTTCAACATCATTTCATGCGAATAACCGATGACCTGCTGCTTGTCGTCGTAATAGGAAAAGGGAATCGAGGATTCGCGGTGGCCGAGCGTGATGCTGCCGCCTTCCTTGATTTTCTTCAGGGTCGGCGACTCGTCGGCGTGGGCAGGCAAGGCGACGGTGGTGCTCAGAACGGCAGCAAGCGTGGTGATCAGGGCAAAGCGTTTCATGTCATCTCCAGTTCAGTGGCTATAGCAGCGGACAGCGTTGGCGAACAAATACTATGCAGGCACCGTGCCAGCCAGACGGCCCGCAACGGATAAAACCAAACAATTGATTTGACTCATGAAAATCCGACACGGCACGGCATGCCCGCCGGTTTCCCGAGCCTGCCGCCGAATCCGCCATCGGATTTCCGACACCCGGATTATTGCGCTGCCCCGGCCATCCCGGAGAAATAAAAAAGCCGCCTGGCAAAGGCGGCGCTAAAAACACCGGCTCAGCGCGGCCGGCCACCAAGGGGCCGAACCGCGCCAAGCGGCGTCGGGGGCTTAAGCGGCAGTCGCCGCCAGTTGCGCCGCGACCATGTTGGCCAGCGACGTCGTCGGCCGGCCGATCAACTGGCTCAACTGACGGCTGTCGTCGAACAAGCCGCCCTTGGACGCGCCGACATCGGACTCGGCGAGCAAGGTCACCAGGAAATCCGGCAGGCCGGCGCCGAGCAGCGCAGCCTTGAATTCGCTTTCCGGCAGATTTTGATAGTTGACCGCCTGGCCCGACTGTTTGGCGATTTCGCCGGCCAGTTCGGCCAACGTGTAGGACGCGTCGCCGGCCAGTTCGTAGATGCGCCCGGCCTGATCGTCCTGCGTCAGCACGGCGGCCGCCGCTGCGGCATAGTCGGCACGCGCCGCCGAGGCGATGCGCCCGTCCCCGGCGCTGCCCAGCACCACGCCGTATTGCAGCGCGGTCGGGATGCCGGCCAGGTAATTCTCAGTGTACCAGCCGTTGCGCAGAATGACTGCCGGCAGGCCGGAAGCGCGGATCAGGGCTTCCGTTTCCTGGTGCTCGGCGGCCAGCGGCAGCGGCGAGGTGTCAGCATGCAGGAGGCTGGTATAGGCAAGCAGGCCGACGCCGGCCGCCTTGGCCGCCTCGATCACGGCGCGATGCTGCGGCACGCGGCGACCGACCTCATTGGCCGAAATCAGCAGCAGATTGTCGGCGCCGGCAAAGGCGGCGGCCAGGCTGGCCGGCTGGTCGTAATCGGCAACGCGCACCTGCACGCCGCGCGCCGCCAGATCGGCGACTTTCTCGGGATGGCGCACGGCAGCGACGATTTCGCCGGCCGGAACTGTCTGCAACAGGGCTTCGATGACAAGGCGGCCAAGCTGGCCGGAGGCGCCGGTGATGACGATCATGAGGAATTTCCTTTATTTCGGTGGGGGGAGCCGGCAGAATAGCGACACCGCTAACTTTTAGTAAGTACGCACAAAAAGGTAAGTACAAAATGCATAACGCCGACACCCCACGCCCCGGCTTCGCCGAACTCATGCAGCGCGGCCAGCTGTTCGCCGAAAAATGCCCGTCGCGCGAAGTCCTCAAACACGTCACCAGCCGCTGGGGCGTCCTGCTCCTCGTCGCCCTGCGCAGCGGCACCCACCGCTTCAGCGACCTGCGCCGCAAGGTCAACGGCATCAGCGAAAAAATGCTCGCCCAGACCCTGCAATGGCTGGAAGGCGACGGCTTCGTGGAGAGGATTTCCTACCCGGTCGTACCGCCGCATGTGGAATACAAGCTGACACCGCTCGGCGAGGAGGTCGGAGAGAAGGTGGAGGCGCTGGCCGACTGGATCGAGGTGAAGCTGCCGGAGATTCTGGCGGGGAGGAAGGCGAAAGGCTGAAGGGATCGGGAAAATCACGCTTGAGCCGGTGATGCAGATCGCGTAATCTCAAGTCGAATTTCATTTTTCGCGACCCTCAATAACCTTGGGGAAGCCGGAATGTTTTCTTATGCGCTCAGACCCTTTGGGGGTTTGCTTTAGGTTTGAGGTGTAAAAATCGAATCGTCAGTCCTGGTTGTCACCAACAAAATCAAACGAATCAATATGCTGAGTGATAATTTGCCACTATATACACCACCTCTGGCAGAAGTAGGCACCTGCCAAGGTGCCTACTGAACGTTATACCTTTCAATGAGTCCCGATCATGTCCGAAATACAAGACAAGAATTATTCGCAAATAAAGTCGTTTATTGACCGAAATCGCTGGGCTAACACCGAAAAGTCCGAAGGCAATTGCAAGCGCATTGACGTTCAGAACGGGAAGTACTCTTGCGTAGTGAAAGTCTACGAAACAGGCACTGTTCAAGTTCAGGGTTCGGAGTCAAAGGTGCGCGAAGCGCTCCTTGAGGCAAAGAAGGCAATCGAGAACGAAGAAAACATCGGAGAAATGTTGCCGTTTGAAATTGAACGCTTTCCCGAGGTATTGAGGGAGCGGATTCCGTCTATCGATCCAATAATCGTCAGATTCATTGAAGAAGCCATAGTTACTATCAAGGCCGGTTCAAATCTTGGCTGCGCTTTCCTTTTGGGGGGTGCATCCGAGAAGGCAATCTACCTTCTGATTGACACCTACACGGCAGCCATCAAAGACGAGACGTTGCGAAACAAATTCGTCTCGCGAACATCAGGCAAGTTTATCTCTCGTGTCTTCGACGAATTCAAGGCATCGTTTAAGAGTTCACAGAACAAACCTACGGGATTTGGCTGGACAAATGATCTTGAAATCAAGATCGAACATATATTCCAGTTCTGTCGCATATGCAGAAACGAGGCTGGCCACCCGCATCTGCCGCCAAACCTCGACAAAGGAGTTCTTCTGGCCAATATGGGACAGTTCGTCAAATACATCGAAGATCTTTACGAACTTGTCGGTTACTACCAGACCAATGAAGCAAAGGTATAACCCTGCGGTCCACCGGACGCTGCGCGATAAAGCCGCGCAGCGCCGGTGACCTCCACGTTGGGCGTCGTGATCCCCAGCCGCGCGGCGAGCCATCCTAAGAGAACACAGAATGTCATATACCAACCGCAGTGATCCAAAACAAAACCCTTGGTATCCCCGACACGTTTCAGACCGAGCCGACGAACTGATCGAAGAACTTGACGAAAAGCAATGTCAGCGGCTCTATGATGAATTGCAAAAAGAAACCATTGGGGAATGGTTTGTCTGGCTAGAAGAGAAACGGGAAGAGATCGCTGCATATGACGACTTAGCCCGCGCTCAGCGAAAGCACCGTCTTGGTAAACCTGCTGACGCCACGACTCTAAAGCTTCATCACGCATGCGTCTTCGTTGAGCTATGGCGGGCTCGACTGACAACCTCATACTTCCATCTTCCCCCGAATGGCGGCCCGCTGGACGCACAGGAAGATCATCGAAGGATGATGCTTGCTGTTGTGGCGTCGTACAACGACCCTCTTTCGGTTCAAGATTTGTGGCCATTCGAATTTCCCGAGGACTTGCAGGATCTTCCATTTCGAGACACCCAAAAATGATTCAGCTTCTCTGTGCACCGTCGACGCACAACCCACCGCTCCGGGAAGCCGCCGGCAAGCTGCGCTTGCCGCTGGAGGATTGAACGATGAGCAAGAAGATCAAGATCACCGATCTGCCCGAATTCGACATGGCAGAGCATTTGCCGGACGAGCAGGCCGTTGCCGAATATCTGACCGTGGTGCTTGAAGAGAACGATCCGGCGGCACTGGCCGATGCACTGGGCACCATTGCGCGGGCACGCGGCATGACCGACATTGCCAAATCATCCGGCATCACCCGCGAAGCGCTCTACAAGGCGTTGCGCCCCAATGCCAGCCCGCGTTTTGAAACCATCAGCAAGGTTTGCGCGGCGCTGGGTGTTCGCCTGGTAGCGCAGCCAATTCACACACCGTCGTAGGCAAGCAACAAGATAGTCCAGAGCAAATCACAGCGGTCGACCGCGTAAAAACGCCCTTTTCCCCACGTCGACCGTCAAGCAAGGCCCAGCCTTACCAGCCGCTCACTCTTCCCGAAACTCCCACCCCTTTTCCTGCATCCGCAGGCGCAGGCACTCATCACCCGCATCAACCAGCACCTCCAGCCCGACACAATCGAGGCTGAAGGCGACGTCGAAGCGTTGGCCGACGATGTAGCCGATCTCGATGCGGCCGGCGGCCGGGCGGATTTCGAGGCGGCCCTGGCAGTAGGGGCAGCGCGCAGAGAGGATGCCGAGGCTGGCGTCGGCGAGTTCGTCGCAGGCGTTGAGCAGGTCGAGAGCGGTCAGTTGGCCGCCGCAGAGCGGGCAGCCGGAATGGCGATGGGTCATGGACGGGTTTCCGGTGCTTGGCTTCTGGCGGGCTCAGCTGCGCAGGGTTTCGGAGGGCAGTTCGCCGAACAGGCGGCGGTAGTCCTGGGCGAACTGGCTGAGGTGCGAGAAGCCCCAGTCGTAGGCGATGCAGGAGATCGGGCGCGCCGTGTTGCCGCGCAACTGGCGGCGCACTTCGTTGAGGCGCAGGCTGCGTACGTAGGCGAGCGGAGGCAGGCCGGTCGCGTCTTCGAAGCAGTTTTGCAGGGCGCGCCGGCTGATGTGGAAGACTTCGCAGAGTTCGGCGACGCTGGGTGGCGCGTCGGGCTGCTCGAGAACACGGCGACGCACCTTGTCCACGACCTGCTGGTGCTGCAGGCGGGTGCGATTGAGCGATGCCGGCTGCGAATCCTGGCTGGTCAGCACGCCGGCCAGGGCTTCGAAAATGCGCCCCTGCAGGTCGTCGACCGCTGCGCTGTCGGCTTCACTGCTGTTCGCATCGGCCAGGATGTTGGCCAGCTTGCGACAGAGGTGTTCCTTGCGCCCCGGCGCCAGGTCGCGCACGTCGCCCTGCTGCAGCAGGCGGTCGAGATCGAGATGGCGGGTGGCGTCGAGATGCAGGGCAAAACTTTCGCGGTCGACGACGACGCCGAACAGGTCGAAATCCGGCGCGGTGAGCAGATCGAATTCGGCGCCGCCATCGCGGATGCAGACGGCGCGCGACGACAGCTGCTTGCCGCCCATCGCCATCAGGCCGTCGGCCATGTCGGGGATACCGAACCACACCGAGTTCGGCCAGGCGGCGCAGGTCTGGCGCAATTGCTGATTGGCGCGCTCGACGAAAACCTGGGTTTTGGGCAGCCACAGCTCGGTGACTTCGCCACTGAAACTGCCGGCCGAAAGCTGGTCGTAGCGCTGGTCCCACTGCGACAGGTTGCGCGCATGCTCGTCCGCATCGCGCGCCCGGATCTCGCGGCGCAGTGGCCGGGCAAACGCCGGATGGGATGTGGTGAGTGCGCTCATGGTGGCTTTCCGCTGTTGCTGTCGCGCGATTCAATGCAAGGCCCGTACCATCCGGCGCAAATTGCCTATGCCGTTTTCGCGATTGGCGTCGGCAGCGGGCACGCCGCTTGCAGGTCATGACGGAAAAATAGCCAAAACCGGGCGCAATGCCGTCCGGCGTGGTGCGTTTCCCGGTTTTCGGGCACTGCCGCGGTGCAAAACGCATGGTTTTTTACGGTCGACCGCCATTTGTGCCGATTTTTGATATTGCGGTGCTGATTCTTGATATGTGTCGTCCCGCCGCCTGTTCGAAGATGCAGTCACCAACATTTTTCGGAGCACATCATGACTACCCCTTCCCATTCGGCGCACGGCCTCTCGGCCAGCCTCGGCACCTGGCAACTGTGGGGCATCGCCGTCGGCCTGGTCATCTCGGGTGAATACTTCGGCTGGAGTTTCGGCTGGGCGACGGCCGGCACCCTCGGTTTCCTGGTCACCACCATCATGGTCGCCATCATGTACGGCACCTTCATCTTCAGCTTCACCGAACTGACCGCCAGCATCCCGCACGCCGGCGGCCCCTTCGCCTACAGCTACCACGCTTTCGGCCCAACCGGCGGCTACCTGGCCGGGATGGCGACGCTGATCGAATTCATCTTCGCTCCGCCCGCCATCGCGCTGGCCATCGGCGCCTACCTCAACGTGCAGTTCCCGGCGCTCGATCCCAAGATCGCGGCGACCGGCGCCTACGTCGTGTTCATGGGCCTCAACATCATCGGCGTGACCATCGCCGCGACCTTCGAACTGTTCGTCACCATCCTCGCCATCTTCGAACTGCTCGTCTTCATGGGCGTCGTCGCCCCCGGCTTCTCGCTCGCCAACTTTACGGCCGGCGGCTGGAGCGGCGCCGACGAGTTCTCGCTCGCTTCGCTGACCGGCATCTTCGCCGCCATCCCGTTCGCCATCTGGTTCTTCCTCGCCATCGAAGGCGTTGCCATGGCCGCCGAGGAAGTGCGCGATCCGAAGCGTTCGATCCCGATCGCCTACACCGGCGGCATCCTCACCCTGGTCGTGCTGGCCATCGGCGTCATGGTCTTTGCCGGCGGCGTCGGCGACTGGACCAAGCTCGCCAACATCAACGACCCGCTGCCGCAAGCCATGAAGACCATCGTCGGCGAATCGAGCGGCTGGCTGCACATGCTGGTCTGGCTCGGCCTGTTCGGCCTCGTCGCTTCCTTCCACGGCATCATCCTCGGCTACTCGCGGCAGATCTACGCCCAGGCCCGCGCCGGCTACCTGCCGGGCTGGCTTGGCAAGATCCACCCGCGCTTCAAGACGCCGCATCGCGCCATCATCGCCGGCGGCCTGATCGGCATCGCCGCGATCTTCAGCGACGAGGTGCTGTCCTTCGGCGGCCAGAGCCTGACTGCCAACATCGTCACCATGTCGGTGTTCGGCGCCCTGCTCATGTACGCCCTGAGCATGGCCGCGCTGTTCAAGCTGCGTGCCAGCGAACCGCGTCTCGCCCGCCCGTACAAGGTACCGTTCTACCCGGTCTTCCCGGCCATCGCACTGGCCGGTTCGCTGGTCTGCCTGGGCACCGTGGCCTGGTTCAACCCGACCCTGGCCGGCCTGTTCGTGCTGATCCTGGCTGTCGGCTACGGCTACTTCCGGATCACCCACGCCCAGCGCGCCGCCCTCCCTTTCGCTGAACTGGCCGTCGAGGCCGAGTAAGCAAAGCCCGGAACCCGCATCATGATCCACGCCTGCACCCTCGGCCTGCACCGCCATGTCTTCCCCGACCTCAAGGCGGTGCTGGCCAAGGCCAGTCCGGCCCGCTCCGGCGACATGCTGGCCGGCGTCGCTGCCGCCAGCGAGGAGGAACGGATGGCGGCGCGCCTCGTCCTCGCCGACATCCCGCTCGCCCACTTCCTCGACGAGGCGGTGATTCCCTACGAAGACGACGAAGTCACCCGCATCATCATCGACAGCCACGTCGCCGGCGCCTTCCTGCCGGTGGCCGGGCTGAGCGTCGGCGAATTCCGCGACTGGCTGCTCTCGGACGCCGCCGACACGGCGAGCCTGGCCGCGCTGGCACCTGGACTGACGCCGGAGATGGTGGCGGCGGTGAGCAAGCTGATGCGCAACCAGGACCTCATCCTGGTCGCCGCCAAGTGCTCGGTCATCACCCGTTTCCGCAACACCCTCGGCCTGCCCGGCCGGCTCGCCGTGCGCCTGCAACCCAACCACCCGACCGACGATCCGCGCGGCATCACCGCTTCGATGCTCGACGGCCTGCTCTACGGCGCCGGCGACGCGGTGATCGGCATCAACCCGGCGACCGACAGCCTGCCGGCGATCACCGCCCTGCTCCGCCTGATCGACGATTTCCGCGAGCAATACGCGGTGCCGACGCAAAGCTGCATCCTGACCCACGTCACCAACACGTTGCGCGCCATCGACCAGGGCGCACCGGTCGATCTGGTCTTCCAGTCGATCGGCGGCAGCGAGGGCGTCAACAGCAGTTTCGGCGTTTCCGCCGCGCTGCTCGACGAGGCCAACACTGCAGCGCGCGAACTCGGACGCGGCACGCTCGGCAACAACGTGATGTATTTCGAAACCGGCCAGGGCAGCGCCCTGTCGGCCAACGCCCACCACGGCGTCGACCAGCAGACCATCGAAGCGCGCGCCTACGGTCTGGCGCGGCGCTACCAGCCGCTGCTGGTCAATACCGTGGTCGGCTTCATCGGCCCGGAATATCTCTATGACGGCAAGCAGATCATCCGCGCCGGCCTCGAAGACCATTTTTGCGGCAAATTGCTCGGTCTACCGATGGGCTGCGACATCTGCTACACCAACCATGCCGAAGCCGACCAGGACGACATGGACACCCTGCTCACGCTGCTCGGCGTCGCCGGCATCAATTTCATCATCGGCGTGCCCGGCGCCGACGACATCATGCTCAATTACCAGAGCACCTCCTTCCACGACGCGCTCTACCTGCGCCGCGTCCTCGACCGCCGACGCGCGCCGGAATTCGAGGAATGGCTGGAGAAGATGCGCATCACCGACTACCGCGGCGAACTGCTCGCCCAGAGCAGCCAGTACCCGCTGCTCGGGCTGGCCGAAAGCCTCCAGGAGGCGCCATGAGCCAGAAACCGGCCATCCTGACGCCCGATCCCTGGCAGCAACTGCAAGGCCTGACGCGCGCCCGCGTCGCCCTCGGCCGCGCCGGCGTCAGCCTGCCGACGCGCGAAGTACTGCGCTTCGGCACGGCACATGCGCAGGCGCGCGATGCGGTGCATACGGCGCTCGACGTCGATCTGCTCGCCGGCGAATTGCAGGCCGACGGTTTCCGGACCCTGGCCGTACAAAGCCAGGCCGCCGACCGCGCCACCTATCTGCGCCGCCCCGATTACGGCCGCCGACTCGCGCCAGCCTGTAGCGGTCGACTCGCCGAAAACGGCAAAAACCACTGGCTGGCCCGGCCGCGGCTGGCCATCGTCGTCTCCGACGGTTTATCGTCGCTGGCGACCAGCAGCCATACGCGTGCATTTCTCGCCGCGCTGCGCACGCACATCCCTGACCTGACCACGCAGCCGCTGGTCATCGCCACCCAGGCGCGCGTCGCGCTCGGCGACGAGATCGGCCATCTGCTTGGCGCCGAGCAGGTAGTGGTCTTGATCGGCGAGCGGCCCGGCCTGTCGTCACCGGACAGCCTCGGCCTCTACCTGACCGCCGGACCAAGACCGGGGCTCAACGACGCGCAGCGCAACTGCATCTCGAACGTCCGGCCGGAAGGCCTGCCCTACGCCGAAGCGGCGCGCAAGCTCGCCTTCCTGATCGACGGTGCGCGCCGCCTCGGCCGTACCGGCGTCGATCTCAAGGACGACAGCGACGCGCCGGCCCTGGCCGCGGCAGAAACCGGGCCGCGCCTCGCCGCGCCGGAAACCGCCCCACCCTTTTTTCCCACCTTGAACCTCCTGGAGATCCCTGCATGACATCCTCTTCCCGCAAGCTGCGCGCCGCCGTCCTGCTCGCCCTCACCGCGACCGCTCTCGGCACTGCCGCCCCGGCCCTGGCCGACGGCGACGCCGCCTGGACCTTCCCGGTCAATGTCGGCGTGGTCAGCGACTACATCTTCCGCGGCCAGTCGCAGACCTGGGGCAAGCCCGCCCTGCAGGTCAGCGCCGAAGCCGATCACGCTTCCGGCGCCTATGTCGGCGTCGCCGCGTCCAACGTCTCCGACCACTGGCTGCCCGGCGCCACTGTCGAACTCGATATCTACGGCGGCTATCGCGGCAAGATCGCCGATACCGTCGGCTACGACCTCGGCCTGATCTACTACACCTACCCCGGCGCCAACTGGAGCGACTCGGTATTCACCGGCTTCAATGCCAAGAACAGCCTGAACACGCTGGAAGCCTCGGTGGCCTTCAGCTACGAATGGCTGACCTTCAAGACCGGCGCGACGCTGACCGAGTATTTCGGCTGGAGCACCAACAATTCGCCGGTCAATGGCGGTTTCGCCGGCGACCTGAACGCCGGCGTCACCGGCAGCACGCGCTACTCGCCCTTCGTCGAACTCAATGCCGCCTATGAAGTCGCCGAAGGCTGGACGGTCAACGGCCAGCTCGGGCATCAAATGATCCGCAACTCGAAAGGCCTCGACATCACCTATTTCAAGGCCGGCGTCAGCAAGGCCTTCGCCGACGGCTGGACGGTTGGCGCCTCCTACTCGGTGTCGAGCGAACCGAATGCCTACAAAAACTTCCTGAGCCTGGCCAACGGCACGTCGGCCTCCGACATCGCCCGCGACAAGTTCTTCGTCAGCGTGAACAAGGCTTTCTGAGCCAGCACACGTCGTGGAAAGTGAAGCGGGCCGGGAATCACATCCCGGCCCGCTTCGTTTTTGCCTGTTACACCGGCTCTGCCGCCGGAATGATCCGGATCAGCACGATGCGCGGCCCGGTCATCTTTTTCACCACGGCATCGAATTGCGGGAAGGAGATGCGCTGGCCTTCCTCGGGCAGATCGCCGAGTTTCTGCAGAATGAGGCCGCCGACCGAATCGACGCCGGCTTCATCGATGTCGATGCCGAGCGCCCGTTCCAGCGTGAAAATGGGCAGGCTGCCCTTGCCGATCAGCGAGCCATCGTCGAGCTTGGACCACTCGTTGTGGGTCTGCCGGAACTCGTCGCGAATCTCGCCGACCAGCGCGCCGAGCAGGTTGTCGAGCGTGATGAAGCCGATCGGATGACCGTCGCCATAGGCAACCACGGCAAAATGCGGCGCGCCCTGGCGGAAACGGCGGAACAGCTCGGTCGCCGAGAGGTTGGGCGAAACGATCATCACCGGCCGCACCAGCTTGTCGAGCGAAGCGAGGTCCGGGTCCTTGCGCAGGGCAATGAAGATGTCCTTCAAATGGATGACGCCCTTGGCCTGCCCGTCGTCGGCGAGGTAGGGATAGCGGCTGAAGCGGTGCAGCACGATGCGCTCCAGGCTGAGTTCGATATCGTCGCTGGCCGACAGCGGCACGGCTTCGTTGAACGGGCGCATCAGGTCGGCGACGTTGAGGTCGCGGAAATCGAGGGCCTGGGCGAGAACGCGCCACTCGTCGCCGGCAAAGTCGGCATCGGCGCGCGACGAACGCAGGATGAGCTTGAGTTCATCGGCCGAATAATGGCTGTCGTGACCGGCCTGCACGTCGAGATTGACCTTGCGCAGCACCCAGTTGGCGCTGTGATTGAGCACCCAGATCGCCGGATACATCGCCCAGTAGAAGGCGTAAAGGCCGGGCGCCGTCCACAGACCGACTTTCTCGGTGATGCGGATCGCCATCGACTTGGGCGCCAGCTCGCCGACCACGATGTGCAGGTAGGAAATGATGAAGAAGGCGACCGCGAAGGCGATGCCGTGGATCAGCTCCTCGCTGGTCATGCCGAGCGCGCCGAGGAAAGGCCGCAGCAGATCGGCAAAGGCCGGCTCGCCAACCCAGCCGAGACCGAGCGAAGCCAGCGTGATACCGAGTTGGCAGGCCGACAGGTAGGCTTCGAGATCCTGATGCACCTTGGCGAGGATGCGCCCCCGCCAGCCGTAAGTCTTGGCAATCGCCTTGACCCGGCTCGGCCGCAGCTTGACCAGGCCAAACTCTGCCGCCACGAAAAAACCGTTCAGAACAACGAGAACGAGCGCAACCACCACCAGCAAAAAGCTACTACCCATATCGCGGACACGGGATGTGCCCTGCACCTTTCCTTGAATTCGAATGCCTGAATAGTACCGGAGCCAGGGCGTTTTCCTGGCGCCTGTTCATGATCTTCCGAAAATCATGAAACCGGGCTGTGGTTTTATTTGCTACGTCTGGAAACCCCTCCCCAGCCCTCCCCTTGTCAGGGGAGGGAGACCGCCCGTGCGCGATTTGGTGCACCCTGTCGCTCAAGGCTTTTTACGGTCGACGCCTGAAAAACAGCCTTTTTCCGGCGTCGACCGCTGGGCGGCTACTTCGCCTTGTCCGGCACGAATTTCAGCACGTTGCCGTTGATGCAGTAGCGCTTGCCGGTCGGCGGCGGGCCGTCGTCGAAGACGTGGCCGAGGTGAATGCCGGAACTCGCGCTGCGCACCTCGACACGCTTCATGCCCATGCTGACATCTTCATGCAGCGTGATCGAACCGGGCAGCGGGTTGAAGAAGCTCGGCCAACCGGTGCCGCTCTCGAACTTGGTATCGCTGCGAAACAGCGCGACGCCGGAAATCGGATCGACGAAGGTGCCGGGCCGCTTCTCATCGAGATTGGAACCGGTGCCGGGGCGCTCGGTGCCTTGCTCGAAGGCGATCTTCTGCTGCGCCGGGGTGAGCAGATGGAAACCCAGCCACTGCCAGAAGCGCGGCGCTTCGCCGCTGTAGCCGGTGTAACGGGAAACCTCCCTACCCTTCTCGAAGAGCACGATGGTCGGCGTCGCGAACAGCGCCTTTTCCAGCGTCCAGCCGGCCGGCGCCTCGGGGTTCAGCGTGCTGACGATGGCGACCGGCGATTGCCAGTGATCAAGCACGTCGGCCTTGAACTTGCGGCAGTAGGCGCAGTCCTCGCCTTCAAAGACGATCAGCTGGCGCTCGAAATTGAGCGCCTTGGCATCGAGGCGCGGCGCCTTGACGGCAGCGGTCGCCGGCATCGGCGTCGCCGCACCGGCGACCGGATACTTGACGCCGGTGCCGCCCAGTCCGCAGTAGCCGTTCGGGTTCTTGACCAGGTAATCCTGGTGGTATTCCTCGGCGGAAAAATACTTTTTCAGCGGCGCGATGTCGGTGGTGATCTTGCCATAACCGGCAGCGGTCAGCGCCGACTGATAGGTGTCGCGCGTCTTCATCGCCAGCGCCTGCTGGGCATCGTTGTGGCTGTAAACGGCGCTGCGGTAATTGGTGCCGACGTCGTTGCCCTGGCGGTCACCCTGCGTCGGGTTGTGGCTTTCCCAGAACTGGACAAGGATCTTTTCCAGATTGACCTTGGCCGGATCAAAAGTGACCTTGACCACTTCGGCGTGGTTGCGCTGCGTTGCCTTGCCAGCGCGCAGCAGTTTTTCCTGGGCGAGCACCGCTTCGTAGGTGCCGGCGATCTCGCCGTTGGCGTAGCCGCTTTCGACATCGAGCACGCCGGGAATGGCGGCCATGCGCTTCTCGGCGCCCCAGAAACAGCCCATGCCGAGCACGATGCTGTCGGTAACGGCCGGTCTGGCCTGATCCTTGGCGGCCTTGCCGGCCGCCTTGTCGTCGGCGCAGGCGCCAATCAGAAAGCTGGTAGAGATGGCCAAGATGATTCCTTGTATGAGTCGTCGGGGTGACATTGCTTGCCTTTCGCTGGCGAAGAAAGCCGACCGGCAAATACGCCGGCACGCCGCCCTTCGCCTGTGGTGGACGGCCTGATTGCTCAGTGGTTCCCTTTAGTCGCCGGCGCGGGCGGATTTCTTACAAGCGGATCACGATTTATTGCTGGTCATGCAAACCCCTGATGAAACTACTAAGCAACCGACTAAGCCGCCAAACTACGGCGGCTAAGTCTCTGCTTATCCCCGGCCCTCCCCTTGTCAGGGGAGGGAGACCAAGCTGACGCCGGAAGCGCTGACGCCTCCCCTGACAAGGGGAGGTTGGGAGGGGTTAAAGGCCCGGCGAAGCGGTACCGGTGCACAGATATGTGATCATTTAAAGATCGTGGGCTGCTTCTTGGAACCGACCGAAAATACCTGAAAATCCGCTGTTCACCATGAAGTACACCGGCACGCCGCTTCGCCGCGCGCACGCTGCCTGCAGCAGACCGCTGACCGCGTCGCAAAGTTGTAGTAGCCTTGCGGCCCCTTTCGACGTCGAACCTGGCCACGATCATGACGCGTGAATTGCACCGCGCCACTTTCAACCGCTCTGCCCTCGTCCGCGTCCTGTCCGACACCCTCCCCAACGTCGCCGAGCCGAAATACGACTTCGGCGAACGTCTCGGGCAGTGGCTGGACTTCTCGGATGCGCTGACGCTGTTTTCGGTCCTCAACCACGAGGCCGGCAGCAGCACGTCCGCGCCGTCCGCCAATACCGACCTGGCCACCCAGCTGGCGCGGGTGCGCGGCAACCTGAGCGCGTCCATCCAGAACGATGGCGTCTTCAACCCCGCGCCATCCGACAGCCCGGTCCGCATTCCCTTTCCGACGCCGCTGCCGAATGCGACAGCCGACAGCGCCGCCGACTTTTCGCCTTATCACCGCTACTATCTCGCCCACCAGCGCGACATGAACGCCGCGATCACGGCGCTGCGTGCCAATGCTCGCAAGGCGCTGGCCGCTCAGTCGGCGGCTGGACGAAAACTCGCCGACCTCGACGCCACCTTCGAAAAAATCCTCGCGGTCCGTGAGCGCAACCTGCTGAGCAACATTCCCATCCTGCTCGGCAAACGCTTCGATCAGCGCTACGCCGAACACCGTGCCGCCCTGGCTGCCGACGCCGTGGACAACCCCGTCGAGTGGACGCAAGCCGGTAGCTGGCTGGAAGCCTTCTGCCACGATGCCCAGACCATGCTGCTCGCCGAACTGGAACTGCGCCTCAAACCGGCCGCCGGCCTGATTGCCGCCGCCGGCAGCGCGAGTGAATCTATGGAAACAAAGCCCCAATGAACCGCAATCTCAGTCTCTCCGCCTTCTTCCTCGGCCTGATCGCCGTCGTCTGGGTCGCCATCGGCTACATCGGCGGCCATACGCTGGCCTTCAGCGTGTCCTGCGTCATTGCAGCGGTCTATGTCGCCGGCGCCCTCGAAATGCGCCGTTTCCACGCCAACACCGAGGCGCTGGCCCAGGCGCTGCGCAGCATCCCGGACGACCTCGGTCACCTCGGCGAGTGGCTGCAGCAGGTGCCGGCCGCGCTGCAGAACGCCGTGCGCCTGCGCATCGAAGGCGAACGCGTCGCCCTGCCCGGCCCCGGCATCACGCCTTACCTGGTCGGTCTGCTCGTGCTGCTCGGCATGCTCGGCACCTTCCTCGGCATGGTTGTGACGCTGAACGGCGCCGTGCTGGCACTGGAAAGCACCACCGACCTGCAGACCATCCGCGCCGCGCTCGCCGCGCCGGTCAAGGGCCTCGGCGTCGCCTTCGGCACTTCGGTTGCCGGTGTCGCCACCTCGGCCATGCTCGGCCTGATTTCGGCGCTTTGCCGGCGCGAGCGCCTGCAGGTCGGGCAACTGCTCGACAGCAAGATCGCCGGCGTGCTGCGCGACTTCTCGCTCAGCTACCAGCGCCAGGAAACCTTCAAGGCTCTGCAGGCGCAGGCGCAGGCCTTGCCCGAACTGGTCGGCAAGCTCGACACCATGATGAACCGCATGGCCGAACAGAGCCGCCAGCTCGGCGAACAACTGCTCGCCGGGCAGCAGAGCTTCCATGCCGAAGCCAAGGGTCTGTATACCGACCTCGCCCAGTCGGTCGACCGCTCGCTCAAGGCCAGTTTGCAGGACAGCGCGACGGTTGCGGCGCAGACCATCCAGCCCGTCGTCACCGCCACCATGACGAGCATCGCCGACCAGACGCGCGGCCTGCACGACAAGCTGTTCGGCACCGTCGAACGCCAGCTCGACGGCATCACCGGCCAGTTCGCACAGACCGTGAGCACGGTCAGCGACACCTGGACGCAGGCCCTGACCCGCCACGAACAGGCGACCGACGCGCAGCAACAGCAACAGCAGGCTGCGCTCAACGCCTACGCCGAAACCTTTGAACAACGCTCGGCCGCGCTGCTCGCCTCGCTCGAAAGCACCCAAGGCAAGCTGCAGGCCGACGCCGCGCAACAGCACGCGGCACTTGCCGCCAGCAGCGCCGCCAGCCAGCAGCAACTGGCCGCGACGCTGGCCAGCCAGTTCGATGGCGTCACCGCCCGCCTCGACCAGGCCGTCAGCCAGGTCGCCGCCACCTGGCAAGGCGCGCTCGCCCAGCACAGCAACAGCAGCGAGGCCCTTAACCAGCAGTTGCAGAGCACCCTGGGCGCCTTTGCCGACACCTTCGGTGAGCGCTCGCAGGCCCTGCTCGACTCCGTGGACGGCACGCACGCCGCGCTGCGCAGCGAACTGGCCGCCAGCCACGCCGCCTTCGCGCAAACGACACAGGAGCAGCAAACGGCGCTCAGCCAGCAGGTCGCCAGCCAGCTCGACGGCATCGCCCAGCGTTTCGACGGTGCCGTGCAGACGGTGTCCGCCACCTGGAGCGGCGCGCTGGCCAAGCACGAACAGGCCAGCGAACGCCTGACGCAGGCCCTCGACCAGACGCAGAGCAGCCTCGCCGTCACCTTAGCCGAGCGCAGTGCCGCGCTGCTCGCCGAGATGCGCGCCACCCAGGCCGCCTGGCAGAACGAATGGGCGAGCGGTGAACAGGCCCGCCAGGCCGGTTTTGCCGACACCCTGACCGCCATGGCCGGCAAGCTCGAAGCGCAATGGCAGCAGGCCGGCCAGGCGACGCTGGCGCAGCAGGAACAGATCACCGGCACGCTCGGCGCGACGGCGCGCGAACTGGTCGCCACGCACCAGCGTCAGGCCGAGACGACCATCGCCGAAGTCACGCGCCTGATGCAGACCGCCGCCGAAGCGCCCAAGGCGGCCGCCGAAGTCATCGGCCAGCTGCGCCACGAACTGTCGGCCAGCATGGCGCGCGACAACAGCCTGCTCGAAGAGCGCAGCCGCATCATGGAAACCCTGGGCGCCCTGCTCGACGCCATCAACCACGCCTCGACCGAGCAGCGCAGCGCCATCGACGCGCTGGTCGCCTCGTCCGCCGAGCTGCTCGAACGCGCCGGCAGCCAGTTCGCCGCCAGGGTCGAAAGCGAAGCCGGCAAGCTGGTCGACATCGGTTCCAGCATCACCGGCGGCGCCCTCGAAGTCGCCAGCCTGGGCGAGGCTTTCGGCCACGCCGTGCAACTGTTCAGCGAATCGAACGACAAGATGCTGACGGCGCTACAACGCATCGAAGGCGGCCTCGCCAAATCGCTGACACGCAGCGACGAACAGCTCGCCTACTACGTCGCCCAGGCGCGCGAAATCATCGACCTCAGCATCATGTCGCAGAAGAAGATGGTCGACGACCTGCAACGCGCCACAGGTAGCGAGGCCTGAGCATGGAAGACATCGACGCCGGCGGCGAACACGCGACCCCGGTCTGGGCCGTTTTCGGCGACCTGATGGCCGGCCTGCTCGGCGCCTTCGTGCTGATCCTGGTCGGCGTGCTCGGCGTGCAGCTCGAACTGGTGAGCAGCCTGGAAGCCGAAATCCAGAAACGCCAGCAGGAGGAACAGCGCCGCGAAGCCCTGGAAAAAGCCCTGGCCGGCCCGCTCGCCTCCGGCCGCGTGACGCTCAACAACGGCAAGATCGGGATCAGCGGCAACGTCCTTTTCGCGCTCAATTCCGACCAGTTGCAGCCGGAAGGCAAGCAGTTGCTGAAGAGCCTGTCCGAACCGATCGCCGCCTACCTCGGCGCCAGCGAGCAGATGCTGATGGTCAGCGGCTTTACCGACGACACGCCGGTGCGCGGCAGCAACCGCCAGTTCGCCGACAACTGGGAACTCTCGGCCCAGCGTGCGTTGACCGTAACGCGCACGCTGATCGAGGACGGCGTGCCGTCCTCGTCGGTCTTCGCTGCCGCCTTCGGGTCGCAGCAGCCGGTCGCCGCCAACAATGACGCCGATGGCCGCGCCCGCAACCGCCGCGTCGAGATGGCGCCGGTGCCCAAATCACGCACCAACGGCAAGGAAGGCAATGGCTGAGAAGCTATCCACGATCTTTGAATGGTCATATGTTTGGACATCGGCACCACTTCGCCGGGCCCCAAACCCCTCCCAAGCTCCCCTTGTCAGGGGAGGAGCCCCCGAATCACGCACCGGCGAACTCCCTCCCCTGACAAGGGGAGGGCTGGGGATAAGCAGAGACTTAGCCGCCGTAGTTTGGCGGCTTAGTCGGTTGCTTAGTAGTTTCATCAGGGGTTTGCATGACAAATAAAAGATCGCAAACAGCTTCTGAGACGGGCGAGCTTGCCGCGGCTGGCGCCCCGGACGAAATGGCCGCCACGGCGGCGTCGACCGCCCTGCCGCCCGAACTCGCAGCGCTGAGCGCCAGCGGCGCCGCCGCCCGCGATCCCGTGCGCTTTGCCTATCTCGTCGCCCTCGCCCGGCGCGCCGCGACGCAGCCGGAAGCCATCCGTCTCTCGCTCAACGCCAGAATCAGCACCGCCGCCAGCGAACTCGCCGCCCGTCCTGCCGCATCGCCGACACCGCCCACCCGGGAAAACGCTGTCAGCCCGCTCGCCGAACTGCTCACCTACATCGGCCAGCACGCGCCTGCGCAGATGGGCGAAAAACCAGCCGCGACGAGCGCCCCACCGGTCAACCGCAATTTTGGGCAAGATTCCAAAAGCGTCTCAGCCAGCCGCAATCGGCAAGGCCCGGAGCTCAAGTCGGTCGCCTATTTCCGCAACGAGTGGTCCAAGCTCAGTACCGAACAGCAACTGACCCAAACTCTCGCCCAGGCCCCGGAAAACGCCGGCCCGATGAACTCGCAGCACCTCGTCCTGCGCAGCCTCGAACGTATGCGCGACATCGCGCCGGACTACCTGCAAGGCTTCATGTCCTACATCGACACCTTGATCTGGCTGGACCACGCCGACCCGACCAAACCCGCGCCCACCCGCGCAGCGGCTGGCGAGGGAGAAAAGAAGACACGCAGCACGAAGCGCAGCGCAGCCAGCCGCTGATTTGCCATCGCCCAGCCAAATTGGCCGTATCGCGACAGGTATAATCCCCCATTGACCACCTATTTCCGGGCTTCCATCCCCATGGATATTGATTACAGCAACAACCCCTTGCACGGCCTTGGCTTGAAACAGATGCTGACCGAGATCGTCGACTACTACGGTTTCGAAATTCTCTACGCCTATCTGAATATCAACTGCTTCAAAAGCAATCCCAGCATCGAATCCAGCGTCAAGTTCCTGAAAAAGACCGATTGGGCCCGCCAGAAAGTCGAAGCCTTCTATCTCTACAAATTCAAGAGCCTGCCGCGCGCCTCGGACGAACAGTTCGAACTGCCACCGCGCGACCGCATCATCCCACCGGAACAAACCCCGGGCGAACCGGCCGAACTGAGCCTGGAAGACGCAGAACGCCTGCGCGAAAAACGCGCCAGAAAAGCGGCAGAACACGACGCCGGCACGGCCCGGCGCAGCAGCCCGGAGAAGCGCAAATCGACTTACGCGCAGCCCGCGGTTTCTTCTGATACCGATCCCTGGGCGAAGTGGCGGAAATAGATCCGGGGTTCGGATATTTGGATATCGGTTTGATGATGGTTTTGCAAGACAATGCCATTCACAATAGACCATTCAGCTATGGTAACCGTTAGAAATGGGGTGTCCCTTGGGGAACATTACTCGCGTCAATGAAGATGCCTGGAACGACAACACCTCGCTTTGGCGGTATATGGATATATATGGGTTTCTGAGCCTACTTACAGAAAAAAAGCTCAAATTCACGAACTTATCCGAGTTCGAGGATGGATTCGAGGGGCGGATGCCTTTTCAAAATCAGTCAACCCTGTCCATCGACTTCACCAATATGAGCCAAAGCTTTGTCAGGTCAGTAAGTGAGGTGGAGGACTTGCACAATCGACTTGAATCTGTTCGAAAGAAAACGTGGGCTAGCAGTTGGCAGCAAACCAATGGCGAATGCTCGCTCATGTGGAGGGTTTACGGCGGGCGACAGAATGGGGTTGCCATTAAAACATCCACGGAGGATTTACTGAAATCACTTGATGCAAAAAATAAATACGTTGCAGGTCCGGTGAGATACATAAATTATTTCGAGGAAATGATTCCGGAAGAAGACGAGCTTTCTTTTTCTTTCCACAAACAGCATGGTTACAACGCAGAGCAAGAATTTCGCGTGGTGATTACCGATGCTGAAACAGATCCGGATAGCAAGCCCAAGTTGATAGACTTAGACCTCTGCAAAGTCATCAAGAGTGTGGTGATCTCGCCTTGGGCTGGCGAGTGGCAACTTAACGCGCTGAAGGATGTTGTTAACTCTCTCGGCTTCGCTCCCCAACTCGTTAGACACTCCTCGATTTTGAAGATCGGCGGGTAAGCGCAAGAAACATCCGGGACCAAAACACAAACCTCGGTGCCAGAGACACTATTCCCCTGCTGCCAAATCCGCCACAGCGTAGTTGAACTGACGTTGATGCTTGACGGCGAGTAGCACCGCTTCCGTCTCGGCATGCGCATAGAGCACGACATGTTGGCCGACGACATACTCCCGCAGGTAGGGCAATCCCGCTTGTTCGGCCAAGTTCTGGACCGTCTCCGATTTCAGTCGGGCTTGCGCCGATTTCGCCATCAGAAACCTGGCCGGTCGTCCGCCGGCTGGCGACCATGCAAGCACTGCGATCATCTCCCGCAGATCGGCTTTCAACCTGGCGAACCGGGCATCGGCGGTATCCGCGTCCTGAGTCTGGAAGAATTGGTGAATGCTTTCCAGATTGGCCAGAAAGTTGGGCGTTGCCTCGACTTTGGCGTTGTTCGGCAGCGCCATGCTTCAGGCCAGGGCTTTCAGGAGTTCGGCATTCGACACGCGCTGACCGGCCAGCACCTCGCGCAGGCCGGTTTCCGCCTCGGACAGCAGCACCAGGTTGGCATGTTCCGCTTCCAGTGCATGGTAGTAATCCAGCTTTTTGGCGTCGACGATGGCGACGTAGGCGGTGCCGTTCTTGGTCAGCAGCTTTTCCGCGCCAGCGACGACTTCATCGGACAATTCGGTCAGGCGTGCGCGGGCTTCGCTGATCGGAACGACATCCTGGGCACTGAAAGTCATGATTTTATTCCTTAACGAATACGTTAACGTCTAGTGTAGCAGACCCGCCAGAATCGCTTTGGTTGCGGAATTCGTTTCTGTCATCCCACCGGTCAACCGGAAATTTTGGCCAAAATCGAAAAACGTTCTCGGCTGGCTACGCCCGACACGCAACGAGCAACTTGGCAAACATCAGGCGACCCACCGACGCACTTCCCCGGTGCCGGCGATGCACCGCCGGCGTGCCTGTACCACCCTCGCTTGCCCTCAGAGCGGCGCTTTCACGCCTGGAACAAACATTGCGTGACTCGCAGCGAACACAGGAAACCACCGGGAGAACAGCATGACTTGCCGACTCAACGAAGAAACCATGTTCTGGCTGCGCCTTGCCGCTTTTGCCCATTTGTCCGAACAAGTGCTGTGCACCGGCGCTTCGCTGGCCGATGCCGAAGAACTGCTGTTCGGCTGGCGCCTGCCGGGTGACCTGCCGGCGCGTTTCGCCTGCCTGACCGGCGGTGTGGCGAATGCGACAAACCCGGCTTGAGGCTGCCCGGCGGATTCAGTCGGCGAGCAGCGCCGCCGAATCCGGCCGGACGGCTCAATCCCAGGCCAGCGCTCCGCCGGTCTGGTATTCGGTGACGCGCGTCTCGAAGAAGTTTTTCTCCTTGCGCAGGTTGGCCTGCTCGTCGAGCCAGGGCAGCACGTTTTCGGCGCCGGGGAAAGGTTCCTCGACACCCACCTGCCGCGCCCGCCGGTTGGCGACGAAGCGGAATTGCTGGACGTGCAGTTCGGCGTTGTAGCCGAGAATCGGTTCGCGCAGGATGTAGCCGGCGTAAGCGCGCTCGGCGGCCTCGGCTTCGTCCCAGAGCGTGCGCAGGGCCTGCGGGTCGAGTTCCAGGTTTTCTTCCTTCAACAGTTCGCGCACGACGCGGATGCCGAAGGCGCAGTGCAGCACTTCGTCGCGCATGATGTACTGCAACTGCTCGGCCGTGCCCTTCATCAGGCCGCGCCGTTGCAGCGCGAAGATCGGCGTGAAACCGTTGTAGAACCAGCAGCCTTCGAAGATCACCGCGAAGAAGAAATAGGACAGCGCGAATTCGTGCAGGTTGGCGCGGTCGGTGAGGTCGAAATCGGCGCGCATGACGCGCTCCAGCCGGCGATTGGCGAGCGCGATCTTGCCGTGGATTTCGGGCACGACGCGGTAGCGGTTGTAGATTTCCTGCTGGTCGAGGCCGATGCTCTCGATGCAGTGCTGGTAGGTCCAGGTATGCAGCGCTTCTTCATAGACCTGGCGGGCCTGATAGATCTGCAGTTCGGGCGCGCTCATCTTCTCCATGACGGCCAGGCCAATGTTGCGCATGGCCAGGATGTCGGAGGTGGTCAGGTAGGCGAGCACGTTCTCGAAAACGTGGCGCTCGGCCGGGCTGAGCTTGTGGTGGTAGTCGTGCACGTCCTGCGCCATGCCGATTTCGAGCGGCGTCCAGTGATTGCGGTTGGCCTTGAGGAAGAACTCCCAGGCCCACGGGTACTTGAAAGGCGCCAGCTGGTTAATGTCGGCCTTGCCATTGACGATGCGCTTGTCCGCCGCGTTGACCGGCGCCAGGGCTGGCGTGCCAGTGGCGGGAATGGCCGGCGTCACACGGTCGACCGCGGTTTTTGCGGCATTTTCAACGTTGACCGCCGGGCTTTGCGGGGCGGCGGGTTGCGATGGGGTGTCCCAGTCGTCGAAGCGGAAGGCGGCATTCATGATGGTTTGAACCTCGGAGTCAGTCGGTGCGAACGGCCCGGAAGCGCTGCCGGCGATTCCAGTCCACGTAGAAGATGCCGCCCTCGGCGGCGGTGAAGCTGTGCAGGCGCTTGCCCTTGAGCGAGACGGCGCTCTGCCCCAGCGAGAAATCGAGTTCCGGCTCCTTGCCGCCGCGATTGACGGCAATCAGCGGGATGCCGGTTTCGCGCGAGCGTTTTTCCCAGACATCGCCCGGCCCCATGCCGTCGACCGGCGGCCAGTTGGCCGGCGAGAGCAGGATCTTTGCGCCGCGCGCCGCGAGCTGGGCAGCCGCGTCGGGACGCCAGGCATCGGCGCAGATCAGCGTGCCGACGGCGATGCCATCGACCATGAAGGGCGTGCCTTCGGTGCCGGCCAGCGACCAGGCTTCAGCCTGGCCGACCGGGCGCTGTTTGCGGTAGGCGCCGAGAATGCGCCCGCTGCGGTCGATGGCGGCGACGCTGTTGTGCAGCTTGCCGGTCTGCGCATCGCGCTCGGCGAAACCGACGAAGAGCGCGACGCCGTTGTCGCGCGCGATGGCGGCCAGGCTGCTGATCCAGGCATCGGGAAAAGGCGCGATCCAGTCGGTGCCGACGCGTTTGGCAAAGTTGTAGCCGGTTTCGGCCAGTTCCGGCGTCACCACCCAGTCGGCGCCATGGCGCACGGCGGCGCGGATGCCGGCTTCGATGCGCGCCCGGTTGCCGACGATGTCGCCCGGCACGGGATCGAGATGCAGCAAGGCGAGGCGCAAATCGCCGGCGGCTTTCGCCGGGCCGGCCGCGGCATCGCCGAAGCGCTTGCTGCCGGGCAGGAAATAGCCGTTCTGCATGCCCAGCGCCTCAACCACCGCCGCGTAGGTCGCCTTGCCGATCAGCTCGCCGATGCGGCTGTGACCGCCGGTGTAAGTGGCGCGCGGCGCCGCCGTGCCGGAAACGACGATGATGCTGTCGGTGCCGGTGCCGGTCGCCTGCACGCCCCTGGTGTAGCTGCTCGGCACCTTGAGGTCCTCGAGCGCCGCCGTCTTGCCCTCGGTGATGGTGATCAGGGCGCGGGCCAGCGCCGCATCGCTGAGTTCGATATTGGCCAGGACCATGATGTTGATGGTGCCGGCAGGTTCCTCTCCTTCGATATAGGCGCCGGCATCGACGCCGGTGCGAATGGCATTGCTCTTCGCCCCGGCCGTGGCCAGCACGGTCACCGTCAGCGGGCCGTGCCGGCGCGTGACGACGGCGAGATTGTCCATGTCAGCTGCCGTGGACATCTCGGCGACGGCAGCCGGCGGCAGTTGCAGGCGACCCGCCGTCGCGGCGCGTCTTTCTTCGCTGTAGCGCTTGCCGTCGGCACCCAGCTTCATCCAGAGCAGCGGATGCGCCGCCTGGTTGAGGGCGGCGCGCGCCGTGAGCGGGCCGTCGCTGGTCGACAAGGCGCGCCGCTCGCCGGCAAAACGCACGACCAGGGTCTTTTCCCAGAGGCCATCGCGCTCGCTGCGGTCGACCTGCGCCGTGGCGCCGATTTCGGCCGGCAAATCGAGGTCGACCGCTTGGGCGCAGACGGGCAGCGCCAGCAGTAAAGCCAGCGCCGGACGCAGGCAGGAAGCGAAGAAGGATTTCATCGAAATGTCTCGTGATACGCAAAGGCGGCAAGCTTAACCCGGCGCGCCGGGTTGGCTTGCACGTCCCTTCCCGTCACTGACACGCCTCGCAAGTCGGATCGTCAATCGCACAGAACTTCGGCGCCTTTTCCTGCACCACCGAGTCGTCGCGCCCGCCGGCCTTTTCGGCCTGGCTGGCACCCAGCGTGCGCAGGTAGTAGGTGGTCTTCAGGCCGCGCGTCCAGGCCAGCTTGTAGATCTCGTCGAGCTTCTTGCCGGAGGGCAGCGCCAGATAGAGATTCAGCGATTGCGCCTGGTCTATCCATTTCTGGCGGCGCGCTGCCGCTTCGATCAGCCACACCGGGTCGATCTCGAAGGCCGTCGCGTAGCGCGCCTTGAGTTCGTCCGGCACGCGCTCGATGCGGGCGAGCGAGCCGTCGAAATACTTGAGGTCGGCGACCATGACTTCGTCCCACAGGTCGAGCGCTTTCAGGTCGCGGACCAGCGCGTCATTCACCACGGTGAACTCGCCCGAGAGGTTGGATTTGACGTAGATGTTCTGGTAGGTCGGCTCGATGCTGGCCGAGACGCCGACGATGTTGGAAATGGTCGCGGTCGGCGCAATCGCCACGCAGTTGGAATTGCGCATGCCGTAACGGGCGATGCGTTCCTTGAGCGCGGCCCAGTCGAGACTGGACTCGCGGTTCACTTCCAGATAACCGCCCCGCCCTTCCTCGAGCAGCCGGATCGAATCGAGCGGCAAAATGCCCTGGTCCCACAGGCTGCCGGTGAAGCTGGAATAACGGCCGCGCTCGCGGGCCAGTTCGCTCGATGCCGAGTAGGCGTGGTAGCAGACGGCTTCCATGGTCTTGTCGGCAAACTCCACCGCAGCGGTCGACGCGTAGGGCAAGCCGATTTCGTACAGGCAATCGGCAAAGCCCATGATGCCGAGGCCGACCGGGCGATGCCGCAGGTTGGCGTTGCGCGCCTTGGGCGTCGCGTAGAAGTTGATGTCGACAACGTTGTCGAGCATGCGCAGCGCGGTGTTGATCGTGCGCGCCAGCTTGGCCTGGTCGAGCTGGCCGTCCTTCAGATGCGCCAGCAGATTGACCGAACCGAGGTTGCAGACGGCGGTTTCCGAATCCGAAGTATTCAGCGTGATCTCGGTACACAGATTAGAGCTATGCACGACGCCGACATGCTGCTGCGGCGAGCGCAGGTTGCAGGCATCCTTGAAGGTGATCCACGGATGGCCGGTTTCGAACAGCATGGTCAGCATCTTGCGCCACAACTGCACGGCGGGGATTTTCTTGTGCAGCTTGAGTTGACCGCTGGCCGCCTGCGCTTCGTAGGCGAGGTAGGCGACCTCGAATTCGGCGCCGCACAATTCGTGCAGATCGGGCACGTCGACCGGTGAGAACAGGGTCCATTCGCCGTTTTCCATTACGCGCTGCATGAACAGGTCGGGAATCCAGTTGGCGGTGTTCATGTCGTGCGTGCGGCGGCGCTCGTCGCCGGTGTTCTTGCGCAGATCGAGGAATTCCTCGATGTCGAGGTGCCAGGTTTCGAGATAGGCGCAGACTGCGCCCTTGCGCTTGCCGCCCTGGTTGACGGCGACCGCCGTGTCATTGACCACCTTGAGGAAAGGAATCACGCCCTGGCTCTGGCCGTTGGTGCCCTTGATCCGGCTACCCAGCGAGCGCACCGGCGTCCAGTCGTTGCCCAGCCCGCCGGCGTATTTCTGCAGCAGCGCGTTTTCCTTGATCGACTGGTAGATGCCTTCAAGATCGTCGGCCACCGTCGTCAGGTAGCACGACGACAGTTGCGAATGCAGCGTGCCGCTGTTGAACAGCGTCGGCGTCGAGCACATGAAATCGAAGCTGGAAATCAGGTCGTAGAACTCGATGGCGCGCGCTTCGCGGTCGATTTCGTTGAGCGCCAGGCCCATCGCGACACGCATGAAGAAAATCTGCGGCAACTCGATGCGGCGCCCTTCGATGTGCAGGAAGTAACGGTCGTACAGCGTCTGCAGGCCGAGATAGCCGAACTGCAGGTCGCGCTCGGGTTTCAGCGCGGCAGCAAGGCGCGGCAGGTCGTAGGTGGCGAGGCGCGGGTCGAGCAGTTCGGCGGCGATGCCCTGCTTGATGAAAACGGGCAGATATTCAGCGTTGACCGATGAAAGCTCATCCAGCGTCACCGCCCGGCCGAGCACTTCACGCCCCAGGCTGGCCAGCAGCAGGCGGGCGGTGACCTGGTTGTAGGCCGGCTCGCGCTCGACCAGCGTACGCGCGGCGAGGATCAGCGCCTGGTAGACGTCGGCCAGCGGCACGCCGTCGTAGAGATTCTTCAAGGCGCTTTCATAGATCGTCCTGGCCGAAACCACATCGCCGAGACCGAAACAGGCGGCTTCGCAATTATTCAGCAGCAGTGCGCGGTCGAGCGGCTTGCGCACGCCATTGTCGAGCACGTGCAGTTCGGCAACGCTGACTTCCTCAAGCTGGCTGGCCGCCCGCTCGGCAGCGCGGCGTTCGCGATAGAGCACGTAGGCGCGCGCCACGTCATGCTCGCCGGCGCGCATCAGCGCCAGTTCGACCTGGTCCTGGATGTCCTCGATATGCACCGTGCCGCCGTCCGGCGAGCGCCGGGTCAGCGAATTGACCACGGTCTGGGTCAGGCGGGCGACCAGTTCGCGAATGCGCGAGGACACCGCGCTCTGGCTGCCTTCGACGGCGAGAAAAGCCTTGCTCAGCGCAACGGCGATCTTGTCGGGATCGAAAGCGACGAGCGCGCCGTTGCGGCGGATGACCTGCAGGGCAGCTACCGCGAACTGATTAGCGGCAGAGAGAGACTGGACATTGGATTGCAAGGCGATTCTCCGTATCGGGGGGCGGAGAACCGAGTGCGCGGGCCGTTTGCGCAGGCCGACCGGTGCAACGGGAAGCATCCCGAACACGGCTCGACACAACGGACAAACGGCAAGAGACCACGCAAAAACCTCTCGTCAGGGACACCCCGCCCCAAAATCATGAAAAAGGACACATTGAGGCAGGTCTCCTGGCTCTCGGTTCATCGCGTTTCACCTGCCTTCCCGGACGCATCCAGTGGCATGAGTTGGCAAACTCGGTGGCGAAACGCTCGCCGATTACAGTTGCGGGGGCAGCCCCGGGATACAGGTCGAAGACCTGGCACCGGATTCCCTTTCAATCCCCTTGCGGGGAACCTTCAATGGACGGCAGTCTAAAGGGGGCGCGATGATGACGTCAAGCAAAAAACACTATATGCAGTAGATTCAACCAGACAAACCACTAAATACGGTAAGCAAGCCAAATTTGACGTATACGTCAACGCCACTCTAAAGTGAGTCCGGCCCAAGACCAAAAAACGGAGACAAACCATGGCGCACATTGCCAACCCCGACTTCAAGGCCAGCGTCGCCGCCAGCTTTGCCAGGCAAAACGCGATGCAGCTGATTCGCGCCAGCCTGCCGCTGATCGAACACGGCCGTACGGAAATCCACATCCCGCATTGGGCTGGCGTCGAGCAGCAACATGGCTTCGTCCATGGCGGCGTGGTCGGCATGATTGCCGATTCGGCGGCGGGCTACGCGGCAATGACCGTGGTACCGGTCAGCGCCTCGGTACTGACCGTCGAATACAAGATGAACCTGGTCGCTCCCGCCGATGGCGAGACCCTCGTTGCCCGCGGCGAGGTGGTCCGGCCGGGACGCACGCTGATCGTGACCAAGGCCGAGGTCTATGCCTGCAAGGACGGCAAGGAAACGCTGTGCGCCATCATGCAGCAGACGATCATGGTGATGCACGGCAAGAGCGAGAAGTAAGCAACGGCGGGCTTGCCCGTTCTGGCGGTATCATCGCGGCCTGTCCCGATTTCCGCCCCGCCATGCACCGCAAACCCCTCGCCTTCGTCGACCTCGAAACCACCGGTGCCACCGCCGCCTTTGACCGCATCACCGAAATCGGCATCGTCGAGGTCGATGCCGACGGTTCCGTGCGCGAGTGGCAGCAGCTGGTCAATCCCGGCGTGTCCATTTCGCCTTTCATCGAGCAGTTGACCGGCATCAGCAATGCCATGGTCGCTACTGCACCGCCGTTTGAGGATGTCGCCGCCGAGGCGCTGCAACGCCTGCAGGGGCGGTTGTTCATCGCGCACAATGCGCGCTTCGACTATGGTTTCCTGAAAACCGAGTTCAAGCGCCTGGGCATCGATTTCCGTGCTTCGGTGCTGTGCACCGTCAAACTGTCACGCGCCTTGTACCCGGAGCACAAGCGGCACAATCTCGATTCGCTGATCGAACGCCACGGCCTGCAGGCGGCGGCGCGCCACCGGGCGCTCGCCGATGCGCAGCTGATCCACCAATTCTGGCAAAAAATCCAGGTCGACCGTAGCGGCGAGGCGATCACCGCTGCGCTCGACGCGCAGAACGCCTACCCCAGCCTGCCGCCGCACCTCGATGCGACCATCCTCGACGAGCTGCCGGAAAGCCCCGGCGTCTACCTGTTCTACGGTGAAAACAACCTGCCGCTCTACATCGGCAAGGCCAAGGACATCCGCCAGCGCGTGCTGTCGCATTTTGCCGCCGACCACAAGTCGGCCAAGGAAATGGCGATCGCGCAGCAGGTCCGCCGCATCGACTGGATGGAGACGGCCGGCGAGATCGGCGCACTGTTGAAGGAGGCGGCCCTGGTCAAGACGATGCAGCCCGGCCTCAACCGCCAGCTGCGCAAAAACGACGAGGTGTGCACCTGGACGCTGATCGACGAAGGCGAAGGCTGGCTGCGCCCGGAACTGCGCTCGGCGCGCGAGATCGAGTTCAACCTGCATACGTCGAGTTACGGCCTGTTCAAGACGAAAAAGGAAGCGCGCGACGTGCTGCGCACCTTCGCCGAGTCGCACAATCTCTGCGACACCCTGCTCGGCCTGGAAAAGGGCATTCCCGGCAAGCCCTGTTTCGGCCACCAGATCCGGCGTTGCAAGGGCGCCTGCGTCGGCAGCGAACCACTCGCCAAACACAGCATGCGCCTGGTCGGCGCCCTGACCGGGCTGAAACTGCTCGCCTGGCCTTACGCCGGCCCGGCCCTGATCCACGAGGGCGAAGAAGCCCACCTGATCGACGGCTGGCGCTACCTGGGCACGGTCAAGAGCGAGTCCGACATCGATGCCCTGCTCGCCGCGCCGCGCCCGGCTTTCGAGCGCGACACCTACAAGATCCTCGCCAAGTACGTCGGCAAGCTGAAGCCCTGCACCCGCCCGCCGCGTTAGTCGCAGAATCGCCGGCCAACGGCGCGCCAAAACCATCTTCACCGTGTGGTATAAAGTTGTCGCACGCATTCCACCGGCCCCAGGCCCTGGGCGAATGCGCAAAAACACCGGTCCTGAAACATCCTGCCAGGCGCAATCAAATCTGAATCATCCGGACGCATGATCAATACCGTTTCCCGCCGCCTGTCGCTTTCGCTGGGCGCACTGATCCTGGTGCTGCTGGTCCTGCTGGCCGGCGCGGGCTTCATCGCCCTGCGCCTGGCAACCGAAAAAACCGTCTCGCTGACCTTGCAGCAGCTGGCCGAGACGCATGCGCTGGCACATCAGGAAACCTTCCGCCAGGCCCAGACCAGCGTGCAGCGCCTGCACAAGGAACTGTTGCAGCGCCTGGATGCGCTGGATCCGGCGCAAAGCCGCAAGCGCTTCCATGAACTCTTCGCGCGCAGCGCCGATGGCCTGTGGCGCCTGCACCCGGACAAGGTCGACACCGAACGGGCACCGACCCTCTACCTGCACCAGGCAAACGGCGAACCCGACGACTCGGTGCGCCGGCGCGCCGTGGCCAGTTACGAACTGTTCCGCGAACAGGGGCCGGCCCTGGTACCGCCCTTCTTCTCGGTGTACATGGACTTCGTCGAAGTCGGTCTGATGGTCTATTCGCGCGGTATCGACTGGGGCGCCGCCGCCACGCCGCAAACCGACAATTTCAATTACCCGACGATGACCGGTGCACGACCGGTCAACAACCGCGAACGCTCGCTTTTCTGGACGCCGGTTTATTTCGACGAACAGGCGGCGGCCTGGATGGTTTCGGCGATTCAGCCGCTCGACTGGCACGGCGAATGGGTCGGCACGGTCGGCCACGACATCACCGTAGACAGCCTGCTGGCAACGGCCCGACAGGCGGGCGCCAGCGACGAATACCACCTCATTCTGAGCGCCGATCAGCAGCTGATTGCGCATCCGCAGTTGTACGAACGCATCGCCGCCGCGCAGGGCCAGCTGGCGCTGTCCGGCTTGCACGATCCGCTGCTCGACCAGATCGACGCCTTGATCCACGGCACGCCGGCGAACAGTGGCGTACAACGCACACCGGATGGTTCGCATCTGGTCGCGTGGAGCCGTATCGACGGACCCGGCTGGTACTGGATCAGCGTGCTGCCCCAGGCCAGGCTGGATGAACGCATGCTGCTCGGCGTCGGCGTGCTGTTGCTGATCGGCGTGATCTTCGCAATACCCGCCCTGTGGGCCATGCGCAGCCTGATCCGGCGCATCGTCAGCCAGCCCCTGAAAAGCATTGCCCGGGCGGTCGACGAGTTGGGCAAGGGCAAAATGCCGCAGCCCATCGATCTCAAACAGGGCAACGAACTGGGCCGCCTCGCCGACGCTTTCGACAGCATGGTGGCCGAACTCGCCGTCCAGCGCGCCGAACAGCTGCGCCACACGCACACCCTGGAAGAGCGTGTCGACCAGCGCACCGCTGAACTCGCCGAAGCCAAGCTGGCAGCGGAACGCGCCAACGAAGCAAAGAGCAGCTTCCTGGCCAACATGAGTCACGAAATCCGCACACCGATGAATGCCATCATCGGCCTGACGCATCTGCTGCGCCGCGGCGCCAGCGCGCCCCAGGCCGACCGGCTGGGCAAGATCGACGAGGCCGGACGCCACCTGCTGTCGATCATCAACGACATTCTCGACATTTCCAAGATCGAAGCCGGCAAGCTGCAACTCGAGCATGACGACTTCGCACTGTCAGCCCTGCTCGACCAGGTCCGCTCGATGATTGCCGAAGCCGCCAGCGCCAAGGGCCTGAGCATCGAAATCGACACCGACTCGGTTCCCGTCTGGCTCAAGGGCGACGCCATGCGCCTGCGTCAGGGACTGCTCAACTTTGCCAGCAATGCCGTCAAGTTCACCCGGACCGGCAGCGTCAGACTCAGCGCAGAACTGCTCGGCACGGAAGATGACGACTTGCTCGTCCGTTTTGCCGTGAGCGACACCGGCATCGGCATCCCCGCCGACAAGCTGGCCTGTCTGTTCCAGCCCTTCGCGCAATCGGATGCCTCAACCACGCGCCAGTACGGTGGCACCGGTCTCGGCCTGGTCATCACCCGCCGCCTGGCCGAACTGATGGGCGGCACGGCCGGCGCCGGCAGCACCCCGGGGCAAGGCAGCACCTTCTGGTTCACTGCCCGCCTGCAAGCCGGGCACGGTGTTCTCCCGGCCGCTGCAACAAAATCCCGCGATGCCGAAGAACTGCTGCGCGCACAGCATGGCGGCCAGCATCTCCTGCTCGCCGAAGACAACCCGATCAATCGCGAAGTGGCGCTGGAATTGCTGCACGGCGTCGGACTTGCCGTCGATGTCGCCGAAGATGGCAGCAAGGCGCTGGCAATGGCCGGGCAGCAGCATTACGACCTGATCCTGATGGACATCCAGATGCCCAATCTCGATGGCCTGTCGGCCACCCGGGCCATCCGCCAACTGCCGGGCTGGCAGAGCAAGCCCATCCTGGCCATGACCGCCAATGCCTTTTCCGAAGACCAGGCGGGCTGTCTCGCGGCCGGCATGAATGATTTCATCGCCAAGCCGGTCGAACCGGAAGATCTCTATGCCTGCCTGCTGAAATGGCTGCCGCGCTCAGGGCAAGCGGAAGCGACAGTCAGCGCAGCGAGCGCCCCGGAAGCGGAAGGCACTCCGGAATTGCTCGCCAGTCTGGAAGCCATTCCCGGCCTCGATGTCGCCAGCGGCCTGCACCTGATGCGCGGCAAGGTGCAACGCTACCGCCATGTCGTGCAGATGTTTGTCGACCGGCATGCCGAAGCGGCCGCACAACTGCAGGAACTGATCGCTACCAGCCAAGTCGAAGCTGCCGAACACCTTGCCCACACGCTCAAGGGAGCTGCCGGCAGCATAGGCGCCGTCCGCATTGCGCACCAGGCCATCGAGCTGAACAACGCGCTGCGCCAGGGCGATCTTGCTGCAACGCTTCCCTGCCTGCCGGCACTGCGTGACGAACTGGCGCTCCTGTGCCAGGCGGTACGCGCCCTGCCCGCGGCTGAATAAACCAACGGAACCACGAGAAACCACCATGCCACGTTTTGCTCCCCTGCTCCTCGCCGCTCTCGCCCTGCCCGCCAGCTTTGCCGCCACGGCCGAGGAAGTCGGCTGCATCACGACAACCTGGAAGCTGATCGGCGCCAATCACCGCGTCTGCATCTATGCCTTCGACGACCCTGAGATCTCCGGCGTCACCTGCCATTTCAGCCAGGCCAAGACCGGCGGCATCAAGGGTAGCTTCGGGCTGGCCGAAGATCCGTCGCAGTTCTCGCTCGCCTGCCGCCAGATCGGCCCAATCAGCAAGCCGGCCAAGCTGCCGGAAGACAAGATCGTGTTCAGCGAGGACACCTCGCTGATGTTCAAGGAAACCTCAATCCATCGCAGCTTCGACGAGAAACGCAATGTGCTGGTCTATGTCGCGATCAGCCGCAAGCTGATCAACGGCGCACCGGCCAACGCCATCTCGACCGTGCCTATCCAGCCCTGGGGCGGCAAGTGACGAAGCGCAGCGTCTATCGCGAAATTGCGCCCTACATCACCAAGGACGGCTCGCAGATCCGCGAACTGCTGCACCCCGAACAGCATGCAATCCGCCAGCAGAGCCTGGCCGAAGCCATCGTGCCGCCGGGCGCGACGACGCTGCTGCATCGCCATGCTGTGACCGAAGAGATTTACCACATCACCCAGGGCAGCGGCGAGATGACGCTGGGCGACGAGAAATTCGCGATCGCCGTCGGCGACAGCATCGCCATCGCGCCGGGCACGCCGCACTGCGTCAGCAATACCGGCAGCACGGCGCTGCACATCCTGTGCTGCTGCGCGCCGGCGTATTCGCACGCCGATACCGAGTTGCTTTAACTCCCCACCGGTCGACCGGCAAAAAAGACGGTTTTTGCCGGGATACGCATGACCCGGCCGGGCCGCAGCGGTCGACTGCCGGAAAAGACGGTTTTTGCCCTTTTCCCGGCGTCGACCGTCAGCAGCGTGCGACGAAGGCGGTCAGCGCCTCAAGCACCGCCACTTCCTGATCGCGCTGCGGCGTGTGGCCGCAATGGGCCAGCTTGAGCAATTGCGTGCCCGGCACCTGTTCGGCGATGGCATCGATCTGGCGCAAGGTCGCGTATTCGTCATCCTCGCCCTGGATGGCGAGCACCGGGCAGCGGATGCGCGGCAAATATTCTTCGATGTTCCAGTCGCGAAACGGCGGCGACAGCCAGCAATCGTTCCAGTCGCTGAACACGCGTTCGGTCTGCGCGTGGTGATAGCGCGCCAGTTTCTGCGGCAGGTCGGTGGTCTGCCAGGCAGTGCGCGCTTCGCGGATGCCGGCCAGGGTTTCTTCCTCGACGAATTCATGCGGCGCCAGCACGGCGATACCGCGCGGCACCCCGGGGAAGGCGCCGGCAAAGATCAGCGCGATGCTGCCACCGTCGCTGTGGCCGATCAGCAGCGGCCGCTCGATCTGCAGTTCGGCGAGCAGCGCCGGCAGCGCCTCTTCGGCTTCGCGGTGCATGTAGCGCGTATTGCGCGGCTCGGCATAGGCCTGCGAGCCGCCGTAGCCGGCGCGCGACCAGACGATGACGCGACAGCCGGTGGCGGCCGCCAGCTTTTCCGGAAAATGCCGCCACATCGCGACGCAGCCGAGGCCTTCGTGCAGCAGCAGGAGTTCGGGGCGGCCGGCGACAGTTGCCGGGTAATCGCGGTATTCGAGGCGCAAGCCATTGACGACAAGATGTTTCATGCGGCGAGAAGAAAGTTGCGGGCGATATCGATCTGCCCCTGGGTCAAAAACATCGGCGCGTGGCCGACACCGGGAATTTCGGCCAGTTCGGCACGTGGACCGCATTGGCCCATCTGCAGCCAGGTTTCGCGCGTCAGCAAGTCGGACTCGGCGCCGCGGATGGCCAGCGTCGGGCAGCGGATGGCCTGGTAGAGCGGCCAGAGATCGATGTCCTGCTCGCTGAAGGTGGCCTTGAACGGCGTTGCGATCTGCGGATCGTAGAGAAAGCCCCAACGCCCGTCGGCGCGCTGGCCGATGCTCGATTCGGTCAAATGATGCCACTGCGCCTCGTCGAGATCGCCGAACGGCGCGCTGATCAGGCGGACATAGGCCTGCGCCTCGCCGAAGGTCGCCCAGGTCGGGTCGAGACCGACGTAGGCGCCGATGCGCTTCAACGAATCGACAGTGATCAGTGGCCCGACATCGTTGAGGATCAGGCGGCGGATCGGCGAATTTTCCTGGGCCGCCAGCGCCATGCCGATCAGGCCGCCCATGGAGGTGCCGACCCAATGCACGCTGTCGACATTGAGGCGGGCGATCAGCGTCACCATGTCGGCGACGTATTGCGGCACGCCATAATGCGCCGGATCGCGCAGTCGACCGCTGCGCCCGCGCCCGACCACATCCGGGCAGACGACGCGGTAATGCGCCGACAGCGCGCGCGCCAGATCGTCGAAATCGCGCGCATTGCGGGTCAGGCCGTGCACGCAGACAAGGACGCGTGGATTGTCCGGCACGCCCCACTCGGTATAGGCCATCCGGTGCAGACCGGACGGACTGATGCATTGCACTGTCTTTTGCGTGAATTGCATGCTTGTCTCCTTCGCCGCCAATGTATCACCGGCCGTACCAATAACGCTTGCGCTCATCGCGCCAAGCAGTGACCGCAACGTCCCCGGCCGCCAGTCTGACCTGCACGGCGCCGTCGCGATCGGTACGCCACAGCCGCGTGCCGCGCGCGGCGTAGCGCGCCAGCACCTCGGCCTTGGGATGGCCGAAGCGGTTGCGGTAACCGACCGGAATGATCGCCTGCGGCGCCCCGACCGCGGCCAGGAAGGCCGGCGTCGACGAGGTTTTCGAGCCATGGTGCGGCATCAGCATGATCTCGGCGGCGAGCGCGCCGGGATCGCGCGCCAGCAATTCCGCCTCGTCGGCCGCCTCGATGTCGGAAGTCAGCAGCATCGCCCGGCCATCGGCTTCGACGCGCAAAACGCAGGAAAGATGGTTGCTTTTGCCGTCGACCGCATAGGCCGCGGCCGCCGGATGCAGCACGGCAAAGGACACACCGTCCCAGACCCAGCGCTGGCCGGCGATGCAGCGCGTGCCGGCGATTTCCGGCAGCGACGAGTGCACTTCACCGACCGGCAGCGCCGCCAGCACCGAGCCGAGGCCGCCGGCGTGGTCACTGTCGCGATGCGTCACCATCATCTGGTCGATGCGGTTGATGCCGAGGCTGCGCAAATAAGGGATGACGACGCGCTGCCCGGCATCGGCGTCGGCACCGTAGAGCGGGCCGGGGTCGTAGACCAGCACATGCTCACGGGTGCGGATCACGGTGGCCAGGCCCTGGCCGACATCGAGCACGTCGATCCAGACGGCGCCCGCCTCCGGCTGGCTGATGCAATTCCTGTTCTGGTGCGCCACCTGGCCGGTCAACCAGTGCGCAAAGGCCAAAACCGGCCACCACGGAATCAACGCCGCAAACAGCACGA
>Ga0209749_1000733_pt1 | contig 39064 bp, 31 predicted proteins | sample EPASupsiteSAE347_FD_187267 | JGI IMG/M metagenome (GOLD analysis project Ga0209749, IMG submission 187267) | Bioremediated contaminated groundwater from EPA Superfund site, New Mexico - Sample SAE3-47 (SPAdes) (version 2) | ecosystem: Environmental > Aquatic > Deep subsurface > Groundwater >...
GTTGTTCTTCAAATGGATCAAACAACATTTGCGGATCAAAGTTTTTTATGGCACCAGCGAGAATGCTGTCAAGACCCAGATTTGGATCGCCATATCTGTCTACGTTCTCGTTGCTATCCTCAAAAAGCATTTTCATCTGCCGCAAAGTCCTTACACAATTTTACAGATTTTGAGCCTGACACTTTTCGAGAAAATGCCCATTTTACAGGCATTTTCTCCCCAACAACTACAAATCGAATCGATCAATGATCAAAAACAGCTGTATTTACAGGGTATTTAAACCGGACAGTAGTGCCTGCCGATAATATATTTTGGAGTTTATAACATTCGACAAAAACTTTGCAACACGATTTTCACCGGTTTTTCCCGGTTATTTCGATTTCGCTGATTCCGAGAATGCCCGTGGTCTTGAAGTTTAATTTTAGTTTGCTGAATGCTCCGCCGGTGGATAAAGTGTTCCGGCATAGGCCCCAGTCATCGGCCTTGTAACCGCTGTCACGGGAAATTTCCTGCCACTCGTCGCTGTTCAAAGCGCCTTCCAGGGTAATGGAATTTACCGTGACGGTCGGCCATACCCGCGACGTCCAGACAACAACCTTTTTGACCCATTGCGGCTTCAAAAACGTTATTTCTATTGAAACGTCGCTCGCCTTTGACAGCATGACCAGGCCGTCATCCAGACTCGAGCCTATTACGCCATCCTTTAACATGTTGCGGCCGGGATCCCCCCTTGTTTCTCCGGATAAATATTCGTAACGCCATTCGGCCTTGGGCGGTTCGATTTTTTTCACTTTAAAACCTCCCACCCAGACTTCTCCGGCCGAATCATGGCAATGGATGGGCAGGCTCAGCCTGTATTTTCCGTCATTTTCCGTTTTGAATGTCCATTTTACGGAAGTGAGCGTCTCGGACGGGGTGAAGATCGTCTGGAACATGGTCTTCTGTTTCCGCGGCGTTCCCTTTTTGTCATTAAAGTCCAGGTGAGCGGAGAAACTGGCTCCTTTATGCGAAAAATCCAGTTCATAGAGTCCGGGTTCAAGATAAATGGGGAATTTATAGACAAGATAAACACCGCCTTGTCTGGTCTCTTTCACGATCTTCCAGACAGCGGCGCCGTCGGCCGTTTCTGAGTCATTAATTTCTCCCGCGCCTTTGCCGGACAACAACCGCAATCCCCAGTTTTCGTTTTCCAGGTTTAGGCCATCCGCGCCGACAACATTTTCGCCCTCGCCCCAAACGGCATCCCGCATCCCGCCGCAGAGCAGAACGAGGAATATGACGGCGTATTTTAAGAATATCTTTGCCGGTTGTCTTGTCTCGCTCACTTTGTCCTTTCAAACCGGGCCGATGTTTTTTTGCCGGTAAGCACGTCGCAAACTTCCAGCTTCCATCGCCCAAAAGGATCCTGCGGGGCGATGAATGCCTTTCCTTCAATTGTAGTTTTCCCATTTTCAAACAGCAATACTTTATGCTGTCTCTCCTTTCCGGCGGGGTCAATCAGGTTGACGCTGATTACCGGAACCGGCAAGAGGTGGCCTTTGCACGCAACCTGCCAGGATATTTCCCCGTTCTTTTCATCGGCCTTGACCGCCATTTCCGGTCCGTCCCGTTTTTCAGGCACAAATGCGATCAAGCACGCGCCGCCGCCTTTAAGATTGATATTAGCCTTGTTATTCTTGTTTTCAATATTGCCCGCCAGGCCGTTCTCTTTCACCAGGAGAAGCCGTTTGCCATGGGGAATATCAATTGCGCAAGAATTGACTTCCAGCCGGCACTTGTCCTTGTCCGAAATGATTCCCACGAGTTCAACGTCTCCGCTTGTATAGGAATAGACCTGCCCGATGAAGCCGTTCCCGGGAATATACAACGGCTTGACGGGACAAGTTTTACTCACCTGGCCCACTATCTTCCGCCAGCGGTTCATCATCTGCTCATTTGAACAATCAAAATTAAACTGGCTGATCCTGAATCCCAGCCAGACGCTTTTGCCCTCTTTGGTTTTGTTAACGGTGGCGAGCGGCAATGATTTCCGGGAGTCGCGCAGCAATACCTGCGTCCCTTGGCCTGGATCCCCCTTGACGGCGCCGCATTGTTTAACCGAGAGGGGGTCGCCCCCGTTCTCATTCAGATTCATCACCGCCGGGCCGTCTGCCAGGTCAAGATCAAAACCCAAAACCGCGTTCAGCGCGTTTTTGTCCCGCGGTTTCAGGTTTTCATCGTATGTTCCGCAAGCGCCGCTTGCCAATACAGTCCCGCCATTCTCCACAAAATCCATGATGCCTTTTGCCTCGGCGTCCGACAAGCTGAAAGTCTGGGGCAGCACAAGTATTTTCACGCCATCGTCAATAAGGCATCCCTTTTCCACCTGGGCATAGGAGATAAACTTGTACGCATAGCCCAGGTCCGAGATTACACCACGCCAGCCATCCAATTCGTCCATAAAATCTTCTTCCTGTCCCAGTATCCTGGAAAGATGCAGGCTGTTTTGGGAATAATAAATAGCGGCATCCGTCCTGCGTTTTGCGTTATATATCAAATCCCAGTATCCCTGCCGCCATTCCTTGATATATGAAATGGCCTCGCTGAGTGAGGGTTTATACGCCCCGCTTGCGATAAGATATTGAAAATCAAACATCCCCACGCCAAAACTTTGTTCCAGGGCCGCTTCCCAAATACGCATTGATAGTTTGATTCCAGTTATATTATAACCGATGGCGTATGGGAAGGCCTTCAGAGTCCCTTTGCTGAAAGACCACCGCATATTGTTTGACCCGAATCCGCCATAAGCCAATGCGCCCTGCAACACTTGCGGCTGGGAAAGTTTCCACCAGTCTATGCCGTTGCCCGCGCCGGGCCGTTGTGTCCCCGAGATGGCAAAGCATCCATCCGGGGCAACCGACTTGATCTCTTGCGCAATTTTCTGGTAATAATCCGTCAGTAAATCTTCCATGCAGGTCCGGAAATCATTCCAGAGAGTGTAAGTTCCGCGTTTCTTGGCTTGTTCCAGCGCATCCGGACGGATTTCCTCCCAGGATTTAAATGATGTCCCCCAGGCCGAATTGGCTTTTTCAAGCGGGCCGTGTTTTTTCCGCGCCCAGGCTTGAAAGTAGGCCAGCGCGGCCGGATGGAAGTCGTAATCAAAGTATTCATGATAGTAAGACATGCTCATCTCGTCTCCAGCCACGTACAGAATGGGCTGAAAATCCTTGTAATATTCGGCCATTTTCCGGGTTGCTTTTAACGCGCCGTCAACAAAGGCCTTGTCGGCCAGGGAAGGTTTCCGAACAAGACATTTTATATCATTGGTTTCCAGGTATTTTTTGCGGTTGGCGATAAAGTCTTCCACATGTATTTCCGCGCCCCAGTATGTCGGACAGGGAATCACGCTTCTTTCGGATGCCTTGACCGCATCCTCGCTTTTTTTGCCGGTGGCGTGCCATTCCGCAAAGCCGTCTATGTCATTCCCGAACCTGTCAAAATAAAAATCGCGAAGATACTGCATTTGGAGTATTGCGCCCGGGTATCCCCAGCTGATAAGCAGCGGTTTTATGGAATCATGCCGCGGTTGTCCAATCCGGCAAAAAACCTGGTCCAACTGGCAGCCATCGTTCCTGCAGACGCTTCCCTTGACAATCAACCAGCGTCTGCCCCAGAAATGGACGGGAAGGCTCCATTCAATCGTGCCGGTATGATCGGATACGGCCTCAATACTGTTCAGAATGTTATTGTCAGGATCATAGGCGGTCAGTGTCGTTTCCAGATTCTCGACCGTGGCCTTGGCGTTATTAAACACCTTTAAGGTTACTTTATGGGAGTCGCAATCGGAAAAGATGGAAAGGGAATAGCCCTTTTCACAGCGGATCTTTTTATATCCCCAATCCATGATTTTTCCGGACTGATTCAGGAGGCGGACATGGATAAAATTATCTCCCGCGGTTTCTGGCAAGGGGATTTGAAACACGCTGTTTGATCCGTCCCCTTCCGGCAAGGTTTTGGTTTGCTCCCATATCTCGGCTTTATTCGCCGTAACCAGGGCGCATTCCATTTCCGCTTTTTTATCCGGATCAAGCCGATAGGCTGCGTTGACGACCAGCGTGTTCCCATTGGTGTGGCAGGTGATGTTGTTGATTACCGCGTCCTTAATTTCCTTTCCCGCCGCCCAGATAATGCTCTTCCCTATGGCGGCAAACTCATATTCCACTTCCGGGGACTTGGGACCCGAGGACGTTATGCCGGTTGCGCCCTTGTCGTGTTTGCCCATAACCGCGGAGTAAAGCCAGGCGGCAACCCGGCCCTTGTTGGAGTAATCTGCTATAAGGATGGGGGTTTTATCCGTCCGGAGCAGAGGTTCGCCTTTGGTCTGGGGATATATGATCGGGGTCACAACTGGCCAGGCGCTCCAATCCAGCGCGCTTGTCAAGTAATGCGGTTTGCAAACGGCTATTTTGCCGTCGCTGCCCAGAGGTAATTTGTCATTGTTCCATTTTGCCCCGCTTGCCGGCAGGAACGACGGGTTCTCCGGCCAGCCGCCCATCCCGCTTATTATTACCAGGCCTGTTCCTTCCCCGACCGACTTGGCGATGCTTTTCCGGATTTCAGCGTTCAATTGCCGGTCAAAATCCACCCCGGCCAGCACAATCACGTCCCATTTTTCTTTTTCAATCAGTTTGAGAAGCGAGTTTTGGCACTGTTCCATCGAGCCGGCAATATCGCCGGGCATAGCGGCCGTCATGAACGGCATCCCGACCGAAGGCGCGGCCTCAAAGTCAAAACGCTGGCATAATTCCGCCACTTCCCGCTCATGCACATAATCCGTTAACGCCAGGACGCGAATTGATCCGGCGGCAAACGGCTTGCCCCATTTGAAATGGGGCGTGGTTTTTTCAACGGTTATCGGCTGCAGTTTGCCGGTGTTTTTTGCCGTGGACTTAAGATCATTTTTGCCCAGGCCGGACTTGGGCTTGTCATGCCCCTCGGCCAAGACGGTCTTGGCCTGAAAATCCTTTTCAAAATCAGCCGCTTCTTTTCCCTGGAACCGGATGTTGACCCTGGCCTTGTTCGCTTTTTCAACCCAATCGCTGTTCCATGGTTTTCCCGCCTCAAGTTTGATTGTTTGCCTGAACGCGTTTATCGCAACATCAATCCCACCGTTCACGGATGCATAACCCGCCAGCCTCATTTTCCCCTTCTCGCCCTCTTCAAACTCCAGCGCGCCTATATCGCAAACATAATCCACGGTCTTCAATCCCCTGAAAAGGAACACCCGGTATTCGACATTGAATTTTTCGCCCGGCGCCAAATTGACCGCCCGGTATCCCCATTCCAGGTTCCCGGGTGAACTGCCGGAAAACTGGTAGATGCAGTCCAGTTTGGTCTGGTCAAACGACATCCCCAATCCCAAACCGTTCCCGGTGATGACCGCCGCCCAGCCCGCGCCGGGATTATAGCAATATTCCTGGCTGAATTCACTTGAGCCGGGCGTCACCATTTTTTGTTCAATCTGTTTCTGGGTGGGGAAGAGATAATGATTGGTGGCGAAAACATCGCCCACGACATTACGCATCCAGAGTCCCGCCATGATGTTTATCATTGAAGATGGCTCGTTCTCCAATTCCTCGCTGCAGACAATGACCGGAAGTTTTTTGGGTATCAAAAACGTCCGTTTTAAACGCAGCCATCCCTCGATGCTTCCGCTCCCCTGGGCGAAAAACCTGACTTCCGTGGCATCCGGGTTTTCCGAAAGTTCCTGCCGGGCGATCGCCGAGCAAAAGGACAAATAGCGCGGATACCAGAGTTTGGCTTCAAAAAGTCCGCCCGGATAAACCTGGGAATCCAGATCCACCGTGCTTAATCTCGTCCGGCTTTCTTTATCCGTGAGTACGGCAACGCCGCCAAACTCCGGGTAAAATATCAGGGAGAAAAAATCATTCGCAACTTCGGTGGCGGCCGGCGCGCCACGAACGTTCAGGGGCGCCAGACATGCCGCAAATGCGCAAAGAAACATCCAGCATAAACGGTGTTTGAACCGGGATATTGATTTTATCCTGATTTTTTCTCCTTTTGGTTTTTAATCCAACATTACCTGCGCCATTAGAAACCGTTTAAGGAAGGAAGCGGGGATATTCAGGACATACCCTCCGCGGACTGATTGCGCCGTGATCGTTTTCTCTCCCGGAAAATCGGGAGAAACCAGGGATACTTTTTTGATAGAGTTCACGGCTAGTTTTATTTGAATAGGCTCTTTGAACCGAGGATATCTTAGCGCCTGTTTCAAAGGCATCTTCTGGCCCGGCTTCAAACTTGTTCCTTTTGCATTCAAGAGGCTGATAACGATCCGCCTGTCTGCCAGTCTGTAAGAATTTATTATCACTCCTTGCGGCACATGTAAAGGAACAAGGAAAAAATCTTTCGCGGGAACAAGCGATTTTATGCTGTTTATCAATATGTTTTTATAAACAGGTATTTTTTCATCTATCCATAACGGCGCAACAGACAATTCTTTCCGCTTGATGGGTTCTTTGCGGTAATCTTTGGTAATAAGCGGAACTACTCCTTCCGTGGCATACATCAAGCCCGGCTTGAAACTGAAATAGACAAACTTCCCTTTTTGATATTTTCCTTCCATGATGGCAGGATCAGGAGCGTCCACGCCGAAGAGATTATACTTCTCAATCCAGGCGATAATATCAGAAAACTTTCGGGGAGCCGATGAGATTACCTGGGGGCCAAAATAAGGGATCCTTTCTCCGGCATCTTTCAGGATAGGATTATTGTTTCTTTGCATTACCGGATAGACGGACAAATTGATTTTCTGTATGGTTTTTTTATAACTAACCCCTAAGACATCTTTAAGGGCAAAATCCTTTCTTTTCGCCCCTTTTTCATCATACAGGGAAGTTTCATGGGTCAGGATCAAGTTGCCGCCCTCTTTAATAAATCCTTTAATGATGCTTATCTGTTTATCGCTCAGGCAGGTGATATTGGGTAAGATGAGCAGTTTTAATCCCGCTAATCTTTTTGGGCTAAATTCAGTGTCGGCTAGAATTATCTTGAAGGGAATATTATCCTCCAGCATTGCCTCAGTCCACCCCCGTAATTCATCCAGATAATAACGGGAGTCTGCTCCGGAAACGGTCATCGTGGCCGCGGAATGAAGAATGCCGATATCGGCCAAATCCACGGGCTTTTCAAAGAGGGATTCATGAGGTTTTTCCCATTTAAAAACCTTTTCCCGGTCTTCCGCGGCGGCAATATACCCATGCCCGAAGGATTTGGTCAGCGCCCAGCAGAAAAAGTTTTCGGCCAGCGAAGGAACATAAAAATAAGCAATACAGGGCAATCCTTTTGCTTCACTCAAAGCCTGGTAGTATTTTCTGTCCAGAAAAAACCGTTTCCAGGAGTAAAAGGTATAAGTCTCCAGGGGTGTCTCATTACGCGTATGACAAATGGACTCTTCATACAAAACATTTGCGCCCCAGGCAAAGTCTTCATAGGTATAACCGGGGTCATGAACGCCAAGCGTGGAATTTATTCCCACCGAGCAGCATCCAAAAAGTATCTGTCCGGGACCCAGGAGCTTTTTTATGTTCATAAACTCATCCTGGGCGGAAATTCTCCTGAACATCAACCAATCCCGCCAGGCGGGATGCTCAAAATTCTCCCAAGCGGGATATTCTTTGCCTTCCGGCAGGGCATATCCGAAGATTTTCTTAAATTTTTCCCGGCAATATTGACAAGCGCAATAAAACCATCCCGGAGCAAAATGAATATCATCGTGCATTAAACCGTCCGCCCCGGTATTTTTGATGAAATTGGAAATATAATCAAAATAGGCTTCTTTCCAATGAGGATTATTAATACAACAATACCAGGCGTTATTATAAACTGGAACATAACCGGCCACGCCGGTTCTGATATCCCTGGGCACAAAATCCCTTAATCGCCATTGCTTATAGCGGCCGTTATTAATGGTAAGATTGGAGCTGTGATGTTCAACCGCCAGCATCCCTTGCCTGTGACAGGCCGCAACGACAATCTTTGTTGTTGCTTCTATCTCCGGGAACAGGTGAACATAATCGAAGCGGAAATGATAGTGGGACAGCATAACGGCATTCACCCCGCTCCGGGCAAGAGACAAGGCGGTTTTTTCAGCCTCCTCGGGATCTATCTTTCCTATTTCCCAAAGTTTCGGCCAGTAACAAAATCTGGCGTTCCACATGGAGTTTAACTTTTCTTCTGCCGAGTTGATTACAAAAGTCTTTTGTTGAATTGTCATAAAAATTAAACCGGATTTTTTAATTTTTCTCTATCAGAACTCTGCCAAAAGTTTCAATCAATGACTCTTCGCAAATCGCCGCCCGCATTCTCCAGGATACCCAGCGCCTCATCGTTTGCGACGTTTTTTTTTACCATGACCACCGCCGCTTTGATGTCCCCTTCGGTTTCCTTCAGCAGCTCCGCCGCCCGCTCGTAACTGACGCCGGTTATGAGCCTGACGATTCTTTTGGCCCGCTCGGTCAACTTATTGTTTTTTGATTTGATATTAACCATCAAATTGCCGTAAGTCCTGCCCAACTTGACCATGGCCGCGGTGCTGAGCATGGTTAACACCATTTTCTGCGTAATTCCCGCCTTCATGCGGGTGGAACCCAGCAGGACTTCCGGGCCCACAATCGGCACAATGGCAACATCCGCCAATTTTTCCATCTCGCTATCCGGATTATGCGTGAGCACGATAATTTTCAGCCCGGTCTCCCTGGCGACCCGGATGGCGTCCAGGACGAAATCCTGCCGTCCATCCGCGCTGAGCCCCACCAGCACGTCGCCCTTGGCCGGTTTTTTCTCAAGAAGCGCCCCGGCCCCTGTCCGGCCCTCATCTTCAACCCATTCCTGAGCCCGGAAGACCGCCTCTTTTCCGCCGGCCATAATGGCTTGGATCGTTTCCGGACTGGTGCCGAAGGTCGGCGGACATTCGGCGGCATCAATCACCCCCATCCGTCCGTCTGTTCCGGCGCCGATGTAAAACGCCCGGCCGTTATTTTTCAACGATGCCACCAGCAATTTCACCGCGGATGCGATCCGGGGGATCTGCTCTTCCACCGCAAACGCCACTTTCTTGTCTTCCGCATTGATGATCCGCAGAATTTCCACGGTTGACTTCAAATCGAGATCAACGGAATTCTCGTTCAGCGATTCCGTCACATAATCAATCATTCCTTCTCTCAGGTTATCTTTTTGCCTGCGTGATGTTCCCGCTTGTTCCTGTTTTCGCGACATTTTTTCTCCCTTGCATTACGATGCGGCAGACGCAAGTTCCATTGTCATAAAACTTCTGGCTTGCATTGTGCCGTTTATCTTTTGTGATTCTTGCTGATAAACAAAACCAGTTTTTTCGCGTGAATAATTGGATAAAATCAACAATCTTCGCCCATCAGAAGCCTGCCAGGCGGAATGCAGAATTGCAGGAATTTTTTTCGAGTGCAATTTATGCTGCCCTTCCGGCGTAAATACATTGCGCAGAAGAAATTTGACGGTTATATTTTTTACTTCAAGTCCACCTGGCGGAAGCATGTCGCCATTCAGGAGAAAATCCCGGTGCTTGTAATATATTTTTATTGCCTGACATAGGAATTCGCATTCACCTTTAAACTTTTCGCCATTCATATGTTCCAGCCGAAGATTGGCTACCGTTGGCTGTAATCCCCATATAAGTCCGCGAGCTATTTCAAGACAAAACTGATCCGGACATTTGTTTTGCCAATCTTTCTCTTTTTTCCATTTCCCCTTGATAGGCCACAATGGATCATAGGGGGGGATGCAATCAAGCATGGCATAGTTTCCAAAAAGCGTAAAATACCCGTGATAAACCGCATTGAATAGGGGAATAGCCTCCTTAAATGTGTCATCCCGAAATCGTTCCCAACTTGCGTCCAACATTATACCCGCTTCCAGTAAATCCATATATACTTCCGCGCAACTCTCGGAACACAAAGTCATTCCCGGACAAAAGCGCCGCAATTGACGCAGTAAGGTCCGATACCCCTCAACCTGATACTTGCCACCGCCAGGCGAATGATTATGGCAAGAATTATAACAAATGCTATTGGTATAATTGCCGATAACATCCAAATAGAGGCCATCAATTCCAGTCCGATTCAATTGCTTGGCAATTTTTATGATTTTTTGCCTGAAGGGGCGGGCGCTGCCGCACATATAAGCCAAGCGATGGCCTAGATAATGGTTAAAAACATATGCTTTTGGCGTTTGGTCATGATTCATGACAGCCGATTGTCGCCCCCCTTGTTTCCAAATAATATCATCCATATCCCAGCAAAGACCATTAATATAGGGTTGACAATATATGCCTCTTTTTTTTAATCCGGCAATTGCCGTTTTAAAACGTTTTATTCCTTCGCGTGGAGGAAGATAACGCGGATATTCGGCGTCATATTGTCCCCTATGCCACCAATACCAATCCAGAGCCAGCGGCAAGCGCACCTTTTTGGATAATTTTTCCACCGGCCGCACCGTTTCGCTGATTTTTCCCCGGTTCCAAACCCAGCCGGCCAGAGCGGTTATTTTGGCAGCAGTATCTCCGGCCCTTTGGCGCGGACCTCTTGTTGCCCAGCGCTGTTGCAACGCCCAAGCGCGATAAATCCGAGCCGCTTCGTACCAGCCGCCCCGAAATATCCTGTAGCCAACCGAATAAGGCAGATTATAAGCTGTCGCCGCCGCCTTGGAAAGCGGGACATAGTGAATTGCGCTATAAATAAAAGTACCCCTTGTAGTCCCTCGAAATTCGGCATGTTTGATATAGCCTTCAGCATCGCGCGAATCAAAATACATCCCCTGCCCATCCGAAACATAAGCCGCAAATTGCATGCTGGCCTGACATAAATATTCCCAGCAGATTTTACGGTTAATATCCGGATTATTGAAAACATTTCGCTCCGCATCGCGAATTAACATTCCCAACCCCATGGGAATTGCCAGCGCACATTTTGGCCGATAACCGAATTCAAATATTGGAAAGATAATTTTTTCAACTTGAGCCTTGCCGTTTAGGCCGTCGTATAGAAGCCGGCCGGTTAGCAGGCCAGCCTTTAATTCCCATTTGACGCGCACCCGAAAATCGGCGCTTATCCCACCTAATCCCTTCCATTCAACCAAAAAATGAGACCGGTTAACTTCCATCGGAAAGAAGGACCGCATGTGCTCCGGACCGAATTCCATGACTTCATTATTTACCCTTATTATCAGTACCCAGTTGGCGCTATTCCATGGCGCAATAAACACCTTTGGCATATCATTATATCCAGATCCGGTTAAACAGCCATTACGCGTATTAAAATAATACGTGGCATCCAGCCCCTTTAATATAATTTCACTGCGGTTTCCGTTGCCTCTTCTTTCAAGCTTCATGCTTTATCCTTGGCGAGATTCAGAACTATTAAGGTTCTCATAATTGTATAGACACGGATTAGTTGTGTAAAAACAGCTAAAAGACGCTCCTGTATCGGCCTGAATGTCCATACAATTATGAGAATATTAGTAAAATCATCCGTGAAGTCCGAAGATCAGTTCATTCGTCACTCTTTGCATGAATAAGCCAGTTTGACAACGGATTCCCTGACTATTAATTTTGTCTGCAAAATCTTTTGGACGGGCGGTTTTATTTTGCCCTTGACCAAATCCAGCAGGGTAGCAATCCCCAAGCGCCCCAGTTCGCCAACCGGCTGGGATATGGTTGTCAGCGGCGGAACCAGATGCGCGGCCATGAAAAAATCGTCAAAACCAATCACGGATATGTCGGCGGGTACGGTCAGGCCTAGTCGCGTTATGGCCTTGAAAGCGCCCAAAGAAAAATGTTCCCCCCCAGTAATCAAAGCCGATGGCTTTGCCGCTTTCAACATGCATAAAACAGCTTTTTCGGCCCACGTTCTCCAATCGCCTTTTTCACAGATCGCCGCCAAACCGGCATCATACGCAATCCGATTCTTCTCCAATCCCTTTCGATAACCGGCATAGCGCGACGCCGAATCATAAAAATCAGGTGATCCATCGATAAATCCGATTCTTTTATGCCCAAGACGCGCTAAACAATCCACGGCCCGCATGGCGCCCTGCTCGTGGTCAACCGCAATAAAATTCAACCCATTACCCAACTTGGCGGCCATGGACAGGCATGCTATTTTCCTTTTCTGTATCTCGTCCAACAGTTGTTTATCCTTCTTTCTCGGCGCCGGCGCCAGCAGGCCGGCGATGCCGTTTGACGCCATCAGTTGGACAACCTGATCAATGCGGTCGCATTTGGGTAACAGGAGCAGGATGATTTTTCGGTCCAATGCCGCAGTTCGCAGGCTTTTTTCCAATTCCGCCACATAATAATCCAGATTTCCGCCCTCGAGCGCAAGCACCGGCGACCAGACCCCGATGCGGATCGCATGGTCGGAGATTTTTTCAAGAACTACCGAGCCGCGTTTTTGCCTGCGGCTGATCAATCCCTCCCTGGCCAATTCAGCCATGGCCGTGCGAACCGTTCCGCGGCTGATGTTATATTTACGCGCTATTTCAACTTCCGGCGGTATTTGATCGCCGGCCTTAAGCGCCCCCGACTCAATCAAACGTACCAGGTTTTGTTTGACCTGCGCGTGCAAAGGACTAGACCGTTCAATGTCGAAAATGAATTTATTGTTCATATAGCTATTGTTTATACAATATGGCAAAAAAAAGTCAACAACAAATTTATCTTTTGCATTGTGCGGCGTTTTTGCTAAATTAGGAAATTTGCCAATCGAATGAATATATAAGAACTGATTAAACGGACCAGAAAGGAACAATTGTGACATCGAGAGAAGTAGTACGGCGCACCATCCGTTTTGAGGGGTCCGACCGCCTGCCCTACGCGCTTGCCCCCAATTACGGCTCGGATTTTGCAGAAGCCGGAATGTCGCCCTCGCCCGATACAAGACCCAAAAAAGGCCTGGATGAATGGGGGTGTGATTGGGATAACATCGGCATATCAAACCTGGGGGAAGTAAAGGAATACCCCTTGAAAGACTGGAACGATTGGAACAAGTTGAAGATCCCGGATATCCGCTCTGCGGCCAGATGGAAAGACCTTGAAGGAGCGCGTAAACGCGCCGGCGACAAGTTCCTCCTGGCCGGAGGAATTTCCCTGTATGAGCGGGTTCACTTTCTCCGCGGACTGGAAAACACATGGGCGGATACTTTGGTTGCCCCCGATGAACTCGGGCGACTGATCGACGTGCTGGTGGACATGAATCTATATGCCATCGGTCGCTATGCCGAAGCCGGTGCTGATGGTTACATATTTTGTGATGACTGGGGACTGCAAAACCGGCTTATGATTTCGCCGGAATCGTGGCGGTCAATCTGGAAACCAAAATATGCCCGCGTTTATAAGACGGCGCATGAGGCCGGGTTGCTTACTTTTTTGCACAGTTGCGGATATATCGCCGACATTCTCGATGATTTGATCGAGATAGGACTGGACGTCATCCAGATGGACCAACAGGAAAACATGGGTCTGGATTTTCTCGGCGACAGATTCGGAGGGCGCATCACCTTCTGGTGTCCCGTGGATATCCAGAACGCAATGGTGCGCGGCTCCGCGCAGGAAATCCGCGATTACTGCCGCAAAATGGCTGCAACGCTGGGCCGGCCCAAGGGCGGATTTATCGCCAAATGGTATCCCGACCCGGTTGGCGCCGGACACAGTCCGGAGGCAATCAAGGCAATGTGCGAGGAATTTTTAAAACTCAGCCGGGAACACAACAGAATTGTTTAAATTCAATGAAAGGAGATATCATGGCCGGTTCACTCAAAGGAAACATGCTGATCGCTCAGAGCGGCGGACCTTCGATGGTCATCAACCAAAGCCTGGCGGGGGCAATTATCGAGGCGAAAAAGCACAAACAAATCAAGAACATCTACGGTTCGCTGCACGGCATCAAGGGCGTGCTCGAGGAAAAAATGATCGATTTGCGCAAGGAAAGCAATGCCGTTCTGGAGGCGGTGGCGCATACACCCTCCTCGGCCCTGGGCAGCGTCCGCAAAAAACCCACCAGCGAGGAATGCACCAAGATCTTCTCCATCCTGCAGAGATACGATGTCCGCTATTTCTTCTACATCGGCGGCAATGACTCGGCCGAGACGGTCAACATCATTTCCGAGGAAAGCCGCAAGGACAATTATGACCTGCATTGCTTTCATATTCCGAAAACCATAGACAACGACCTGCTCGAAAACGATCACACGCCGGGTTACGGCAGCGCCGCCAGGTTCGTGGCCTGCGCCGTGATGGGCGACAATCTCGACAACCTGGCCCTCAAAGGCGTCAAGATCGACATTATCATGGGCCGGCATGCCGGATTTCTTACCGCGGCCTCGGCCCTGGCGAAAGTCCATCCGGACGACGGCCCGCACCTCATTTATGTTCCGGAACGTCCTTTCTCCATGGAAAAATTCTGCGAAGACGTCAAAAACGTCTATGACCGGCTCGGCCGGTGCATCGTGGCTGTATCCGAGGGGATCTCAGATGAATACGGCATAGCCATTGCCACAAAATTCATCAAGGAAACCGATTCGCACGGCAACGTCCAGCTCAGCGGCACCGGTGCGCTCGGCGACCTGCTTTCCGGCGAAGTCAAAAGCAAACTGCAGATCAGCCGCGTACGCGCCGACACCTTCGGATATCTGCAGCGCTCCTTCCCGGGCATCGCCTCCCAGACCGACGCCAAAGAGGCGCGGGCCGTGGGAATCGAGGCCGTCAAAATGGCGGCCGGCGGGGAACCGCAGGGATCAATTGCCATCCGCCGCAAGCCTGGGAAAAAATATCAGGTATATTTCGAACACGTGCCGCTTCAAAGCGTGGCCAAAAATACGCGCCATATGCCCGATGAATTCATCAACAGCGCCGGTAACAACATCACGGACGCGTTCCTGAAATACGCAAAGCCGCTGGTGGGGGATTTGCCGAAAATAGGCCGGTTCAAGGCCGTGGCGGTCAAGAAGCAGTAGAACCTGAAAGCAAAAACATTCAACGTTCAAGTTAGAACGCTCAACCTTTCCGATTCTTTGAACGTTGGAGGTTGAATGTTTCCGGTTGTTATCTCTGCCTGAATACGATCCGGCCCTTGGTGAGGTCGTAGGGGGAAATCTCGATGGTCACCTTGTCGCCCGTGGAAATCTTGATGAAATTCTTGCGCATTTTGCCCGATATGTGCGCAAGAATTTCGCTGCCGTTTTGAAGTTTTACGCGATACATGGTCGCCGGCAGGACCTTTGTCACTACCCCGTCAACGCGAATGGCCGCCTCTTTGGTCTGATTATCGTCCGTCATAATCCTGCCTTTCCTGATTCGGCGGACATTATTAACGCGATCAGCCCCCGCTTACAAGTCTTTTCTGCCACATTTTGTATGACAAAGATCAGGCAGGCTTGATTTTAACCGGCCGCCCCTGCCTGGCGCTCAGGTAAATGGAGTCCAGGAGTTCCATGACAATCAAACCCTCTTCGCCGGTGGCGATGTGTGATGTGCCGTTCAAGAGGCATTCCACAAAGTGGTGCATGCCGCTTTTCACGGCAGGAACGGGAGGGTGGAGTTTCATGTCGAAGTGGCACCCCTCGCGCTCCAAATAAATCTCCGCCTCGAACTTGTAGCCTTCGCCGACATTGCGCTGAACCAATCCGCCCTTGCTGCCGAACAGACGGGTTTCCATGAGTTCGTTTTCCGCAATGTTGGCCGCCCAACTCGCCTCCAGCGCCAGGCTCGCGCCGTTTTTGAATTTGATGAAACCTGCCGCCAGGTCCTCGACATCGAATTTTTTATTCTCTTTCTTTGCCAGCGGAGAGGCGATTTTATCATAGGCGCCGCCCATGACCCATTCCGGCTTGGGATAGTTCATCAGCCAAAGCGCTAGGTCGAGGCGGTGAACGCCCAGATCGATCAGTGGTCCGCCGCCAGCCAGCGTTTTCTGGCCGAACCAGCCGCCGAATCCCGGAATGCCGCGCCGCCGGTGCCAGACCGTCCGCGCAAAATAAACCTCGCCCAGAATGCCGCTTTCCACCTGCTTTTTCAGGGCCCAGGACTGTTCCGTAAAACGGTAGGAAAAATTGATCATCAGGCGTTTTTTCGCCTTTTTCGCGGCTGCTATCATTTCCCGTCCTTCGGCGGCGGTCATGGCCATGGGCTTTTCGCACAAGACATGGCAGCCGGCCTTGAATGCGGCCAGAGTTAACGGCTTGTGGAACTTGTTTGGCGTGGCCACGCTGACAATATCCAGTTTTTCCTTTTTAAACATCTCCTCCGCAGAAGAATATTTTCCCGCTATTTTGTATTCCTCGGCAACCTTGGCTAGGCGTTCTTCGTTAGGGTCGGCAACGGCAACCACTTCCGCGGCCGGATGGGTTTTATAGCCGTCAATATGGTTTTTTCCCATGCCCAAGCCGATCACTCCGATTTTCAGTTTTTTCATGCTCTCTTGATCTCCTTGGCGCTTTGAACGTCCTGCAAAACGCCGGTATGGACAAACTGCGTGTCCTTCGGGATTATTTTTTCAAGCGGCTTGACGTTTGGGCAGACCATTGCCATGTTGATTCGCGGCGCGGCCCAGCGTACGGCATTCGCGATCACCCGCATGATCTGCGGATTATGGAACGTGGGATACGTCTCATGGCCGGGCTGGAAATAAAATATGCGGCCATGACCGCGCTCCCAGCAGCAGCCGCTGCGGAAAACTTCTCCCCCCTCGAACCAGGAAATAAAAATCAACTTGTCGGGCGTCGGGATGTCAAAACGCTCGCCGTACATTTCCTCATAAGGCAATTCGATGTATTCTCCGATGCCCTCCGTGATGGGATGCCCGGGCTCAATGTTCCAAAGCCGTTCTTTCTCGTCGGCTTCGCGCCATTTCAATGAACCGGTAGTTCCCATGAGCGCCCTGAATATTTTTGAAAAATGGCCGGAGTGCAGAACGATCAGGCCCATGCCTTCCAGAACGCGTTTCTGGACGCGGGCCACCACTTTGTCCTCGACTTTATCGTGGGCAACGTGCCCCCACCAGGTTAATACGTCGGTTTGGGCCAGGACATTTTCCGTCAGGCCGTGTTCCGGATCATCAAGCGTGGCCGTGCGCGTCTCCATATCGGGTTGTTTGGACAGCCACTGCGCAATGGCGCCATGGATGCCCTGCGGGTAAACTTTTCTCACTTCTTCATGGGTCTTCTCGTGGACGCCTTCGTTCCAGACCGTCACCTTGATTTTTGTATTCATGTTTTTTTTGCTCCTTTTTAAAAAATTCAGGCGGCTTTTAGTTACAATAAGATAGGATAATCTCGTTGGTTTTCAACTTGATTTTTTATTCCAAAACCTATATTTTTAGGACAAATCTTATATTGCCAGAATGGAGGAGCATGGAGTTTGAGTTTGCCCCCGATTTCGACCATCTCGGTTTTTTCGGCGAAACGCTGGCGGAGGGCATTTCCCGCCTGCAGAAAGGATCCTTCCGGCTGTACATTCCCCCGCCTATTGGAAAAATGCGACGGATTGCCGGCACGCATTTCCATTTCAGCCCAGAACTGTTCATGCAGGTCAATGGCATCACCGATTTCATCTTTCCGGAGGGAAAAATACGTCTGCGGGCCGGAGAGGTTCTCCTGATGCCGCGCGGGGTCCCCCACGGCGAGACGGCGAAGGATGCCGAAAAAGCTTTTCTAAACGTGGTCGTCATGTTCCCCCCCGATAGCGTGAGTATTCACGACGCCGTCAGGGACAGGAATGGAAGGCCGCATTGTTTTTATCAGGAATATTTTGAGACGGAAAAAGGACGCAGGATCGAACAATACCTTGACGACGTCGCGGATTTGCATCACGCCGGCCCGATCGCTCCACGGTCTGGCAACCGGCATGTATACGCGCCGGCCAAAGCCGAACAGGATTTCGTCGCGGCGGAGCGCGCCGGCCGCCCCTTGTTACATTCTGATATCGACCTGGCCGTTCAGGGGCTCCTGCAGGCCGCGCTGGCCGGATTGCTGATGATCGTCAGGGAAATCAAGACGCCGGCGCGCGCAACCGAGCACGTCAAAGTCGGCGAGTGCCGCAAATACATTCTCAGCCATCTTTACGAATCTTCATTGTCTGTCAGGGGCCTGGCCGGACAGGTCCATTGTTCAGCGGATTATCTTTCGCATCTCTTTGTGACGGAAACCGGCGAACGCCTTTGCGATTTCATACATAAGGAACGCATCGGTCTGGCCAAACGCTACCTTAAAGAGCGGAAGTTGAGTGTAAAGGAAACGGCCTGGTCGTGCGGATTCAGGGATCAGGGCTATTTCACCAGACTGTTCAAGCGTCTCACCGGCAAAACACCAAAGGCATTCCGAAAGCGCAATAAACCCGATCAATAATTGACATTCCGCCAAAACCGGAGGGCATATTGGATTATGTGAACTCCATGTGGGAAATTCAAAAGGAACCGTATCGCGGCGACGCGGTAAATTCCTACAACGACGGTCCCGCCAAGCCGGGCGCCAAACCGTTCGGACCGTTTTATGAATTGGAAACCTCTTCTCCGGCCCTTGACCTGGCCCCGCAGGCATCAGCGGAACATCTTCACCGCACCTTCCATTTGCAGGGCGAGGAAAAGGATTTGGATCCCATCTGCCGCGTCGCGCTGGGCGTAAGTCTGGATAAAATCAAAGAAGCGTTAAAATGAATTCCGAATCATTAACGGAAATATTTCGAGCCACGGCAAGGCAGAACCCGGAGGCCGAAGCGGTCGCGTTTTCAGGCCGAAAACTCAATTACGCTCAGCTTGACATTTTGAGCGACCAGGTCGCGTCCGCCCTGGGCGCCGGACAAATAAAAAGGGGCGATCGGGTGGGGTTGTATTGCATCAACTCAGATTACTTTGTCCTGGCTTATCTGGGCATTATCAAGTGCGGGGCCGTGGTGGTGCCGGTCAACCTGCTTCTTAATCCGAAGGAAATAGCCTTTATTTTGAACGACGCGGAAATTTCAGCCCTGATCTACCATGAGGTTTTTGCCGCGAATGTTTCCGTCATCAAGCCGCAGGTCAAGAGTCTCAAAGCCAGCATTTGCATCAGAGGTTCCGGTGAAAAAGCCGGCTCGGCACAGCCTCGCCCTCCAGCAAAAATATTCGATAAATCCGAGGCGATTTCAAAACACCGGAGGGATGGGTCTGAAGCGGGTTCATCCGGATTGGAGGGCGAGGCTGTGCCGAGCCGCAGGGCTTTTTCACCGGAATTCAATTCGGCTGCACCAGAAGATTTGTCATGGGATGAAATCATGGCGGTTGGAAAAAAACCGCCGCGGGTCGAAATTGACGCCGCGGAAGACCTGGCCGCCATTCTTTACACATCCGGCACCACGGGCCGGCCAAAGGGAGCCATGCTGACCCACCGCAATCTGGCTATCAACGCCGGCAGCGTAAAAAAGGCGCTGAAACTCGAGCCCGGCTCGGAAAAACTGCTGGTGGTGCTGCCCATGTTTCACGCCTTCGCCGCCACGGCCGGAATGCTGGCCCCGCTGCTTTACGGCGGCACCATTGTCCCCCTGCCGCGCTTTGAACCGATGACCGTGGCCGAGACGATCGAAAAGGAACGTGTCACGATCTTCCTGGGAGTGCCCAGCATGTACGTGGCGCTCCTGCGGCTGCCGGAAAAATTCACCGAAAAATTCTCCCCCCTGAAATTCTGCGCCTCGGGCGGGGCGGCCATGCCGGTGGCGGTGATGGAACAGTTCGAAAAACGTTTCGGCAAACTTATTTACGAGGGCGACGGCCCCACGGAATGTTCGCCGGTAACCTGCGTAAACCCGATCGGCGGCAAACGCAAATATGGAACCGTGGGTTTACCCATCCCGGGCGTGGAAATGAAAATCAGGGACGAACAGGGGAAAGAACTGCCGCATGGCGCGATCGGCGAAATCTGCGTAAAGGGGAAAAACGTCATGAAGGGGTACTGGCGCCTCCCCGAAGAAACGAAGGAGTCTTTTTTCGGAGAATGGTTCCGCACCGGCGACCTGGGGACCGAGGACGACGAGGGTTATTTCAGCATATTGGACCGGCGCAAGGACATCATCATCGTCAACGGCATGAATATTTACCCGCGCATGATCGAGGAAGCGATCAGCCGCCTGGCCGGCATAAGGGAGTGCGCCGTGGTGGGCGAACCGCACGAACTGCACGGCGAAATACCGGTTGCCTATGTTTCGCTGGTTGAAGGCACAAACGTCACCGCCCCGCAAATACGCGCGCACTGCCTGGCAAACCTGGGCAGACACGAAGTGCCCCGCAAATTCATCTTCATGCCCGAGCTTCCCAAAAACGCCTCAGGAAAAATCGTCAAGCGTCAGTTGCGCCGAAGCGGCGAAGTTGAACGTGGCATTATTTGAAGGCAGAATGATACCTGAGTTGACCGAGGTGGTTCATCAGGATCTGTTGAGCGATGTTACTATCACTGCAAATTCAGATTTCTTATTGCCAGAGCGGAGAGGGGTAGATTTTGTTTTTAACCAATTCCCCCACCTTGCGCACGACCTCCGGCTTGTCCTCTTTGTAGGTTATGCCCAGCCATTTTTCCGGCGTATCGAGGACCTTAAGGGTGATTTTGCGCTCCTTGATCAATTCGTCAACCACGGACGGCATGAGGAACTCGGCCTTGGGATTGGTTACGGCGCCTTTCAGAAATGCGGGAAATTTCTGTTCCAGAAAACTGAATACGGTCGGCGTGAACCCCCACATATTCATGGAGGCGATGGCGTCGCCGCGCAGGGGAACCCACTGCTCCTTTTCGTCCTGATAACGCGCGTTGCCGCCTTCCGCCTTTTCTATTTTAAAGCGTTCCACCACGGTTTTCAGCATGTTTTGCCCGTCCAGCTCGCAGATGCCGCGGGTGACATGGCCGTGATCGGAGAGCGTGTTCGATATTTTGAATCCGACCATGGTATAAGTATCGTCCGTGGGATTGAGTTTTGAAAGATAAGCCGAAAGAATCTTGTACGATTCCGCGCCGTACAAATCGTCGGCATTGACCACGCCGAAAGGCTCCCTGACGGCGTCCTTGCAGCAGAGAATCGCGTGGCCGGTGCCCCACGGCTTCTTGCGGTCGGCCGGGACGCTGAATCCGGCCGGCAGGGCGGAAAGCTCCTGATAAACATATTCGACGTTTATTTTGCCGGTAAAATGCGATCCGATTATGCTTTTGAAATCGGTTTCAATGTCGCGGCGGATAATAAATACGACTTTGCCGAATCCGGCGCGGATGGCATCAAACACGGAATAGTCGAGAATAATTTCGCCGGAGGGCCCGACCGGATCAATCTGTTTCAGGCCGCCGTACCGGCTGCCCACGCCCGCCGCCATAACAACCAAGGTTGGTTTCATGATGAGTTCTTTCCTTTCCTTAAATATTACTTCGCGCAAATCACCCAAGAATTTGCCTTTTCCCTTGAATTTTGTCAACGCGTCATTTGGCCCGTTTTAATGAGCTAATTAAAAATCTTGACTGTTGAAGTGGAAAAACGCTACTTTTTGCCTTGCTTGCATGGGGGATTAGCTCAGTTGGCTAGAGCGCTTGAATGGCATTCAAGAGGTCGAGGGTTCAACTCCCTTATCCTCCACCACAAAAAAATCCGACCGGCCGCCATTATTCCGGACCCTGATCGTTTTCTATCGTTACACCCGGACTTTATTCGTCGTTTTGATTCGTTTGATTTTTCGTTTGATTTTTATTTTTTGTTAGGATATTTTCCGGGTCGGAGGCTTAGCTCAGCTGGTAGAGCAGCTGACTCTTAATCAGCGGGTCGGGGGTTCGAATCCCCCAGCCTCTAATCAATTTTTCCCTTGTTTATGCTTGTGTTGGTGGTGAAAGAAAACCTAGTCATGAGGCTTTTCTGCTGTAAGGACCTGGTAAAAAATAAACTTTACAATGACCCGATCTGTTTTGTCGTTTCCGCAAGGCGCGCGCGAAGGAGGAATACCTGAAAAGACATATTGACGGTGGAGACAAGCGGCTTATTTTCCAATATGCTAAGGAATCTCAAATGATGAGAGTAAGAAGCGCGCCGCTGTGTGGCACGGAGGCCGCGCGCTCCATAGCCTGACGTTTTTTTCCGCCGGATGCGTTATCGCGGTTTCCACGGATTCCTGCGCCGGACAAGTCTGAAGGCCAGTTTTATGGCCTTGATCATGCTCTTCGATGAGGCCAACCCCCTTCCGGCAATGTCAAAGGCCGTGCCGTGGTCCGGAGAGGTGCGCACAAAAGGCAGGCCGAGCGTGAGATTTACGCCGGTCTCAAATGAAAGCATTTTTAACGGGGCCAGCCCCTGATCGTGGTACATGACCACGACCGCCCCGAACCTGTTTTTAAGCGCCTGGTGGAATATCACGTCCCCCGGAATTATTCCGTCTATTTTCAACCCCCTTTTCCGCAGCCGTCCGATGACCGGCGCGATTATTTTTTTCTCCTCGCCTCCGAGCAGGCCGTTGTCGCCCGCGTGCGGATTGAGCGCGCACACGCCGATGGTCTTCCGCGGCAGGCCGAGCCATTTTACAGCAAGGCCGGCCATTTCAATCGCTTCGGTCAGCGCGGCTCGGGTAAGGAATTTCGGAATGAGTTTGACGGGCACATGCCGGGTGGCCAGAACCACGCGCAGCGGCCCGCCCATGAGCATCATGGCCACGTTTTTAACTCCGGCCAGATGCGCCAGATATTCGGTGTGCCCCGGAAATTTGCATCCGGCCGCCTGAATGCTTTTTTTACAGATCGGCGACGTGACCAGACCGTCAAAAGCTCCGGCCAGGCAGCCGGTCACGGCCGCGCGGATCCACAGGAGCGATGCGGCGCCTTCGCATTTGCCGGTATGCCCTGGCCGCCAACGGGGATCGGCCGATGAGCCGTGATCGCAAAGTCCGCACCGCGCAGCGCAAAGATTATCCGGCATTTTTGCCCCCGGATCCCAGACGGAAACCTGATTCTCGTCCGCCTCTCCGATGTTTTTGCATTCGCGCGGCTGCGGCAGTTTCAACTTGCGCGCGTATTCCCGCCAGAGTTTTCCATCCCCGACCAGGATGAAGCGGATTGCATCCGGCCATTTTGAGCGGAATACGGCTTTCAGGGCTATTTCCGGTCCGATCCCGCCCGGGTCGCCCATGGTAATTGCCAGCCGGATATATTTATTCCTTGAAAACGTCATGAAAAAGACAATAGTATTTGGCCGGAAATATTCAAGAGTCGAATACGTCGGTTCGATGAACACTGCCGGAATTGTTTTTCTCTTGCAATTTCAAACCGGATAAGGACAATAGCCTTTCCATCAATAAGCACGGATGAACAGAGGCGAAAATGAGTGAGGGCGGCAAGAAAAAATCCTCCGGCAAATCCGGAGGTTCCGGAGGTTCGGCCATGAACAAAAAAATACTGTTTGCTTTGATGATTTTTGCGTTAGCTGTCGTGGTCATGCTTTTCAACATGAAGGGGATGAACGCGAAAACCGATTTGAACCTTGTGATCACCTCCGTGAGCGGCGTGTACAAGTCGGTGGCTTTCCTCTGTTTTACGCTGGTCGGGGTGATCATCGGCACCCTCCTGAAGTGATTTTTCCGTCCTCGTTTTCCGTTGCGGCAATGCCTTCGCGCATTGCCCGGCTCATTTCCGTCCGAAGATGTTGATGAAAAAGCATGGAAGAAAAAACAATCAGTGAAATCGAAAAGCTCCTGACCGAGTTTGCCGGGGTCCTGCCGGCGCGCGGACGGGTGCTGATTATTCCGCATGACTATCCGGACCCTGACGCGCTGGCCTCCGCCGCGGCGCTGCAATTGTTGCTCGCCAAGAGGTTTCACCTTCACGGCAGGATAATATTCAGCGGCGTGGTTTCGCGCGCGGAAAACCGGGAAATCTTGCGCCATTTCAAATACGGCCTCACGGCGCCGCAGCAGTGGTATTCGGAAGGGGGCAGATGCCCGGCCATTTTCATAGACACGGCCCCGTGGCGCGGCAACGTGACCGTCCCGCGCGGAATAAAGCCGGCGGCCGTTTTCGACCATCATTATCACGGCCGTTACAAGGCGCCGTCCGGCATGTTTGTGGACATCAATCCCGGTTTCGGCGCAACGTGCACGCGGCTTTGGGAATGCCTCCACGTCAGCAACGTACAGATTCCGAAATGGCTGGCGGCCATCATGGCTTACGCGATTACCACGGAAACATTTGACTTCATCCGCCATTCCTCGGAACGCGATATCCAGGCCTACACCATTCTGCTGGGCCAGTGCAACATGAGGATACTCGGTCAGATAAAGAACGCCGCCGTACCGCGCGCCTATTACAGTTATCTTGCCGAGGCCGTCACCAACGCTCAGACCTACGGCCGCGTGTCCTGGACCCGCCTGGTAAACGTCAAGCAGCCTGAAATCGTGGCCGAAGTGGCGGATTTGCTCCTGCGCATGGAACGTATTTCCTGGGCCTTCTGCTCCGGTTTTGCAGATGACCGCCTCATTGTTTCCATCCGCAGCGAGCCGGTCAATCCGCATTGCGGCAAATTGCTGCGTTCCCTCATCGGTAAAAAAGAAGGTTCGGCCGGCGGACATGAACAGGCCGCCGCCGGATTTATTGAGGTCGCAAAACTTTCCCCCGAAGAACGCATTAAGCGCCGCGACGCGCTTGAAGCCAAACTGCTGGAGAAACTGGAGGGCCGCCTCAGCGACACCGCCCGGCCGCTGCTGGCCGAGGATGAAACCGTCCGGTCCAACGCGGCGGCCGCAAAATAAATTTTATTTGCCGGGTTCCTGCGGCGGCGTCGCGGCGGCGACATCCTCCGTTGCCTTGGAAAGGCCGGTTAGCTGCTCGATTTTCACCTCAAGCCGATCGAATCTTTTCGAGGCATCGCCGAACTTCTTCAGCGAATTGTTCAGGTGCTGCCCCACCAAGTCGAAATCCTCGGAGAAAGTCTCCAGTTCCTTCCGCAGCCGCAGAATGCCGTCCATGATTTCACGGGCGTTTTCCTCCACGCGCATGCCGCGCAACCCCAGCAAAATGGTCTGCAGATAGGCATAAAACGAATTCGGTGAGACGGGAATAATGCGTTTTTCAAGAGCATATTTCAAAAGCGGCTCGCCGGCGTTCCATTCGTTTTTGACGATCATTTCGTAAAAAACGGATTCGGAGGGAACATACATCATGGCGAAATCAAACGTGCCCTCGTCGGTGCGGATGTATTTTTTTGCAATGTCGTCAATATGCTTTTTGACGTCGCGCACAAAAGTTTTCCAGGCGGACATTTGCGCATCTTCGCCGCCTTCAACGCTCAGAATCCGCTTGAAATTTTCGAGCGGAAACTTGGCGTCCACCGGTACCAGCCCGGAGGAAAGCCTGATGACGGCGTCAACGATCTCGCCGCTTTTGAAGCGGTATTGCGTTTCATAACTTTGCGGCGGCAGAATCTGGATCAAAAGCTCGTTCAGCAGATATTCGCCCAGCCCGCCGCGCAGTTTCGGCGCCTGCAGGGTCTGCTGCAGTTCGGAAATGTCGCGGCCCACGTCGAATATGCGCTTTGAGGCCTCGTCCATTTTGCCGAGCTGCTGGCGGACGTCGCTGATCGCCTTTGAGGCGTTGTCCAGGCGGTCGCCCATGTTTTTGCCGGCGTCGGCCAGGCGCCGTTCCACGATTTCATTGAGCCGCCGGAGCTCCTCCTGCAGTCCGTGTTGAAGGGCCTCCACCTTGCGTCCCGTTTCCGCGGTATTGGTGGTGACCTGGTTTTGCAACAGGCCCAAAGCCTGCGCGTTTGTGTCCGGCTGGCCGCCGCGCGAAAAGGAAAGCTTAATCAGCAGGACAACAATAAAAATTCCGACGATCAGAAGCGCTATTAATAAATATTCCATGATGAAGCGTTTAGGAATTATTAACATAACCGATCCGTCCGCGTCAAATATTCATTGCCGCTTAGGCTGCCAAAATGAAAGCGGAAGAGGCAACGCAGGCGGAATTCATTACGGGCTGTCGAGATTTGCCGCGGCTGAATTCAGGGCAAGATTTCCCTTTGGAATTGTCAAATTAAAGGATGCGGCCATCCCCCTGGCTGTTGAAATAACCGGCTGGAGCCCTTTTCTCCCGGGTGATGCGGATAATTCCAGTCTGCCGGTCGCCGGTCTGGAATACAGGTTCATTAACCGCACCGGGAAAACGATAGAAGGGATATATTCGTTCCATGCCTTTAATTTCATGCAAATCAAACCTGAGCCTTCAAAGCCGCGCCGGGATTATGTAAGCCGTACGGAAAACGGCTTTATCCTGGGGCAGGAACCCAATAAAGATAAACCGTGGAACAAGGGCGAGTTTTGCGTTGAAACCGATGACGGCAACGTTGTCGTGGATTGCGCCTGGTTCAGGGGCGGATGGTTCGATCCCCTGACCATGGTTTGGAAATCAATCGAAAGCGGAAAATGTCAGGAAAAGGCGCCTGTTAAAAATTGCGATCCAAGCCCGGGAGCAAGTATTTACGTGCCTTTGAAAATCAAGGCCGGCGAAACCGCAAAAGTTATCCTGCGCTTCTGCTGGCATGTGCCTGACTCTGATTTGCGCGTGGGCACGGATCCGGAGGTTGGCTGTTCCGGTTCTCGCAGTTGCGGCAAAAAGACAAAAAAACAGACGACATACAAACCTTGGTACGCCTCAAAATTAGGCGACATTAACGCCGTCTCCAATTTCTGGCGCTCTAATTACGATGATTTGCGCCGAAAGACGGCTGCGTTCACAAACTGCTTTTATGACACCAATCTGCCGGATGAAGTTATTGAGGCGGTTGCCGCCAATTTGTCAATGAATATGAATGCGGACACTGGTATGCCAGGGCCATGTCTTCTTATGCGCTCCTGCAGGGTTTGACCGGCGCTCGCTATGACGCCGTGACAAAAACGCTTCACCTGCGCCCAAAAATCAAGGGAGACTTTCGGGTATTTCTGGCCACGGCCGGCGGTTATGGAACGGCCGGCATCCGTAAAGGAAAGCCCTTTTTGGAAGTCAAATCAGGGAGTATTGAAATTAAAAAAATTGAAATACAAAAATGATCTCATCCCTCAAACTGGCAAAAATTTGCGGCGTGTCCCAGGGCACAATTGACCGGGCTTTACACGATCGGCCGGGCATAAATCCCGAGACCAGAAAACTTGTCCTTGAGGCAGCGCAAAAATACGGTTATCGGCCGCATCCGGCCGCCTATGAACTTCTGGGCGGATCAAGAACCATGATCGGCGCCATTGTTCCGAAACTGACCGGCGTTTTTTTCATGGATTTGCTGAACGGCATCCGGGACGTTCTGGTCGGTGAAGGATATCGCTTCTTCATCTGCCCGAGTTCGGACAGCAGAGAATTCATTCAGATTCTGGAGGATTTTGCCGCGCGGCGATGTTGCGCTACAATAGTTATTCCGCCTGAGGATGATTTACCCGTTCCAAAATATATCAGCGAAAACATGCCTGTCATTTCCCTGCTGAGTCCCTGCAAGGGCAGGAACGTGTATTATCTGTCTCCGAATGAAGTCCAAACCGGCCGCGATGCGGTCGCCTGGCTTTTTGAAAATGGTCACAAAAACATCATCCACCTGACCTATCAAAGGCGGGCTTGCGCCATAATTGACCGCGCCGCGGGTTATACTTCAGAAATGCAAAAACGCGGGCTGCGGCCCTTGGTTCTGACTGCCCCCGATAAAAACAACCTGCCATGCGCTATTCGCGATACTCAGGCAACGGCCCTGTTCTGTCACAATGACTGGCTGGCCCTGCAGGCCATGCGCATGCTGATGGAATCAGGCCTGAAAGTGCCGGAGGATATATCTGTTCTGGGCGTGGACAACAGTCCGACCTTCAAGGCCTTGTGTCCGGACATAACCACCATGCAATATCCGGTGACGGATATTGCGGAGTACTGCCGGGACCTGATTTTAAACGGCAAAGGGCAACGCCGGATTGGACGCCTGACAATCATCGAGCGCCAAACCGTGAGAAAAATATTGTAAAATTCAGGATTCGGCGTAAAAAGCATTTTCATGTTAAAAGCCGGACTTTACATTATCGGCACGCCAATCGGCAACCTGGGAGACATGACCCTGAGGGCAATCGAGACCCTGGGCAACGCCGATTTCATACTGGCCGAAGATACACGCCACACGCGCATTCTGCTGGAGCGATACTTGACCTCCAATCAGTTATTCAATGGAGGGCAAACCTGTGGTGAGCCGACCTCAGAACGGCTCGGCCCAGCCTCGCCCTCCAATCTCTCCGCAAAAGTGTCATATGTTTTAACGAAACGGCCCGACCTGGTAAGCTGCCACAAATTCAACGAACAATCGCGGGTAAACTTTGTGCTCGAACAAATTCGGGCCGGTAAGTCGGTCGCTCTGGTCACCAATGCCGGCATGCCGGCGGTTGCCGACCCAGGCGCGCGCGTGGTAAGCGCCTGCCGCAGGAACGGGCTTTATGTCACCGTAATCCCCGGACCTTCTGTGGTGACCGCGGCCGTGGCATTGAGCGGATTCGGAGGGGACGGCTTCGTTTGCGAGGGATTTCTGTCGCGCAAAAAAGGACGGCGCATGAAAAGGCTGGCGGAACTGAAAAACCTGGACGCGCCCGCGGTAATTTTCGAGTCGCCCTACCGCCTGCTGACGCTGCTTGATGAGTTGCATGAAATATTTCAGGACAGGGAAATTTTCGTGGGGCGCGAATTGACAAAGTTCAACGAACAATGCCTCTGGGGAACCGCAGCGGAAATCAGGAGGAGTTTCAGCGAGAGGGACCTCAAGCGGGGCGAACGCGCGGTCAAGGGCGAACTGGCGCTGGTGATAGCGCCGGCGGCCGGTTCAAGCGTGCGGCTCGCCGGGCAGTCTGACCCTTCCCGGGAGGGGTCGGTTCCGCCTTCGGCGAAATTGCCTGCCTGACACTCCCTTGCCGCCAAAATCGGCGCGGCCGCTTTTCTCGCTAGACTTTTTACCGGCGGATTCATATAGTTTGCCTTCTTATGAACAAGAACAAGGAGCATTCACATAATTCGCATAAGGAAGCCGGGAAAGACGCAAAAACCGAAGAACATCTTCCTGTAGATTCCGGCCATAAACACTCTGCGCCGGAAACGGAAACAAAACCGCCGCAACCCGCTGCCGGCAATGCGGAACCGGCCGCCGCGCAGACCGAGGCGGGAGAACTTCAAAAGGCCCTGACGGAAATCGAGCAACTCAAGGACCAGTTGCTGCGTATGCGGGCCGACTATGACAACTTCCGCAAGCGCTCGCTGCGCGAAAAGGGCGAAATCTACGAAAACGCAAACGAGGCCCTTCTGTTGGATCTTCTGCCGGTCCTCGATCATTTCCAGCTTGCGGTAAAGGCCGCCAAAGAACACAAGCCTCATTCGACAAGTTCCCCGCAGGCTGACCATGCCTTCAAGGAAGGCATCCAAATGATTTTCGATCAAATGATGAGTGTGCTTGCCAAATACGGGCTTGCTCCATTCGAATCCGAAAAACAGCCCTTTGATCCAAATTTGCACGAGGCCATCAGTTCCCTGCCTTCAGCAACCGAGCCGGAAGGCGCGATCATTGCCCAAAGCCGCCAGGGTTACAAATATAAAAACAAGCTTCTGCGTGCGGCGCAGGTCGTGGTTTCCGCCGGAAAACCGAAAAATCATCACGTGAAGGCGGAAAAGGCGGCTGAGGCCGAACCGACGGAAACCGATTTGCAGACGAACGAGGCATAACCGATAATGAAACGCGACTATTACGAGGTGCTCAAAGTTTCCCGCTCCGCATCGCCGGATGAGATAAAAAAGGTCTACCGCAAGCTGGCCATGCAGTATCATCCCGATAAAAACACCAACAAGAAAGAAGCCGAGGAACGTTTCAAGGAAGTGTCCGAGGCCTACGAAGTGCTCAGCGACCCCAACAAACGGCAGCGTTACGACCAGTTCGGCCACGCCGGCATGAAATCCTCGTTCGGCCCTGGCGGCTTTGATTTCTTCAGGGATTTCACGCACGGCTCCGACTTCCAGGACATCTTCGGCGATATTTTCGGCGGAGGCATGTTCGAGGATTTGTTTGGCAGAGGTTCCGGCAGGCGTTCCTCCACGCGGGCAGCGCGCGGAGCGGATTTGAGGTTCGACCTTGAAATCAGCTTTGAGGAATCGGTCTTCGGCGGGGAGCGTGAAATCACCCTGCCGGTCTCGCAGGAATGCGAGGTCTGCCGCGGCAGCGGCTGCGAACCAGGCAAAAACAAGGAGGTATGCAAACGCTGCAACGGACAGGGCGTGGTGATTGCCGCGAGCGGATTTTTCCGCATCCAGCAGGATTGTCCGGCCTGCGGCGGACGCGGAGAGGTGATAACCCATCCCTGCCGCAACTGCCGCGGCACGGGCATGGTCAAGGAACGGCAGCGATTGTCGATCAAGATCCCGGCCGGTGTGGAGACCGGTTCGCGTCTGCGCCTGGCCGGCAAGGGCGAGGGCGGCACGCAGAACGGACCTCCCGGCGACTTGTATGTGGTGTTGCACGTGTCGCCGCACAGCATCTTCCAACGCGAGGGAGTCGACCTGTTCTGCGACGTGCCGGTCCCGTTCGAGGTTTCCGCGCTGGGCGGAGAGGTTGAAGTTCCCACGCTGGAAGGCTGGGCCCGCCTGAAAATCGATTCCGGAACCGAGAACGGCAAAATACTGCGCCTTTCAGGAAAGGGAGTTTATGATTTGAACACCAACGAAAGGGGCGACCTGCACGTGCGCCTGACGATCGAAATTCCGAAGAACCTGTCCGGCGCCCAGAAGAAGAAACTGAAGGAAAGTTTTGACCTGCTCAAGGACGACAATTACCCGGAACGCGAACAATTCCGCAAAAAAGCGGAGGAGTTTCTGAAATATAAAAAGATAGGCACATAGGCAGCCTGCCCGTCGGCCAGGGAAGGCATAAAGTGATAAAAAACTATGTGCCCCTGTGCCTTTGAAACTTTGTGCCCGAGTTGCATAATGAACCGTTGCTTTGTCGAACCGACGTCCTGGCGGGAAAACGAACTGGAACTTTCCCCCGAAGAATCCCACCACCTTCTTGGCGTGCTGCGCGCCAGGTCCGGAGAAATCATCGAAATATTTGACGGCGCCGGGCGTGAGGCCCGCGCCGCATTTATTTCCGCCGGCACGCGTTGCGCGCGCGTAAAAATCGTCACGGGAACCGTCCGCCTTGTTGAACCATATAGTCCGGCTTTTGTTCTCCTGCAGGCCGTTCCCAAACAAGCGGGCATGGAATTGATCATTCAAAAGGCGACCGAACTTGGCGTCAGTAAAATTGTACCGGTAGTTACCGAAAGAACGGTGGTTAAGATGGCAGGGCCGCACACGGCTACGGCTGTGCGGCCGCTGATTTCGGCGGGACAAGGCCGTCCCGCCCTGCCTGCGGACAAACACGCCGTCCGCTGGCAAAAAATAGCCTTATCCGCCGCCAAGCAATGCCATGCGGCCTGGCTGCCGGAAATTTCTCCTGTTGTCACGCTGACCGAGGCAATCACTGCCATGCAGGCGGACTTGAAAATATTCGGTTCGCTCGTTCCGCAAACGGCCGATTTCAAGGAAGCCGTTGCGAAAATCCCGCGTACGGGAATTAAGACCGTCGCCCTGGCCATCGGTCCGGAGGGGGATTTTACGGATGACGAAACAAGAATGTTGTTGGCCGCAAATTTTGTTCCGGTCAGTTTCGGCAACGAGGTGCTCAGGGTCGAAACCGCGGCAATATATGGCTTGAGTGTGCTGAAATATGAGTTCCGGAACATTACGTAAAAGTAAGCGATCCGCAAACATTGCGGCAATTGGCAGTGGATGGCAAGACGGTCAAGCAGGCGCGCGCGGCAGATGGGCGCGCCTTGCATTTGGTGGCGGCCGTTTCGCCGTATTCGTGGCGCTTGTGCGCACAGCGTCCGGTTGATGAGAAGACAAACGAGATCACGGCATTACGTCCGATGCTGGAGCCTCTGGCGCTGGACGGCGTGGTTGTCACGGCGGATGCCATGCAGACCCAGCAAAAGGCGGCGCATTTCGTGGTTCAGGAGAAGGGAGGCGATTATCTCTTCACCCTCAAAGGCAATCAGCCGACGGTTCAAGAGAAAGCCGCAGCGCTGCTCAGCAGCGCTTTTCCCCCCTCGGGTTCTGCCGCAGGCGCAGACTGTCGATAAAGGGCATGGAAGAGTGGAAACGCGCAAACTATGGGCGCTTCCCGTGACAGCCGAAGAATGAAGACCGCTGCCAGGTCCGCGAACCCAACAGCGCCAGAATACTGGCCACCTTGCGCTCAACGGCGCGTTTCCTGGTAAAACAAAACGCAAATCATCCACGCAACGCTCATCAGGCCACGACCCCGGCCTTGAACCGTTTTTGCGATGCCCACCGGTACAAAACAATTGGATGGATCATGAAACCGAAAGGGTTCATCAGAAGAGGGAAAGCCTCCCAAATCGCGCTCCTGTTATCCTTTATACCGCATCTTCTCTCGCCTTTTATCTCTCTCCGGCTTTCTTGACACAGCCTTGCCCGAATAATGATCCGGCTGAGATTAAAGTTGCGCTTGCAGGGAAAAACCTTATAGTGCCCAATTGAACGGCTGATAGCATCATGACTGAATTGAAATCATCATCCCCGGCAAAAACCGCCGAAAATGCCGGCCTGCACGTGCTGGTTTTCAACTGCGGCAGTTCGTCGCTGTCATACAAGGTTTTCAAAGCGGACCGTTCCGGCAAAATCGAGCCGTTTGTCTACGGCAAGGCGCACCGGGTGGGGGTTAAGGGGACAAAGGCCTCGTTCATCACCTATAATTTCGCCGGTCAGACGCAAAAGGACGAGGTTCCCATAAGGACTCATCAGGAAGCGGCCGGACTGATTTTCGACTATATAATGAAAAATAACATCCGTGTTGACATGGTGGGGCACAGGTTTGTCCACGGAGGAAACTTCTTTGCCAGGTCCGCGTTTATAGATTCGGACAGTCTGAAAAAACTGCGGCTTTGCCTGCCGCTGGCGCCCATACATAATCCGGTTTCCCTGAGCGTCATTCAGGTTTCAAGGAAAAGCCTGCCGGAGGTGAGGCAATACGTCGCGTTCGATTCGGCTTTTCATTCCACCCTGCCGCCGAGAGCCAGCGTTTATCCTTTGCCGGAGGAGATCGTAAAAAAATTTTCCTATCGCAAATACGGTTTTCACGGGCTTTCATATCTGGATGTCACGGGCAAGGCGGCCGCGTACCTGGAAAAACCAGCAAGCAAGCTGAAAATGATCGTCTGCCATCTGGGAACGGGCGGCTCCAGCGTGGCGGCGATCGAATACGGAAACTCCGTTGACACTTCCATGGGATATTCGCCGCTTACCGGCTTGGTCATGAGCACCCGTTGCGGCGACATAGATCCCATGCTGGCGATCTACCTCATGGCGGCTTACGGGTATCGTCCGGATTATCTGCTGGAAATGTTCGAGAAAAAGAGCGGCCTGATAGGAATTTCCGGGTTTTCCAGCGACCTCCGGGACATAATTGAAAAGAAGGATGAACGGCAGGCCAAAAGGGCCTTTGACATGTACGTGCGCAGACTCAAGGAATATCTCGGAAGCTACCTGGCCGTGCTGGGCGGACTGGACGCGCTGGTCTTTACCGATGACATCGGCGTGCAGAACTGGCTGATCAGGGAAAAGGTGTGCGAAAACATGGACTGGGCCGGGATAGGGCTGGACAAGGAAAAAAACCGCGCCGCTGAAAGCTCCAAACTCGCGGAACTTGGCCTGAAAACCTATCCGGTCAGGATCCTTTCCATACCGAACGATGAAGAACGGATCATTTGCGTCGAGGGACTGAAATTGGCGGAGAAACCTCAATGATTCTGAATTTTTTCAATGACGCTTCCTGTATTCGCTGGCAGGCGCGCCGGACGGACGGCAGCGCGATCAGCGGCAAGTGCGCCTTTGGCGCCGGCTGGTCCGATGAAGTGGCAAAAAGTCTGGATTGCGACATTGACCGGATCACGGGGGTCGGGTATTTCCTGCATCACGGCGGGGAATACGTGAAAAACACCGTGAACCGCATCACGTCAGGAAATTTCGACGCGCTGGCCAAGTGCGTGAAGTGCCTGCCGGAATACAACGATCTGACCTTCAAGATCGCGTCTGGTTGGATGAAAAAACTGCCCGGGATCCCGCACGTCCTCGTATGCGACACGGCCTTCTTCACGCGTCTTCCCTATGAGGCAAAAAATTACGCCATTCCCCACAAGTTGCAGCAGCATGACGTCCGGCGGTACGGCCGCTACGGCATGAGCCACCTTTGGATATCCGGGCAGGTTGCGCAATCGCTCGATAATCCCGCGGCTAGAATTGTCAGCGTGTATCTGGGCGACCACACCAACATCGCGGCGATCAGCGGGAAAAAACCGATGGCGACAAGCTGCGGCTTTACGCCCATTGAAGGCGTTCTCTCCGCGACCGGCAGCGGCAGCATAGATCCGACCATAATCTTTTACCTGCATGCCTCCGGCATGTCCTTCAAGGAGATAAACGAGATGCTTTCGCTGCAGAGCGGATTTGCCGCGCTCCTGGGCGGAGAGGAGACGGCCGGTTTTCATGAGGCTCTCGGCGCCAAAAAAAGCGGCAAGGCCGCCGTTGCGCGGGAATTTTATTGCTATAATGTCGTGAAATGGATGGGAAGTTTCATTGCGGTGCTCGGCGGCGTGGATGTCCTTGTGTTTTTCAGCGAGAAGCCGGAAATGTTCGGGGACGTTATTTCGGAGATATGCGGAAAATTCGCGTTTCTGGGCCTGGGCAAGCCATCTTCACCCATAAAAACATATTGTTTTCAGCATGACAAATGGCGGGTCATGGAGGAAAGTGTCATGGCCCTGTTAAAGAAAGGAAAAATCACGCAATGAAAGAAAAAAGATTCCTTGTGGACGTCGGCATGAACGATCTGCCTTTTCCCATGAAGGTTGTTTCCAGGGCCAGGCCGGAAGGCCAGGCGACGGTGGCGAATATTTCCATCAGCGCGCGCATCATGCAGGAGTTTGAGGCGCGCTGGATAGACGAATTCATCAAGATCGTCCACGAACACCGCGACAAGATCGGCACGGCCACCCTTGGCGCAAACATAAAGGACTACGTCAGGCGCCTGAAGGCCTCGGTGGTCAAGGTGGATTTCGATTATCCTTTTTTTGTGGAAAAAAACACGCCGGTCGCGCGCGAAAAGTGCCTGGTGCGGTATTTGTGCCGTTATTCTGTCAAGGCGCCGTCCATAGGAGGAAAGGCCAATATCCTTTTCAAGATAGCGGTGCCCTGCATCACGACTTATCCCATGTCCACGCCGGAAACACAAAAGGGACTTTTCGGCCAGTTGAGCATGATCAACATCGAGGTACAGTCGAAAAAGGACGTTTATCCTGAGGAGTTGGTGGACCTGGTGGACCGGCACGCCCTTGTGCCGGTTTTTTCCTATCTGACCGAGGAGGATCAGAAGTTCGTCATCGAAAAAATCCATTCGAATCAAAAATCAAGCGTGGTCGTGCTGGATGAAATCAAGAGCGATCTGGCGCGCGACGGACGCATGGACTGGTACTCCGTAACTTGCAACAACTACGGCATGCTGCACACCTACAGCACGGTGGTCGGGACGGAAAAAAGCTCCTGGGTCCCGTTCAGCGGCTTCGAAGCTGACGTTTGAGCGACCGGTTGATTCAAAATGAGAAAATCCTGCTTATCGGTTTTAAGGGAATGCGCGGCTTGCGTTGTTTTGGCGGCTTTTCTTTCCTTTGAAAAAGCGGAAGCGGTCGAGTCGTCAAACGCGACCGATTATTCGGTGGCATCTCACTGGATGTCCGCGCCTGCCACCAACAAGGCCGTGGACGTCTTCTACCTTTATGCGCCGTTCTATCGCCAGGCCAGCCTGACGCCGAACGATCCGGTCTATGTCGCCGGCATCCCCACAACGGATGGGACCGCGGCCTTCGACTATTATACCAAAAACTATAATAACGGGCGGCCGTTCATTTTGGCCGGGCATTCGCAAGGCGCGAATACGCTGGCTAATTTGTTGTCCGGATATTTGAAAACGAATTCGACGGTGCTCGCCAGGATGATTGCGGCCTACGTGATCGGTTATCCGGTTACCACCGAATACCTTTCCAACAATCCGCATTTGAAATTTGTCTCCGGTTCCAACGACACGGGCGTGATAATTTCGTACAATACCGAGGCCCCCGGTGTTAATCCGGCCGATATACGCCGGCGCATTTAATGCTTGAATGAGAATGATACTTCAAATAATAATATCGTTTGGGAACAAGGCCATTAGGGCCTGTTAAGAAATAAACTTTACAATGACACGGTCTGTTTATTTTTTAACAGGCCCTTAGAGGAAATTGTCTCATGAAACTTCATAATGTCGGTTTAGGCGGTTGGATGAACGGAGTTTTCTTGGCAGTGGCGTTGACTGGCGCGGGCGCATTGGCCGGGCCGGATATGGCTTGGGCTGATTCTGACAAAACTTTTGATAATACGATGAACCTGCCAACGTCGATCTACTTTGGATGGGGCGACGCCGTGCCTGTGCCGGAGGACTATAACGGCGATGGTCGGACCGATTTGGCGGTGTATTTCGAATCAAGCGGCTTATGGCATGTGCGTACCATGGGCGGCACGGTGTTGACCAGGGATTTCCAGATGGGAGAACCGGGCTGGAAGGCTTGTCCGGCTGACTATGACGGTGACGGCAAGGCTGATCCGGCCGTATACGGGAACAATACGTTGGGCGTGGCTCTTTCGAGCCGGGGCTATGCCGCGGAGGCGCTGAGCTTGGGCGGCAGCGGAAGTCAGGCCGCTGTGCCGGAAGATTATGACGGTGACGGCAAGGCTGATCCGGCCGTGTACCGCGAGTCGGACGGCCAATGGTCAATAATGTTTTCGAGTCGGGGCTATGCGTTGGAGACGGCGAAATTCGGGGCCGGCGGTTTCACGCCCGAACCGGCTGATTACGATGGCGACGGCCTGGCCGATCCGGCAATCTATTGCAGCTCTTTGGGCCTCTGGATGGCTGCGCTGTCAGGATCCGGCTATGCTTTGCATACGCTTTCCTTCAACTGTCCTGATGCCACGCCCGTGCTGGGCGACTATGACGGCGACGGCAAGGCGGACTTTGCCATCTACCATGCCGCCACGGGACTCTGGTTGGCGTGTCTCTCCGGCTCAGACTATGCGCTCTCATATCAACTTCTGGGTGGCGGGGACTACGTGCCTGTGTCAGGCAGGTTTTATAACACCCGGCGCCATACATTCGGAGTTTACAAGCCGTCTTCCGGCGAATGGAGGATTTCCTGTCCTTCGGTGACAGCGGAGGAAGGCGTGGGCGCCGGCGGTCCATTCGGCGGTTTTTTGTCAGAGTTGATCGGCGGAATACCGGGCGACATCCGTTGCTGGGTTATTGGGTGGATATTGGATACGCTCACCAACCAGGACTCCGGACAGCAACAGATTCAGCAGAGTTTGCAATACATGGACGCGCAGATGAACACCCTGCTGAACATGACCTCCGAACTCCAGACGCAATTGACCGATCTGGCATCGCAGTTGGAGCTCGACCAGACTGAGACCGAAAACTACATCATGGGGCAGAACGCGCAGGCGGCCATCAACACAATCTCGACCTACTACGATCAGTACGGCGGCAACGGCATGGCCACCTTTTGCAGTCCCACGTTTACCAACACCTATCCCGACACGAACATGCAGCATATTCTTATCGGTCAGTTTGCCGCCAACGTGGAAAGCGGCAATTATGCGATGAAGGAGAGTGTGACCGCCATTCACAATGCGCTCATGCCGGGCGGATTCGGCGAATCCGGCCTGCTGTGGGGCTGGACCACGAACTTTATCCTGAGCGTGGCCACGGCTGACAGTCTGCCTTATTACTACCTGACCCTGGAAAACTATTACGCGTATCTCTACACCTACCTTATGAAGGGCGCGAGCACCTACGTGGAGGCCGAGCATTATCTCTATTCCAACGATTTCAACTATGTCGCCGGCACGCTGACGCCCATGATCAACGCCGAAGTGGCTCAATTCGAGCAATGCACCTACAAAATGATGTTGAGCAAGGCGGATTTCGTAAACAATTTTTCGACCAATGCGGCGTTCATACCCATGGCCGCGGCGACCAATATTCTTTTTCGCAATACGTTCATGGCCGCCCAGGCCCTGGGCACGAACGCCTACGGGCTGAACGCCATGGTCCTGGCCACCATGGACGCGGTCACGAACGGTTTTCCGCCGATGACGGCCTTCTACAACTGGATGCCGTCTCCGGTTCTGAGGGAGCAACAGGGATCTGAAGTGGTCGAAGGGCAGCCGGCGGTCCAATATTTTTCCCCCATCACCTCGCGTTGGATCAGCGTAACCGGCCCGTCCTACGATTGCTGGGGCAATGGCCGCATGCATGCCACCAACCAGTATGCGTTCCTGCAATACGGATTCGGCACGAACATTCCCGGCGGACAGTATTACTGGTATTTCATTCCAAGCGCGCCATTCAATCCGTCACAGGCTTATGGCGATGCCATAAAAACCGGACATTACGACGACTCGTTGAACGTGTGTTCGACCGGCAATCTATACGGTTTTTTCCTGACGGAAATGCGCAACGGGGGGCCTAACTTCTTTGCCGGTTGCGGCGCGCCCTATTTCGGCACCACGACTTGCACGCACCAGGTGCTGGGCGAAACCAGCGATCATGGCGCTTATATGTACGCTTCGGTTCAGCAACCGGCCGGAACAAACATTATTGTCGCGTCGGTCATAATCAGCAACGGCCCCCTGGATAAGGAATCTAGAAAAAATAACTGTCACACTTTTGGTAAAATTGAATAATTCCATTCGCCATGAAAAGAGTTCGGTTTAAGACATACGGCACTCATCTGTTCCTTGGAAACTTTTACTCCGGACAAATACCGGTTGGTGTCAAGAGCGGCCATGATTTTCAACC
>Ga0209749_1000737_pt1 | contig 38926 bp, 37 predicted proteins | sample EPASupsiteSAE347_FD_187267 | JGI IMG/M metagenome (GOLD analysis project Ga0209749, IMG submission 187267) | Bioremediated contaminated groundwater from EPA Superfund site, New Mexico - Sample SAE3-47 (SPAdes) (version 2) | ecosystem: Environmental > Aquatic > Deep subsurface > Groundwater >...
CTTCTCTGTGCCTCCGTGCCTCTGTGGCAATTTATGGTACAAGCCGGAAAGCACGGTAATAGTTATTGTCACTTAATCTCCCGAAGAGCTTGAGAGACTGTCCATCGTATTTCCCAGGGTAAAACACAACAAGGGGAACACGCCCCATAACGCGGGGAAGGTTGTTCAACAAGCCATGACTGCGTATCAACGGGAAAGCACTGCCGACTCCGGACATTATAATTAGATCAAACGTTTGGGGTTGTACAACTTGTCCGAACCAGTCAGCCAGTTTGCCTTCATGAAGAGGAGCCTTGAGAGCGTTCAACAATCCCGAATCACCTTTTTCTTTCTGGATCTTCAGGGCTTTTTCAAGCAGGTTGCGTGATTTGAGGTAATCAATCACGAACTCGAAAAGGTTGAGGTGTTTCACTTTCAAGTCCGGATTCTTCTTGGATAACTGCTTAAGCAAAAAACTCACGTGGTCACGCACCAACAGCTCATTTTCTGGGGGATAATCAAAGATATAAAAGCCAATTTCGTTACCCAAACCAACATTTTGAAGGAGTTCCGGAGAGGTGATACGGGGCAGGATCTGGTTGAGACGCTGGGAAAAATCGGTTTTCATTGTAGTTCCAGACATTTAAGAAGATAGGTTTCCTCTTTTTTCCGGAGGAGGTTATGAACTTCTGGGTTCAGGAAGAATGGGAGGATCTTCCAGTTACGAGTGTTTTCTATGATCTTGGCTTCAGCCAGAATGCGAAAGGTGACCTCACCAAGTTTCCGCTTGGTTGATTCCGACCAATGGCTTACTTGGGAGTCGATTGGATCACATTCCTCAAGAAATTTGATCCAATCACGAGGAGTAAGTTGCTTTTGGAAGAGCCTGATATGCTCTTTGACGACTTTCAGAATAAAGTCACCCAGCAACCGGCTGTGTTTAATGGCTCCGGCTAAAAGCATTTGAGTAACAGCTTCCGAAGAGCCTTCGGTGATTATTTTCCATGCTTGGGGGTAAAGGGTTTCAAGACGGTTCCGGATTAACCGGCTTTGTCGTCTGATTGTGGGTTGACTACGTTTTTGAAGGAGGTTATCGAGAAATAACCGTTGATGCCAGGTTTCGTCATCAATTTTTTCCAGCATTAACCGGGCAATGATCTTGCTTTCTTTTTCAAGCAAAGACCCTGCTACGATTTCGGCATTAAAAAGTCCATTATTCCCCTTCAAAAGTCATTTGCCCCCGAAAAGATGAAAACCCCAAGAAGTGAATTATACTATCACAATAAAAACTGAGGGTCGATAACGTTCGTTTATCGACCCCCAGAAACCCAGATCTTGACAAGTTGCATTTTGAGAGGCATGCTTAAGAGGGCAACAATATAAACCTCTTAATTGTGGAGTCGTAAAATGACAAAGGTAACAAAGAAGGAATTTTTAGATGATCCGACCGGAGCAAAATTTACGGATGTCGTAAACAATCCGAAAATTGATTTCCAGGCTTGGCTCGATTTTTTTGGAAATCCAACCAGGCAGCAAAGAATGGAGGATTCTGAGGTTCATCATCTTCGTCCGGCTCTGGCTGGTGTCATCAGGGAACTTGAGAATACCCCTTGTTTTGAAGAATACCTGAAAAAGCCGGATTCTCAACGAGGACGGCAAGCCATTGGGGTTCTGGTTAGAATGACGATGGCAAAGCGAGGCTGGAAATCCACAGGAAGAAAAGGTTCCCTTGGACAACGCATTACATCAACAAATATTGATAAGAGGTCGGAGAACCCAGTGAACACAAGCGGACTGTCGAAATGGTTCAAAAAAGCCGAGCACTACAAGCCTTTTAAGTAAAACAGAAATTCATCAAAGGGAGGAAGGCATGGACAAACTGATCAGCAAACCACAACATGAGCTTTCCACCGTCGTTGAAAAGGTTCGGGAATACATCAGCAACTCGAAAGCTGACAATACCAAACGAGCCTACAGAGCAGACTGGAAGCACTTCAATAATTGGTGCCAGGAACACGGTTACCTCTCTTTGCCTGCCCAGCCGGAAGTTATCTGCATGTATCTGACCACTTTGGCAGCCACCCGAAAAGTTTCAACCATTCAGCGTCGTCTTACCTCGATTGGACAGGCTCATCAATCGGCTGGGTTTGAATCACCTACTTCCCATATCGGGGTCCGGAATTTAATGCGGGGAATCCGTCGGGAGAAAGGCTCGATGCAGGTCGGCAAAGCCCCTATTTTGACCGAACATCTTCGGGAAATGATTTCATCCCTTCCCAAAACCATTGCCGGTATTCGGGATAAAGCCCTTCTTTTGCTCGGATTCTACGGAGCGTTCCGACGATCCGAGGTCACGGGGCTGGATGTAGAAAATGTTTCCTTTGAAAAGGAAGGACTGGTTGTCACCCTGCTCCGGTCAAAAACCGATCAGGAGGGACAAGGCATTAAGAAAGGCATTCCAAACGGCATCCACGATAAAACATGTCCAGTTCTGGCTCTGCTGGATTGGCTTACCCAGGCAGGAATTTCAAAGGGGGCAATCTTCCGAGGAATCGACCGGCACGGCAAAATCTCGGAGAAACGGCTTGCCGGAAAAGCGGTTTCCCTGATCATCAAACGGATAGCAAAACGGGTGGGACTTGATCCGGCAAAGTTTGCCGGTCACAGTCTTCGATCCGGATTTGCCACCGTTGCCTCGAATGCTGGTGCCACCGAACTCGAAATCATGAACCAGACCGGACACAAAAGCCTAACTGTTTTGAGAAGATACATTCGTAACGGAAGTCTTTTTAAAAACAATGCCTGCCGAAGGGTTGGGTTATAATTCCTTTTGCGTCGGGTGCAGATAAGGAATAGAATTCATGAATAACCGAAGTTTTGAACCACAAACTGACAAATGAACCCTGAAGCTATAATTTTTATTGGTATCCCTGGAAGCGGAAAGAGCACCTTTTTCCGCAAGACATTCTTTGATACGCATGTCCGGATAAATTTGGACATGTTGAGAACCAGAAATCGAGAAAAAATCCTCTTTGAAGCCTGCCTGAAGGCAAAACAGAGTTTCGTAATCGACAACACGAATGTCCAAAAAGTTGATCGGGAGCGGTACATCCAAACAGCGAAAGAACATGGTTTTTCTGTCATTGGCTATTTCTTCCGGTCGTCGTTGCAAGAATGCCTGATTAGGAACAAAAGCCGACCGGCGGATAGAGTAGTTCCCGAAATCGGGGTAAAGGGACGGTTTGGCAAGCTGGAAATGCCCTCGTTGGAGGAAGGATTCGAAAAATTGTATTTCGTCAAAATCAATGATGACGGTGATTTTGTCGTGGAGGATTGGAAAGATGAAATTTGACGACCTTGACTTGAAGATGCGGGTTTTTGAAACATCCCAGGATCTGCTTATCATTCCGGATATTTTCATCGTTGTCCGGCTGGATGGTCGTTCCTTTACTCGACTCACAAAAGAAATCGGGAAGTTTGAAGCTCCATTCGATGAACGATTCAGAGACTTAATGGTTTACACAACGAATCACCTCATGAACTGCGGGTTCAATGTCTTGTTCGGTTACACCCAGAGCGACGAAATCTCCCTGCTTTTCAACAAGGGGGAAGCCCTCTTTGAGCGCAAGGTAAGGAAGATCATCTCGATCCTGTCAGGGGAAGCCAGTGCCGCATTTTCTCTGAAGTTCGGACAAATTGGGGTATTTGACGCAAGGGTCTGCCAAATTCCCACTGAAGAACTAGTTTTGGATTACTTCCGATGGCGAAATGAAGATGCCAACAGGAATTGTCTGAACAGCCATTGTTACTGGCTCTTGAGAAAAGAGGGGCTTTCTGGGGATAAGGCTTTCAAGAAGCTGGCAGGGTTATCCACGGGGGCAAAGAACGAGCTTCTTTTCCAGAGCGGAATTAACTATAACGATCTCCCGCTATGGCAGAAAAGGGGTTCCGGTCTTTATTGGGAGAACTACAAGAAAAAGGGGTTCAATCCGGTCAAAAAAGAGGAAGTCGAAACAACCCGAAGACGGATCAAGATTGATTTTGACCTTCCCATGCGTGAGAAATTTGAAGAATTCATTCTCCAGATCATTAAAGGAGTCGGGTAATTGAACGATTATTTACATAAGAGAACAATACTTGATTTGCCTCGACCTTTATGAAAGCAGCTTCTACCGGACCTTCGGTCTTCCGTTGGCCCTTGCCACATCGATGCTGGATTCCCTCCATCAGGGGTTCCATGGTAGGATTTATGCTTCGGACCTTCCCTATCAAAAATCGGCAAAGCAGTCGTGCATCCCCTATTTTCTCAATTTTCTTTCAGCGAGGAACCAGGCGGATTTTCAGGCGGAAGCCGATTGCTTCCGCGTAGCGACGAAGCGTGTCGAGGCTTGGAGACGGCTTTCCTCTCCTACCACACGATTCGAGCCGCGCGATGGCCGGAGCTTTCGTTCCCATCTTTTCCGCCACCTGGGCTTGGGTCAAACCCGCTGTTTGGCGGGCTTTCAATAACTCATCGAACACCGAGAATTCGTCTTCAAGGGCGTCATACTCTTCCATGAAAACCGGATCTTTCTTCCAGTCGCGAATCATCTCTTCATGGTCCTTATGACCCACCCTGTATTTTTGCAGCGAAATCATGCAAAAAGCAAACGACCTTTCGGTATGGGTATTTCCCGCCCAAGCTCTACGGCTGTTTCAATCCATTCCTTTATGACAAGATCAACATTTTGTAATGCATCGATATGGGTGGCGCCATCTGCCATACAACCCGGCAATTCGGGAACTTCGGCAATAAATGCTTTATCCTCTTCGCTCCAGAAAATGATTACTTCATATTTATTCACAAAGCACCCCCAATCTATATTTCAATATAACATTTCGAACTTGCTTAACCTGATATATTTTCGCTTTGGAGCCCAAAGGCTGAAGATTAAGGATTTCCTCAACCCCAGGTCTAGTGTAGATGTGATGGTCTCCCTTAATCCGAATCGAAAATCCCAAACTTTTCAACAGAAATTTCAAATCAGAGAATGAAATATTTGCATCAACACTACCGCTAAGAACCTGCCACAAGATCTTTTCTTTTTTCCCCATGAATTTATTATACATCAAACGAAACCAGTGTTTCGACTGAATTGCGATTATGAAGGCAAACATGCTAAACGACGGATTACGCTTCGCTAATCCACCCTACCTAATCCGCCGACCACGGAATATCCGGATTCCGAGAATTGGGGAATTTCGTAGAGCGGGTTAGTGTCGCGCTTTTTGTGCCCCGTAACCCGCCGTGACTTAAAATCACATTTTACCGTGTGTCCCCGATTTATCAAAATGCGCCTTGACATGTAAGACGAAACCTGGTATTGTGATGGTGTAGAAGCAGGACTGTGTCCTCACCTTGAGCGAAAGCGGATAGGTTGAAGCCCGTGAAAGCGGGGCCTTATTATGAAAGTATGAGGCGGCAGGTTCTGCCGCCTCAATTTTATTTTCGGGAGGTAGGAGTATCAAAGAGAGCGTTCGTGTCAACAGGATGATTCGAGGGCCACAGGTGCGGCTGATTGACGACACCGGTACTATGGTCGGTGTTACCACGGTCCAGGAAGCTCTTAAGCTTTCCGAAGAGCGTGGCTACGACCTTGTTGAGGTCGCATCAAGCGCCAGTCCACCGGTTTGTCGGATGATGGATTTCGGCCAGTATAAATACGAAATGGCCAAAAAGCTAAAAGAAGCCAAAAAGAAACAAAAAATCATCAAACTCAAAGAAGTTAAAGTCCGACCTAAAACCGACGAGGGTGACCTCCAGACCAAATGCAATCAGATCCGCCGATTTCTTGAAGACGGAGATAAGGTAAAAGTATCGGTTTTCTTTAAAGGGCGTGAGCGTGTCCACATGGAAGTAGGATTTAAAGTCGTCGATCGCATGAAGGTCATTCTTGCCGAAGATGTGTCCATCGAAAAAGATGCCGCAATGGAAGGCAATACGTTAACTATGATTCTCCAACATCCCAAAAAAAAGTAATTCCAAATTCAGGAGGTCCTCAATGCCTAAAATGAAGAACCACAGCGGAGCGTCAAAACGGTTCAAGGTCACCGGCTCCGGCAGGTACCGCCGTTATAACGCGTATGGAAGCCATATTCTGACGAAGAAGTCGAGCAAGCGCAAGCGAGGTTACCGACAATCAAAGCTGACACATGCTTCCAATGTCTCGGCACTCAAGGATTTGTTGCCATATTCCTGACCCGCCTTTTGCGGCGGATCATTCCCTCATTATCATCGGGAGGTTTAAATCATGCCACGGTCAAAAAGTTCCAGTAATTCCAGAAAGAAAGAAAAGAAGCTTTTTCGTTTAACCAAAGGGTTTTGGGCTTGTCGCGGAACCGTTAAAAAGACGGCTAAGGAAGGCGTTCTCAATGCGCTATATCACGCCTACAACCACCGTCACGATCGCCGTCAAGATTTCCGTTCCCTCTGGATTACAAGAATCAATGCCGCTTGTCGCGACAACGATATCAACTACAGCTCATTCATCAACGGATTGAAGAAAGCCGGCATCGGCCTTGATCGAAAAGTACTGGCGGACATCGCCGCCAAAGATCCGGAAACTTTTAAAAATATCGTGACTTTTGCCAAAAATCAGTTGTCCGCGGCGGCTTAATAGACGATTTTTCAGATCTATCAAAGAATATCCCCGGGACGACGATTCCGGGGATATTTTTTGATATGGTATAATTCATTCCCATACTCCGAGAGATGATTTACGTCTTTAATATATGAAGCGAATTACTTCCATCCACAATCCGATATTTAAATGGGCCAAGAATATTTCCGCCAAAGGCGGAGTCGTTCCCATGGAAGAAAATTTCATGGTCGAAGGCGAAAAGCTGATTCGAGAAGGAATTCGATCGGGGCTTCAACTGCATACCCTATTCATTGAAGAAGGCCGCGAAACCGAATGGGAAGATGCATTAGAAGTTGCCTTAGTCACTCCGCGCTTATTGATGAAAAAGCTTTCCAACCTGGAAAATGCTCCGACGATAATCGGTTTTTTTATCCGCAAGACTTTCGCAACGTTGAACGATGTTGTCGAGCGATATCGCAATCTCATCATCCTGGACCGCATTCAAGACCCGGGTAATTTGGGAACGATCTTGCGATCCTGCGAGGCATTGGAAGCCGATGCCGTGATACTATTGCAGGGAACATGCTCTCCCTGGAATTCAAAGGCCGTACGCGCCGCCATGGGATCGAGCTTCCGCCTTCCCATTGTTTCGGATATCGATGAAGAAATACTATTCAGCCGCCTCCGAGAACATGATTTTTGTTGTCTGGCCGCCGACACCCGGGGAACACAATTGTGGGGTTTCCGTTTCCCCGACAAAACCGCCCTTTTTTTCGGAACCGAAGGCGCGGGACTATCACCGAACATAACGAAACGTTGCAGTGAAACCCTCCGTATTCCGATGACGGATCGGGTCGAGTCGCTCAATGTCTCGACCTCAGTGGCAATCTGCCTCTACGAACGACTGCGGTCGAATCGAAACATATCTATTGTACAAGCACCATTAACGTGACAACTCCGAATCACTCACGTCGCTAAGGAGAAAAAATGACGCCAACCACTAACGACCTCCTGGAAAAATTCCTGTCGGAAAAGAAAAATGTCGGAACGACAAAAGAAGTCGAGGCTCTTCGCGTGGCCTATCTGGGAAAGAAAGGCCCGATAACTCAACTCCTGAAGGATTTGGGACGGCTTCCCCCCGATGAACGCCGAGCCGCGGGTGAAAGCATCAATTCGCTGAAAAACAAAATTCAGGAAGCGCTGGACGAAGAGATGACTCGCTTAACGGCCAAAGAGCAGGAAGCAAAATTCCTCAGCGAACGTCCCGACCCGACTTTGCCAGGCACGGTCACGCTTCCCGGTTCAGTCCACCCGGTAATGGCCGTCGCTCAGGAAGTCGCCGATATATTCCTTTCGATGGGGTTTTTCATGGGTGAAGGTCCCGAAATTGAAGAAGAATATTATAATTTCGAGGCACTGAATGTTCCGAAACATCATCCCGCGAGAGACATGCAGGACACTTTTTATCTCGAAAATGGACGGGTTTTGCGAACGCAAACGTCGCCGGTCCAAATCAGAACGATGGAATCGATGCAACCGCCTTTGAAAATGATTTACATAGGAAAAGTCTATCGACGCGACAATGATATCACGCATTCCCCAATGTTTTCGCAAATGGAAGGCCTGGTCGTAGGTGAAAACGTCACAATGAGCGATTTGAAAGGTACATTGGCGATGTTCGCCGATATGATGTTCGGAAAAAGGCCGAACCGTTTTCGACCCAGTTATTTTCCCTTTACCGAGCCGTCCGCTGAAATGGACATCAGGTGCATTTTCTGCGAAGGGAAAGGCTGCAATGTTTGTAAATACTCCGGCTGGATCGAAATCCTGGGTTGCGGAATGGTCAACCCCAAAGTATTGGAAGGCGTTAAATACGACACCGAAAAATACACCGGATTCGCTTTCGGCATGGGCCTCGAACGCATGACGATGCTGCGCTACGGCATTAACGATATCAGACTGCTTTTCAATTCCGATGCTCGTTTCGTCCGTCAATTCTAAGGAGAAATCACAGTGAAAATCCTCTTAAGTTGGCTTCGTGAATTCATTGACATTCAAGTTCCGCCTGAAAAAATCGCCGAGAGCCTTTTAATGGCCGGCATTGAAGTTGAGTCCATTGAGCAACCCCAAAAACACCTCAAGAAGGTCGTTGTCGGAAAAATTCTTTCCATAGCTTCGCATCCGAATTCCGAGAAGAATTCGCTTTGCATGGTTGATGTCGGCCAGGAAGCCCCTTTGCAGATCGTTTGCGGAGCTCATAATATTAAAATGGGGAATAAAGTTCCGGTGGCGCTTGCCGGTGCGTCGCTGCCGAAAGGTTTCGAGATCAGAAACGCCGTGATCAAGGGTGTCGAATCTTTTGGAATGATGTGCAGTAAAAAGGAACTTGGAATTTCCGACGATCATTCAGGTGTTTATATCCTCGATGACGACGCCGAAGTGGGCGAAGACATAGTGAAAACACTCGACTTGGATGATGTAATTCTTGAAATCAGCATCACGCCCAATCGCGGCGATGCACTGTCTCATCTCGGAATAGCACGCGAGCTTTCCGCTCTCTTCAACCTTCCGCTGCATCGCGATGCACTTGACACCGCAACGGGGGACGATCATGTCGAAAAGCTGAGTTCCGTTGAAATTCATGTTCCAAAACTGTGTCCGAGATATGCCGCACGAATCGTTCGAAACGTAAAAGTTCGCGAAAGCCCCAAATGGATGAGAGACCGCCTTGAGAAGGTCGGGATTCGAGCCATCAACAACGTCGTGGATGTTTCCAATTACGTCATGATGCACATCGGTCATCCGATGCACGCTTTCGATTTCGACCGATTGCGGGAAAGAAGAATAATAGTGCGAAACGCCATGCCGGGCGAAATAATTAGAACTCTCGATGATGTCGAGCGCCGTCTCGATCCGTCAATGCTGGTCATCGCCGACGCGCAAAAACCGGCGGCCATTGCAGGCGTAATGGGCGGGCTGGAAAGCATGGTCACCGAAAACACTTCAAACATACTATTGGAAGCCGCTTACTTTGATCCCACATGCGTTCGCAAAACTTCCAAAACACTCGGACTCCCATCGGAATCATCGTATCGATTCGAGAGAGGCACCAACATAGATAATCTCGCGATTGCCTTGAACCTGGCCGCCAGGCTTCTTTCCGATACAGCCGACGGCAAACCCGTAAGCGGTATCATCGACGTTTACCCCGAATCGCAGCCTCTGCGACGCATCATGTTGAGAACGAGACGAGTCTCCAAGGTTCTTGGAATCGACCTGAATCCGCGGCAAATTGAAACGTTGCTTCTGCGCTTGAAGCTGGAAGTCGCGCGCGAGGGAGAAACCCTCTGGATAGGCGTCCCGCCCTTCCGACACGATCTTGAACAGGAAGCGGATCTCATTGAAGAGGTTGCCCGACTCTACGGATACGATAATATTCCCTCGACGCTTCCGGTTATAACTTCCCCTCTGAAGCGACCTACAGCCATCCAGGCCATTGTAAAAAAGCTGCGCGGTCATCTTGTTACGCTGGGCTTCAACGAAATTCTCACGTACAGCTTCATTCCGACCGATACGCCCCAGGCGCTCACCAACGGATGCCAGTTGAAAATAGTAAACCCTCTTTCCGACCAGCAGGCGGAAATGCGCTCATCGTTGCTCTACGGCATGCTCGATGCCTTGAAACGCAACATTCTCGCCGATGAATACGAATTGAAATTCTTTGAAATGGGCCGGATCTATTTGCGGACATCAACCGGTTTTTCCGATGAACATGACAATCTTTGTTTGGGCATGACCGGCACAGCCTATCCTCAAGATTGGAAACAAAACAACGTTAAGTTCGATATCCATCAAATGAAGGGAATGGTTTCCGCATTAGGAAAATTGATCGGACATAATTTTGACTTCTCCGTCGGCAACAATAAGGCTTATCATCCCGGAATTCAACTCCAGGTCAGATTGAACGATAAAATCGTCGGCCATATGGGGCAAATACACCCGCAGTTCCTCGACAACAAAAAATACCCCGAAGGCATTTTCTTGGCGGAACTTGATTTGAGCGCAATGATGGAAATTCCGGTAAAAATTCCCAGAATGAAAGCCATATCGGAGTATCCCGCAATTCGACGCGATTTTGCGTTGGTACTCCCCCTGACCGCCACTTACGGACAGATCGAAAAAATATTCATTGAGGAAGGCGGAGAACTGCTTGAAAATTTCCGCCTTTTCGATATATACCAAGGGAAGGGGATCGATCCCGACAAACGCTCCATGGCTTTCACTCTCACCTTTAGATCGCAAAACAGAACCTTAAAGGAAGAGGAGGTACAGCCCCGCATTGAGGCTATACTTAAAAAAGTTGAGAACCGCCTTCAAGGAAAATTGCGGGAAAAATAGTTGATGAATGATTTGTATCGCTTTTGCAGCGACGCAGGAAACGCTCAGTATATCACGTTGTTGTTGTTGGGGTTTTTCTTTGTATGTTGGGCGTCATGGGTCTATACCAACGCCAAGCAGACAAATCTTCCTCTCACCACCTTGGAATGGTGGCAAATATACGGGTCGGGTACTCTCGCTTTATTATGCGGCTCATTATTCATGGGGTTCGTAATGGTCCCCGAAAACGCCGAAAAATTGGTGGAAATACTTTATGTTAAAGAGCCGCTTGATTGGCTTACTATGCAAGTTAGAAGCGTTCTAATGTGGTTGGTCGGTCTGGGAATGTAAATCTTTTGGTATCGGCAAAATTATCGTTGATAAATCCGTTCATCCGATTTTGCGTTGGTAATAGAGGAATAAATTCCGGGAGGTACGAAAATGAAATCGAGAATCAAAATTTTCCTTTTGGTTTTACTTTGCCTGTTGGCTTCGGCAGGCATGATATGGGCTGACGGCATGATCTTCCCCATGGAACCGGGCGAGCGGGAATTTCCGCAACGCATGATTTTTTCTCCGCCGCGCAATGATCAGAATTTTACCGTTCCTCTTTCCGTTAAGTTTCACAGGGTTACGGTTGATATCAAGGATGTGGCGGCTTCGACCCATGTGGATCAAGCTTTTTACAACCATGAAAATCGCACCATTGAAGGGCTTTACATCTTTCCACTGCCGATCGGAGCCTCCATCAGCGGTTTCGGAATGGATATCGACGGAAAAATGACAAAAGGAGAGCTTCTCGACTCCGATAAAGCCAGATCGATTTACGAGGGCATCGTTCGCCAAATGCGCGACCCGGGCCTGCTCGAATTCATGGGAACCGGTTTGTTTAAAACGCGAATTTATCCGATCGAAGCATTGCACGAAAAGAAAGTGAAGATCGATTATCAGGAAGCGCTGAAAGTGGAAGGAAACCTGATCCGCTATGTCTATCCCCTCAACATCGAACGTTTTTCCCAAGAGCCGATGAAAGACGTCTCGATCGAAGTAAAAATCTCCTCGAAAACTCCGATCACAACGATATATTCACCGACGCATTCGATATCCGTAAAAAAGAACGGCGACAACTCCGCGACGATCGGTTTCGAAGCTGATTCCGTGCGCCCCGACAAGGATTTCGTTCTTTATTACGCCGTCTCGGGAAAAGACCTCTCGATGTCCTTCCTTGCTCATCGCCCCGATCCGACTGAAGACGGAACTTTCATGATGATGCTTTCCCCCCGAACCGAGCTTCAACAGCAAACCAATGCCGCGGTCGACATCGCTTTGGTCATGGACACGTCAGGCAGCATGGCCGGTCCGAAAATGGATCAGGCCAGAAAAGCTCTTGATTACTGCATAAATGCCATGAAAAAAGAGAACCGACTGTTTCTGGTATCTTTCGCCACTGAAGTCGATTCATGGAAAAACAACATGGTTGAAATGGATGACAAATTTCGTGCAAGCGCTTTGGAATACGTCAAGAGAATGGAACCCGTCGGCGGAACAAACATCTCCGAAGCTTTGTTAAGGGCTTTGAAAGCTCTGCAAAGCGACTCAAAAGACCGCCCCTCATTCATCGTATTCGTCACCGACGGGAAACCGACGGCCGGCTTGACCGAGCCCGATGAAATACTGCGTGAAATCCGCAACAACAACGGAGGAAAGACACGAATCTTCACTTTCGGCGTGGGCGACAATTTACAGGCACCCCTGATCGATAAACTGGCCGAGGAAAACGGCGGAGCCTCGGATTACGTTTCCGAAAATGAAGATATCGAAGCCAAGATTTCCTCCCTGTTTTCCAAATTGGCACATCCGGTCATGACCGACGTTGGAGTCGAATTCCACAATGTCGACGTCGCGCAAATTTATCCGCAGAGAATTCCAGACATTTTCAAGGGAACCAATCTCATGGTTTTGGGTCGCTACAAAAAACCCGGAGAAGCAAGAATCACTCTATCCGGCAAGGTTGACGGCAAGGACGTCAAGATGGATTACGAAACGACGTTTCCTGAACGTGAAAGCGAAAATGGGTTCGTAGCAAGGATTTGGGCAACGAGAAAAATCGGATTCATTCTCGATCAAATCAGAAAATCCGGCGCTGATGAAGAATTGAAAAATGAAATCGTGATGCTGGCGAAAAGATACGGAATTCTGACGCCGTATACGTCGTTTCTCGTAGCGGAAGACAAGGATTTGCGCGGCCCCAACCTATCTCGCGCGATGGTTCCCGAAGGCTCGGATCAACACGTCATGGATGAAATGAAAGAACAGTTCTCAATGGAGAAGCTGAAATCCGATGACTCGGGGCCCGGCGCGGTAGATGCCGCCATGGAAATGAACGCCATGAAATCGGCTGCGGCGCCGGCTCCGACATCCTCTCAGGCCGGAGGTTTTTCCGGAAGAATGCGACGGTCTTATATCGCAGCAACACCGTCCGGTAATGGTTCGTCCGGAGAATCGTCCGGTTTAAGAAACCCGGTCAAAAAGGAAATCGCCGAACGCACATTCTATCTTCTCGAAGGTCGATGGGTCGACAGCCGCGTTAAGAGCGAAAAAGCCGACATCGTAGTCAAAGCCTATTCCGATGCTTATTTCGAGCTCGTCGCGAAGCATCCGGAAATGGCGAAATTTCTGGCACTAGGAGGTCGAGTAATAGTCGCCGTCGATCAAAAGACTATCGAAATCAACCCCGATGAAGGCGTTTCAGAAAAAGGATCCCTAGGTCTATAGACCTCATAGGTCTTTCTATCAATAATCAATTTTGTCCGTGTGTTTCGAGCGAAGAGATAAGCGCGAAATTACACGGACAAATTGTTTCAGCTCCGATTTTTATCATTGAAGAAACCTGAACAATGAGAATGGTCTCTCTTAGCGTAAAGCATGAGCGGCGGGAAAATCCCGCCGCTCATGCTTTACACTAAATTTGAAGAAATCAGGTTCTAATATTCACCACCGAAAGAAAGCGTGTATACCTTTACTTCGCCTCTTCCGTCGCAGCTAGAACATTCGACCTCGCCGTGGCCGTGGCACCAAGTGCAACGGTCATGATTAATATCGTGTCCCGATCCATGGCAGTAACTGCAATCGACTTCGCCATGGCCGTGGCAGTTCTTGCATCTTTCGAAATGAGAATCTACGCGGAACTTCCCTTTTGTCTCGGGTGAATAGCGCCCGGTTCCGTCGGATTGCTTGACCGCGAAAATGTAACTTCCTTCATCCAACCGAAGATCCGTTTTGTGAGATTGAGTCGTCATGAGAACTCTCTCGTAAAGAGTCGTTCCCGAATCCATATTGAGGAGTGTAAAAGCCGTATAGGTTCCGCCGCCGCTCCATCCGAACTCCGGGCTTCTCGCGGAACCGCTGACCCGCAAATTCGAAGGACGGTCAACGATCGGCGCGGTAAGGGGGTTTGAATCAACCCGCAAGTTTACCGTAACCGTTATATCTTTCCCCATGATTCCATCTGGAACTCCGACTTTTACATAATAATAATTGGCTTTCATCTCTTCACGAACGATAAAACCTTTCTCGGAAACAATCACGGTTCGACCGACGAACATTTTCTTTTGCGCCAAAGCATCTTCCGGGAGATCAACACGATCTTCAAAATAGGTAACCCCGTGGAACCAACCGGCGTGATGAATAAATTCCTTGTTTATTTCCTCAGCCCGCGCAATTCCAAAACACATGAACGCCGCGATGATCAAAGTATAAACTGAAAACCTGACTGAACGCATATAAACTCCTTTTTTTATTTTTATAATTTAATGTCTATTGAAACGTTTTTTTTAAGCCAAGTGTTGATTTTTCTTCAATGAAACGTATAAAAGCTAACCAAGTTAAAGAGAAAAAACCGATTTTGAGAGAGGTGTGCTATAATTCCCCGTGTTTAAACGTCGACATTGATGAGGTGAAATCAATATGAACAAGAACCTTGTTTTGGTTCTCATTTTCGCAGTTGCCGCCGGTATGATAATGGTATCAGGATGCTCGACGGGAAGCGGCGGTTCCGGCAGCTTGACGTCCGGAATTTCGGCTCTTTCTGTATCCGCCGCCGGTCCGACCGGCACCGCGGCATTCGCGGCGATAAAACGAAGTCCCGAAACCGCGATCGTATCAAGCGATATCCTCGCACCTCATATCAAAGCATACATCAGAAGCACCAGCGGTTTGACAGCCGTAAGCAAAGTATACGTAAGCTCGGATAAAAACACGATCAAATTCGTTCAGACGGTAAATTCCGCCGAGCAATACTCGATAGAAATATATCCCGCGTCTTATACTCTTACAGGGAACATCATCACCGATGACGCACACGTTTTTTTCAAGAGCGTCGTGATCGATCTCGTCGCCGCCACGGGACAAACAACGGCATACAACGTTAATATCACCACCGCTGATACCGCGAAAGCTTTCGCCTATGATTATTGGACTAAAAATGTTTCGCAGTATGGTGGTTATCGCGATTTCGCGATAACTGCGGATGTTACGACTCTAACATCAACTATTGATGCCGCAATGAAATCGGTGGCGACATCCGAGTGGCTCAGCGGAAACTTTGGATGGTCCTCAACCATCCAATCTCAAGCATCCACAGCCGCATCGCAAGTGCCGGCGGCCAATGCGAATTATTATACGGGAACCGTAACGATACCGGTCAATTATGGGATTCCGTACAACCCGTCTTCACAGGTTGCAACCCGACAAAACACTTATGATGATGACGGGCTGTATTTGGGATTCTTTCTCGCTTCCGGAAAACCCGATCTCGGAAACATTACTTACGCGACGGCCGGTTCCGACGCTCAAACGATGATTCGCTATCTCGGCAACTCCATTACGCTTGATGATGTCACATCCGTTCCGGATATCACCAAGGATGGCGCGCCGACCGGAATGAATCCTTATCTTCACCATGCTCTTGTCGCCAACGGAACGGGAATGGTGGCTCAATTGGCGGTCGGACAGGTTTTCGCCGTTTTCATCAATTATCATTACGGCGTCATCGAAATTAATTCGGTGGGATTAAAGGAAATCCAGATAAAGTACAAGATAGCCCGATCCGCATCGAATACCGTTATGCAGATGTAGAGTCGCATCAATGCCGTGAAGTAATCCATGACGGACGGTTTCGGTTTATTTCAGATTTTCCATCTTGAAAACCGTTCCGCCCAGAGACAGTGTATCACCGGCTTTGATTGTCGTCGAATTCGTGATTTTATGACCATTAACTTCGGTGATGTTTGACGAACTTAACGGAACCAAGGTAAAGCCGTCGTTCTCGCGCTTGATTAGGGCATGATTACGGCTGATTTCAGCGCCGGTTAATAGAATAATGCTCCCTTTCCGGCGACCAATGGTTATTTCGGCGCCGGTTCCCGTATGCGATCTTCCCATGGAGTCGGTTAATTTAACGAAAATTTCTTGTTTATCAGTCGGACTCTCGACCGGCGGCGGTCCGCTTATACTTTGACTTGAGGCAGGCTCAAGTTGCGTATTTCGTTGATCCGCATTTTGATCGGACGAACCTACCGACTTGTCTTGAATTTCAGACGAATCTTTTAAGGAGTGATTCTCTTGCGGTTTGATGTTCGGGGAAAATTCCTGCCTCGCTTTCTGGAGTTCCTCGAAATTCATGAACAGCGATCTTGTCGACATCAAAACGGGACTTTTCTTTTGAAAACGCCATGCGAATCCGCCGATAATCAATAAAACCAATGCTCCTACCAGGAAATGCATGTGATACTCTTTCTTTGTTTCGCCGGAAACAAAAGCAATAGTCGAAATTAAATTTTTAGTACCATCGGTTAATGTAAGCGTGGTCGATGAAATTCGCGAAAGCGGAAGGAATTTCAGGTCGAACTTCCCCAAACTTCCTTTTGCGGGTCTTATTTCTACGACGGCATCGGCAGTAAGCTGCACTTCCGGAGTAGGCATGACGGCACCCGCGAATTGCACTTCAGACGGTGAAAAAGTCACTTTTGTCGTATTTGATCCGTTCGAATCTACTTGAACGTTGACAACGAACATCGAACCTGGAGCAGTCTGCGCCGGTACGATAAAATTATCGCCGCGAACTGAAATCGGCCAGGCAAACAAAAGGATGAATATAATTAAATTTCTTAATGACGAAGAATTTCTCATTGCTCATTCTGAAGTTTACCAGAATTCGCGGTTCGTCTCACGGAAAAAATGTATCAACAGAAATCACTGTTACTGCGATCATCACCATGAAATCAAAGCTCGGATTGCGTCTTGATGTCGGTTCCCATGAATGTTACGGATTCTGTTGCATTTCCGACATTGAAGAAGATCTTCCGCGGCAACATGGGTTCGCCTTCATAATAATGGGACTTCAAGAAAACTACCATTTAGTTGGCGTTCTTTTCAACAAAATCAAGAATTGCAGGGCAAAGGCACTAAAAATGCAAAAACCTCTTGTAATCACGGTAGCTGACCCGGCGGATTACGGCGAAAGCGTGCCTAATCCGCCCTACAGAAATTTTAATGCGTTTGCCATGAAGGTGTGAAAAAACACAAAACCTTTTGGGAGTAGAGTTTCGCTAATTACTTTAACAACAGGCTTGTACATAAAACGGGGCATACTACAATCTACAATATTCCCGTGAATTCAACAAATTTTCTCCAGGAAGAAACCCATGAAAAATCCTCAATCTCCACCTCTTTTCCCCGCTGAAGAAGTGGAAAATACTCAAGAAAAGAAAAAAATAGAAAAATTTTGCTTCAAGATAAAACAAGAATCATTCAACACGAGGCAAAAAATCAATTATTTCACACCTTCCCTGAGAAAAATTGCCACTTGGTTAAAATAATGTATTTGTGGTATCTTCTCAAATCGCGCGATGAAAACATGCGGTTGAAAGGTGAACCCCCAACAACCCAGCGGAGCCGGGCGCACGAACGCGAGTTAGTAAGAGGGATACTGGTTATGGCTCTCAAATCGAAATGGGCAAAAGAAGCGTGGGAGATGTCAACCCCCGAGTTATTGAGGTATTGCTATTTGTGCTTATTTTTGTTCTTTTTTTGCAGTTTAAAAATTGTTTCTTATGGCCAAAATCAAATATCCCTAAATGAAATTTCTGACATTTCCATTACTCCTCCCAACACTAAAGCCGCAAGACCAGAATCATTAAATTTAAAAAACAGATTATTCGTAACTTATCTTCAAATTGCTCCCCAAAGAACCTTTCGTTTGCTCAAATTGGGAAATGATCTAAAAATTGACGGGGAACAAAATCTTTATTCAGGCAAGAACCAACCAACGGATATTCGGATTTGCCAAGGGCAAGGAGATTTATTTGTTTACGCTTTTGAAACAACTAGTTTCCAAAAAGGGATTCCGAATCATTTATCCCTTGGGCAATATGAGAGCAAAAATTCAGTTTTTAAAATCATTGGGGAACCACAAAAAATTGCGGAGGCTATGCCGTTAATAGTTCCCGATTCCATTCCTAAGCCCGGTGATGACCTTTTAGATGATGCTTCTCCCTTTTTCCATAAAAATTATATTTTTGTTGTTAATCGAAAATGGGAATCCGCCATTATCCAGGTGCAAGTTTTTTCACCTGAAATTAAATTTGTCGAAAAACATGAATTAAATCTCGGTGGATTCGTTCCAAGATTTAACATAGGCAAAAGCTGTTTGGTTGAGATTAATGAGCAACCTTACTTAGTTGCAATGGTCTATAATGGACCGCCAAATGGTCGAAATCAATCATACATCGCTTTAATTGAACTTGATTCAAAAATTACGATGGGCAAAAGTATTTCAATTCTAAATAAAACTGACGACTATGAGGGTTTTGTCTCTTGCGCACGGCATAACAACGGGATTTTATACGTAGCTTATGACCATCTCTTGCCTAATTCAGGACACAAGGGATTTATTAAAGCTTTCGATACTAAAAATGGATTTCGAGAAATTGGGGTTGTTAAAATAAATGAGGGAGCGATGGTTGATAATCACTTTTCCTTTGAAATCTTGGAGAATAAAATGTTTGTATTCTATCCGGTTCCGGGTGAAGAGATTCGCTTAAAAACAATTTCATTAAAAATGATCGAAAACAAAACCAACAAATGAAGAAAACACCAAAAAGAGCGATGCAGCAGAGAAGGGAACATTGTTTTTCCAGGATAATCCGATTGTTTTTTCCCCACAAGAATTTCCGTGGCGATCTCAGAAAAACGGTGATTGAGATTCGGCGCAAAATTGCTTCATAATAACGATCATACCTGAGGAAATCGAAATAAAAATTTTACTCATCGTAAGTCGTTTTGTAAAATTGGTATTCGGCATTAAGAGAGTTTATTATGATTAGACTTGATGCATTGACATGGCCTGAAGTTCAAGAATACCTGAACGGAAAAGATGATTTGATTGTTCCGGTCGGCACCTGCGAACAACATAGCAAGCATTTGCCGCTCAACACGGATAATTTAATAGCGGAGTATTTCTGCAATTACTTATCAGATGAAACCGGTACATTAATCGCCCCGACAATTAATTATGGAGTCAACTTACCTTGCGATAGAATATTTCAGGGAACGGCTAATGTTCCAATGACCACCTTAAAGAACTATTTTCTCTCGATTATAAAATGGTGGTCTTTACAAGGATTTAAAAGATATTACGTCATATCCGGCCATGGTGATCCTTTCCATGTAAAGGCCTATAATGAAATATCAAAATATAATGTCGATTTCCTTGAGCTATTTGATCTTGACTTGCAAGATATTTTAACGAAACAAAATGGGTTGAAACATGCTTGTGAAGGTGAAACTTCCGTTATGTTGCATCTATTTCCCGAAAGAGTACGAACAAATCTGATTGAAGATTTTGAAACTCCCATCAATGAGTTTCTGCCCTATTTGCATCATAAGAAACGTTCCCCAATCCCAAATTCCCCTGGGTGTCAAGGTTTTCCCAGTTTTGCCACGGAAGAAAAAGGCCGGAAAATAGTGGATAGGGTAAAGAAGCAAATCATAAAATGGTATTCGGCAAAGAAAAATACCTGATGATTATTATTCTGAAGATGAAAATGGAGAAATAGATGTGTTCAAATCACTAAAAATGTCATTGCAAAGCAATCAGTTATTGTTCCGAAATTGCTTCGGCAAAAAATGCATATCGTCAATCATGAGATGATCTCATTTTATGAAACCTTTTTTGCCTCTATAATAATCAAGCTCGAGTTTGCATCAAATGCTCCGCGATTATAGTCCTTCCATAAATTTGTAATTTCAAACCCGCAGTTTTCAACCAAAAGCATTAACTCGCGGGGAAAGAAATAAGTCATTATCACGTCGGCCGTGGCACGGCGCAGGCAAGTGTCACCATCGAATTCTTCAAGGACGATATTGTCTTCTTCGATTTGCCGGGTAAAGTCATACTTTGCGGTGAAGCTGTCTTTGATCGTTGTTTTTCTTGAAGGGTGCAAGTATTCGAAAATTTCCGTTTTGCCGTCCGTAGCAACCATTGTCTTAATGTCCGGCAATACGAGATCGATCAGAATCTTTCCATTCTTCCGAAGATGTCGGGATATATTCTTCAACGCAGACTTTTGATCGTCAAGCTGCACAAAGTGCTGGAACGTATTACAACCGATAAATGCAAGATTGAATTTCTGCGCGACGGCAAATTTCTGCGCAGTCGCATGAATAATTTGGCAATCTATGGTTTGTTCCTTGCTTTTCTGATGCGCGATCTTAATTGTTTCTTCAAACGGTTCGATCCCGATGATATCGATACCGTTCCTGCGTAGCGGAATCAGTAATCTTCCCGTTCCACTGCCGATTTCCATGACCGGCCCATCGGCTTTCATGCATTCTTCAAGGTAAAACGGCAAATCGGTTGTATCGGTATGCATGATGTCATAAAACTCTGCATGAAAACCTTCATATTGATTGTCGATGTTTTCAATCTTCATAAAAACTCCTCAGCATCTATTTCTCCTTCGTCCAACCCGGGAACCAGGTCATCAACTCCTCGACGCTTGCCTTATGTGCGCGTCGGCCTCCGAAAATGCTTTTGATGAAATTTTTCTTTGCGCGCTTTTTCGCACGATCGGTGATCGTTTTACCCATCAACGTGGGTTTGTCCCACGTACCGCTGACCGAGAGATCGAGATAGGGAATGCCGGTTTCCTTGTCCTGTAAAAGACGGGTCATCTTTCCCATCTTCTTGCCGATTTTAGTGTCCCTCAACGGTTGCGGATTGAACATCGCCTTGGCGGCCAACTGCAGGTTCAGCGGATCAAATGAACTGTTGCCGATTTCCAATCGCATCTCGGGACCGGCGAAAAGTCCGTCGGCTACACGGATTTTTCCCCTATCGGCCTGCTCTTCATCGCCGCTGAGATAAAGATTGACTCGTCCCTCGCGAAAATCCGGATGTTCCAGAAAGTCGAGCCCGATTTGATCTATTATCTGCTGATCCAAGGGGATTTTCCAGATAACGACGTTTTGGAATTTCAGTTGAAAAACGGCTTCGCGCACGCCTTTTTCGCTTTGCTCGGCATGAAATTCACCGCCGACAATGCCTTTAAGATTCCCGGCACCTTCCGCGAAAACCGAGCCAATATCGATTCCGTTGAGATTTCCCGCAAGATTAAAGGACGCCGCACGCCCGTTGATTATTTTTCCCCGCGCTTCCGTGAACTTCACCGTGCCTTTTAAAATTCCCAGTTCACAGACCGGAATCACCGCCGACCCGCTGTTTGAATCGAACGATCCTTCAACATGCGACTTCGCCAGCGGAATATTGTAACTGTTTCCCTCCGACTTGTACTGCACAAGCATGCCTGAACTGTCGAGGGATAATTCCAATTTCGGCTTTGCCAGGTTCCCCGAGAATTTCAATCGACCGGTCATCGGATTTTCTTGCGGGAACGATATCGCCGGCAGCTTCATTCCCGCAAGCAGATCGAGAATATCGGACGGGTAAGCTGCATCCAACTTTCCATCAAGCGAAATCAAACCTTTCCTTTGGGGATCGGTAATTTTCCCGGATTGAGCGGAAATCTTGGAGCGCCCGAATGACGCCGAAAAATTTTTAAGCTCGATCGCGGGTTCCGCTTTATCACCGGAGCGGGAAAAAAGAAGCGTCGCATCCAAGTCATGAATTTTTTGCCGCAGGAGCGGATGCCTGAATCCGCCGCCGGATAGCGATAAAAAGCCGTTTCCGGCATAACGATTCCGGCTTCCGGTGAAACTGAGCTTTCCCGAAAAATTGCCTATCGGATCGCGAAAATTCTCCGAAATATCAACGGGTAATATTCCGGACGAAAGAAACTTGAACGCCTCAGCCACGCTCAAACCGGAAATTTCGGCCTGCAGCTCGTCGATGAGAGGAAGTCGCTTATTCCCTTCGCTTTCCAAGCGCCCACGCCCGGAAAGCTCGACCGGAGCCCCGAAAATATGCGCTTTTCCGGCATTCAAAGCAAAGAATATGAGATCTTTCGCGGGTTGTACCAACCCGATTTTCCCGGAGATTCTATCGATATTCAGTTCGACGGTTTTACCTGTATTCATGTGCAGCGGAATTTTCAACCCGAGATTTTCGAAATTCACGGAACCTTTACTTGTAAGTTGAGCCGTGGTTCCCGAGGCTATCCACTCGGCACCAGCGGCGCCTGTAAGCGAAAACGGAAGATTGAATCTGCCTATTTTCGCGATCTGCTCGGTCAAAGTCTCCACGGCACCGCTCTCGGCTTTGAAGGCAAGCGTTTCAAATCTCTGGTTGGCCGGAAAAAAAGAACATTTTATTTCCAGATCGGTTTGGAAAAGTCGCGAGGCGGCATCGAAAACAATCGGATTCGTCTTCCCCGATTTGGCTTGAGAATATGAGAGATTTCCCCGCAGTTTATCCATTACAAAATCGCAACCTCGAACATTGATTTTTGCTTTTTGAGTCGCGAGTGAACCACGATAGTCGCCATCCGCTACGGTTTTCATGGAAATATCGAACGGCAGATCGAAGGAAGCCTCATTTGCCCGTATGTTGAGATGCGGAAAAGAAAGATTTCCGCTCATCTTCGGATGTCCTAACGCACCCTGGCCCGTCAGCGAAAATTCGAAAGCACCGGCCACCACGACCTTATTTTTCCCCAATAGATCGTTGATTTTCGGATGCTCTTTCAACGCCGAAAACACCGTGCCGAAATCCGAACCATTGCCTTTCACGAGCAACGACAGGAACCGCGATGACGCCAAGTCGACACCCGCCGTCAGGGAAAAGGGAAAGCCGAATATTTTCGCCGATGCTACGAGATCAAGGTTCTTCGGCCCTCTATGACCAATATTCCAAGACTCCGTCGCCGTGATCGCGATGTCAATGTTGTCGATCCACCAGGAATGCCCGCCCGATTTTAATCGCGCCTTTTTCGATTTGAGCTTGATGTTTTGGGAGGGTAGAGCCGAACCTAGATTCGCTTCGAAGATTTTGCCGCCTTCAATCATCAGTGAATCAAACCCGGGATTTCGAGCCAAACCAAAACTGTTTCTGATTTGCCCGCCGTTTACGATGAAAGGCTTTTCATTTACCAAAAAAGATTGAGCGGTAATATCGTAAAAATCCGCGGAGCTCGAACTCACACCGGGAACGACAATGCCTGAAACCTCGGTCTTCAGGGAATCAAGTTGAAAAGATACGCTGGCAAGACCGACGGTGTTGCTTGCGATCAGCAGGCTTCCGCCGAGCATTAATTTGTCGTCGGGCGAGAGCTTGTTGACAAGAACGGCACCGTCCAGTTTTATCGTGCCCGACGCCTGTGAAAAACTTTCCGGCATCGCCATGAAACCCTGAGCAGCGATCGGACCGACGATTTCCATTCTCGCGGAATATCGTTTCATGGCCTCATACCATTTCGGCGGAAGCAGTTTTTGGGGAACAATGTCCCACAATTTTCCCTTGTTTTGAATTCCGGCGGAAAAGCCGATGTCGCGATATTTCACGATACCACGACGGCTGTCGCGAATTCCGAAAATTTTGAAAAACCCGGAATTTCTTTCGACGGCAAAATTGAAATCCGACGAATGCCTGTCTGTTCTGTTCAGTCCGCCGCTGATATTCATTTTTTCTCCGGCAAGATCCGATGAAAAAGAACCCACTATATGGTTCAAATCCCTAAGATCGATTACTCCGCCGTGTTTTGAACTAAAACCGTCGATCGTGACTTCCATTTTGGCGATTTCGGCGATGCGACGATGCAGTTGAAAATCGACTCCGATTTTATCAAGCTTGGGAAAACCCGGAACCTTGATCAGTGCCTCCGGAAGCTTGCAGGAAATCAATGAATCCAGCAGCGGCAGGTTTTCAGGCGATGAAAAATTTATTTCCAGTCCTCCGAAAAGTTGTGATCCGTTGGGAAAGAAGCTTTCAAGCACTTTCAAATCATCGAGTTTGACCACTCCATTGGCGCCCCTTATGCGATCGAGAGGTGTCGCGGCAGTTCGGGCGACTTCGAAATTGATGTTCAAGCGGTCTTTATTTCTTCCATCAAACAAAGTCACTCTGCGTCCCGCTGCGCCGAGATTTTGAACGGCGCATTCGATCTTCTGTTTCAGTGCGTCCATCGACAAAGTAAAATCACCGCTCTTTTTCGATCTGGAAAATTGGACCGTCAAAAAAGTCGGATCCGTCGGCAGAACAACTTGAAGAAAATGTGATGTGAATTCAGGCTGCGGAAATTTTCGCAAGATGATATCGATCCCGGCGATTTGTATATTTTCCCGCGGAAGATTGAATAATCCGGCGGCTATGCGATCCCCAACCAGCTCTTTGGGAGCCGGAATCAAAACGCTGAGATTGCGGATTTCAAAGTGCGAGAGATATCGATCCGCCAAGGATTGCGCACGTTCTTCCTCGAGCCAGCGATTTTCACGCGATGACCGTCGAAGTCCCGAAGTGTGTGATGCCACGCTTTCGAGTGCCGATATGGCCGCGAAATCCCATATCGCCCTGCCTTCGGAATTTCGACTGAGAAACAACATCGGATTCTTTATAGAGACCTTTTCAAGAACAAGATTCCCGAAGAAAACATCGAACAAGGAATATTCCAAGGAAACCCCGGAGACGCTCAACAAGACTCCGCCGGTTTTAAAATACGGATTGCGGATCGTCAGGTTTTCCAATTCGACACCGTTTAATAGATTCCCCGATATTTTGCCGATCTCAAGGGGAACGACGCCGCCGGTTAATTTCGGAATCAACCCTTGCTTTAGGTGTCCCTCGATCAAATCACTGTTTAGACGAGCGAAGTTTATGAGAAAAACGAGCGATAAAACAAGGCAAATCAAAGCCAAGACATATAAAATCGCCCGCACTACGCGCCGATAAAAACGACGACCCTTGATTCCGGTTTTGTGCTCTTTATCTCGCCGATCAAGTTCTTGCGAAATTTCTTCGAGATGGCTTTTATTTTCCCCAATCATAATTCGTAAATTTAACATGAATTTCGGTAAAATGCTCTAAGGCAGGGCAAACGCATGAAAATTTCTGTAGGGCGGATTAGGCACGCTTTCGCCGTAATCCGCCGGGTCGGCGGGTTACGCTTCGCTAACCCGCCCTACCGTGATTACAAGAGAGTTTTGCATTTTTAGTGCGTTTACCCTGGCCTTACACTGTTGTATTTGACAAAGAGCTCACCGGCATTCTATCCTTTGTATACAATGATTTGTTTTTTACGAGGATCAACTCAGCGGCTCATCAACACCAACGGTAAAAATCAAGCACCTACAGCGAGCTTCTTTGTTTTCATATTCCTCGTTGTTTTCGTTCGAAATTCCGCCTGTGCCCTGGAATACGCGACGGCGGGAAAAATTCTGGGAAGCCCTCTTCAAATCGGTAGTTGTACTTTGACGACGGTTTCCACTCTTGAATCTTTCGGCTTCGAACCCGGAACCGGCTCCTGGATTCCCGGGCGTTTCGTGGGAGGAAGAATCACTCCACAAAGTCTTGTCATACAAAACGGTTCACAGACAAGAGTCGAGCCGTTGCAATCACCACAGGAAGAGAGTTTCATCAATGTAATCAGGCAGCTGGCTTCTATTTCCGCATTTGTTTCGTCGCAAGGCAATGAAGTAAAATGGCCGGAATTAATCAAGCAAGTCTTGACTTTATTCGACATTGAAGAAATGTTTCCGCAATTGCTTTTTGAGCTTTTTGTCGGAGTCTGGTTATTCATCATGCTGGTATCGCTGATATTAATGGACAGGATAATCTCGGGCGCATCACAGATTCGGCAACGACCTATCTTATCCATGATCTGCGGCTTGTTTTTCCTGATTTTAGGAATCGTCTCAACCTTGCTGTTGGCACATTCGTTGTTCGGCGTATTTTTCGCGCCGTTCGTTGTAATTCTTGTTTTTTTATGCATTCTTCCGGGAGCAACAGTCTCGGCCGTTTTTCTTCTTTCGCTATGGCGCATACCGATTACACCCTTCGAAAAAATCTTCTTTCCGGCTATTTCCGTTCCTCTATTATTGGGAACTCTTTTCATCCCGCAAATCGGGTGGTTGATTTTTTCCGTTATTACCATATTGGGCATCGGAGGCTTCATTCTGACCGGTTTTTCATCCGGGCAGTTAAAAACTCAATAACATTATGGAGGGTACCATGTTTCGAAGATGTTTTCTGCTTACGTTGGTGTTGGTCGTAATTGGTTCCGGATTCGCCCTTGCCCAAGAAAACGCCGGTGATGGGCAATTGATCGTTAAAACCCTCGATAAGCTCAACGAAATCTTAAGCAAAAACCTGGATTCATCGAACACGCTGGGAATTCCGGGAACCATCGGTGATACAACCATAATTCCGATAGTAGCCAAGGGGCTTGGTTTTGGAATGGGCGGCGGGATTACATCTCAAGAAACCAAGGACGGCGCCAGAGACAAAGACGGTATCGGCTGTGGCGGCGGCGGTTTCATCAGACCGATTGCGATCATGGTCCTGAAAAAAGACGGAACTTTTCAAATTCATAGAGTAAATGAAAGTTGGCTCGCGGAAGCAATCAAACAGATCGTTCCGGTCATTCAAAACATGCTCAGGGACAGACTGGAGATGAGAAAGATGCACTTAAATCGGCCTCCCGAACCCCCCGAAGCCGCTAAACCCGGCCAATAATATATTTCGCTGAATATCGGAGAAACTGCTTAAAGCCTGTAAGAAAATAACCATTACAAATAGTTGTTTTCTTACAGGCTCTTATGGCCGGTCGATGAACGAAATTTGTTACAGTTATTTATCAACAAGGCCTTAACGGCGGTTTCTCCGAGGGTGTTACTCGCTGTCGACGGGTTTTATTCGACGCTTTGTCTTAGGTTTCACCGCGGAATTCAATTCGGTTTGGCGTTTCTCTTGTTTGTATTTTACGTATTTTTTCATGAAGCCGTCGACGTTTGAAAAAATGCCCATGAGAATGTTGATTTCACGACGTTTGGCAGAAGCCCGCGATATGAACGCGCGAATGATCTGAAAGAGACCGTCGGGGTTGGTCTTGGGAAGAAATTCGCACAGGTTCAAAACCGACATCATGTGAGTGTACAACCTGTTCAATTCGTCTATCGTCGGCGGCTGCTCAAAAGGGTTGTCGGCGTTTTTATCCACTTTAACGGGTTTATTCCCGAAAGCCTGGTATAATTCATAACCGATCAGTAAAACCGCTTGGGAAAGATTCATCGATGTGAACTTCGGATCGGTGACTATCCGCATGGATCCTTGGGCAAATTTCAAATCTTCTTTTGTCAAACCCCACTCTTCTCGACCGAACATTATCGAAACCGGACCATGGGGAAGAGCAACGCCGATTCTCTCAATACCTTCTCTTACCGTTAAATTCGGTTGATGATACTCGCCTATGCGATTGGCGGTTCCCAAAACCAAAACGCTTCCCGAGACCGCTTCTTCAACCGTTTCCGTTTTTTTCGCGGCATCCATGATATCTCGGGCATGCAAAGCCATTTTAATCGCTTCCAAGGTCAGCTCGCATGCGGGACGAACCAAAACCAATTCACTAAGCCCGAAGTTTTTCATGGCACGGCAAGCCGACCCGACATTGCGCTCGCCCTGAGGTTCAACGAGTATGATACGAATATTATCCAAAAGATTTTTCATTGCATCAACAAAAATATTTTATTTAACACCGAAAAAAAATAGGCTCGGGCGGACTTGAACCGCCGACCCCTACGATGTCAACGTAGTGCTCTAACCAAACTGAGCTACGAGCCTGAATTACGAGAACTTATATACCACGCCCGCATTTTCCCTGTCAACCGATAAATGAATATTCGAAAGCAAAATCACATGTAAAATCACAGGGCAATCGCACGAAAAATCGACAAATTCCATTCAGTCTACGATGGATTACGCTTCGGCGATGGCTTGCCAATCCCCACTACAATCGGCTCTCGGTAATAATTTCATCAATTTCATGCAATTGCCATGTGCAATATCAATATTATTTGGATGACAAATCACTAATGATGTATCCTACTCCCGAATTCATTAATCCCCAACCGGAGGTTTTGTTATGAATCATGAAATCAGAGTCAGGTTCGCACCGTCGCCTACGGGCAATCTGCATGTCGGCGGAGCCCGCACGGCGTTGTTCAACTGGCTTTTTGCTCGACACAACAAAGGGCGTTTCATACTAAGAATTGAAGATACCGATGCGGAGCGTTCGAAAGATATTTACACTCAAGCCATACTTTCCGGCTTGCAATGGCTCGGCATCGATTGGGACGAAGGTCCGCAGGTCGGAGGCGATTACGGCCCGTATTTCCAAACGCAACGCGTCGAGCTTTATCGACAAGCCGTAGATGAGCTTCTCAAAAAGGGGAAATTGTATCATTGTTTCTGCACGCCCGAGTGTTTGGAAAAAATGCGGGAGGAACAGGCCGAAAGAAAACTTCCTTTAAAATACGACGGTCGTTGCCGCGCTCTTCCCGCCGATGAAATCAATCGACGGATCTCGACACGAGAGAAATTCGTTCTGCGACTCAAGGTTCCTGACGGTGAAAACGTGCAATGGGACGACCTGTCCAAGGGGCCGCTTTCCTTTTCCTCGGATTTGCTTGATGATTTGGTGGTTGTCAAATCGGACGGTCTTCCAACATACAATTTCGCGGTTGTCGTCGACGACACGGCAATGAAAATAAGCCACGTTATTCGCGGTGAAGATCATATTTCGAATACTCCAAAGCAAATTCTTATTTACAAGGCAATGGAACACCCGCTGCCGTTCTTCGCCCATATTCCAATGATCCTGGGTTCCGACCGCTCGCGTTTGAGCAAAAGGCATGGCGCAACTTCAGTGATCGATTACCGCGAAATGGGATACGAACCCGAGGCATTTCGGAATTTTTTGGCATTATTGGGGTGGTCTCCCGAAAACGGCAAGGAAATTTTGTCACCGCAAGAAATGTTCGATTTTTTTCGCATCGAGCGCATCAGCAGTCATGGAGCCATTTTCAACATCGAAAAATTGAAATGGATGAACTCGGAATACATCAAACTCATGAGCGAGACCACGCTTTTTGAAAAACTCAAACCCTGGCTGCAAAGAGTGCCGGGATTCCCAGGAACGTACACCGATGAGCGATTGAAAAAAATGGTCGGCTTGTTTCGCGAACGCATCAAAACATACGATGAAATCATGAGTCACATCGATTGGTTTTTCGAAGACCCCCGTGAATTCGATGCCAAAGGCCTGGAAAAAGTTAAAAAGACCGTCGATTGCGGAAATCTTTGCCAAGCGTTGGTTCTCGAAATCGAATCTCTAGCGGACTTTTCTGAAACGGCGTTGGAACAAAACATTCGTCAATTCGCGGAACGCAATGGTAAAAAGGCCGGAGAGATAATATCGATCGTCCGGCTCGGCCTTTCGGGGAAAACGGCCACGCCCGGTTTATTCGAATCGATGGCCGTGCTGGGAAAAGATCTCTGCCTGGCGCGCCTAAGAAAATTCGCGGATTTTCTAACAACATGACTTCAATAGAGCTTTCTTCCTCTGCGTCTGCGGCTCTGCGTTGAATTTTTCAGGAACTTGCACCGAAAATGCCCAAATCATCCAAATACGACGTAATCTTCTGGGCCGCTTTTATCTTGCTCGGATGCACATTCATTACCAGGGTATCACGACCTTCCGACGCGCATTTCGCTGCTCATGGATCCAAAATCATGATGGACACCATCGTTTCGATTACGGTCTACGGCGCTGAGGAAACCGCAAAACCGGCGCTCCAAAAAGGTTTCAAAGCAATGGCCGACGTTGACAAGATGGCGTCATTCCATCTACGCGATTCCGAGCTTGGTCGGCTCAACTCGCAAGGCTTCATCATTCCCTCGGCATCTTTCGCGCTGCTCCTTCAAGACACAACGAATGCGTTCGACATTTCCGAAGGTTATTTCGATCCTACTTTCGCGGTTCTTCACAAAGCTTACGGGTTTTACGATGGAAACGGCCGAACGCCTTCCGACGATGAAATGAAAAACCTTCTCGATGAAATCGGTTGGAACAAGAAGGTGCGTTTGACTCGGGAAAATATTTCGATTGCATCCGGAACATTGCTTGATTTCGGCGGCATCGCCGGCGGATTTGCCGTCGAGGAAGCCGCCGCCGCGATCAAATCGGTATCAAGCTCTGCTTTTTTCATCGACGATGGCGGAGATCTCTGGATGGAAGGCAGAAAACCGAACGGTTTTCCTTGGAAAGTCGCGGTTAAAGACCCGCGCGGGGAAGGCAGTCTTGCGGTTATTGAAACTTTTGATTCCATCGCCGTATCGACTTCGGGAGATTACGAGCGGTTCGTCATGGCCGAAGGAAAGAAAATCTGCCACATAATGAATCCCAAGACGGGTAAACCCGCCGATTATTATCGATCGGTCACGGTCATCGCCGGGAATCCCTTGAACGCGGATATTTTGAGCACAACCTTGTTTGCCATGGAGCCCGATAAAGCCAGGCAATTCGCCGATGAGAAAAACATCCCGGCAATTTTTCTTCCGGCATCCGGAACCACCTGGATGTCGAAATCCGGATCAAAATGGTTCAGCAACATTGTTCCATGACTACAAAAGCTTTGCCGTTCGTAACAAAAGTCGATCTTTATTTGATGGTCCTGCTTCTTTTACTGTCATCGATCATCCGCTTGTCTTTTCGCGAACCCTCCGATTCGACGGAAAAGTATCTGAAAATAAGAGTCTTCGGCAAACCCTCAAGAGAGATGAAAATCCCTCTAAATCATCCTAAGAAGGTCGGCATTCAGGGAATTCTTGGAACATCAACCATCGAGTGTGACAGGGCGGGAAGAGTCCGTATCTCTTTCTCCCCATGCCCCAACCAAATATGTACCACCACCGGATGGGTAAAATCGCCTTTTGGAGTTTGCTGCGTTCCGAACGGTGTTGTTGTAGAATGTGTGCCTGATGATAAAGAATTCGACGGCTTTTCCAGATGAATGATCGCGGGATGCCGAGCATGGCGATAAAATCGGACACCCTGCCAACCGCTTATTCGATCTATACAAGCGATTTCCATTCGGAATCATCCGCGAACAATACCGGTTCTATTCTACATTATACCGTTCTTCTCGGAGTTCTCTCCGCCGCGGCAACCGCCCTTCAAGTCATTGAAGCTCCCTTGCCGCGACTCTTGCCGTGGCTGAAACCGGGCCTCTCGAATGCCTTGATTCTATTCGGATTGATAAGAGTCTCGGCGTTGTTCGGATGCGGTTTGATCGTGATTCGCACTTTATTATCGGGCATCGTATTAGGAACGTTGTTGTCTCCACCGAATCTTTTGTCATTCATCGGCGGAATTTCATCAACATGTTTTATGGTTATCGCCCTTAAAATATCACGACGGCGACTCGGCATCGGCGGAATAAGCATAATCGGAGCGCTGGTAAATAACGCGGCGCAACTTCTTGCCGTCGGTTTTTTCTTGCCCGGCGGAGTTCCCATATGGGTACATATTGCTTTTATGATTTGGATATCCATTCCATCCGGCCTAATTGTCGCGAAAATCACACATGAACTCTTGAGGAGAACATAATGAGCAACAAAACTACGATCTTACCGAACCTGTATCTCGCATCGCAATCACCCAGACGAAGGGAAATTCTAACCGATCTGGGAATTCCTTTTACATTGCTTAAGTCTCCCTACAAGGAAAAGCCGGAGGATGTCGCCGATCTTACGCCGCACGAGCAAGCCGCAAAATTCGCCGGACTGAAAGCTTTTCACGCGGCGAAAACTCTGGATGAAGGCGTTGTAATCGGAGCGGATACCATCGTTGTTCTCGCCAGCACAGTCATGGGAAAGCCGAAAGACCGGGCCGAGGCCCGCCAAATGTTGGAATCCCTTTCAGGTAAAACCCACAAAGTCGTTACCGGTATAGCGATAGTTGATGTCGGAGGATTGGCAACTATAACGCATGCCGAATCCACCAAAGTAACTTTCAAGGATTTGTCGGAAAGAGAGATCAGAATTTATTCCGATTCCGCGGAGCCCTATGATAAAGCCGGAGCTTACGCAATTCAAGGATTGGCTTCGCTTTTCGTCGAGCGCATCGAGGGCTGTTACTTCAACGTCGTAGGATTTCCGGTCGCGGCGTTTTCAAGACTGCTGAAGGAAATCGGACTTGAAATCTTGGATTATATGAAGGGGAAAGTGAAATGACCATCGCCGTTTATCCCGGTAGCTTCGACCCGTTTACTTTCGGACACCTCGACATCCTTGAAAGAAGCACGAAACTTTTCGATCAAGTGATCGTCGCCGTTCTGGTTCATCCCACCAAAACGTGCCTGTTTGGAGTTGATAAAAGAGTTGAAATCATTACCGATGTTTTACGTAATAAACCAAACGTCAGCGTCGAAAATTTCAATGGCTTGGTAGTCGATTTCTGTAAGCAACGCAATTCTTGCGCGATCATTCGCGGGTTGCGGGCGGTTTCCGATTACGACTACGAACTGCAAATATCCTCAATAAACAAACAACTGTCGCCCGAGATCGAAACGATATTTCTCATGTCTTCGATGCAATATTCATTTCTAAGTTCCAGCATAGCGAAGGAAATCGCAAAATACGGCGGGGATGTCTCGGCGCTGGTTCCTCCCAGGGTCGAAGCTGAATTAAGAAAAGCCTACGGCAAACGGGAACTCTGAAATCACGATCGCCGACTCCCTTTCCATCTTCTATTTCCGTGCCTGCTCCATTTGTCGGGCCTCTTTGGTGAAGAAGGGCGACATTTCCCTAAGTTTTTGCACGATACCGGGCATTACTTCCAAAACATAGCGGATGTCTTCCTCGGTCGTGTATTTTGAGAGCGAGAACCGCACCGATCCGTGGGCGTAGGAAAACGGAACTTCCATCGCCATTAATACGTGAGAGGGTTCCAAACTTCCGCTTGTGCATGCCGACCCTGAACTGGCCGCGATGCCGGCGGAGCTGAGATGTAAAAGAATGGCCTCTCCCTCAATGAATTCGAAACCGATATTCGTCGTATTCGGAAGCCTCCATAGCGGGTTTCCGTTGATATAGGAGCTTGATATTCTTTCGCAAAGACCTTTTTCCAAACGATCGCGGAGTTCCCTTACCCGCGTATTTTCTTCCGATATACCCAAGATTGCCTGCTCGCAAGCCTTCCCTAAGCCTACGACATAAGGAACATTTTCCGTTCCGGCTCTTCGATTACGCTCTTGATGACCGCCGAGCATGAACGGAAATATTCGAGTTCCTCGACGGATGTAAAGTACTCCGATTCCTTTGGGGGCATGAAGTTTGTGCCCTGAAAGCGCAAGCAGATCGACGGGGATTTTCTTCGTATCGAGCGGAATTTTTCCGGCGGCTTGAACGGCGTCGGAATGAAAGATAACGCCCTTTTCTTTCGCGATTTTCCCGATCTCGTCTATGGGAAAAAGGTTTCCGGTTTCGTTGTTGGCAGCCATAACCGATAGAATCGCCGTGTCCGGAGTAAGAGCTTGAGAAAGAGCCTCAAGAGAAAGATTCCCCTTTTTATCTACGGGAATCTCGGTAATTCTATATCCCTTTCGCGCCAAGAATCGGCACGTATTTAAGACGGCGGGATGCTCGACCTTCGTTGTAACGATATGGCGCTTGTCCGGATAAGCTTCCAATACGCCGCGAATTGCCTGATTATCGGATTCGGTTCCGCAGGACGTGAAAATGATTTCATCGGGATGGGCATTGAGAAGCGCCGCGACACTTTGTCGCGCCTGGTCGATATGGTGAGCGACCTGGCCGCCGAACGTATGCATCGAACTTGGGTTTCCATATAGTTCCTTGAAAAAAGGCAGCATTGCCTCAAAAACCTCGGGAGCAACCGCCGTCGTGGCATTGTTGTCGAGATAGACAATTCGCGAAGAGGTCATTTCATTCCTCCTCTATGATGACGATATCCGGCGCAACCTTACTGCGAAGAGTGTCTTGAACGAGATGCTGGAGAGTGCTTTTGGCTCCGGGACAATGTGAACAAGCTCCGATGAGACGGACGGTTACGTTTGTCCCGTCAACATCTATCAACTCGATGTTGCCGCCGTCGGCTCGAAGCGCCGGAGCTATTTCTTCATCAATGGTTTTTTTTATCAAATTTATTTTTTGCAGCATGGTCATTTTTTTAGGCTTGGATGATGTTTTCTCGATATCGGGCTTCGGATTGAGAACATCATCGAGAATGCGTTTTATATCGGGAAGACAGCCGCCGCAACCTCCTCCCGCTTTCGTATAATTGGTTATTTGATCGACCGTCGTCAATTTGTTCTCTTGTATAACCTGCCGTATTTTCTTTTCCGTTACCCAAAAACATTTGCAGATAACGGGAGATTCCTCTTCATGTTGCATTTTCTCGCCGCGATAATTGGCCGCCGCGGATTCCAAGGCCTCCCGCCCCATGACGGAACAATGCATTTTCTGTTCCGGTAGCCCACCGAGATATCTCGCAATATCATCATTGGTAATTTTGAGAGCTTCTTCAAGAGTTTTCCCTCTTACCAATTCGGTCAGCGCGGAAGCACTCGCGATGGCGCTTGCGCATCCAAAGGTCTTGAATTTGGCTTCGACAATCACCCGGCTTTGCGGATCGATCTTAAGAAAAAGCTTCAGCGCATCTCCGCATGCAAGCGAACCGACTTCCCCAACAGCGTTTGCATTCTCGATTTCACCTACATTTCGCGGATTCGTAAAATGATCTATCACGGACTTCGTATAATTCCACATAAAAGGCTCCTGGAAAGGGTTTAATCGTTGTATTTTACCACATCTCAACTCGAAAGAGTCAATTTAACTTGCGAATACTTGCGAATCAATCACTAATTTCCGAGTATTCAGCATTTCCCGAATGCCGATTTTGTTCCCTATGATGATAATCTACGAAAAACATATATATTTCATGAAACAATCGGAAATCATAATTAACCTTGAATAAAACCATCTAAATCAGCTAATTTAGATGGAATTCAGGTTTTTTGAAATTAGGGGTTGACTTTCGTTTCGATTACTTGTATAAATACACATTCTAATTTGCCGAGTCTTGATGGCCCATCAAGAACGGGGGAACCAAGTTATTGGGGTGAATCCCTGGATTTTTTACAGGGAAGGGGACCTTCCAAATACTCCTAACCCGTCAGCTAACCTCGTAGGCAGCAGGAAGGGGGAACCGGTTTCGGGTTTCCGAATGGGCAAACCGGTTAAAGTTATGCGCGCTAAATTATTCTTTAAAGCGTCGTTCTTCGTGTTGTTCGTTCTATTATGTTCCTGCGGAGCTTATGCTTCGGTTGAGTTTCCGCCGACCGTCTCACATTTCGTTAAATCGGATACCAAGGATACCTCTTCTCCGTTCTTCAACAACCTTCAACCTCATACTTCCGGCCATGGATTAGTCAAGACTTTCACCGTTAAAGTCAACACCGGAAAAATCCGCAAATCGTACAAAAGTCGCACCGATCAAATTCTACCGTCCGTTGAAATCGCGACGAAATACTCGGGAGAAGACTTTTTATTCCCGGTAAGCGGCGAAATAAGTTCGCTTTTTGGGAAAAGAAAGCATCCTTTTCTCCACTATACTCATTTCCATACCGGAATTGACATTAGAGCGAAGAATGGAACTCCTATTTGGTCCGCAATCCCGGGAAAAGTAGTCTACGCCGGATGGAGAAGCGGATACGGTTTAACGCTGGAAATCGCTCATGGAAATGGTATTTCAACCATTTATGCCCACTGCTCCAAATTGTTGGTAAATGTTGGGCAGAGCGTCACTCGCGGAGCGCAAGTTGCGCTCGTCGGAAGAACCGGAGCAACCACGGGATTTCACCTTCATTTCGAAGTGAAACGCGGCAGCATGTCGGTCAATCCTCTTCAATATCTGAAAAGATAGAACAGAAAAAAACACGAAGGTCGAAAAAGACCTTCGTGTTTTTTTTGATCTTAAAACTTGCAAGAGGGCTGCAATCGGCTGTTAATTGCCGAGTTTCGTTTTATCTTCCTTTGGGGGGAAGTTTCACCCAAACTTGAAGATTGGTTTTAGGATCTATCCTAATCAGGACGTAATCCTGATATGTTGCTAAAACCTTCTTCAACATAAGAGCCCTTTCATCCCAAATTCAATATCTGCTTTATATAAGCAAATTTTGTGCCAAGACTCTCCGGATTTAGAATTGAAGATCATTTCTCGATGGCTGAACGCTTGATTAATTGCAGAAAACCATAGAAACATAGCTCTGATGCAGAATTGAGTTATTGTTTACAAAAATCTTATTCAATTATTAAGATAATGAAAATTTTCTCATGACATTTCATTTGAGGCTTAGACAGCCGTTTTTTGCCTATTTTTCAACAGAAATGTGCGGGAATTAAACAGCTTGCTGTGCGTTTTTTGACCATCATTTGAATTATCAAATCGAATGTGTGGAAATTTAACATAACATCCAAATCTTATGATTATTGATGATTGCAGAATGAAAGGCAGGAGTTGGGCAGGGCGGATTAGGCGCTAGCAGCGTAATCCACCGAGCCGGAGGAGCTTTCGAAAAACATGACTCAGTAACAGCTCGAAATCGTCATTGCAAAACGAAGCCCGGAAATTCGTTACAGTTATTTGCCGACAAGGCTAGTCCTTCGTCACAATCGAGTTTTGGATATATTGCCTTTTACTTTATTCATGATCCATTGGTTTATAATTGCCTTTTTAAAATTCAATCGTGACTGAGGACTAGTTCAAGAATCTTGAGTAGTCGGAAGAGGTATCAAATCAAACTCCGGCTCTCCGCGGCGATAAGCAAAAATCGCGGCGATAATTCCAAAAAATCCCCACAAAAACCACTGGATTCCCAGATCGAGATGTCGTTCGTCCTCAATATAAATGAATGGTGAATAGCTGCTTTTCGTTACTCTCTGAAGAAGTCTCACTTGGTCATATATTATCCCTGAAACACCAACCCGCCTTGCCGGTTTTTCCCCTTTGAGGGTTGTTATGATTTCGCTCGAATCCGAGGCAATTCCAAGGACCTCTTTGGGAACCAAGAACAACCAGCAGGTTTTGGAAAATCCAATATCGAGAGATTTGTTGATGACGACTCCGTCAAAATCCCGGCTTAATGAACGATAGGCCGATAATATGAAAGAAATTGATATTCCCAATAAAATGATCGCAACCATTTGTACACGGATCTTCCCTGCTCTTCTCTCATGTGGATAGAGATGATTCACATTATTATCCTTCACCAAATCTGGTCCACTATCTTGTAGTATAGTCACGATTTTTCAAAAAGGCAAATATTGAAAATGGTTGACTTGTCGAGCTGATTGAAGCCGGTTGTTTTGAATACCGCCTCCGACGAGGAATTCGGTTCCCAATCATTCCATGAACAGAGCTTATGGCTCCTTTACACTTCGATTTGAGTTCCCAATTCAAGAACGCGATTGGGGGGAATACTGAAGAAAGCGGTCGCAGGACGAGCATTTCTGGAAATGAAGCAAAAAAGCCATTTTCGCCAATAGGGCAGTCCGGGTTTAATCGAGACAATCAGACTTTCTCGTCCAAGGTAGAAGCTGGTCTCAGCCATATTGAAAGGAAAACCTTTGCCGGATGCATTCTCCAAGATTTCCGGAACATGAGGGCTCTCCATAAATCCATAGTGAGCTATTATCTGATAAAACCCGTTTTCCATATTCCTGATTTCCACCCGATTCTCCTTGGGAACCTCCGGGATGGTTTCCGATAAAACCACAAGGAAGACAACTCTTTCGTGTAAAACTTTGTTATGTGTGAAGTGATGCAGTAAAACCGGAGGTATAACGTTTTGATTCCAGGTCATGAAAATAGCAGTCCCCGGAACTCGCGTGACCGGTCTTCGAGCAACATCGTCGAGAAACATGGCAAGAGGAAGCAAAGATTTTTGTATGTCTTCACCGATGGATGCGCGACCTTGATACCAAGTCGTCATAAAAAAGTAAAAAAAACCTCCAATAACCAGAGGAACCCAGCCTCCATGAAAAATCTTCCCCAAGTTCGCTATCAAATAAGGAACATCAATGATAAGAAAAATCCCCGTCAAGATGAAGGCCTTCCAAAAGTCCCATTTCCAAATGTAACGCATGACTTGATACAACAAGATCGTGGTTACCAGCATGGTTCCCATGACGGCGATTCCATAAGCGGCAGCAAGGTTTGATGAGTTCTCGAATCTGATAACCAGTGCGCAGCAAGCCAGCATTAAAAGAGTGTTTACCTCAGGAACATAAATTTGGCCGTGGGTTTTGCTGGATGTATGTTTGACGGTTAAGCGGGGAAGATATCCTAATTGAATGGCTTGCTGAGCCAACGAAAAAGCTCCGGAAATAAGGGCTTGCGAAGCGATTATGGTGGCAATGGTTG
>Ga0209749_1000738_pt1 | contig 38916 bp, 27 predicted proteins | sample EPASupsiteSAE347_FD_187267 | JGI IMG/M metagenome (GOLD analysis project Ga0209749, IMG submission 187267) | Bioremediated contaminated groundwater from EPA Superfund site, New Mexico - Sample SAE3-47 (SPAdes) (version 2) | ecosystem: Environmental > Aquatic > Deep subsurface > Groundwater >...
GGCGGGCCGTGGAATTTCGGCGTGGCGGGGGACCCGGTTGCGGCCGATTTTGACGGCGACGAAAAGGCCGACCCGGCCATGGTGATCAACACATTATGGTATGTCTGGTTTTCCTCCAGCGGTTATCAGCTGAACGGCGTCACCTGGAATTTCGGCGTGGCCGGCGACCCGCTGGCGGCGGATTTTGACGGTGATGGACTGGCTGATCCGGCGATGGTGATCGGCACGTGGTGGTATGTCTGGTTCACCGGCACCGGTTACCAGTTGAGCGGCGGTCCGTGGAATTTCGGCGTGGCCGGCGATCCGGTTGCGGCGGATTTTGACGGCGACGGCAAGGCCGACCCGGCCGTGGTTGTTGACAATGCATTATGGTATGTCTGGTTTTCCAGCATCGGCTATCAACAGAGCGGTCCCTATTATCTCGGCGTGTCCGGCACGCCGGTTGCGGCCGATTTTGACGGGCAATAAACTCCAAGACATATAAAGCCGCCGAAGGCTAAGGCCTTTTACCCTGACCGACGTGTGGCAGGGCGGCCAGGACATGCCTGTGCCTTGAACAATGAATGTTCAAGGCCTTTGTCTGAACAGAAAAAATAAAAGGGAGAATATGGGCAACAAAATGGCAGGAATTATTGTCGCGTTTTTTATTGTGTCTTTAACCATAATTTCCGCGCGGGCAGTCGGGATCGCGGCCGGCGGATCGCATGCCTTGAAAATATGCAATAATGGCACAGCTTGGGCCTGGGGATATAATACCTATGGCCAACTGGGCGATGGAACGACCACGGATAAAAGCCGGCCCGTCCAGATAACCGCGCTTCCGGCATTATCGGCTCTGGCCGGGGGCGTTAATCATTCGCTGGCGCTTAAAAGCGATGGGACCATCATGGCCTGGGGATATAATAATCATGGCCAGCTTGGGAATGGGACCACAAATAATGCTTCTCTCCCGGTGCAGACGCTTAATCTGACCGGGATTTCGGCGGTGGCCGGCGGCTCCAGTCATTCGTTGGCTTTAAAGAACGATGGGACGGTCTGGGCCTGGGGATATAACAGCGATGGCCAGCTTGGGAACGGGACCACAAATAATGCCTCTCTCCCGGTGCAGACGCCTGGTCTGACCGGGATTTCGGCGGTGGCCGGCGGCGGAAGTGAAGGGGGCGGAGGACATTCGCTGGCCTTAAAGACCGATGGAACCGTCTGGGCCTGGGGAGTTAATTGGTCCGGCCAGCTTGGGAATGGTACGTCTGATAGCACGAATCGTCCGGTGCAGGTTCTTGATCTGACGAATGCGCTGGCAATAGCGGCGGGCGGAAATCATTCGCTGGCGATAAAGGCTGATGGGACGGTCTGGGCCTGGGGAAATAATTCCTATGGCCAGCTGGGCAATGGCCTGAGCGGCGACGGCATGGATACGAATCGTCCGGTGCAGGCGCTTGGTTTAACGGGTGTGGCGGCAATATCAGCCGGCGACAGCCATTCGCTGGCCCTGAAGAACGATGGGACGGTTTGGGCCTGGGGATATAATTATTTCGGCCAGATAGGGAATGGTACCGCGGCCAGCACGAATCGTCCGGTGCAGGTTGCGGGTCTTTCCAATATTGTCGCCATAGCCGCCGGTGGTTTTTTCTCAATGGCGCTGGATGATAACGGCACGGTCTGGGTGTGGGGCAGGGGATTAAACGGGCAGTTGGATAACGGCATTCTTGGTTATGCGGTTGAATATGTGTCAGTGATCGGATTGACCAATGCGGCGGGCATAACGGCCGGAGGGAGCCATTCGCTTGCTGTCAATAATAATGGCATTGTCTGGTCCTGGGGAGATAATGAATCCGGCCAGCTGGGGGATGGGACATTTGATAATACCAATCGCCCGGTGCGGGTGCTTGATCTTTCCGGCATTTCGTCGGCCGCCGGCGGCAGCAGCCATTCGCTGGCGTTGAAAAACGATGGGACGGTCTGGGCCTGGGGAGATAATGCCTATGGCGAACTTGGCAATGGGACCACGAATGATGCCAACAGTCCTGTACAGACGCTTGATTTGACGGGAGTTTCGGCGGTAGCGGCTGGTGATGAGCATTCTCTGGCAGTCAAGAACGATGGGACGGTCTGGGCCTGGGGACACAATGACTTCGGCCAGCTGGGAAATGGGACAAAGACCGATACCAATCGTCCTGTGCAGACGCTTGATCTGACGAATGCGCTGGCAGTATCCGGCGGTATCTCGTTTTCCATTGCGCTCAAAAGCGGCGGCACGGTCTGGGCCTGGGGGCGCAATTACTGCGGCCAGCTTGGCAACGGGACCCTGACCGATACCAATCGTCCTGTGCAGGCGCTTGATCTGACGAATGTGTCGGCCGTGTCAGCGGGCGATTATCATGCGCTGGCCGTAAAGAATGGCATTGTCTGGGCCTGGGGAAATAATTTTTATGGCACGCTTGGCAACGGGACCACAATCAGTACGAATCGCCCGGTGCAGGCGCTTGGCCTGATTGAAATATCGGCCGTGGCGGCTGGCGAACATCATTCGCTGGCCCTGAAAAGCGACGGGACGGTCTGGGCCTGGGGATGCAATGAACTGGGCCAGCTTGGCAACGGGACAACCACTACCACGAATCTTCCGGTGCAGGTAAGCGGTATTACCAATGCCATCGCCATTTTTGCGGGAGGAGGGCACTCAATGGCCTTGCTGTCGGATGGCAGAATCGTTTCCTGGGGACATAATGAATATGGCCAGCTCGGGAACGGGGGGCGGTGGAGCCATTCCCTGATTCCAATAACAGTTTTATTGGCGCCGGCCGCTCCAACTGGCGCGACCGCCAGCGAGGGAACGTTCTTTGACAAGGTTCAGGTGAGTTGGAATTCAGTCACCAATGCCGCCGGCTACCTGGTCTGGCGGAGCATGAGCAATGACACCAATACCGCGGCGCTTTTGGCTTCCGGAATAACCACGACGAATTATGATGACACTAACGTTATTCCGACGAGGCTTTATTATTACTGGGTGAGCGTCAGCAATGCCTGCGGCACTGGCGCGTTCAGTTCAGTTGCGGCCGGTTGGCGGAACAGCAGAGCCGATCCATCCATGGTGGACATCGCTGGCAATTGGTATCTCTGGCTTTCCAGCGCGGGCTATCAGATGAATGGGCCGTTTAATTTCGGCGTCTCCGCCATTCCGATTGCGGCCGACTTTGATGGCGATGGCAAGGCCGATCCGACTATGGTTGATGGCGCTTTATGGTATATCTGGTTCACCGGCGCCGGTTACCAGTTATGCGGCGGGCCGTGGAATTTTGGAGCGCTGGGAGATCCGGTTGCGGCCGATTTTGACCGTGACGGCAAAGCCGATCCGGCCATGGTTGTTGATACATTATGGTATATCTGGTTTTCGGGCGCTGGGTATCAACTTTGTGGCGGCCCGTGGAACTTTGGCGTGGCCGGCAATCCCGTTGCCGCCGATTTTGATGGTGATTGGCGCGCTGATCCTGCCATGGTTGTCGGCACATGGTGGTATATCTGGTTTTCTGGAACGGGCTACCAGCTGAGCGGCGGGCCATGGAATTTCGGCGTAGCCGGCGATGCGGTTGCGGCTGATTTTGACGGCGATGGCAAGGCTGATCCGGCCATGGTAGTTGGCACGTGGTGGTATATCTGGTTTTCCGGCGCCGGTTACCAATTGTGCGGCGGCCCATGGAATTTCGGCGTGGCCGGCACACCCGTTGCGGCTGATTTTGACGGACGGTAGACCGGATAGGCGCGGATTACGGATTAAAATAGGTTCAATGTTGTTTTGAACGCTGGTTTGGCGCGATGCGCGGCCAATCATTTCCGCTGCCGGCCAGAACAAAACTCCATTTTTCTTTTGCCTGGCGCAATGCCGCGGCCCGGTGAGAAATCGTATTTTTAAGAGAGGCTTGCATTTCGGCGAAGGTCTGCTCATGCCCCTCCGGCACAAACAGGGGATCAAACCCGAAACCTTCCCTGCCGCGCAATTCATTGATGATTTTACCCTCGCATTTCCCCTCTACAATTTGCGCGCGCCCGGAAGGGCTGGACAAGGCGATAACACACCAGAACCTGGCTGAGCGCAGGGTAATGCCCTCCATTTCTTTCAACAGCTTGGCGTTGTTGGCCGCGTAATCGGCCGGTTCGCCCGCGTAGCGCGCCGAATACACGCCTGGCGCGCCTCCGAGCGCGTCAACATCCAACCCGGAGTCGTCGGCGATCGTCCACATATGGGAAAACATCGCCAGGGTTACCGCCTTTTTGACGGCATTGGCATGAAAAGTGGAACCATCCTCCACCACCTCCGGCAGGCCGGCGATTTCATTGGCGCCGACGAGGACAACATCAGGCATATTGAAAATGGCCCTGATTTCTTCAAGCTTATGCTTGTTTCTGCTGGCGACGAGGAGGTTCATTTTAAGATAGAGGTCAGAAGTCAGAAAATAAAAAAGCAGGTTTTACTGACCGCTGATTTCTGATCTCTTTCTTCAGGAATGCACGGGGCGGGGATCGAACCCGCACGCCATTACTGGCATTAGCCCCTTAAACTAACGCGTCTGCCATTCCGCCACCCGTGCGTTTGAAACATTTAATATAAAGACAGCTTTCTTTAAAATCAAGTTAGTTTGTAGTTTTTTTAAAAACATAGAAGATTGTTTTGTCAATTTCGGCTTGTCTACCACGGGCATAAGAATTAGGAAGCAAGGCTAAGCACGTCATTCCCGACCGGATCGGGAATCCAGTGCCAGATTGAAATGCTGGATTCCCACTTGCGTGGGAATGACAGAATGGAAATGTTTTTAAACTCTTGTTGACATTCATCCAATCTTGAATAAGCTTTGAAAATATGAGTAGCGAGGGAGACAAGAAAGTCATTCATTTGACCGGGGCGGAACGCATGCCGCATGATCTGCCGGCCGTTCCTAATAATTCTTCCCAGGCGGCGGAAGTCGTAAAGCAGATTATTGAACAGATACTGATCAATGAACGCCGGCGCGCGCGGATTGAATTTGTCCAGATAAGCGGCTTTTTTCTTGTTTTTTTGTTCGTGATTCTTGGCGCCGGAATCTGGTTCGCCCGCCAATTGCTGGTCCAGTTGCGGGATGAGCGTCAGCTTACGGAACAGACCTGGCGGATGATGGCCGGTCAGAATGACGGATCATTGCCCGTTTATCCCGCCGCCAAACCGGTTCCGCCGGCTTTGAACCGTGAAGAGGTCGCCAAGCTCGAGCAGAATGTAAATGATCTTTCCGATCTTCTGAAAAACAAACCGCAGAACGCATCAGCTTCCGTCCGGGATAAACTTCAAAGCCAGCAAAACGCAATTCAATCCATGAGCGCCCGGCTGAATGAATCCCAACCGGCCGCCGTTCCGGGAGGGGGCGATTCCGGAGTGGTTATCACGGCTCCGCTCGCAAAAGACCTTAACTTGCGCCTCCCCATGCCGTAGCCCTCATTCGAAAAGATTTTCGAATGAGTAAAATCCGAAATTCTTCAGCCCTTGCTGATCCGCCCAGGCGAAAATGTCGAAATCCGAAACAAATTCAAAATCTAAATGACAAAATGCTCAAAACTTTCCTGATTTGAACCTTTTGTTTCGGAATTTAAATTTTGGTCATTTGATATTGTTTCTGATTTCGTGCTTCGATATTCTAATTTAATAGTCTGCAACCTTTTGAACAGGTCCTAAACATGTTATATGTCACCCTTTCAAAAAAACGCGGAGGAAACGACAGTATCCGGCACGGTTGAAAGAATCATCTATCGCGCCGAAGACAGCGGTTATATTGTCTGCGCATTAAAAACCGACGCCCAACAGGGCGAAATCACGGTGGTCGGCAACAGCGCCGCGGTCTGGCCGGGCGAGCGGCTTCAGGCCACCGGCAAATGGGAGCGCCACAAAGCGCACGGTCTTCAATTTAACGCGGATAACATTATCTGCATTGAACCCCATACGGTTTCCGGGATCAAAAAATATCTGGCCAGCGGCCTGATCAAGGGCGTGGGTGATGTTATCGCCGAAAGACTGGTGAAAAAATTCGGCGCCGATACCCTGCGGGTGATTGATGAGGAATCAGCGCGGTTGGAATCGGTGGAAGGCATCGGACGCAAAAAACGCGAGCGGATAAGGCAATCGTGGGTTGAACAAAAAGCGGTGCGCGAGATAATGATCTTTTTGCATGCGCACGGCGTCAGCGCTTCGCAGGCCGCCCGGATTTACCGCGTCTACGGCGATGACGCCATTGCCATCCTCCGGCAAAATCCATACCGGCTCGCCGCCGATATCTGGGGGATTGGTTTTAAATCGGCCGACAAAATCGCGATGAATCTGGGCATTCCTGTCCAGTCGGTAATCCGCGCCCGGGCTGGGCTTGCTTACGTGTTGCAGACTCTGGCCGATGAAGGGCACTGTTATTGCCCCAGGGACGAACTGCTCGCTTACACCGAAAAACAACTCGCTATCGGCCGGAATTTACTTGAAGAAGCGCTTTCTCAGGAATTGGCGGAAAAAACCCTTATCGGCGAAGGCGAAAATATTTATATCCCCTCGCTTTACCATTCCGAGACGGGTTGTGCCGCCCATTTAAAGCGGATTCAGGAGGGCGGTTCCGCCAATATGCCGCAAATCAACGCGGAGAAGGCTATTGAGTGGGCCGCCAATCGGATGAAAATTTCGTTTTCACCGGCGCAGGCCGAAGCGCTCAATATGGCCATAACTGAAAAGGTCGGGATAATCACCGGCGGTCCGGGGGTTGGCAAAACCACGATTATCAGGGCGCTCGTGGATATTTTTTCGGCCAAGAAACTCGTCGTCCGGCTGGCCGCGCCCACCGGGCGGGCGGCCAAACGGATGGAGGAGGCCACCGCCCATCAGGCCATGACCATTCACCGCCTGCTGAAGTTTCAGCCGGGCCGGGAAAGGTTTGAATATGGCGCCGATAAACACCTTGCCGGCGATGTTTTTATCCTGGACGAGGTGTCCATGATTGATATCGCGCTCATAAATTCCTTTCTTCGGGCCCTGCCTTCCCAGTCGCGCCTTTTGCTGATTGGCGACGCCGACCAGCTGCCGAGCGTTGGGCCGGGCAATGTGCTCCGTGACCTGATTGACAGCGGCGCCATACCGTCAATCAAACTGGATAAAATTTTCCGGCAGTCCGAAAAAAGCCTGATTGTCCACAACGCGCATCTGGTCAATTCCGGGCGTTTTTTTGAACTGGCCGGGGGAGAAGGGCAGGGGCGTGCTGAAGATTTTTATTTTATAGAGGAAAATGAGCCGGAGCGGGTCATCGCCCGGGTTGTTGAGCTGGTTTCGGAACGTATTCCGCGGCGGTTCGGTTTGAGCCCGCGCTCCGATATCCAGGTTTTGACGCCCATGCGCCGCTTTGAACTTGGCGCGGACAATATGAATGCGGTTTTGCAGAGCGTGATTAATCCGCGCGGGGAGGAGTTTGTGCGTTTTGGGCGCACTTACCGCGTCGGGGACCGCATCATGCAGATGCGCAATAATTATGACAAGGATGTCTATAACGGCGATATCGGCTTGATTCATGCGGTTAATCATGACGATCAGCAGGTAATCGTTGATTATGACGGACGCCTTGTCGCCTATGATTTCGGCGAAGTTGACGAGCTCAGCCTGGCTTATGCCTCGTCCATTCACAAGGCCCAGGGCAGCGAGCATCCCGCGGTGATAATTTTAATGACCACCCAGCATTTCAAACTGCTTCAGCGCAATCTGCTCTATACGGCGCTCACCCGGGGACGCAAGCTGGTATGTCTTGTCGGCTCAAAAAAAGCCGTGACGATTGCCATTCGCAACAATCATACCGCCGAACGCCGCACGGGACTTAAACAACGCCTTCTTGTCCGGGGGACAGTCTGAAACCGCCGCCCGTTCATGGCTGCGTCATGCTCGATTCTTGACGACGTACATAACGGCTCAGCCGGAGGCCCTGTCCCGCGTCTCGCGGGATTCGCCCTGCCTATTTAGGCTATATTCCGAGTGGGTAGGGCGAACCGTCCCGGTGAGCCGTGAGCATGACGTTGCCATGATAGTCCCATGTCCCGTTTACGGGTGTATTTTTTTTTTCTTGTATTTTGCCAGGGCAAAAGTAATATTCTTCCCGTTTCATTTTTTTATTAACAAATAAGGCAAGAAAGGAGGTTGCCGGCAATTTTTAATGCAATGTATTTAAGTTCTGATTGGTAAAATGTCAGGGTTTCAGCAGAATAGTAAATAATTTATAATAGGAGAAGAAAAATGAGTTTGAAGCGTATTTTGGCTGGTGTAGTTGTGGTGGCATTTGCTGTTGTTTCATTGAACGCCATGGCTGAAGAGAAGGCGAGCGGCGCCAAGAAAGCGGTGCAAGAATTGACATTGACCGGCAAGCTTGTTCTGAAGGAAGATATCAAGGCTGATGTCAAAGCCACGGATAAAGTGGGCAAAAAAGAAGAAGTTACCAGAATCAAGGGAACCGAAACCATCGTTTCCAAGTATGTCCTGGAAACAGCGGATGGTGAAGTTGCCCTGCCCGAACCCAAAGCCAAGGCCGGCGAGAAAGCGATTGATATGGCGGCATTGATTGGCAAGAACGTCAAAGTGGTTGCCAAGGGCAAAGTCAAGGCCGATGGTAAAAAACATATTACGAGCATTGTGAGCATTGAAGAAGAAGCGGCTCCGGCCGCGGTAGCAGTGCCGGCCGCAGCGCCTGAGGCGCCGGCGCCAGCAGCTCCGGCAGCGCCTGTGGCTCAGTAATTGATAATCAATAGTTGAATTCAGAAGAAGGAAGCGTTTTCAAACGCTTCCTTCTTTTTTTTGTAGAACTTCAGAACAAGGCAAATCGGGAATCCATGAAAAAGGCCAGGCTGGTTTACAGGTTCTGTGAGAATGACTTAACGGCAAATTTTGGTTTTAATCTCCAGAAGGTCTTTCATCACCCGGCCAACAGGGATGTTGTTGCCGGAGAGGCCAAAGGCGTCATGCAATGTTTTATAAATACGATAAAGCTCCCGATAAACAGCGACATTCCCGGCGATGGGTTTGTAGATTTCAGGTTTAATGCCTGTCATTGCCTCAACGGCCGGCTCAATCGCCGGATAAATTTTGGCCGCCAGCGCGCCGGCAATCGCCGCCCCCAAGGCGCAGGTCTGTTTTGAACGGGAGATGCACATCGGCCGGTTCAATACGTCGGCATAAATCTGCATGAACAGGCCGTTTTTTTCCGCAATGCCGCCGCAACAGACAATCCTTTCAACCTTGACTCCATATTCTTCAATGCGGTTGATGATGGTCAGCGCGCCGAAAGCGGTTGCTTCAATAAGGGCGCGGTAGATTTCGTGCCGCGGGGTATGGAGCGTCAAGCCCACAATCAGGCCGGTCAAACGCGGGTCAACCAGGATTGTCCGGTTCCCGTTATTCCAGTCCAGGGCCAGCAGTCCGCTTTCACCCGGCCGCATTTTTTTTGCTTCCTCTGAAAGCTCGACCTGTAAATGATCATTACCGTGACAGACCACGCTGGCAAACCATTTAAAAATGTCGCCGACGGCCGACTGTCCCGCTTCAATGCCAGCGTATCCCGGAAGGACCGATCCTTCAACAATGCCGCATACGCCCGGAATATCCGCAATGTTGCAACTGTTTGGCGCCACCATGATGTCGCAGGTTGAAGTTCCGATAATTTTGACGAGCGTGCCGGTCTTTACTCCGGAGCCAACCGCGCCGAGGTGGGCATCAAAAGCTCCGACGGCGACCGGTATTCCTGCCGGCAACCCGAGTTTGCGGGCCCATTCAGAAGATAATTTTCCGGCGCAATGATTGATGGCCTGGGCCGTTTCCGGAAGGCGTTCGCGCTGCCTGGCCAGCCGCGGATCAAGCGCGGTGATGAATTCGTTGTCGGGGAAACCGCCCCATTGTTTGTTGTACATTGCCTTGTGGCCGGCGGCACAGACTCCCCTGACCACATGATCCGGATGGTTGACGCCGCAGAGCACGGCCGGAATATAATCTTCCATTTCAATCCAGGCAAAAGTATCGGCAAACAAGTCGGGATCAACATTCAGACAATGCAGGAGTTTTGACCAATACCATTCGGAAGAGTAGGAAAAACCGCATTTTGCAAGATATTGGGGACGCAGTCGCCGGGCTGTTTCCGTTATTTTTTCGGCCTCGGAAAACGACGTATGGTCCTTCCATAGCCAGGCATAAGCATTCAGATTGTTTTTATATCTGGGATTCAGGCACATGGGCTGATTGTTTTTGTCCACCGGGATGGGAGTTGAGCCGGTGGTATCAACGCCGATCCCGGCAATGTCATCAGGTTTTAGGCCGTGATTTTTTTCGGCTTCGCGCACTGCCATGGTTACGCTTTGTTCCATGGCAGTGAAATAATCAAGAGGGGACTGGCGCGCCAGGTTATGATTCTTTGGATCAAGGAGGATGCCTTCGTTTCCGCTCGGATATCCCACCACCGCCGAACCGGCTTCATTGCCGTTGGCGGCATCAACCACGAGCGCGCGGGCCGAATTTGTGCCGAAATCAATGCCTATTGAATATTTTGCCATCTGCATTGCCTCACTATCTGATTTTAGATTTTGGATTGTGGATTAACCTTTTCCTGGCCATAGTAAGCGTGTGCTCCGTGTTTTCTGAAGAAGTGCTTTTCAATTAAGATTTGCGGAATGGATTTCAGTTTTCCTTTCAGAACATAAGTCAGAAAAGCCATTTTGCACAGGTATTCAAGCACAATGGCGTTTTCAACAGCCTGGGCGGCGTCTCTTCCCCAGGCAAAGGGGCCATGCTGGGCCGTAAGGATAAACGGACATTGCGCCGGGGCGAGTTTCAACTGGCGGATTTTTTTGACAATCATCTCGCCCGTCTGCCGTTCATAATCCGTCCGGATTTGAGAGGGAGTCAAGGGGTCTGTCACCGGGATTTGGCAGGGGCAGTAATCAGCCTGGGTTGTGCCCAGGCAGGGCACCGGTTTGCCGGCCTGCGCAAATGCGGTTGCAAAAGCGGAATGGGTATGAACAACAGCGCCCACCGAGGGAAACGAGCGGTAGAGCGCAAGATGGGAGGGCAGATCGGAAGACGCCCGCAGCCTTGAGGCAATTATTATTCCTTTGATGTCGGTTAAAACAATATCTTCTTTTCTCAGCTTTTCATAAGCGACGCCGCTTGGTTTTATGGCAATCAATCCCCGGGAGCGGTCAATCTGGCTGGCGTTTCCCCAGGTAAGCGGGGTCAAACCGGCTTTGTTCAAGTGTAAATTGGCCCGCCATACCGACTCGATCAGCTTTTTCATTTTAGCGCGCCATGTCTGGGGTGATTTGTTCATGGTCATTTCCTCGGTTTTCATGCTGATTTCTGACTTCTGATTTCTGATTTTCTTCCTTGGCGAACGGATCAAAAATCCAACGCTTATTGAACCAGAACCATTGTTCCGGCTCTTTCCGGACGCATTCGGTCAGGATGTCAAAGAAAGATTGGGTTATCCGCAATGCGTCAGCGCGTTTGTCGGCTTTCGGATCGGGAAAAATCGGGTCATAAATGCGGTAGCGGTGCAGTCCCCAGCCGATGCGGGTAATCATGGTGGGAAACACCGGCGCATTGGTCTGGCGGGCAATGAACCCCATGCCTTCGGCCACGTTCGCGGTTTTGCCGAGGAACTTGACGGGGAGCGCTTCTGTTTTTCCGCGCACGTCCGACAAAATGGCGAGTGTTTTCCCCTCTTTTATTTTGCGCATGATTACTTTTAAAACGGAGGCGCTGCGCAGGACAACTTCAAAACCGGTGCCGGCCCGTGAGCGGTTGTAGAATTCATCCACCAGGTGGTTTTTCTGCTGGGCGGCAAGCGAAAAGAGCGGAATTTCATAGGCCAGGCAGGCCAGCGCCGCCATTTCCCATGAGCCCATGTGGGCGGTGGCGATAATGCTGCCTTTGCCGGTCTTTGACCATTCGCTGAGTTTCCGGTAATCATTCAAACTGGAGTCAACCACCTTTAACACCCAGTCCCGGTTGGAAACAGGAAGGCGGATTGTCTCCGCGACCGTGAAAATAAAATTGCGCCATGAAATCCAGGCGATATGCTGAATCTCGCTTTTTGAAAAACGGTCTCCGAACACTTCTTTGATGCGCCGTTTGGCTTCCCGGACGCGATAATGGACGATATAAAATGAAAACCAGGCGGCCTGCCAGCCCAGGAACAGCGCGGCGCGGTAAGGAAGGCAACGGAGCACCGCGGCAACCAGCCGGACCAGCAGATATTCGGCGATATGTTTCGGGCTATGTTTCATGTTTTTAAATTCCGCAATGAAACCAGACGCAGCAAGGGACTGCGAGTCATTTTTATCGCGTGTTCAGGGCAAATTTCGTGGCAACAACAGCATCCGATGCATTTTTGGCGGGCAAGCCGCGGCCGCGAGTTTTGCGGAGCGGCGTTTTCGGGCTTGCTCAATTCAAGCGCCCCGGCCGGGCAGGCTTTAACGCATCGGCCGCAGGCCGTGCATTTATCGGTAAAGGACGGCCTGATCCAGAGATATGGTCCGATAAACTGCACAAGCCGGCCTGGAATGAATCGCGCCGCTTTTGCTATGCCAGACTGTCTTATCGGACGCATGCGGCTCAACTCGTCATGGTCGCCGGTCAGTTCAATGTTGTCCAGGTTGCATTCGCCGCCGCCTGCCCGCCGCAGGCTGTTAAAATAAAGCACATCGTTTGGGTTTATTTTGAGCATCCGGCACAACGCCATATCAAGCGCAACTCCGTCAGCCGAGCCCGCCAGAAATCCCAGTTGAACGGGTGTTCCCGCCGATGGGCCGTCGCCTTCCATGGCCGTAATGGCGTCGCATACGGTCAATCCCGGCTTGATGATTCCATAAAGAAAAGCCAGGCAATCGCCGAACCGGCGCGGGGTTGGAAAGCTCCTGTGCAAGAGCGCCTTTTGGAAGCCCGGCAAAAGGCCGAATACATTTTTTACGGCATTGGTAAAGAGAGTAAATGAATGCGTCTTCAATTTTGGAACATTGATAATCAAATCGGCGTCAAACGCCGCCTTGGCCACGGCCAGCGAAACACCTTTATAATCATGCGCAACGCAGGGTTCTTTTTCAAAGATGACAAATTTTACTTTCTCCTCTTCGCATAATGCGCGAAACCCTGTCTTTTCAATGACCGCGTCAATTTTCAGCGTTCCGGCGGGACTGTCGCCGATAAAAGGATTTCCGCCGCATTGCCGGACCATCCTGATCAACGCCCGCGCGATCTCCGGATGGGTTGTGACCGCTTTATCCGGCGCGCAGTCGGTCAGCAGGTTGGGCTTGATCAGGACCGATCCGCCCGGCGGAATAAATTGCTTCAGTCCGCCGAGCGCGGTGAATATTTTTTCAAGCGCGGCGGAAACTTTTTCAGGGCGGTATGATTCGCATTTTACAACGGCAACGCGGCTTTGCATAATTCTGTGCCCATGGCATCTACATTTTGCCTTCTTAATTTTTTGCCGCCGGGGGCGCGACGGGTGTTACCCGCAGGGGAAATCTTATTTTAAGGTCGTTATCCAGCAGGACCTCAATCCAGTGAACGCCCGATTCGGTAAAAGTGATGTTTATAAAAAACTCCACATTGGTTACAACGGCTTCCAGGCCGGGTAATTTGACGGGGATGGTCTGCCCCTGCGCGATCACCGTCTTTTGATCCGGCTTAAAAAGGCGGCTCAACTGGCGGTATTCGCCCTCGCCGTTGCACCAGCGGGTGACAAGTCCCATGCGCGGGAAAACAAGCGGATACTGGTTGGCGTTAATGACGTCAAAGAGTCCGATCAGGATAAACTTGCCGTTGCGTTCCTGCCGCACGTCATCGCACAATAAACAAGCCTGTAGATCAGGTATCATTGAGTGTTTTATTCCATGAGTTTCCGGTCAGTCGCCCGGACTTGTTGAGCCGCGCCAGTGGAGTTTATGGCGGAGGACGGAAAAATAACTGTAATCCGGCAGGCGCGCAAAATTAACATGGGCCGCACTGCGGATGATTTCAATCCGGTCCGCCGTTTTTAACGGTTCGCCGATCTGTCCGTCAATGGACAACATAAGGTCGCCGGAGTTTCTGGCCACTTCGACCGTGATGAGTTTGTTGTCGGGAATGACCAGCGGGCGCGTGCTCAAAGTATGGGGGCAGATCGGAGTAATGACAAAGACGGCGCTTTCGGGATGCAATATCGGTCCGCCGGCTGAGAGCGAGTGCCCGGTACTGCCGGTTGGCGTGGAAACGATCAGGCCGTCGCAAACAAAAGAACTCACCTCATCGTTTTCAATCGCCATGTTCAGGGTTACGACGCGCAAAGACGCTCCCCGGTCAATCGCAATATCGTTCAAAGCCCGATAACGGCAGATTTCCCGCGATGAGCGCCTGACAAGGCATTCGGCCAGCGAACGCCGGCTGATGGAAAGTTGATCGCGGGCTATGCATTCAAAAGCGCGTTCCACTTCTTCCTGGGAAACGCTGGTAAGGAAGCCGAGGCTTCCGAGGTTCACGCCCAGCACCGGAATTTCCCGGCCATTAAGCAGGCGGACCGCATTCAGCATCGTCCCATCGCCGCCAAAAGCCATGAGAATATCAATCTTATTGACGAACACATCCGGTGGAAAACATTCCGCTTCCGGCAAAAGCTGGGCGGTTTCATCGCACACTGCCAGGCGCAATCCGTATTGCCGGCTCTGGTCTGCGGCCTGACGCAGGACCTTTGGCGCTGACGGTTTCCGGCGGTTGGTAAAAATTCCGATGGTTTTCATGGTTTTATCCAATAAATAAAAAATTCCACATTGCCCGCCGGTCCTTTAAGAGGCGATTCGCATGTCTCTTTAAAGTCAAGCGCCAGGTTTTGTATCCCGAATTGCTTTATTTCATCCACAACGCGCAGGCGCACCGCCGGATCGTTGACCACTCCGCGTTTGTTCTCACCGCGCTCCGCCTCAAACTGCGGTTTGACCAGGGCAATAATACCGGCGCCTGATGTCAAAACATTAATAACAGCCGGCAGGACTTTTGTCAATGATATGAAGGAAACGTCAATAACGGCAAACTGCGGCCTTTCCGGGAAAAGATCGGCAGTGATGTATCTGGCGTTGGTTTTATCCATCACGATGACGCGTGGGTCCTGCCGCAGTTTCCAGTGGATCTGTCCCGTGCCGACGTCAACCGCGTAGACTTTTTGAGCGCCCCGCTGCAGGAGGCAATCCGTGAATCCCCCCGTTGAGGCGCCGGCGTCAAGGCAGATTTTTCCGGAAGCGCTGATTGAAAATAAATTCAGGGCATGGTCCAGTTTGTCTCCTCCGCGGCTCGCAAATCTTGCCTTGTTTTTAAGCGAGATAATTGCGGCCAACCCGGCAAGGTGGCTGGGTTTTAAGATGGTTTGTCCGTCAACCTGTGTCTGGCCGGCGTAGATCAGCCGCTGGGCCATTGCGCGGCTTTCGGCCAGGCCGCGTTCGACCAGCAGGGTATCAATTCGTTTTTTTTTGGGATTCAACTTCTTGCCAACTCGTAATGAAGGATATTTTTTACCACAGAGACGCAGAGGCAAGCTAAGTTCTATTTTTTTTTAAACTCCAACACAAAATATTTCTTCTCTGCGTTCTCCGCGTCTCTAGCAAAGCGGGCGGTGAAATTCTTTAAGCATGGCTGATGTTACCGCCTCATCCGTCAACCCGCAGCGCTCGCTCAGTTTCTCAAAGGCGCCGTGCGGAACGAATTTATCCGGCCAGCCGAAGCGCAGGATTTTTCCCTTGTAATCTTTATCCATCAATGCTTCTTCAACAATTGAGCCGAAACCTCCGTTCACAACCCCATTTTCAATTGTGACGATACATTGAGCTTTTTCCGCCTGCCTGGCCAACAAATCGCGGTCAAGCGGAATGATAAAACGGGGGTTGACGACCCCCGCGTTCAAGCCGGACTGCCTGAGCTTTTGGGCGGCGCGTTGCGCCAGCGGAAGCATGTCGCCCAGGGCCCATATTTGAACGGCGTCGCCTTCTGTTAAAACTTCGGCTTTGCCGAATGGAATTTCCGTGAACTTCGGCGGCATGGACTTTCCCGGACCGCATCCGCGCGGATAACGGATCATGACCGGCTTTTTCCAGGCGACCGCGGAGGATATCATGTCGGCCAGTTCTGATTCGTCCTTCGGCTGAAGCATGACGAGGTTCGGCACGGAACGGAAAAGGGCGATATCAAAAACGCCGTGGTGGGTCGGGCCGTCGTCGCCGACAATACCCGCGCGGTCCAGGCAGAAAATAACTGGCAATTGCTGGAGACAAACGTCGTGAATGACAAAGTCAACAACGCGCTGGGAGAATGTGGAGTAAATTGCGACCATCGGAATGAAAGACCGGGTTGCCAGTCCGGCGGCGAAAACGACCGCGTGTTCCTCGGCTATGCCGACATCAAAAAATCGGTTGGGGAATCGCCGTGAAAAATTTACCAGTCCGGTGCCGACGGCCATGGCGGCCGTGATCGCGACGATTTTATCGTTTTGCGCCGCAAGCCGTTCCACGGTCTGGCCGAAGACGTCCGAATATTTTAACGCAGAACCGGTCTTGAGAGGGACGCCCGTTTTGCATTCAAAGGCGCCGGTGCCGTGCCAGATTTCCGGCTCGGCCTCGGCGAAGGTGTAACCTTTCCCCTTCTGCGTGGCAACGTGCACGAGAATGGGCTCATCGGAATTTCTTGCAATTTCCAAAGATGAAATGAGGGTTGGAATATTGTGGCCGTCAATGGGGCCGATGTAGCGAAGTCCGAATTCCTCAAACAAAACGCTCCGCAGGAACATGCTTTTTACCGCCTCTTCCGAACGCAGGTAAATTTTGCTCAGCCAGCTCATTTTCAGCTTGTGCCGGGCAAAACGCTCAACGGATGATTTCCAGCGGTTGTAGCGCGGATGCGCCAGTAATTGGCCGAGATAACGGGAAATCGCGCCGACATTGGCGGAAATGGACATTTCGTTGTCATTGAGGATGACGATCAGGCGTTTTGTTGTGGAAGACAGATTGTTCAACGCCTCAAAAGACGTGCCGCAGCCGAGCGCGCCGTCGCCGACCACGGCGACAACGTGTTCGTTCCCATCCTGTCTGTCACGGGCCGCGGCCATGCCGAGGGCTGCGGAGAGCGCCGTGCCGGCATGGCCGGCGCCAAAGGCATCATATTCGCTTTCACTCCTTGAGAGGAACCCCGATATGCCGTCGGTCTGCCGCAAGGTAGGAAAGGCTTCCCGGCGTCCGGTAAGAATTTTATAGGCGTAGGTTTGATGGCTCACATCCCAGATCAGTTTATCCTGCGGCGGATCAAAAACCCGCAGGAGGGCGATCGTAAGTTCAACGGTTCCGAGATTGGCCGAGAGATGACCGCCGGTTGCGCTGACCGTGTTGATGATGAGCGCCCTGATTTCTTCGGCCAGCGCCGGCAAATCTTCGATCTTTGCATTTTTCAGGTCGGCGGGGGAATTGATGGTATCGAGTGTGTTCATATATTACTTGGAAACATTGAGCGTTCAACTTCCAACATTCAGCTTTAAACGATAGATTTGAGTTGAATGTTGTCCCCCTTGGCGGATCCGCTATTGCGGAAAAGTTCAACGTTGAGCGTTGAAAGTTTCAGCCATCAGACTTCTGACTCCTTCTTTTCTTTCTCCAGTTCAAACGGCTCCGTGACGATTTTATCCCCTTTTTTTACCATAAGCTCTATTTTCTTTTCAACCTCATTCAGCTTGGCCGAGCAGAGCGCGATCAAACGCATGCCTTCTTCGAACTGTTCCATCATTTTTTCAAGGGGCAGCGAGCCGCCCTCCATGTCCTGGACGATTTTTTCCAGTTGCGCCAGGGACTTGTCAAAACTCAGTTCTTTTTCAGTTTTCTTGGTCATTTTTTTGCCTCCACTATATAAAATACAGAATTCTTTTTTGATTCTTTATGGGTCACTTTTACCGCAACAGCCGGCGTTCCATTAGGTATTGCAAATCTCTTCGTCCATCCAATACCGCATGGACGAAAACATCTTTATTTCTGATTTCGTAAATAATCCGGTATGGTTTAAAATGAATTTCACGATATGTTAGAACTCCGATCCGTTCCAGTTCGGGCGGTATATGGCCTTTCTGGGGAAAATGCTCGAGCGTTAAACAAACTTGTTCAAGTTTCTCAAAAACATAGCTTGCGTTTTCAAGCGAATCGTTGAGGGCGATATAAGAATGAATGTCATAAATATCCCGCTCAGCTTCGGCGGTAATATAAACATTGAATTTCATTATGCCTTTTCCGCCCGAATCTTCTGTCGGATATCGGCGAAAGACTGTTTCAGCGGCTTGATTCGTTTGGCGCGAACATCATCTTGTCCCTGCGCAAGAATTTTCAGCATTGCCAGGCTATCCTGGACTTGCTCGTAAGAATGCAGATCCTGGATGATCACGCGGGCATGTCCATTTTGGGTGATTATTATCGGCTTCTGTTCCCTGACAATATTGGCGACAATTTTTGCCGTATGCGTTTTTGCATAGCTGATCGGAACAACCGCTTCGCTCAATTTCATATTATTATCCCATCCTTTCAGACCTTTATTTGGTCTTAATTTAGCCTTATGTGCAATAATGTCAAGACAAGATTCCGATTTTTTTACTGATATTCCTTCCTCTTTTTTTACAAATATTTTACAATTTCTTAACCACATTAATTCCGGCTTGGTTTATGGTTGTTGTCAGCTATGAGAATACTTCTCATAAAAGAGGACAAACAACAATGAAATAAAGGAAGATAAAATCATGAAAAAACAATCGTATATTCTGGCGGTCGGACTGGTTTGTTTATGTTTGCTGGCGCCGGTTATGACGCAGGCGCAAACGGCCGTGACGGAGCCGGAAATTACGGCATGCGAATCGAAGTTGTTTAGCACAACGAATGCGCTGTCGCATGCGGGAATGAAAGATATGTCACATGTGCTGAAAGATAAATTGACTTCGGCTGACAGGAGATTAATTGACGAGAAAGTACAGGTCGCAAACAATCAACTTGCCGGAGCAAAAACAAAAGAAGAAGTTATTAAAATAATTCAGCAATTTTTTGATTCTTTTTGGAAGTCGCCTGCGAATAGTTATAAAAAACTTGGATTCAAGACAGGAGATTCTTCGGATCTGACTATAACCATTGATGGGGCAGACTGTTTTTTTATAGGCGCTAACGGAATAAATCGTTTGATTAAAAAATCCGAAATGTATGAAGCTGCCAAGAAAAGCTTTTTCACACGCCCTCAGCCAGATTTCGGTCTATCATTTAGATATAGAGATACCAAACATTATGACTATTCGCCGATTGATCTCTCAGGAATTACCAACGTTAAAGACAAGTTAGATAAAATTCTTGAACGTTTTAATAGTGACGAAGCATATACTTATTCAATGGATAATCCTCTGGTAAAACAGATGGCCGAATTGGGAGAGGATGCGGTTCAACCTTTGCTGAATATGCTGGCCCATGAGGAAGAAATACCGATAAAAAATCGCAAGAAAGCAATTGTTGACGCTCTCGGCTATTTGCTCGCGGAAAAACACAAGGAGGTAATTTTATATTATTTTAAGGAAAAGAACATGTTTGCAAAGCTGGTCAAGCGTTATCGCTTTCCTGAGGCGGAAGATATTGTCATGAACAAGATTGCGCAAGGTCTTAAATTAAACTGGAATTATATGTGGGTTTCGCACAATTATGATAAGGATGTAATTGATTTAGCTCTGATGTTGAATGAAAATAGGGCCATCCCCTTGTTGATTGAGTATGTGAAAAAGAATGACAGCCCTGACGTGGCCCATGCGGCCCAGCGGCTGGCGATGATTCCAAGGCTTGATTTGAGCAATACTTTGAAACAAGCCGCAGAACAAGCTCAAAACACCGGTAATCGCACAGCGCTTGCCGGGTTGATGCTGGATAAGGGGATGCCGGAAGGCTTTGATTACATGCTTATGGTTTTGGAAGATAAAAGTGTTGCCGGGACTTACTATCACTTGAAAGAAAAATGCGCCGAATCCATCACCAAGAATACGGGTGTCATGGGTTCCCCCGAAGAAATGGCCGAATGGATCAAGGCCAGCAGGGCCAACTTGAAATGGAACCCCGCTATCAGGAAGTTTGAAATAAGCGATGAATCATTGTCAAGGAACGATGAAGCGGAAGGGCTGTTCATGAAGGCCTTGCAAATGGAAACCGCCGATGCCGACTATGCCGGTGCCCTCAAGGTCTATGAGAATATTCTTGAAAAATACAAGACCGACAAAGCCATTGCCGATAAGGCAACGGCCAGAATCAGTCGTTGCCGGGAGAAATTGGGCGTTGAGAAATGAGCGGAATTTGAAATTTGCCACAAAGATGCACAGGAAACACAAAAAAAGAAATATATCCGACCATCCGCCTTGTGAATTTTGTGCATCTTTGTGGCTATTCTTTTCCGTCTCCTATCCGCTTTTTTGCTTACAGAGTCAGTAAAGATAGGATAATATTTCCATCATGAAATCGCGAAGAATATTGATAATACTGAATGCCTTTCTGATATTGGCGTCAATCGGTTTGGTATATTTTGGCATCAGAGCCGCGAAAGACCAGGAGACAGAAATCCAGGCGGCCATCAGGCGCGAAGCGGCTTCAGCCGGAAAGATCGCGGAAACGGTCATTGCCGAAATCGCCGGGAATATCAACCTTGAATTGGATCAAATCGGCAGCATGCCGGCAAACACCAATTTATTCTCTGCCTGTTTCGTCATGAATTCCGGTTTCGAAGTGATTTATCCAAAGCTAAAAATTTTCCGCAATACCCGAAAAAGTTCATTTTCAGATTATTTTTTGAAAGAGTTCCATGTGACGGAACAAAATGAAATCAAGGGTGATTATGACCGAGCGATTACTGCTTATGAGAATCTTTTAAATAGCCCTTTTTCCACCGCTGAAATGGGGCTTGTCCAATTCGCCTTGGCGCGCACGTTGAAGAAAAACGGGGATATTGAAAACGCTTTATCCGCGTATCAACAGATAATTGACAACTATCCCGAATCCTTTTCTCCGGAAGGTCTTAATCTCAGGTTGATTTCCCGGAATGAAATAATCCGTCTTGAAGCAAGACGTGGCGACGTGATTCCGGCCTTTGCGGAAAGTCTGCGATTGGCGCGCGATATTTATGATGGGAAATGGGATATATCAAGGAACGAATATGAATATTTCCTGCATGGCTTAACTGAATTCCTTGATTCCAGCACGCCAAACATGAACGTGGAACAACAGAATGAATGGAAAGGGTTGCGGACGCTTCTCCAAAACGACAGTCGGTTGCGGGAGATGAGCGCGCTGGTCAAAACTCAAGCGCCGGGCATTAAATCCGATGGAATTGTCCTTGTCCCAGCCGGTGATTCCCAAATCTATTGCAAACGGATAAAAAACGCAAAATCCGGATTTATCGTGGCCGCTGTGATTAATGATTCGCGCGCCGTCAACCAACAGTTTTCCGAAATGCTGAAATCAAATGGCATATCCGCGGAAATGATGGTTCAGGTCGTCAACTCCGAAGGTATCATAATAATGGCGACCGGCAATCCCGGTCTTCTTTCCCCTTCAGTCTCCTTGGATTTAAGCGGCGGGATGTTCGGCTCCGACCAGAAAATACGCGTTTATAACGAACGGATCGGACAAATCGAAGCCATCTCCAAAAGACATATGCTGTTTAATCTTATCCTGGTCGGATGCTTGTTTGTCATTGTCCTAGCGTGCGGCGTTGTCAGCCTTATTATCACGCTGAAGGAAGCTGAGCTTTCCAGGTTGAAGACCAATTTCATTTCCAGCGTTTCCCACGAGATGCGCCTGCCGCTTTCTACCATCAAGACCGCCAATGAAATGTTCACGTCGGACAAGGTCAGTGATGAAAAGCAGGCGAAGAAATATCATCAGTATATCGCTTCCGAATCCATCCGCCTGGAGCGGCTGGTGAACAATGTTTTGGATTTTTCACGGATTGACGCCGGCCGGAAAAAGTATAATTTTAAACAGGATAGCATTTCCGATGCGGTCAAAGAAGCGGCTGATTCCATGCGTGCATGTCTTGACCAGGATGGGTTTTGTTTTGAAGAACGGATTGAGCCCGGTATTTCCGGATTGATTGACAAGGATTCCGTTGTCCAGGCGATTCTGAATCTTCTGGATAATGCCCGTAAATTTTCGGCCGGGAACAAATTCATCCGAATCGCCCTTTTCCACGATAAAGCTCAGGCAGTTGTGGAGGTGGAAGATAAAGGAATCGGTATTGCGAAGGATAAGACGGACAAAATTTTTGACAAATTTTACAGGATAGAGGATGAAATGACCAGGCAGACCAAGGGCACCGGCCTGGGGCTTGCCTTGGTCAAGCAAACCATGCAGGCGCACGGCGGCGTGGCGCACGTCAGGAGCGTTGAGGGACAAGGCAGTGTTTTCAGCCTTTTGTTTCCATTGAAGACATAGGCATTTCGGAAAGTTGCCACGAAAATAGTTTTTAAACCGGCTGACATGGAAAAGATTTTAATAGTCGAAGACGAGGAAAAACAGCTTGATATTCTCCGCGATTATTTCCGGAGAGAAAATTACGAGGTATTGACCGCTTCGGACGGGATGGCGGCGGTCCGTTCCGCAATTACGGAAAAACCGGACATAACCATTCTTGATCTGATGCTGCCTAAAAAAAGCGGTTTTGACGTCTGCCGCGAAATTCGGCAACAGGGAATAATGAATCCGGTTATCATGCTCACCGCCAAAGGTCAGGAAGTGGACAAAATTCTGGGGCTGGAACTGGGGGCGGATGATTACGTGACCAAGCCGTTCAGTTTGAGGGAACTGCACGCGAGAGTTCGGGCGCGCTTGCGGCATGGCGGTTCAAAGGTTGAGACCTGCCGCTTATCCAACGGTTTGACGATCAATTTCAAGACGGCCAGGGTGGAAGACGGTAAAAGAGGAAAAAAACTTTCCCGGACGGAAGTCAAACTATTACATTATCTGATAGCGAACAGGGACAAAGTGGTTACCAGGGATGATCTGTATAATAACGTCTGGGGATATGACGCCATGCCGGATTCGCGGGCCGTGGATGCCCATGTGGTCAATCTTCGCAAAAAAATTGAGAGCGATTACAAAAAGCCCAAAATATTACTGACCGTGCATGGACACGGCTACTCATTCAAAGGGTGAATTATTGCGGTTTGGTGGAACTCAGACGTCAAACGACGACATCGGATTCAACAACTCCTTTGGCGAGGCGGGTTGTGAGCCGCTCGCCGACACACGTTTGAGCGGCGGTCCGGAGAATGGAGCCATCCGGGCCGTAAGTTATGCTGTAGCCCCTTTCAAGGACGGCGACGGGGCTCATACTTCGCATCTGGGCTTCAATGCGTTTCAAATCGGTTTTGCGCAATTGCGCAAAGGCGGTCATGGCGTGGATGAGGCGCAGATTAAATTCATCGGCCGCTTGTTGTTTTTCGCGCAATACGCTCTGCAAACCGTGTTCAAGCCGGCTTGAAATATGTTTGAGTTTTTCGCGGGTTTGTCTGGCGATATTGCCGGGTTCGCGGAAGACATAACTGTTCCTGGCGGCGGCAAATCTGGCCTTGAGGGTTTGCGCGTATTCATGGATTGTGCGCGTCAGGCGGCGGGAAAAGTCGGCCAGGTTGGCCTCAAAATCTTCCTTCCGTCCGATGACAAGCTCGGCGGCGGCCGAAGGGGTGGGGGCGCGCAGGTCGGCGGAAAAATCACAGATGGTGAAATCGGTTTCATGGCCGACGGCGGAAATGACCGGGATGGCCGAACGGGCGACCGCCCGCGCCACGATTTCTTCATTGAACGCCCAGAGGTCCTCCAAACTGCCCCCGCCGCGGCCGACAATCAACACATCCACATTTCCGGCCGCGTTGAAAAGATCAATGGCTTCCGCTATTTCAGCGGCCGCGCCTTCGCCCTGCACCTTGACCGGCGCAAGGACAATATGAAGGTTTGCAAAACGGCGCGATATAACATTCAGGATATCATGAATGACCGCGCCGGTCGGCGAAGTTACAATGCCGATGTGTTGCGGCAGGATGGGAATCGGTTTTTTGCGCGCGGGATCAAAAAGTCCCTCCGCTTCCAGTTTTTTCTTCAATGCTTCAAACGCGGCCTGAAGGGCGCCGGCGCCGGCCGGTTCAATGAGGCGGGCGGTAATCTGATACTGTCCGCTTTTTTCGTAGACACTGATCAGGCCGAAAATACGGACTTTTATGCCGTCTTTAATTTCGCAGGAGGCCGCGCGCTGATTGCCGCGGAACATGACGGCTGAGAGCTGGGCGTTTTCATCCTTGATGGTGAAATACCAGTGCCCTGAAGCCGGGCGGCGCAGATTTGAAACCTCGCCTTCCACCCATACCTCGCCGATTTCATCCTCAAGCGTGGTTTTGATCAGGCGCGTCAGTTCGCCGACGCGGTAAATTTTGCGCTGACTGGTTGTAGCGTTCATATTGATCGGCATTCATGGAACGCCGAAATTGGAAATTCGGCCGTTCTGATTCTGTGCTAATTTCCAGTTTCCAATTTCGTCCTGTCCTCACCTTGCATATTCCACAAACCGTTTTTCGCGGATGACGGTCACCCTGATCTGTCCCGGATACTGTAAATCCTGTTCGATTTTCTTGCTGATATCGCGCGCCAGATGCATGGCGGCGGCATCATCAATTTTTTCGGGGATGACCAGCACGCGCACTTCGCGTCCGGCCTGGATGGCATAACTTTTTTCAACGCCTTCAAAACCGGAGGCGATGGCCTCAAGCTGTTCCAGGCGTTTCAGGTAGATTTGGGTCACTTCAGAGCGCGCCCCGGGACGGGCCGCGGATATTGCATCGGCGGCCGAACAGAGCAGGGCGTAGATGCTTTCCGGCGCGATGTCATTGTGGTGGGCCGCAACCGCGTTAAGCAAAATCTGCTGTTCGTTATGACGGCGGAGGAAATCAGCGCCGATGACGGCATGATTGCCTTCAACTTCACTGTCAAGCGCCTTGCCGATATCATGCAACAGCCCGATTCTTTTGGCCAGGATTATATCCAACCCGAGTTCGCCGGCCATGATGCCCATAATATGGGCGACTTCAACGGAATGCATCAAAACGTTCTGGGCATAGCTGCTGCGGAATTTCAGCCGTCCGAGGGTTCGGACCAGTTCGGGATTTAATCCCTGCAGTCCAACCGTGAAAATCGCCTCTTCACCCGCCGCGCGGATGGTTTCGTCAATTTCCTCCCTGACTTTGGCGACTACTTCCTCAATCCGGGCCGGATGAATACGGCCGTCGGCAATCAATTTTTCGAGCGCCTGTTTGGCTATTTCGCGCCGCAACGGGTCAAAGGCGGAAATCACAACGGCTTCCGGGGTGTCGTCAACGAGAAGATCAACGCCGGTTGTTGATTCCAGGGCGCGGATGTTGCGTCCTTCGCGGCCGATAATGCGCCCCTTCAGGTCTTCGCTTGGCAAATTAACCGTGCTGGTCATGATCTCGCTGGCGTGTCCCGAACCATAGCGCTGAATGGCCATGGCGATGATTTTCTTTGACTCGCGCTCAGCGGTTTCCTTGGCCTCTTCTTGCAGGCGGCGGATCAGCATGCCGGTTTCACCGCGAATTTCCTCCTCGGTGCGCGCGATCAATCCGCGGCGCGCTTCTTCCTGGGTCATGCCCGCGATCCTTTGCAATTTTTCGCGTTCAGCCTTGACCAGCCCGGCATATTCCTCTCGCTGCTGGCCGATCTCCGTTTCCTTTTTTTCGATTTCCGCCACTTTCTGTTCAACGCTCTGATATTTCTTGTCAATCATGGCCACTTTCCGCTCAAGATTAAGTTCGCGCTGGGCAACCCGTTCTTCGACGGCGGCCATTTCCTGACGGCGGTTTTTAACTTCGCTTTCAAATTCGTCGCGGACTTTGATCATGGCCGCCTTCGCCTGCAGGTCGGCCTGCTGGCGAACGGCATCGGCGTCGCGTTTCGCGTCTTCAAGGCGGCGTTTCGCCTCGTGTTCCAGCGATTTTGCCGCATAACGGCCGATAATAAAGCGCAGGTAATAACCAAGCGTTGCCGCCAGTAAAACAACCAGTGCTCCCATCCACCATTGCGTCATAATCCACCTCTATTTTCTATATTATTATTTGTATTTGTTTAAAAACGATATATTTCAGATTCCGTGATAACGACATCCATCCGCACGTCATCAAGGCGCAGGGGCAGATGATCATATATTTGAAATTCAAAGGCCAGGCCGACTTTACAGGCCGGGCGGAGCGGCGCCTGGGAAAGAAGATCATCATAATATCCGCCGCCATGTCCGAGCCTTCCGCCCTGGCGGTCAAAGGCCAGCCCCGGCACGAAAACCAGATCTATTTTCTGCGTTTTGATCCATTTCGGATTTACGGGCTCCAGGATATTAAATCTACCCAGGCTGATGTCGTCATCCTGATCAAAGAGGGCAAGGCTGTATTTTTGCGGCGCATTCAAAAAAGCCGGCACAAAAAGCGGTTTTCCTTCCGTGCGGCATTTTTTGATGATGGCATCAGTCTGGACCTCCAGCGGCATGGCCAGGTAACAGCATATGTTTTTTGCATTACGCCATTCAGCGAGATTAAGCGCCTCGCGTTGGACGGCTGAACTGGCGGTCTTGACGAATATTGGTTCAAGCCGCCGCCGGGCCGCGCGGATCTTATTCCTTATGTTTTGCCGCTTGTCCATGTTCTGCATGTCATTCCCATGAAAATGGGAATCCAGATTCAGATAGATTTTTGCTGGATTCCCGCCTTCGCGGGAATGACAAAATGTGTTTTCTTTCGTCTTTAATCCGTCTTTGCGCCTGTTTCACTTTGTGCCTGCACGCCTTTTTTTTTCCACTGGGCCAGCCGCTGTGAAATAGTTTCCTCATATCCATGTTGCGTGGGCTCGTAATAGACGGCGGCGGAGGGCATATACTCCTGATCAACAAAATGACCGTCGTAATCATGCGCGTATTTGTAGCCGGTGTGTCCAAGACGTTTCGCGCCCTTGTAATTTGAGCCGCGCAACGGCTTGGGCACGGGCAGTACCCTTCCTTCCTTGACGTCGGCCAGGGCCTTTTCAATTGCCAGGTAAGAAGCGTTGCTTTTTGGGGCGCAGGCCAGATAAGTGGTGGCTTGGGCCAGGATGATGCGCGCCTCCGGCATGCCGACAAATTCCACGGCCTCCTTTGCGGCAACGGCCAGGAGCAATCCCCTCGGGTCGGCGTTGCCGATGTCTTCGGCGGCGAGAATGATAAGCCTTCGGGCGATAAAACGGGGGTCTTCGCCGGCATAAAGCATTTTGGCGAGCCAGTAGACGGCGGCCTGCGGGTCGGAACCGCGCACGCTTTTTATGAAGGCCGAAATGGTATTGTAGTGGCCGTCATCATCGCGGTCATAGACGACGGCTTTTTTCTGGATGGAATCTTCGGTAATGGCGCGCGTGATATGGACGCGGCCGTTTGCGGGCGGGGTGGTCAAAGCGGCGATTTCAAGGGCATTCAAGGCGCGCCGGGCGTCGCCTTCGCAGACCTTGGCCAGATGCAGGAGGGCCTCCTCATCCATGTCAATCGGCAGGGGACCCAGTCCTCGTTCTTCCTTTAACGCCCGTTTCAAGAGGCCGGCGATTGATTTTTCGGACAGCGGTTCGAGTTCAAAAATCTGCGAGCGGGAGGTGAGGGGGCTGTTGATAAAGAAAAATGGATTGTGGGTTGTCGCGCCGATGAGGATAATGTTTCCTTCTTCAACGTAGGGCAGAAGAATGTCCTGCTGGGATTTGTTGAAATGGTGGATTTCATCAATGAAGAGAATTGTTTCCGTCCCATCGCGTTTGCGGCGTTGAAAGGCTGTTTCCAGTATCTCGCGCAGGACGGATACATTTGCCAGCACGCCGCTGACTTTTTCAAAATGTCTGCTGGTCAGGAGGGCGATTACCTCGGCCAGGGATGTCTTTCCGCAACCCGGGGGGCCATAGAGGATGAGACTGCCGAGGCGGTCGGATTCAATCGCCCGGCGAAGAAGCTTTCCGGGGGCGATAAGATGTTCCTGGCCGACAATCTCCTCAAGAGTCCGCGGCCGCATGCGCGCGGCCAGCGGCGATTTTGAATCGGCCTTGCCCTCGTTGTTATCTTTGAACAATTCCATAAAAAAACACCCCGCCTGACCGTGTCGTAACCACTCTCTGTTCCGAACACACAAAGTGGGCGCTTTAGCAAATGGGTTCCAAATCCCGGTTAAGGGCATGTGGGCGCCAGTTGATTCAAACTCCCTTCAGCTCAACTAATGGGTCAGAGATGGTAGGTCCGAAACCACGCGCCAGGCAGGGCATTTTTCAAACGGAGTCTATTCTAAATTCTAAACTGTAAAAGAACAGGCAAAAAGACGGCGGCGAGGCCTTGACAGAAGAGAAATGAGGACCTCCTCGTTATTAGTTTCTTCTTTTGTGTTTGGCCGCAGACGCCATGATTTGCTCCGCGGATTTTGTTCCGACAATCCAATATTTCCGCAATCTAACAAAGCGGGTTGCCTGCGCAGTCCCGCGAGATAACTCCATATTTTGAAACCGAATACAATTGCTCCGTTCATACAGTCTTCAATTACCCTTCCCGTATTTCCACCTTTAACTCATCTTTGAGCCGTTTTTTGACAGATTCGTTAAGCCGATTGGCTTCATCATCCGTCAAAGTGCGATCCGGCGACTGATAAGTCAGGCTATAGGCCATGCTCTTAAAACCCGCGCCTATTTCCTTGCTGAAATATATATCAAACAAAACAACCGATGTCAATTCCTTTGGAGAATTTTTCCGGATTATTTTAATGATGTCGGCGTGGCGCAGGGAAAAAGGCGCCCGCAGGGCGATATCCCTTGTTACGGATGGATACACCGGAAGAGTCTTTGCCGATGGCGCCAGGAAGGCGTTTTTCAAAAACGGATCCAGTATGAATTCCATCAACCCGACCGGCTCAAGAATGCGCCATTCCCGGCGGATTTCATCCTTCAAAAGTCCCATGACTCCGCAGGGCGCGCCGTCTATGCTGATCAGCGCGCTCCGGTTCGGCTTGAAACAGCCGGCGTAAAATCCGGCCGGGATTTGGCCGTTAAATTCATCCAGCGCCAGCCGCTTTACGGCGTCGTTATTGCGAGAATCATCCCAACCTTCTTCCTTGCGGATCTTTTCATAGAAGTTATATAAAATTCCCTTCAGCCATGAGAAAACTTCCGCTTCCGTAAGCGCCTGCCGCTTGTGCAGAAGAGCGCGGCCCGCGGCGCCCATCAACCCGACGGCCGTTCTTGTCTCTTCATGGAAAGGAGCGGCGTCTGTTCCGGCAAAAACGCGGGAAATTTCAAAAAACGCGGCTTCATCAATCTGGCGCGATCTGTTCCGGCCGAGCGTTTCGGCCATCTGGGGTAATAATGAATCGCGCAGGATGGTATGCTCGGCGCTGACCGGCCTGGGAATTTTGATGCGGCGTTCGGGGAAAGCGGAATCAAACATGTCGAGCAGTTTTTCGGAGACGAAACTGTAATTGACAATTTCCTGCAGGCCGAGGGCGGCCAGCAATTGCCGGCATTGGAGTTGATCTCTGATATGTTTATCATCGGCGGAAGCGACAATATGGCAAAGCGGATCGCGGGCGGGAATTTTATCCAGGCCGTAAATGCGGGCGATCTCCTCAATCAAATCCGCCTCCGTTTCCAGATCCGGGCGGAAGGTTGGCGCAGAAACCGTGCACTGGTCTTTGTCTTCCGCAACGACCGGCAATTCCAGCGAGTTGAAAATGGCTGGAATCCGCCCGGCGGGGAGATTGACGCCCAAAAGATTGGAGGCCCGGCTGTAGCGGCAGATTATTTTTCTTTCGGCCGGCCGGCCGGCAAAAACATCAATTACGCCTTTGGCCGGCCGGGCGCATGCAATTTGCGCCATCAGCGCGCCGGCCCTCCGGCTGGCAAAATCAACCTGGTTGATGTCCACCCCGCGTTCAAACCGGTAGGAAGATTCGCTGGTCAGGCCGAGCGTTTTTGAAGTCTTCCGGATAAGGGCGGGCTGAAAACAGGCGCTTTCCAGCAAAATGGACGTGGTCCCCGGCTGTATTCCGGTTCTTGCCCCGCCCATGACGCCGGCAATTGCCACAGGTTGGAATTCATCGGCGATGACCAGCATTTGCGGGTCTAGTTTGTATTCAACGTCGTCCAGGGCGGTGATTTTTTCCCCATCCCGGGCGCGGCGGACGATAATTTTTTTGCCGGCCAACAGGTTTAAATCAAACGCATGCAAAGGCTGTCCGCATTCCAGGAGGCAATAGTTGGTGATATCAACGATATTATTGATGGCCTTGACGCCCGCCAATGACAGCCGGCGGCGCAGCCAGAAAGGACTTTGACCAACTTTCGCATCAGTCAAAAGGCGGCCGGTATAACGTGGACAGGCGGCGCTGTCTTCAACCGCAACCGCAACGGCGTCTTGAACCGATTCGCCTTCTTCCAGCAAATCACAAGCCGGCCATTTAATTTTTGCGCCGAAAAGAGCGGCGACTTCACGCGCAATGCCGAGGAGTCCAAGCAAATCCGGCCGGTTGGGCGTGATTTCCAGGGAAAGCACATGATCGGGCGGGCCTATAAATTCAGACAATGGCCGGCCGATTTTTGTATCCGGCGGCAGAACCATAAGGCCGGAATGATCATCCGAGAGCCCCAACTCATCCTCGGCGCACAACACGCCCTGCGACAATTCGCCGCGGATTTTTTCCGCCTTGACGGTCATTCCGTTGGGAAGCGTTGCGCCAATCCCGGCCAGCGGCACTTTGTCGCCGGCCTTGCAGTTGCCGGCCGCCGAAACAACCCGGAGTATTTCCGCGCCGTTGTTCACGAGGCAGACATACAAGTGGTTGGCGTGAATATGCTGGTCAACGTCCGTTATTTCGCCGACGATTATATTTTCCGGCACGGCGCCCTTGAGTTCAATGCCTTCCACCTCAATGCCGGCGAAAGTCAACCGCTCGGCTAACGTATTGGCGTCGGCGTCAAAATCAACATAATCTCTTAACCAGCTCAGCGGTATCTTCATAATGCCAATTGCCTCAGAAAACGGATGTCATTATCGTAAAGCATGCGGATATCCGGAATGCCGAATTTGATCATGGCAATCCGTTCCACACCCATGCCAAAGGCGTAACCGGCGGTCGTCTCAGGATCATAGCCGACTTTTTGAAACACCTTGGGGTTGACCATGCCGGCGCCGGAAATTTCAATCCAGCCGCTCTGTTTGCAGATCCGGCATCCCTTGCCGCGGCAGAGGTGGCACGAAAAATCATATTCAACGCTCGGCTCGGTGAATGGAAAGAAGTGCGGACGGAATCTTACTTTCACGTTTGGTCCCATCATCCGCCGCGCGAAATAGGAAATATCGCTTTTTAAATCCGCCATGGAGACATTCTTGTCAACGTAGAGCCCTTCAATCTGTTGAAAATTGGCGCTGTGGGTGGCATCGGTGGTGTCGCGCCGGTAACACCGTCCGGGCGCGATTATCCGCACGGGCGGCTTCTGTTTTTCCATGACGCGGATTTGCACGGGCGAGGTCTGGGTGCGCAGGAGCATTTTATCATCGAGCCAGAAAGTATCCTGCGTGTCGCGGGAAGGGTGATCATCCGGCGTGTTGAGCGCGTCAAAGTTGTAATACTCGGTCTCAATATCGGGCCCATCGGCAATCGTGAACCCGAGCGATGAAAATATTGTTACGGCCTCCGCGATGATGGCGGTAATGGGATGGACGGAGCCGGATGTCTGCCATTGGCCTGGAAGAGTGGGGTCAAAGGAATCTTTTTGCTCCGCGCCATTATCAGTCCCCAGTTCGGCGAGCCTTGAGGTAAAAAGCGCTTCGCAAGCGCTTTTGAATTCGTTTGAATATTTACCCGCGTCCGGCCGCTCCTCGGGCGGGAGGGTTTTGAGCCCCTTCATTATTTCCGGCAGGAGCCCTTTGCGGCCGAGATATTTTATGCGCGCTTTTTCAAGTTCTTCCGCGTTCTTTGCGGTCTTGAGCTCCTGTTCCGCCTCGTTTTTTAATGCCAGTATGTCTTCGGCTTTCATTGTAGATGAAAGCATTCTATACTAGAAATGTCTCCGGCAGGCAAACAAAATCAGACGATGATTATAAGGCCCACGTCTGCGTCATGCTCACGGCTCACCGGGACGGTTCGCCCTACCCGCCCGGAATATGGCCGAAATAGGTAGAACGAATCCCGCGAGGCGCGGGACAGGGCCTCCGGCTGAGCCGTTGTGCACGTCAAGAATCGAGCATGACGCAGCCATGTGGACGGGGCGCCATTACCAGTTTTTGGAACGGCCGGTCCGGTTCTATCGGCTCAGCCGGCGCAGGATGCCGGCGGCGGCCTTGCGGCCGTCGGCGATGGCGTGGACGACGAGCGAGGCGCCGCGGGCCATGTCCCCGGCCACAAAAATATTGGGCGCCGACGTCATAAAATCGTCATTCGCCGGAATCAGGCCGCGCTCGTTCTGCTCAATGTTCAAGTCGGCAATGAACCGGTTTTTTTTGCACCCGGTAAATCCCATGGCGATCAGGGCCAGGTCGGCCTGCAATTCGAATTCGGAACCCGTTTTCTCCTTCATGACCGGCGGCTTTCCCTTTTCCGGAGGAGACCATTCCACCTCCACACAGCGCACGGCGGATAATTTTCCGTTTGAACCAATGAATTCCCCGGCCAGCACGCCCCAAAAACGTTTGCCGCCTTCCTTGTGGCTGCTGGATTCCCGCAGCATGTGCGGCCAGAGCGGCCAGGGGGTTGTTGCTGAACGGGCCGGAGGCGGTTTCGGAAGTATCTCGATCTGGTAGACCTGTTTCGCGCCCTGCCGCAGGGCGGTGCCGAGGCAGTCGGAACCGGTATCGCCGCCGCCGATGATGACCACGTTTTTATTGTCGGCCAGAATGCCGGCGGTGTCCGCCGGAAGCTCGCCCTCCTTTGCCAAGGCTACGGAGGGTTTCGCTAAGGCTTCACCGGCATTTCGCAGGTTTTGGCCGATCAGGTAATCCAGAGCGAAATGAATTCCCGGCAGACCGCGGCCCGGCGCATTTAAATCGCGCGGCTGACGCGCGCCGCCGGCAAGGAGGATGACATTAAAGCGGCTTTGCAGGAAGCGGGCCGAGATATCGTCTCCGATCGCGGCGCGCATTTCGAATTCAACCCCTTCCTCGCTCATGAGCCGGACTCTCCGGTCAATGACCCATTTTTCGAGTTTAAAGTCCGGGATGCCGTATCTCAGGATACCGCCTGGTTTCGGGTCGCCGTCGAAAATTGTGACGCGGTAACCGGCATGATTGAGCATGTCCGCGGCGGCCAATCCCGCGGGGCCGGAACCGATCACCGCGATTTTTTCCGGCCGGCGGATTTTTGGCGGAGCGGGACGCAGGATGCCGTCATGGAAAGCCTTTTCGATTATCGCCAATTCTATTTGGCGGATTGCCGCCGGCTCGTCGTTGATTCCCAATACGCAGGATCCTTCGCATAACGCCGGGCAGATGCGCCCGGTGAACTCCGGAAAGTTGTTCGTGGAAAGCAAAAGGTCCAGCGCGGCTTTCCAATGCCCGCGGTACGCCAGGTCGTTTAGTTCGGGAATAATATTCCGCAATGGACATCCGAAAGCATGGCAGAACGGCGTCCCGCAATCCATGCACCGGGCGGCCTGGTTCGTGATTTCTTCCGCGGACAATTGCAGTTCCACCGCGTTGAAATCCCGGAGCCGCTCCCCGCAAGGACGATAACCCGGTTCGCGCCGCCGATGTTCCAGGAATCCGGTGGGTCTACCCATGGACCACCTCCTGACGTTCGGTCGCTTCGTCATCGTGGCTCATCTGCCCGAGCACGCGCCGGTATTCCATCGGGAAGATCTTTACGAACAAGGGCAGGGAAGCCTTCCAGTCCCGCAGGATGGCCGCCGCTTTTGCGCTGTGGGTGTGTTCCCAATGCCGTTGAATCAATGTCTTCAATTCATCCTCGTCTTTCGGCCCGGAGAGCGATTCCAAGTCCACCATGTCGAGATTGCATCGGATATCGAACTCGCGGGTCTGGTCAAAGACATAAGCTATGCCGCCGCTCATGCCGGCGGCGAAATTCAAGCCGGTCTCGCCGAGGATTACCACCCGGCCGCCGGTCATATACTCACAGCCGTGGTTGCCGACGCCTTCCACCACGGCCAGCGCGCCGCTGTTGCGGACGGCAAAGCGTTCGCCAACGCGGCCGCAGATATAGACCTCGCCCGAGGTGGCGCCATATAAAAGCGTGTTGCCGGCAATGATGTTCCGGGATGGATCAAAGGCCGCGTTGCGGGGAGGCTTGACGGTGATGCGCGCGCCCGAAAGTCCCTTGCCGAGGTAGTCATTGGCTTCGCCCTCAAGAATCAGCGTCAGCCCTTTCATGCCGAACGCGCCGAAACTCTGGCCGGCTGAACCGGTAAATGAGCAAGTGATCGTGTTGTCCGGCAATCCGGCGGCGCCGTAACGTTTTGCGATGCGCCCGGAAAGCCCCGCGCCGACGGCGCGGTGAATGTTCCGGATCGGCATTTCGATGGAAACGGGACGGCGGCTGTTCAGCGAATTTTCAACCAGCGCCATGATTTTATGGTCCAGCACCGGCTCGTGAAAATTGCTGATTTCCGAAGGTAGGGCGAGGCGTCCCGCCGAGCCGTCTGAAAGAGCGGCCCCAACCGACTCCGGGGCAGACTCATCCACGCTGGAAGCGTGGTAAACCTGAGGGCTTGCCCCGCGTTCCGATAGGTTCGTCCCGCCTCCGTCTGCCGATCCGGAACCGGGCTGATGAAAAATGGCTGAAAGATCAAGGCCTTTCGCTTTCCAGAAAGAGACGGCGGTATTCATTTCCAGCAGGTCGGATCGTCCGACAGCTTCATTCAATGTGCGGAAGCCGAGTTGCGCCATGAGTTCGCGGACTTCCTCCGCGATCATGTTGAAAAATGCGATCAGGTATTCAGGCTTGCCGGTAAAACGCTTGCGCAGTTCCGGGTTTTGCGTGGCCACGCCGACCGGACATGTGTTCTGGTGGCACTTCCGCATCATCACACAGCCGCAGACGACCAGCGGGGCGGTCGCGAAGCCGAATTCCTCGGCGCCGAGCAACGCGGCGATCATGACGTCGCGGCCGGTTTTCATCTGGCCGTCCGCCTGGAGCCGCACGCGTCCGCGCAGGCCGTTGAGGATGAGCGTCTGCTGGGTTTCAGCCAGCCCCAGTTCCCACGGCATGCCCGTGTAATGAATGGAAGAGAGGGGCGAAGCGCCGGTGCCGCCGTCGGAGCCGCTTATCAGGATCATATCGGCCTGGGCCTTGGCCACGCCGGCCGCGATGGTGCCGACCCCCAGTTCGGAAACCAGCTTGACGGAAATATGCGCTTGCGGATTGACTTGTTTCAGGTCGTAAATCAGCTGGGCGATATCCTCGATGGAATAAATATCGTGGTGCGGCGGCGGAGAAATGAGCGTCACGCCCGGAGTCGAATGCCGGACGGCGGCGATTTCCGCGTTGACTTTATGGCCGGGAAGCTGTCCGCCTTCGCCCGGCTTGGCGCCCTGCGCGATTTTAATTTGAATGTCACGGGCGTTGACCAGGTATTCCGCTGTTACTCCGAATCTTCCGCTCGCGACCTGCTTGACCGCACTGCACAGATTTTCTCCACCCGGTGAATGATGGAACCGGCGCGGGTCTTCGCCCCCTTCGCCGCTGTTGCTCATGCCTTTCAGGCGGTTCATGGCGGCGGCGATGGTTTCATGCGCTTCACGGCTGAGCGATCCGAAAGACATGGCGCCCGTGACAAACCGCTTTATGATTTCAGACGCCGGTTCCACTTCCGCGATGGGAATCGGCCGGACCGTTTTGAACCGAAACATGCCCCGCAGGGCGCTCAATTTTTCGGTTTGATTATTGATAAGTTCCGCGTATTCGCGGTAGAGCGCCGTATTGTTTGTGCGGGTTGCCTGCTGGAGTTTGAAAATGGCTTCGGGCGTCCATAAATGCCGCTCTCCGCCGGCGCGGAATTGGTAACGTCCGCCGGCGGGCAGGAAGGCTTGTTGCGGGGAGGGAGTATGCGCCGCGTGGTAACGTTCATTCGTTTCGGCGGCGATCTCGGCCAACCCGATTCCTCCGACCCGCGACTGAGTGCCGTTGAAATAAGCGTCTATCAAAGCGCGGCTCAAGCCCATGGCTTCAAAAACCTGGGCACTGCGATAACTGCGCAGGGTCGAGATGCCCATTTTCGACATGATCTTCAATAATCCTTTGCAGAGCGCATGAATATAATAATCCACGGCCGGCACGGCGCCGATGGGGGCGCTCAGTTCATGTTTCAGGGCCATTTGGGCAACGGTTTCAAAGGCCAGGTAGGGATTCACCGCCGTGGCGCCAAAACCAAGCAGTAATGCCAGATGCATCACTTCGCGCGCCTCGCCGGTTTCCAGGATCAGGCCCGAAGATATGCGCAGTCCGTTACGGATCAAATGCTGATTGACGGCGGAAACGGCGAGGAGCGCCGGCATGGGGGCGATGTCGTCCGGCAAATTGCGGTCGCTCAAAATGAGCAGATTGCGCCCGCCGGCAACGGAAGTTTGCGCTTCCCGGCAAAGTGTGGAAAGCGCCTCCTCCAGGTCTTTTCCGGAACCTCCGGCCGGAAAACCGATGCGAAGAGTTTGCGTCGCAAAGGCCTTCATGTTCAATGTTTGAATGCGGTACAAATCTTCGTTCGACAACACCGGGTGGCGCAATTTTATAAGGCGGCTGTTTTGAGGCGCCTCTGAAAGAATATTCGGCGGATTGCCGATGAAGGTCATCAGCGACATGACCAGCTCCTCGCGGATCGAATCAATCGGCGGGTTGGTGACTTGCGCGAATAGCTGGCGGAAATAGGAATACAGCAATTGCGGCTTTTCCGAAAATACGGCCAGCGGAATGTCGGCCCCCATGGAGCCGACCGGCTCGTGCCCCCGGGAAGCCATCGGCTCCAGGACGATTTTCAGGTCTTCGCGCGTATAGCCGAAAATCTTTTGGCGAAACAACAGCGTGGATTCATCCGGTTGCACCGGGGCAACGGCGTCGAAGAATCCGTGCAGGGATATTTTGTTTTCCTCAACCCAGCGTCGGTACGGCTGGCGGCGGGAATAATAAGCCTTGATTTCCCCGTCCTTCAAAACGCGTTGTTGGACAAGATCAACCAGAATCATCTGACCCGGACGCAGGGATCCCTTTTCAACAATGTCGGCCGGGTCGAAATCAAGCACGCCGGCTTCCGAGGCCAGCACCATCAGGCCTTGCCGCGTCAGGGTGTAACGCGCCGGGCGCAATCCGTTGCGGTCCAGGATGGCGCCGACAATCGCGCCGTCGGAAAAAGCCACCGTGGCGGGTCCGTCCCATGGTTCCATAATGCCGGCATGATATTCAAAGAAACCCCTTTGATCAGGGCCGATGGGATATTTTACGCCCCAAGCCTCCGGGATGAGCATCATCATCGCGTGCGGCAGTGAACGCCCCGCGGCCACGAGCAATTCAAGCGCGTTGTCGAGGCAGGCCGAATCACTGCCGCCGGGATCAATGACCGGGAACAATTTGGAGATGTCTTTGCCGAAGGCATCCGATGCCAGCGCTTGTTCCCTGGCCCTCATCTGGCTTATGTTTCCGCGGAGGGTGTTGATCTCGCCGTTATGGGCGAGGTAACGGAACGGCTGGGCCAGGCTCCATGACGGAAAAGTGTTGGTGCTGTAACGCTGGTGAACAACCGCCAGGGCGCTGGCAAAAGCCGGCTGATTCAGATCAAGATAAAAGGCCGATAACTGGGGCGCCGTAAATAAGCCCTTGTAGACGATGGTGCGGGAGGAGAGGCTCGGAATGTAAAAACAGCCTTCCGGGCCAAGTAAAGTTCGGGCGCGATGTTCAATTTCTTTGCGCACAACGTAGAGTTTGCGCTCGAAAGCGGCGGCATCGGGTTGCCGGCTTCCGATGAAACATTGTTGTATCACCGGGCATTCGTCCCCGGCTTTCCTGCCGAGGACGGACTTATCAATGGGAACAGCGCGCCAGCCGAGGAAATCCAAACCTTCTTCCGATACCGTTTTCTCAATCAGGTCCGTGAACCGGCGGCACAGATCGGCGGATTGCGGCAGAAAAATCATGCCGGCGCCGTATTGGCCGGCCGGAGGCAAAATGATTCCGGCGGCGGCGCATTCACCGCGGAAGAATGCGTCCGGGATTTGGACAAGAATTCCGGCGCCGTCGCCGGTGTCTTTATCTCCGCCAACGGCGCCGCGGTGCAAGAGGTTTTTTAATACTTCAATTCCGCGCTCGATAACGGCGTGGGAAGGAGATCCGTCAATGTTTGCGACAAACCCGACCCCGCAATTATCGTGTTCCAACCGGGGGTCATAAAGCCCCTGCGGAGAAGGAAAACCTTTGTTAGATGTCATAATACAGGACGAATTCCCAGGGATGCGGGCGCAAGTCAAGGGCTTTGACTTCCTTCTCCATTTTGTAATTGATCCAGGTTTCAATCACGTCCTGGGTGAAGACATCGTTTTTCAGCAGGAAGTCATGATCATTTTTGAGCGCTGTCAGGGCTTCGCGCAATGAACCCGGCGCCTGCGGCACCTTGGCCAATTCCTCGGGCGGCAGATCGTAAATATCCTTGTCCAACGGTTCGCCCGGGTCAATCTTGTTCGTGATGCCGTCCAGCGCCGCCATAAGAATGGCGGAGAACGCGAGATAAGGATTACAACTCGGATCCGGACACCGGAATTCCAGTCGTTTTGCCTTGGGCGACGGCGAATACATCGGCAGGGGG